>Ga0102925_1000055_pt1 | contig 52281 bp, 47 predicted proteins | sample SalPonR1_A_D1_MG_FD_78216 | JGI IMG/M metagenome (GOLD analysis project Ga0102925, IMG submission 78216) | Salt pond soil microbial communities from South San Francisco under conditions of wetland restoration - Salt Pond MetaG R1_A_D1_MG | ecosystem: Environmental > Aquatic > Marine > Intertidal...
AGGGTTTCACCCGCGCGCACCTCGATGCTTGCCGCGTTCACCGCCTTCACATGGCCCACGGTCCGGCGCAGGAACCCCTTCTCTATCGGGAACCACACCCGCAACTCATCGGTCGCGACCACGGGTCTGGCATCCTCCGGCACCGGGTCGGGCGCCCCTGAGGGCCGCGCCGCCAGCAGCTTGCGCGTATAGTCATGGCTCGGATTGTCGAAAATCTCGCGGGTCGGGCCGCTTTCCACGATCCGCCCGTCCTTCATCACGCAAACCCGGTCGGCAATGCGGCTCACCACGTTGAGGTCATGGGTGATGAACAACAGGCCCATCCCCTCCTCGCGCTTGAGCTCGGCCAGCAATTCCAGGATCTGCGCCTGTATGGTGACATCCAGCGCCGTCGTCGGCTCATCCGCGATCAGGATGCCGGGCTTGTTGGCCAGCGCCATGGCGATCATCACGCGCTGGCGCTGCCCGCCGCTCAATTGGTGGGGATAGGCGGTCAACCGGCTGGCCGCTTCGCGGATACCGACCCGCTCCAACAGCTGCACGATCCTGTCGCGCGCCGCCTCTCCGCTCAGCCCCTGATGCAGCGCAAGGCTCTCGGTGATCTGCTTTTCCAGCGTATGCAGCGGGTTGAGGCTGGTCATCGGCTCCTGAAAGATGAAGCTGATATCGTTGCCCCGGACCTGGCGCAGCGTCCGCGCGGGCGCACCGATCAACTCACGCCCGTCAAGGTTGACGCTGCCCTCCACCTCGGCCGATCCGCCCAGAAGCGACACGGTGCTCAGCGCCGTTACCGATTTGCCCGACCCGCTCTCGCCGACCAACGCCACCGTCTCGCCCTGCTCGACCGTGAAGGAGACGCCATGCACCGCCTGCACGATCTGCCCGTCCTGGCGAAATCCCACCTTCAGATCCCTGACCGTCAGCTTGCTCATTGAAAGGTCTTTCTGGGATCGAACGCATCGCGCACGCCTTCGAAGATGAAGACCAGCAGCGACAACATGATGGCAAAGGCGAAAAACGCGGTGAAGGCCAGCCACGGCGCCTGCAGGTTCTGTTTGGCCTGCAAGGTCAGCTCCCCCAGGCTCGGCGCGCTCGACGGCAGGCCGAAGCCCAGGAAATCCAGGCCCGCCAGCAATGAAATCGTGCCGGTGATGACGAAAGGCAGCATGGTCAGCGTCGCCACCATCGCATTGGGCAGCATGTGGCGGAACATGATCGTGAGGTTCCCCACGCCCAGCGCCTTGGCGGCGCGCACATATTCCAGGTTGCGCGCGCGCAGGAACTCGGCTCGCACCACCCCCACCAGCGCCATCCACCCGAACAGCACGGTGATCACCACCAACAGCCAGAAACTGCGCGGCAGGATCGCGAACAGGATGATGATGACATAGATTTGCGGCGTCGACGCCCAAATCTCGATGATCCGCTGAAAGATCAGGTCCAGCCGGCCGCCGAAATAGCCCTGCAGCGCGCCCGCGAAAATTCCGATCACCGATGACAGCGCGGTGACGATCAGCGTGAACATCACCGACAGGCGGAAGCCATAGATCACCCGCGCCAGCACATCGCGCTTGGTATCGTCGGTGCCCAGCCAGTTCTGCTCGTTGGGCGGCAGCGGGGCCGCGCCGGGGCGATCGACCGTGGTGTCGTAACTATAGGGAATCGGCGGCCAGATCATCCAGCCCGCCTCGATCGCCGCACCTTCCACGACGCCGTCCTCTGCATCCTCGATCACCGCCTCGGGATCATCGAAACAGATGTCCAGACCCCCCGACGCGATCAGGCACTGCACCTCGATATCGCGATAGATCGCCTCGGTCTCGAAATCGCCGCCAAAGGCGGTCTCGGGATAGAAATTGAACACCGGCATGTAGATCCCGCCGCGATACTGCACCATGATCGGCTTGTCATTGGCCACGAACTCGGCAAACAGCGTGATCACGAAAATCACCGAAAAGATCAGCAACGACCAGAACGCCCGCCGGTTGCGCTTGAAATTGCGCCAGCGGCGCTGATTGAGCGGCGACAATGTCAGCATCCCCGCCCCCGGCTTTCATTGTTCCCGAAATACTCCGGGGGAGTCGCCGCTTGCGGCGACGGGGGCAGCGCCCCCATTCCTGCCCGGCCGGCCATGCGCGCGCCCATCCGCATCGCTCAGCCCTCCCGCTTTTCGAAATCGATGCGCGGATCGACCAGCACATACATGAGATCGCTCAGGATATTCACCACAAGGCCGATCAGCCCGAACAGGAACAGCGTGCCGAACATCACCGGATAATCGCGCCCCACAGCCGCCTCGAAACCAAGCCGCCCCAGCCCATCCAGCGAAAAGATCGTCTCGATCAGGACCGAGCCGCCAAAGAACACCCCGATGAACACCGTCGGAAAGCCCGCGATCACGATCAGCATCGCGTTTCGGAACACATGCGCGTAAAGCACGCGCTTTTCGCTCAGGCCCTTGGCGCGCGCGGTCATCACGTAATGCTTCTTGATCTCGTCCAGAAAGCTGTTCTTGGTCAGCAGCGTCAGCGTTGCAAAGGCCGATATGGTCGAGGCCGCGACCGGCAGCGCGATATGCCAGAAATAGTCCGCGATCTTGCCCGCCAGGCTCAACTGCTCCCAGTTGTCGGATGTCAGTCCGCGCAGCGGAAATATCTGCCAGTAACTCCCCCCCGCGAACAGCACCAACAGCATGATCGCGAACAGGAACGCCGGGATCGCATAGGCCACGATGATGACACCGCTGGTCCATGTGTCGAACGGCCCGCCGTCATGCACCGCCTTGCGGATGCCCAGCGGGATCGAGATGAGATAGGCGATCAGCGTCGACCACAGGCCAAGGCTGATACTGACCGGCATCTTCTCCAGCACCAGGTCGGTGACCTCGATCTTGCGGAAATAGCTCTCTCCGAAATCGAAGCGCATGTAGTTCCACATCATGTTGAGGAACCGCTCCAGCGGCGGCTTGTCCAGCCCGAACTGGCGCTCCAGATCCTTGATAAGCTCGGGTGGCAGGCCGCGCGCGCCGACATAGTCGGAATTGCCGCCGCCACGGGCGGTCATGTCGCTGCCCGCATCGCTGCCCGCGCCCGAAAAGCTCTCGAACACGTCGCCCTGGCCCTGCATGTTGGCGATCACCTGCTCGACGGGGCCGCCCGGCACGAATTGCACCAGCACGAAATTGATCACCATGATCCCCAACAAGGTGGGCACGATCAAAAGCAGCCTGCGCAGGATATAGGCGCCCATTCAGACGCCCCTTTCCGTCATTGTGATGGTCACCGCCCCGGCCCTTTTCACAGCGCGCCCGCCTCCTCGAGGGCCTTGGCCTTGTCCTCGTTGTACCACCAGAAATCCAGCACCCCCATCGCATAGGGCGGCAGCGTGCCGGGGTGCTCGTACATGTCCCAATATGCCACCCAGTTACTGTCATTGTACCAGACCGGCACCATGAAGAATTCGTGGCGCAGCGCCCGGTCCAGCGCCATCAGCGCGGTATCTTCCTCTTCGCGGGTCTCGGCGTCGAGCGCGGCATTGATGATCGCATCCACCATCGGGCTGGCCAGTCCGGCGGGGTTGAACAGGCTGAACGCCGCCTCCTCGCTGCCGAACCGCTGCATGAGGCCCGTGCCCGCCCCCATGAAACTGGTGTAATTGTCGAACACCAGATCGTAATCGCGGTCCCGGCTGCGCATGGTGAACTGCGACGGGTCCACCTTTTCCTGGCGCGCGTCGATCCCCATCAGCTTGAGGTTGCTGACGAAACTTTCCACCACCGCGCTCAACGTCGCAGACCCCGATGACGGGATCGGGAAATCGAGGCTCAACAGCTCGCCTTGCGCATTGCGCCGCTTGCCGTCATCGCCCACGCTCCAGCCCGCTTCGTCCAGCAGCTTCATCGCCCGGCGCAGGTTGCGCCGGTCATTGAGCCGGCTGCCGTCGGACTCATGCGCGCGCCGCGCCGGTTCGCTCAGCATCGCCTCGGGCACCACGTCGCCCAGCGATTTCAGCAGCTCCAGTTCTGCGCCCTCGGGCACACCCTCGGCCTGCAACGGCGTATCCTGCACAAAGGAATGACGCTGCTCGAACAGCCCGTATTGCAGCGATTCGTTGGTCCATTCGAAATTATAGGCCAGCGCCACCGCATCGCGCACGCGCTTGTCCTTCAGCGGTTCGCGCGCCAGGTTGAAGACGATGCCATTGGGCGTGGGCGGCGTGCCGTCGGGCAGCTCCTCCAGCTTGACCCAACCACGGTCCACCGCAGGGAATTCATAGCCCGTCGCCCAGGTCTTGGAATTGGTCTCGGCGCGGAACGTGTATTCACCCGCCTTGAACGCCTCGAAAGCGGCGCTGTCATCGGCGAAATACTCGATCCGGATACGGTCGAAATTGTGCCGGCCCCGGTTGATCGGCAGATCCTTGCCCCAGTAATCGGGATCGCGCTCATAGACGATGCTCCGGTTCACGTCATAGCTGGCCACCTGGTAGGGGCCGGACCCCGGCGCCGCTTCAAGGCGCGGCTCGTCAAGACGCGCATCGTTCTCTTCATACCAGGCTTTGGGGAAAACCGGCGTGCTGCCGACCTGGTCGATCAGCGAGCGGCGCGAGATATCCGTCGCGAAGGTGAACTTGACCCGGTGATCATCCAGTGCCTCGGCCCCGGTGATCCGGCGGCTGACCGCCTGCGCATAAGACGGCAAGCCCTGTTCCAGGAACAGGTTATGCGAGAACACCACGTCATGCGCCGTGACCGGCGTGCCATCGGCAAACCGCGCCTCGGGGCGCATGTTGAAGATGACCCAGGTCTTGCCCTCGTCATATTCCAGGCTCTCGGCCAGCAAACCATACATCTCGCCGTAAGCATCCGCCGGGGCGGGGCCGCCGCCGGCGGGCATATCGCCCAGCAGGCTTTCATAGACCATCCATGAATACCTGCCGGCCCGGCCCTTGCGCGAATAAGGGTTCATCGAATCGAAGGTCCCCGGCGCATAGAGCGAGATTTCCCCGCCCTTGGGCGCATCCGGATTGACGTAGTTGAAATGCTCGTAATCCGCCGGATAGCTCAGATCGCCGTAATAGGAATACCCATGCGAGCGGATCACATGATCCTCGGCCCGTGCCATGTGGGCGCACAGCGCCGCGATCGTGAGCCCCATCAGGGCCAGAATCGCCTTGCGCGGGGCGCTCAAAGGCATCGCGCGGGCCTTGGCCCGGCTGCGCTGTCCGGTCATGCCGATCTCCTTGTCAGCCGCAATAAGGGGCGGCGCACGGGCCGCGATGCGCAGGCTACTGGACGCGCCCGCCCATGTTCAAGCGCCGATGCGACGCAGAGCGGCTTTTCACACCTCAAAAATGCGGAAGGCCGCCCACCGAACTCCGGCAGGCGGCCTTTGATCTGCGCTTGGCGCGGATTTACTCGGATTCGGCCTGCATATAGGCGATCAGCGCGGCGCGATCCTCTTCGTCTCTCATACCGGCATAGGACATCTTGTTGCCCGGCAGGTATTCATTCGGGTTTTCCAGCCATGCATTCAGCTCGTCCACAGTCCAGTTGCCGCTCATGCCTTCCATCGCCTTGGAATAGCGGAACCCCTCGACGCTGGCCATCTCGCGGCCGACGATGCCGTAGAGATGCGGGCCGACGCCGTTCTTGCCGTCTTCCAGCTTGTGGCAGGCCTGGCAGCGGCGCCATCCGCTCGCGCCGTCCTCGGGATCGGCTGCAGCGACCATCGCGGCAAATTCCGACCCTTCACCACCGGCTGCGGCTTCCTCGGCAGGTGCCTCCTCGGTTGCGGCCTCTTCGGTCGCGGCTTCCTCGGCAGGTGCTTCCTCGGCAGGTGCTTCCTCGGTTGCGGCTTCTTCGGTTGCGGCTTCCTCGGCGGGCGCCTCGGCAGCGGCCTCCTCGGTTGCAGCCTCCTCGGTCGCAGCGCCCTCCGCGGCGGCGACTTCAGTCATGTCGCCGTCAGTCATGTCCAGATAGGCGATCACGTTCACCCGGTCCTCGGATTTGCCCAGACCGGCAAAGCTCATCGAGGTACCCGGCGCGAAGCCCTGGGGATTTTCCAGGAAGTGGTAAAGATTCTCGGGAGTCCAGACCTCGGCGACCTCTTCAAGCGCGCCCGAATATCCGAAACCCTCGGCGGCATCCACCGCGCGTCCGACCACGGCATGAAGATAGGGGCCGGTGCCGTTCGCGCCTTCCTCAAGCTTGTGGCAGGCCTTGCACTTGTTGAACACACGCTCGCCCTTGTCAGGTTCGGCGGCTGCGTAACGCTCGGCAAAGCTCAGGCCTTCCTCGGCCTCGGCCTCGCCGCCCTCGTCATCGCCGGTCTCGATCACGTAACCGGCCTGATGGTCATCGCCATGACCTCCACCGGTGTGATAGATCAGCTCGGACGCCCAACCGCCCAGCATGAAGATCAGAAGCGAACCGCACAGGGCGCCAACGATCTTGGTGAATGTCATCGTATCGAACATGAGCCCGTTTCCCGTTAGTATCCGTCGCGCGGTATCTATCCGCTTCCCCTTGTCCGGCGCAAGGTGTAGTTTGCGCGACCAAACGCCCCGACCTTCGGGCATTCTGACAGGAAAAGCCATCCATGACCAAGCGCATTGCCTTCCAGGGCGAGCCCGGCGCCTATTCGCATCAGGCTTGCCACGAAACCTATCCCGACCTGGAAGCAATGCCCTGCCGCACCTTCGAGGATGCCATCGACGCGGTACGCGAAGGCCATGCCGAACTGGCCATGCTCCCGGTCGAAAACTCGACCTTCGGGCGCGTCGCCGACATCCACCACCTCTTGCCCGAATCCGGGTTGCACATCATCGCCGAAGCCTTCGTGCGGGTGCATATCAACCTTCTGGCGCTGCCTGGCACGCGCCTTGAATCGGTGAAACGCGCCATGAGCCACACCATGCTGCTCGGCCAGTGCCGCGACTTCCTGACCCGGCACGACATCCGCCGCGTGACCGGCGCCGACACCGCCGGATCGGCCCGCCATGTCGCCGAAGTCGAGGAACCCGGACTCGCTGCGCTGGCCAGCGAACTCGCCGGCGAGATTTACGGGCTCGACGTTTTGGCGCGCCATATCGAGGACGAGGGCAACAACACCACCCGATTCCTGGTAATGGCGCGCAAACCCGACATGACGCGCCGGGGCGATGACGGGATGATGACCTCTTTCGTCTTCGAGGTGCGCAACATCCCGGCGGCGCTCTACAAGGCAATGGGCGGCTTTGCCACCAATGGCGTGAACATGACCAAGCTGGAAAGCTACATGGTCGACGGCTCGTTCACGGCGACGCGGTTCTATGCCGATATCGAAGGCCACCCCGACGATCCCGAGGTGCGCCGCGCGCTTGACGAGCTGGACTACTTCACCTCGCAAATCAACATGCTGGGCGTCTATCCCGCCGATCCCCGGCGCCACTGACGCCACCGGAGTCAGGCGATCCGCTTGTGGCGCTCTTCCATGTCGGAGGCATATTCGCCCAACCGCTTGCGCATCCGCCGCGTCAGGGTCTTTCGCGCCAGCTTCATCGACTGCACCATCAGCCGCCCCGACAGGGTTTTGGGCTCCATTGATATGGCAACGCTCATGCGGGTGCGCGTGCGCGACAGCGCGACAAGATCGACGACCATCTCGCCGCCGATCGTCGACGCGCGTGACCCGATGACCAGCCCGTTGGGCGGGTCGAGCCGGCTCACCTCGATCTGAACCTTGCGCTGCTTGCCGCGCAACTTGAAGCTCACGTCCCATGCCAGGCCCGGCGCCAGCGCGGTCGGGCTCTCGACGCTGACCACCTCGGCCCCGCGCCGCAGCGCCTGCCGCTCGAATCCGGGAAAATCGGTGACCTGTTCATAAACGAACGCGATCGGTGCCTCGATATCCTCTTGAGCGCTCATCTTCATTGCGGGGACCCTTTGCCTGAACTGGTTACGTCAGGCGCGCATTCTTCCCTCAATCCAGCGTATCCGCAAGCCAGTTGCGCAACAGGAAATGCGCAATCGCCCCCTTTCGCGCAGGGGAAAGGAACGGATGCTCGCCCGCGAAGGCCTGCATGATATCTTCGCGACTCAACCACAGGGCATCGTCGATCTCGACCGGGTCGATGGTGATCTCGTCGCTCATCGCCATCCCCCGGCAACCGATCATCAACGAGGCCGGAAACGCCCAGGGCTGACTGGCGAGATAACCGACCTCGCCCACCCTGATACCGGTCTCCTCGAAGACCTCTCTGCGCACCGCCGCCTCGATAGTCTCGCCCGGTTCGACAAACCCCGCCAGCAGTGAATACATCCCCTCGGGCCAGCCGGGCGAGCGCCCCATCAACACCCGGTTGCCACGTGTGATCAGCATGATCACCACCGGGTCCGTGCGTGGAAAATGCTGCCCGCCACAGGCACCGCAAATCCGCGTCCAGCCGGATTTCTCCATCCGGCTCTCGTCGCCGCAACGCGCACAGAACCGATGCGTCGCATGCCAGCCCAGGATCGCCTTGCCGGTCGCCGCCAGCTCGGCGTCGCGCGGGGCGAACCACGTCATCGCCCGGCGCAATTCGGCAAAGACATGTCCCTCGGGCAGATCGGGATGACGCTGCTCGCTGGGGTCCAGGAATTGCCCCAGCGCGCCATCATCCAGATCCTCGGGCACCCAGCCCGAAATGTCATGGATGAACACCAGCCGCCCGTCATCACGCCCCAGCAGAACCGGTGGCGCGACGCAATGCGTCAGAACCGGGTGATCCATCGCCAACCGCACAAGGCGCGCGCCGCCCGGCTCGTCCTTTGACAGCCCGGCAAGCAAAGGCTTGCCGCGCCAGCTCACCAGGGTTTCGGCCTGACCGGCCGCGATCCAGTCGTCGAGCGTCGCGGCATCACCCCGCAGCTCGGCGGCCCGATCCAGCCCGGATCCCCCGAAAGTCACCGTCTCGGCATGTTTCATCGCGCCTCTCCTTCACGCAAGCAGGTGCCACGTTCCACGCGCTGCGGCAAGGCTCTGGTATCCGGGCCACAATCAGGACCACAATCCGGACAACTCTCGTTAAAGTTGTTTTCAGCACTTCCAAAGCAGTGCATACTGGCGACGTTAACCAGTTGCTTGTTCCTGCGGCACCCTGCCGCGGCTCTCTGCGAGTTTCCATGTGCCCAATCACAAAGCGACGAACATCAAGTGACCGAACCGCGCGAATACCGGGGCCGGGCTGACGCCCGCTCCGGCGCCCTTTTGCATCTGCGGCTGCTGGAGACGACCGACCTGCACGGTCACGTCATGCCGTTCGATTATCATTCCGGCCAGGACGACAGACCGTTGGGTCTGGCGCGTCTGGCCACGCTCATTCGCCAGGCCCGCCGCGAATCCGCCAACTGCCTGCTGTTCGACAACGGCGATTTCCTTCAGGGCACGCCACTCAGCGACATGACCGGCCAGCCCGAAGGCTGGGACGGCCCCAACCCGGTGATCGCGGCGATGAACGCTCTGGATTACGACGCCGTGGGGCTGGGCAATCACGAATTCAATTTCGGCCTGCCCGTTCTTGGACACGCGCTCGAACAGGCGCGATTCCCGGCCATCTGCACCAATGTCCGGGCACTTGGCGCCACATCGCTGCCCTTCGGGTCAACGTTGATCCTTGAACGGCGCCTGACCGATACGGTCGGGCACGCGCATGATCTGCGGATCGGCGTGATCGCCCTGGTGCCGCCCCAGATCACCACCTGGGACCGGCGCCACCTACAAGGGCGCCTGCAAAGCGCAGGCATTACCGAGACCGCCCGCCGCCTGGTGCCCGACCTGCGCGCCGCCGGGGCCGACCTGGTGATCGCGCTGGCTCATACGGGCATCGACGACGGCCCCGACCACCCCGGCCTCGAAAACGCGGCCCTGCCGCTTTCCCGCGTGCCCGGCATCGACGCGGTGCTGGCAGGTCACAGCCACCGCCTGTTCCCCGGCCCCGATCATGAAGGCCTGCCCGGAGTCAGCGCGGCCCACGGTAGCCTGAACGGCATTCCCGCGATCATGGCGGGGTTCGCGGGCTCGCATCTGGGCCTGCTTGACCTTGTGCTGATGCATGACCCAGAGGGCTGGCGCGCCATCGACCACCGCGCCACGCTGCGCGCGCTGCACCCCGGCAGGGGCGCGCAGCCCCCCCCTGCCGACCCCGCCGTGGTCAAGACCGTGGCGGGGGCGCATCGCGCCACCATGCGGCTGGTCAATCGCCCGCTCGGCACCACCGCAGCACCGCTGCACAGCTACCTGGCGCTGGTGCGCGACGATCCCGCCCTGCGCCTTGTCAACGCGGCCCAGACCGGCGCACTGGCCCGCGCCGTGGCGGGCACGCCCGACAGCGCCCTGCCGATCCTTTCGGCGACCGCGCCATTCCGCACCGGCGGGCGCGCGGGGCCGCATCACTTCACCGACATTCCAGCCGGCCCCGTGCGGTTGCGCAACGTGGCAGATCTCTATGCCTTTCCCAATACGCTGGTCGGCGCGCGCATCACCGGCGCGACGCTGCGCGACTGGCTCGAACGGGCCGCAAGCTGCTTTCACCGCCTGCTGCCGGGGATCGCCGATCAACCGCTTGCCGAGCCGGTGTCGCCGGGCCATGCCTTTGACGTGATCTCGGGCGTGACCTATCGCATCGACCTTTCCCGCCCGCCCCGCTTCGCCCCAGACGGTGAACGCCTGAACCCCGCATCCCATCGCGTGCGGGACCTGCGCCATCAGGGGCGGCCCGTTGGGCGCGACGACCAGTTCCTGATCGCCACCAACGAATACCGCGCCGCGGGCGGCGGGCCTTACCGGGCACTGCCCGAGGCCGACATCCTCCATCTCTCCGTGACGCCGGTGCGCGATCTGCTGGCACGCCATATCCGCGACGGTCCCGCGCCACTGCGCTTGCCCGCCGCTCCGGGCTGGGCCTTCTGCGCGATGCCTCCGGGCACCAGCGTCATCGTCAAGACAGGCCCCGGCCTGCGCAACCACCCAAGCGACATCAATGCGCTCGACGCCAGCGATCTGGGCGACACATCCGGCGGCTTCGTGCGGCTGCGCGTGCCGCTTGGCCCCGGCAGCCCCGCCACGCGCGCCTGATACGGCTGCCCCCTTGCGAATCCGCCTCAGGACGCCTAGGTAGGCCCTGAGAGGTTGGCGCGGGCAGGCACCTCGCCAACCCGGTCAGGTCCGGAAGGAAGCAGCCGTAACGAGCCACGCTTGGGTCGTTGTCCAACCTCTCACCTTACCCTTCCCTTTGACACGCGTTGGCCTTGTCGCCGCATCTTGTCGTGACCGTTCTGTTTGGTTCGGGCTGTACGGTTCGGGCAGGCATTTCGTACCAAACGCAACGCGCGCCCTGTTCATTCGGAGGGTTGCGGTGCGCGATACCGACGCGATACCGACGTCATACCGTCGCGATACAGTTCGGAGTTTTCATTCTTTACCAATGCCTTGTGACTGATTCGGGGGCTGAGCGGCCCGAAACGCCCATGCCCTCTGCTCCGCCGTCTCGACCGCGCATGGCCGGATCGCCCTCAACCGCGCCATCGCCGCCTCCGGCGCCTCTCCCGCCTCGATCATCAGCCGCAGCGCCGCCATCCCCGAACGTCCACAGCCGCCCAGGCAATGCACCAGCACCCGCCCCCGCCCCTGCAGCGCCGCCAGCGCCGCGTTGCTGGCCACGTGCCAGGCCTCGGCGGCCTCGGGGCCGGGGATGTCCATATCCGTCACCGGCACATGCGCCCAGCGCGTGCCCATGTCCTGCACGTCACCGCCCAGACTGCCCGCCCCATGCCCCGCCAGTTCCGGCTGCGTGACCATCGAGATCACCAGCGCCGGCTTCCAATCGCGCAGATGCGCAAGGTCCTCGGTATAATGCCCACCGCGTCCCGGCATCGGTGCAATCGCCAGTATTCCGTCCGAGACCTTGAGTGCGTGAATTATGAAACCCGTCATCTTTTCAATGCATTACAGACGATCCGCAGCATCAATAATTGCCGTCGCCCGCATCCTCCCACGTTCTCCCTTTGAACATTGCGCAGGGTGCTCTCCCGGCCAATGCCTCCCTGACACAGCCTTGCCGCAGCGCGTTGCAAAAGCAAGTTGCGTGCGTCAAGTCCTCACGCCGCCTTACCGGTGGACGCCCCCCGCCCCCGGCTTTAGGCTGAGAAGCGACCTTGCGAATCCCAAAGGCCATACATGACCGACGCTCCCCTTGACGCCGCCGCCCCCGACGCGCCTGCCCGGCCCTATCAGGTTCTGGCCCGGAAATACCGGCCCGAGACCTTTGCCGATCTGGTGGGCCAGGACGCGATGGTGCGCACGCTCAAGAATGCGTTTCTCGCCGACCGGATCGCGCAAGCCTTCATCATGACCGGCATCCGCGGCACCGGCAAGACCACCACCGCCCGGATCATAGCCAAGGGCATGAACTGCATCGGCACCGACGGCCAGGGTGGCCCCACCACCGATCCCTGCGGCCAGTGCGAACACTGCCGCGCGATCATGGAAGGCCGCCATGTCGACGTGCTCGAGATGGACGCCGCCAGCCGCACAGGCGTCGGCGACATCCGCGAAATCATTGATTCCGTTCACTATCGCGCCGCCAGCGCCCGCTATAAGATCTACATCATCGACGAGGTGCACATGCTCTCGACCAGCGCGTTCAACGCGCTGCTCAAGACGCTTGAAGAACCCCCCGAGCATGTGAAATTCATCTTCGCCACCACCGAAATCCGCAAGGTCCCGGTGACCGTTCTCAGCCGCTGCCAGCGCTTTGATCTGCGCCGCATCGAACCCGAGGCGATGATCGCCCTTCTGCGCCGCATCGCCGATGCCGAATCCGCCTCCATCACCGACGACGCCCTCGCGCTCATCACCCGCGCCGCCGAAGGCTCGGCGCGCGATGCCACCTCGCTCCTAGATCAGGCGATCTCGCATGGCGCGGGCGAAACCGGCGCCGATCAGGTGCGTGCCATGCTGGGCCTCGCCGATCGCGGCCGGGTGCTCGATCTTTTCGACCTTGTCATGAAGGGCGATCCCGCCGGTGCCCTGACCGAGCTCTCCTCCCAATATGCCGAAGGCGCCGACCCGATGGCGGTGATGCGCGACCTCGCCGAGATCACCCACTGGATCTCGGTCGTCAAGATCACTCCGGAAGCCGCCGAAGACCCCACCATCGGCCCCGATGAACGCGCCCGTGGCCGCGCCATGGCCGAAGCCCTGCCGATGCGTGTGCTCACCCGCATGTGGCAGATGCTTCTCAAGGCGCTCGACGAGGTAGCCGAGGCCCCCAACGCCATGATGGCCGCCGAAATGGCGGTCATCCGCCTCACCCATGTGGCCGACCTGCCGAGCCCCGAAGAGCTGGTGCGCAAGCTGCGCGACACGCCCCAGCCCCCCGCGCCCGCACCCTCGGGCGCTGGCGCTGCGCCGTCGTCAGGCAACGGCACCGGCGTCGCCCAAGGCAACCCGGCGCAAGGCGAAAGCGCACCCGCGCCCACCCATGGCGGCCCCTCCGGGCCGAGCGCCTCAATCGGCAATCAGGCGCTCGCACTCGCTCCCGAGCAGGCGCTCGCCCATTACCCCAGCTTCGCACATGTGGTCGAACTGATCCGCGCCAACCGCGACGTGAAACTGCTGGTCGAGGTCGAATCCCATCTGCGCCTCGCCTCCTACCGCCCCGGCCGGATCGAGTTCCAACCCACCGCCAACGCGCCCGCCGACCTCGGCCAGCGCCTCGGCGCCGCGCTGCAACGCTGGACGGGCACCCGCTGGGGGGTGAGTGTGGTCAACGAGGGCGGGGGCGACACCATCGCCGAGACACGCGATGCCGCCGACAGCGCGCTGCGTGACGAAGCCGCCGGGCACCCGCTGGTCCAGGCAGTGCTGTCCGCCTTTCCAAAAGCGCAAATCACCAACATCCGCACCGAAGAGGACATGGCCGCCGAGGCCGGCGCAGACGCCCTGCCCGAGGTCGAAGAGGAATGGGACCCCTTCGAGGAAGACTGAAAACCCCTCAAGCGGCATATCGCGCCTTGCCTGTTGCCCCGCGCGACCCGATATGACTGAACGAGACACATCAAACCGACAAGCCGGGCCACAAGACGGCCCGCCCCACAAGGAGACAGGAATGTTCAAAGGATTGGGCCAGATGGGCGACATGGCCAAGATGATGAAGGCCGCCCAGGACATGCAGCAGAAGATGGCAGAACTGCAGGAAGAAATGCACAGCATCATGGTCGAGGGCGAATCCGGCGCCGGGCTGGTCAAGGCCAGTTGCACCGCCAAGGGCGAACTCAAGGGGCTCGACATCGACCCGTCGATCTTCAATTCCGATGACAAGGAAGTCGTCGAAGACCTGATCCTCGCCGCCATCAAGGACGCACAGGCCAAGGCCAGCGCTCGCGCCCAGGACGAAATGAACAAACTCACCGAAGGGCTCGGCCTGCCCAAGGACATGAAACTGCCCTTCTGATCCGGCCTTCATCTTGCCCTCAATACTCCGGGGGTGTGGGGGCTGGCCCCCACGCCTGCCGCCAGCCCCAGGCGCCTGACCGATGAGTTCCAACCGCGACATCGACGCCCTGATCGACATGATGGCCAGGCTTCCCGGCCTTGGCCCGCGCTCGGCGCGCCGCGCGGTCCTGCACCTGATCGCCAAGCGCGACATGCAGCTCATGCCCCTCGCGGATCTGATGCAAAAGGTCGCCGCCACCGCCCGCGAATGTCTCAATTGCGGCAATCTGGGCACCTCTGATATCTGCGATATCTGCCTTTCGGAGAAACGCGCCAACGGCCAGATCTGCGTGGTCGAGGACGTCGCCGATCTCTGGGCGATGGAACGCGGCCATGCCTTCAAGGGGCGCTATCATGTGCTGGGCGGCACCCTGAGCGCGCTTGATCAGGTCGGCCCCGAAGATTTGCGAATCCCGCAACTGGTGAACCGGATAGACGCCGAAGAGATCAGCGAAGTTATCCTTGCTCTCAATGCCACGGTCGACGGGCAGACCACGGCGCATTACATCGCCGATCAGCTCGAGGCACGGGTGACCCTGAGCTCGCTGGCGCAGGGCGTGCCGATCGGTGGCGAGCTCGATTATCTCGACGACGGCACGATCAGCGCCGCGCTCGCGGCCCGCAAGCACCTGTGATTCCCACGAAAAAACCCGGCCACCCCTGGGCGACCGGGTCATGATTGGCGCTGTGCCTGCGGTCTTGCTGACTCAGCGACGTCCGCCCGTGGCGTCGTCATCCTCGTCATCATCGTCATCCGAACCGGCGGGCAGATTGAAGAAGCTCTCGGCATCAAGCTCCTCTTCCTTCTCGCTGCTGGTGTCGTTGCCGCTCAGGCTGAAGGTCTCGAGACCTTCGATCGCGGTCGGGATGCGCGGCTCGTTCTCGGCCTCGAGGCTCTGTTCGGTGCTCAGCAGCTTGCGGCGCTCGTCATCGCTCATCGCCTCGCCTTCCTTGGCGCGCTTGGCGGCGGCTTTCTGAACGGCGGCATCCAGCTCGGACTGCTTGCACAGACCAAGGGCGACCGGGTCGATCGGCTGCATGTTCGAGATGTTCCAATGGGTGCGCTCGCGGATCGTCTGGATCGTCGGCTTTGTGGTGCCGACCAGCTTGGCGATCTGTGCATCCGCCAGTTCGGGATGGAATTTCACCAGCCACAGGATCGCGTTTGGCCGGTCCTGTCGCTTGCTCAGCGGCGTGTAGCGCGGGCCGCGGCGCTTTTCCTCGCCCATGGCGGCGGGATTGAACTTCAGCGACAGCCGGTGCAGCGGATCCTTTTCCGCCTGGTCGATCTCCGCCTGGGTCAACTGGTTGTTGGCGATCGGATCGAAACCCTTCACCCCCGCGGCGACATCGCCATCGGCGATTCCCTGGATCTCCAGTTCATGCAGGCCGCAGAAGTCGGCAATCTGCTTGAAACTGAGCGTCGTGTTATCCACCAGCCAGACGGCGGTGGCCTTTGCCATAAGCGGTTTAGCCATATCTCACGGGTCTCCTTAACGCATATCTTCCCCGTCGCCTGAATCGGCGGCACCTGTATGAGGTGCGGGTTTCCGTTGTCGGGGAACTTGGCCGCTATATAGTGGCCCGCAAAACAAAATGAAAGACCAAAGAATGCGCCTGCTGATCATCCTTGTCTTGCTTGCCGGCATGGCCCGGGCCGATGGCGCGCGGCCGGGGGAATTCGACTACTACGTCCTCGCGCTCAGCTGGTCGCCGACCTGGTGCGCGCTCGAAGGCGATGATCGCGACTCGCCCCAATGCGATGCGTCGCGGGATCACGGCTGGGTTCTGCACGGGCTCTGGCCGCAATATCATCGCGGCTGGCCATCCGATTGCCAGACCGGCGAACGCCCGCCCTCGCGCGCCATGACCGCGGCGATGGGGGATATCATGGGCACGCCGGGCCTTGCCTGGTATCAGTGGAAAAAGCACGGCACCTGCTCGGGCCTTTCAGCCCCCGCCTATTACGCGCTCTCTCGCGAGGCATACGGGTCCGTCACTCGCCCGGAGCTGTTTCGCAAACTGAGTGACCCGGTTAAACTGCCCGCTTCGGTGGTCGAGGAGGCGTTTCTCAAATCCAATCCCGGGCTCGGGCCCGACATGCTGACAGTCACCTGCCGCGCGGGCCGCATTCAGGAGGTCCGCCTGTGCCTCTCCAAGGGCCTCGAACCGGTGCCTTGCGGACGTGACACGGTGCGCGACTGCACGCTCAAGGATGCGCTGCTCGCACCGATCCGCTAGGGCGCCCGGCCTCAGATCAGCCGCAAGATCAGCACCACCAGCGCCACTGGCACCAAAAGCACATGGGTCACATGATCGAACCAGTTGCTACTGCCCCATCCCGACAGCCATAGCGCCTGTCCCAGCACCGCCACCAGCGGCAGGAACCAGTTGCCCGTCAGGAACCCGTAAAGACAGACCGCCAGAACCATCACCGCCACCGGCAGGGGCGCATAGCCGATGCGGTATGCATCCAGCCGCACCAGCCCGATGGCCGAGGTCAGGAAGGCGACATAAAGCACCAGGAACACCAGAATCTCCAAGGTGGCGAACGGCACCACTGGCAGGCCCGCGCCCATGGTCATATGCCGCAACGCCAGGGCTGGCAGCATCACCCCGAACGGGGCCAACAGCGCCACCATCCCCCGCAACGGCAGCGTGTTACGCGCGACCAGCACCACCAGCGCACCAGTGGCGCCGCCGACCCAGACCGACAGCGGCGCAGCCACCACCCAGCCCAGAACCACGAACGCCAGCCAGCCCAGGATGACCGCCAGTCCAAGCCCTGCCAGAAATCCTATCATTGCGCCGCCACCCACGCTTCGTTGAACAGAACCACCCGCACGCCACGCTTGCCGTGATGCGAATAAGCCAGCAGGATGCGCCCATCCACCAACCGCCGCAGCATCGGATAACGCGCCTCACCGGGTTCGCGCTTGAAACGGTGGATCACCTGCCAGCTATCCCCTTCGTCAGCCGATACCGCCAGTTCCAGCAGGGCAGACCTCTTGCCGCCGCCATTTCGCGCCATCAGGATCCGCCCCCCCGAAAGCGACAGCGCCGCCACCGGCGCATTCGGGTGCGGGATATCCGTGGCCTCGGCCAGCGTCCAATGCCGCCCGCCATCTTCGGTGCGGCTCAGGTAAAGCTGTCCGCTATCCTCGAAATCGCGCAGAAAGGCCAGTGCGCGCATCTCGTCCAATACAACGATCATCGGCTGGATCGGCTTCACACCGATGCCGGAGATGCGCCGCTGATCGCGCACGCGCCCCTCCGCATCCAGCCGCACCAGCGCACCATACGTGCTGCCCATTTCGAAATAGGCGGGCAGCGCATGGCTGCCATCGCCGTAGGCGACCATCGGCGAGCGCACGAGGAACGAGCGGTTGAGAAATGGCGAAAGGTCCAGCTTGCGCGCCCTCACGGGCTGCACACCCTTCATCTGCACCTCGGCGATCGAGGCCATCGCCCATCCCCCCACCGACACGACCGTGGCATAAAGCGAACGCTCGGCGGCGTCGTTCTGAATGGTGTTGCCAAGCGTCACCACTAACTGCCCCGGATCAAAGGCCCTGCCCAGGGCCTCGCTGGTCAGAAAAGTCTCGGGCGCACCGGTGCGCCAGCCCTCTGGCCCCTCGTCGAGCACCGCGCGGCGGATCTCGATATCGGGCTGCGCCTCGGACGAGCCCTCGAACCACAGGACCGAGAGGGTCTCATCATTCGCCACGATGGCCGGGGAATGCGCCACGCCCTTTTCCGGGCGATAATCGAACAAGGTCTCGAAAAGCGGCGCATCACCAGGCTCGGGGGCGAGTGGACGTGGCACCGCAAAGACCCAGTTCAGGGTCTCGTCGCGCCACAAGGCATAGGCGCTCAGCGCCATGCTGATCAGCGCCAGTGCAAGAATGAAGATGTCCCCCGATACCACCGGCTCAGTTCACTTTCAGCACGATCTTTCCGATATGGGTGCTTTGCTCCATGTGGGCATGGGCCTTGGCGGCATCCGCAAGCGGGTATTCCGAATCCATCACCGGCGCGACCTTGCCCGCATCCAGAAGCGGCCAGACATGGGTTCGCAACGCCTCGGCGATATCGGCCTTGGCCTTGTCGCTTTGCGGGCGCAGCGTAGAGCCCGTGATCGTCAGTCGCCGCATCATCACCTGGGCAAAGTTCAGCTCGACCTTGGGCCCGTTCAGAAAGGCGATTTGCACCAGCCGCCCGTCATCTGCCAAAGACTTGACGTTGCGCGGCAGGTAATCGCCCCCAACCATGTCGAGGATCAGATCAGCACCGCCCTCGGCGCGGATCACCTCGACGAAATCCTCGTCGCGGTAATTGATGGCGCGCTCGGCGCCCAACTCCCGGCATTTGGCGCATTTCTCACCCGATCCCGCCGTGGTGAAAACCCGCGCCCCGAATTCATGCGCCAGCTGGATCGCCGTGGTGCCGATGCCGCTCGATCCGCCATGGACAAGAAACCGCTCTCCACCGCGCAGCGCGCCACGCTGAAACACATTCGACCAGACGGTAAAGAAGGTCTCGGGCAGGCAGGCGGCCTCGCGCAGGCCCATGCCCTTCGGGATCGGCAGGCAATGCGCGGCAGGGGTGGCCACATATTGCGCGTAGCCGCCACCCGGCAAAAGCGCGCAAACCATGTCGCCCATTGCCCATTCGCTGACACCCGCGCCAAGGGCGACAATCTCGCCCGCGGCTTCAAGGCCCGGCAGATCGCTGGCGGTCGGTGGCGGCGCGTATAGCCCGGCACGCTGCAACGCATCGGGTCGGTTCACCCCCGCATAGGCCACCTTTATCACCACCTCGCCCGCGCGCGCCTCCGGCACGTCGCGGGTCGTCGAGACCAGCACTTCAGGGCCGCCAGGCTTGGTGATCTCCACAGCCATCATCGACTTGCTCATTGTCGTCATTCTCCTCAGCCCTGCGTGGTCCAGCGCCCCGGCATCCCGGTCTGCTGTCGCTTGGTGGCGGCGTGCGGCGCACGCACCGCGCCAAGGACCTTCAGCGGCCCGGCCAACAGACCGCTCAACAGCTTGTTGTCACGGACCTGCGCCTTGACCTTCTCAAAGCGCATCACATCGTCGATCCGCCGGTCAAGGAACGCCCAGGTATCGACATGACCGGGGCTGTCATCGCCCAGCCAGAACAGCAGCGTCGCGCTGTAGACCCCTGTCAGCGTAGCGCGTTTGGTATACCAGTTCACATCGTCCGATGTATCGCCCAGAGCCGTCCATATCTTGTCGCAGGTATTCCAGATCGCGCGCGCACCCTCTGCGCCGTGGCTCGGCAGCGAGAACAGCGTCACGCCGCGGCGCACCAGTTCCTTGTCCTCAGGTGCTTCGAGGCGAAACCGCACCGCAGCGGCGATCCTGTCGCGAAACCGCATCTGGCCCAGATCCTCGGTAGTCAGGCGCTCCAGCATCAACTGGTCGCCCTCCTCGTGAAAGGCCAGCGCCAGATCGGTCGCGCCCCCAGGACAGGCGGCCCGCGCCAGACCCGGTTCGATACCAGTGTCGCGGATCGCGGCCTGAAAGCTGGCATCGCTCCAGCCGTCGAAGGGCACATGCATTTTCGCCGCTTCCAGCAGCTTTGCCTTGATTTCGAGGTCGGTCATCACGTGCCTCCTTTCATTTCGCGCCACCCTAGACAAAACAATGACGCTTTGCTATACGGCCCCTTCCTGCAATCTGATGCAACTTCAACTTGGAAAGGTGGTGACACCACATGCAGGTTAGTGTTCGCGACAACAATGTCGATCAGGCGCTTCGTGCCCTGAAGAAAAAGCTGCAGCGCGAAGGCGTTTTCCGCGAAATGAAGCTTCGGCAGCATTTCGAGAAACCGTCCGAGAAGAAAGCACGCGAAAAGGCCGAGGCGATTCGCCGGGCCCGCAAGCTGGCGCGCAAGAAAGCCCAACGCGAAGGCCTTCTCTGACGCCTGCGCCGCAGCGGCGCAACGTGAAGGACACGAAAAGTCAGACGACCCCCGGGCAGCCGCTTCGGGGGTTTGTCATTTCAGGCACCCGGATTTGCCCGGGTTGGCAGGGACAAAAGCGCGTTTGACGCAGCAAAATCCATTCAAATAGTCGTGTGCGGCTTGTCCCCGTCAAAGCGCTGCGATAATTCAGCGCCTGATATGAAAATTTTATGACAGGCCCCCAAGCATGCGCAGTCTCAGCGTCCACGACCAGTTTCTTTTCGGCCTTATGAACGCCACGCTTCTGTTTACGCTGGCCTATTCCATCCTGGGTATGCAAACCCATTTCGAGTTGGGTTTCGGGGCCGAGGATGGCCCGGTCGAATACTTCACCGCGATCGGGCTCCTTCTGTCATGCCTGATCCTGATTTGGTACACGGTCTCGATGGTCCGTTTCGGGCGCTACGCCTCAGCGGCGCCCCTCGGCCTTTACGCGCTGGCCTTCCTGTTCGGCGCGGGCGAGGAAATCTCTTGGGGTCAGCGCATCTTCAGCTGGCAGACCGGCGACTTCTTCATGGAGCACAACCGCCAACTTGAGACCAACCTTCACAACATCGTAGTGGGCGAGAACCAACTGGCCAAGACGCTGTTCGGCAGTGTCCTGACAACGGTGATCCTGCTCTACCTGCTGGCGCTTCCGCTGCTTTACCCGCGCGTGACCTTGATCGCGCGGCTGACCGATGCGATCATGCTGCCGCTTCCGGGAATGCGCCACGCGGTGGTCGCGCTGGTCGCCAGCATCCTGATTGCCACTGTCATCGACGTGCCCCGCAAATGGGAATCCTACGAATTCATCTTCAGCCTGATCACGATGTCGATCTTTCTGGCGCCGGGCAACGCCCACCGTTTCGGCATATCGCGCTGAGCGCAGATCGCGCGCAGCTCAGATGATCTCGTCCTCGTCGAACATCGGCACCGGATCCAGATGCGCGCTGATACCGCGCGCAGCCGCATCCGGGCTGCTGATCCGTGCCACATGAAAGAGTGCGTCGCCCTCGTAGACCACCGGCATGTTGCTGCGCCCGATGATGATGCCCGCCTCGTCAGCCACCAGTTCGGCCTCGACCTCGCCAAACGGGTCCGAAATCGCCCCGAGCACCGAACCCGGCTCGACCATATCGCCCGAGGTCATGTAACCGCGCAAGAGCCCGCCCGCAGGTGCGCGATACCAGGTCGAGTCACCGCAATAGAGCGGCTCGGCCCGCTTTCGGGGAACGCCCTTGGTGCCGATCATGCCCAGATGATTCATCACCCGCAGAATGCCCCCCACCCCGGCGCGCGCAGCGAACTCGTCAAAGCGCAGCCCCTCGCCCGCCTCGTATAGCAGCACATCGACGCCCGCATCCTCGGCCGCCATCCGCAGCGATCCGTCGCGCAGGTTGGAATTCATCACCACCGGAGCCGCGAACACATCCGCCAGTTCCTTCAGCCGGTCATTCCCGGCGGTCAGCCGCAATTGCGGCAGGTTGGTCCGCCGGATCGCCGCCGAATGCAGATCAATCCCGATATCCGACCGCTTCACCACCTCGGTCAGAAAGATATGCGCCAACCGCGACGCCATCGACCCCGTCGCATGGCCCGGAAAGCAGCGATTAAGGTCGCGCCGGTCAGGCAGATAGCGTGAATGGTTCAAGAAGCCGAAGGTATTGACGATCGGCACCGCCAGAAGCGTGCCAGCCATAGGCGTGAGCGCCCTGGCGTTCAGCAGGCGGCGCACGATCTCGACCCCGATCACCTCGTCGCCATGCACCGCCGCCGAGACGAACATCACCGGCCCCGGCTTGCGCCCATGCACCACATGCACCGACAGATGGACCGGCGTGTGATCCGACAAGGCGCTGACCGGCACATCCACCGTGCGCCGCGCGCCGGGCGGCACGGTGACGCCCGCAATGTCGAACGGTTCTCGTTTGGCCATTTGCTGCCCTTCCCGACTGCCTGCACCTCTGCGGGCTTTCCCTGATGCGGCGCAGTTGCTATTGACGCTGTCATGTTTCGTGTTTCCCCGCCAAAAGGCTGATTTCGGGTCCAGATGTCAATTCCCGCCGCTCCAGAACGCGTCACGGTGGTGACGGTCGCGCATAACAGCCTCGCTGTGCTGCCCGCGATGCTGGATTCGCTGCCGCAAGGCGCCAGAACCGTGATCGTGGATAACGCTTCTCAGGATAGCGCAGCGTTGGCCGCACTGGCGGAGCAGCATGGCGCGCGACTGATCCGCAACGACGACAATCTCGGATTCGGGGCGGCCTGCAATATCGGCGCCTTCGGGGCAAATACCGAATTCCTGTTCTTCCTCAATCCCGATGCCCGGCTTGCCGCCGGCGCGCTTGATGCCCTTGTAACGGCTGGCGACAACCACCCCGAAGCGTCGGCTTTCAACCCGGCGATCACCGACGGGCGCGGCAGGCCCTACTTCAAACGCGGCAGCGTTTTGTTGCCGCGCACGGACAAACTGCCGCCGGGCTGGCCCGAGACTGATCGGGAACTGCCCGTGCTGACTGGCGCGGCGTTTTTCGTACGCCGAGTCGCCTTCGAGGCGGTGGATGGGTTTGATCCCGAGATATTTCTTTACCACGAGGATGACGACCTCGCGCTGCGCCTCAAGTCCGGGGCCGGGCCGCTCAGGTTCGTGGGCGCCGCCCACGTCACCCATGATGCAGGCAATTCCACTGTGCGCTCTCCCGCCTCGGCGGCGTTCAAGGCGTTCCACATGGGCCGCTCGCGCGTCTACGCCACGCGCAAGCATGGGCTGCCCGGCGCAGGGCGCAAGGCGCTGACCTCGGCACTGTTGCAGCTTCTTTCACCGCTCACGCTTCTCTCCGCGCGCAAACGCGCAAAGCAGGCAGCCTTCTTGCGCGGTATTCTCTCTGCCCTGAAACACGAGCCCGCATGATGAAGACGATTCCGCTGTGGAAACTTAAACGCGAGACCCTGCGTCTGGGGCGCACTATCCGGAACCTGCCCGGCATCGTCTGGGAATACCTCAGCCTGCGCCCACGCTATGACAGGTCCGCGCCACAGCGTCGCAAGATCCACCATGGGGCCAAATCGCTCGACGGCGAGTTGGCGATCTACCTGATCTTTCCCGCGCATGGCATTTTACCATCGCATCTGCACATGCTGGAGCACCTCGAAACCCAGGGCGTCAATCCCGTGGTGGTCTCCAACCTGCCACTCTCGCAGGCGGATATGGACCGTATCCTGCCCCTGAGCGCGATGGTAATCGAGCGGCCCAATGTGGGCTATGATTTCGGCGGCTATCGCGATGCGGTGCTGCAACTGGACGACATTCTGCCGACGCTCGAACGGCTTTATATCCTCAACGACTCCGTATGGATGATCGATACGCCGCGCAGCTGGTTCGATGACGTACGCGCCAAGGATGCCGATTTCTGCGGCGCGACGTCGAATTACGGCATAAGGCGTTGCGATGCGCGTGATTTCCGCGAACTGGTCTGGGAGTACACGATCGAGCATCCCAATTTCCATTACGCCTCATACGCGCTGGCCATCGGCCCGCGGATCCTGTGCGACCCCGGTTTCCTGCGCTACTGGAAACGCTTTCGTCTTTCGAACGACAAGAAACGCACCGTGCGCCGAGGGGAGATCGGGCTGACCCAATGGGTCCACCGCAAAGGCTACAATCATGCCGCCACCTGCCCTGTAACCGGGCTAGACGCCGAGATCGCCGCTCTTGGCGACGATGATCTCGATGCGGTCACCCGGAATCTCGTGATCCCCGAATCCCCGCGCCTGCTTGCGACGCGCGACGAGGTTCTGAAAAGCGACCCGCACACGCCCGAGGGGCGCTCGGACCGGATACAGATCGTGCTGGCCACGGTGGCGGGACAGGCGATTGGATACGCGATGCCCTATTACACCACCCGTCGACGGGGCTTTCAGTTTCTGAAGAAATCGCCGCTCTGGTTGTCGCGCGACGCCTCGGACAGGATGCTGGAACTGATGGCCGGTCTTGAAGGACCGATGGGCCGTCAGGCCGCGCAAGAGGCCCGCGACCTGCGCGCCACGCGCGGCGCGACGCTCGACGCGGGCGACTGACTGACCGCATATCGCATACGCAAAAGGCCCCACCTCATGGCGGGGCCTCTGGCGCAAGTTCCGTCGTTCAGCCAGGCAGCTTGGTCATCCGCAGATAGGGCAGAACCGTCTCAAAGGCGCCGTATTTGGCCTTCGCGTCCTCGTCGCTGACCGCGGTCGGGATCACCACATCGTCGCCGACATTCCAGTTCGCCGGGGTCGCGACGTTCTCGCGCGTCGCCGTCTGCAAGCCGTCAAGCGCGCGCAGCACCTCGGCAAAATTGCGCCCGACATTCATCGGATAGGTCATGCTCAGCTTCAGCTTCTTGTCTGGCCCGATAATGAAGACGGACCGCACTGTCGCGCTGTCGGCAGGCGTGCGCCCATCCGGAAGATAGGCTTCGGCGGGCAGCATGTCGAACGCCTTGGATACCTCCAGACCGTCATCGGCAATGATCGGGAAACCCGCCTTGGCACCACCGACCGTCTCGATGTCGCCCTTCCACTTGCGGTGATCCTCGACGTTGTCCACCGAAACGCCGATTACCTTGCAGCCGCGCTTGTCCCATTCATCAGCCAGTTGCGCCACCGCACCGAACTCGGTGGTGCAGACCGGTGTGAAATCCTTCGGATGCGAGAACAGGATTGCCCAGTCGTCGCCAATCCAGTCGTGCAGCGAAAACGCACCCTGGTCGGTTTCGACCTTCAGATCGGGTATCGTGTCATTGATGCGCAGTCCCATTTTAAGTGTCCTTTCCACTTGAAATCAGCAGCGTGCCGGAATTTGATCAAATCCCGGCGCGAAACCTGTTTTCCTGTCTTGCAGGTGTTCACCCTGCCTGACAAGGTGCCATCAAATCGACGGAGGTCAACCATGATTGAAAAACGTGAATTCTATATCGACGGCGCCTGGGTGAACCCCCAGGCCGGCACCGACCACAAGGTCATCGACCCATCCAGCGAAGAGCCCTGCGCAGTGATTTCCCTTGGTGGTCAGATAGATACCGACGCCGCCGTCGCCGCCGCGCGCGCCGCTTTTCCCGCCTGGATGCGCACGTCCAAATCCGAACGTATCGCGCTGGTGGAAAAGCTCTACGATATCTACGAGTCCCGCATCGAAGAGATGGCCCATGCGATCAGCCTCGAAATGGGTGCACCGATCGACCTGGCGCGCCAGGCGCAGGCTGCAGCCGGCCTTGGCCATCTGAAGGCCTTTCTGAAGGTCGCCAAGGATTTCGAATTCATCGAACCTTTGGGCGATCATGCGCCTCAGGATCGCATTGTGCATGAAGCGATCGGCGTCGTGGCGATGATCACCCCTTGGAACTGGCCGATGAACCAGATCAGCCTCAAGGTCGGCGCCGGTCTTATCGCGGGTTGCACCATGGTGCTCAAACCCTCCGAGGAATCGCCTTTGTCGGCGCTGCTTTTCGCCGAGATGATCGACGAGGCGGGCTTTCCCAAGGGTGTCTTCAACCTTGTGAATGGCGACGGCGCCGGGGTCGGCTCGCAACTTTCGGCACATGAGGATGTCGACATGGTGTCCTTCACCGGCTCTTCGCGCGCAGGCAAGCTGATCTCCAAATCCGCCGCCGACACACTCAAGCGCGTCAGCCTCGAACTGGGCGGCAAGGGCGCGAACCTGGTGTTCTCGGATGCCGATGACGCGGCCGTCAAACGCGGTGTTCTGCATTGCATGAACAACTCCGGCCAGTCCTGCAACGCCCCCACCCGGATGCTGGTGCAGCGCGATGTTTACGACCGCGCCGTCGAAACCGCCGCCGAAGTGGCGCAATCGGTGCAGGTCGGCCCGGCCAGCCAGGAAGGCCGCCATATCGGCCCCGTGGTAAACGAGGTCCAGTTCAACAAGATTCAGGACCTGATCCAGAAGGGCATCGACGAAGGCGCGCGTCTTGTTGCCGGTGGCACCGGTCGCCCGGACGGCCTCAACCGGGGCTTCTTCGTCAAACCCACGGTGTTTGCCGATGTGAACAACGACATGACCATCGCGCGCGAGGAAATCTTCGGTCCGGTGCTGGCGATCATCCCCTTCGCAACTGAGGAAGAGGGCCTCGCCATCGCCAATGACACGCCCTACGGCCTGACCAACTATGTCCAGACCCAGGACGGCGCGCGTGCCAATCGCTGCGCACTGGCGCTGCGCTCCGGCATGGTCGAGATGAACGGCCAAAGCCGCGGCATGGGTTCGCCGTTCGGCGGCATGAAGCAATCCGGCAATGGTCGCGAAGGCGGCAAGTGGGGCATCGAGGACTTCCTTGAGGTCAAGGCCGTTTCGGGCTGGACCGAAGGCGCCTGACGCAATGGAACTGCGTGCCTTTGTCCTTCATGCGGACCGCGACAGCGACGCACGGATACAGGCACGCAAAGTTCTTGACGCCTGCGGAATGGACGGCGAACTCTGGCCGATGGTCGTAGGCTCCGCTCTCTCGGTCGCCGATCTAGACAGCACCGTGGGCGCAGAACTTTTCGAACCCGCCTATCCGCTGTCCCTCGACACCGGCGAGATCGGTCGCTTCCTGACCCACCGCCAGATTTGGGCCGAGATCGAACGCCGCGGCCTCGATGCCGCGCTGGTTCTCGATGGCGCTATGGGGATCGATCCAGACCCTTTCGACGATGCTGTCGATCTGGGCCTCGGCCATGTGGCCACGCTTGGCTGTATCGAGCTGCGCGACCAACCTTGCCCCGGCCCCTCGGCCCTGATCGACACGTTGGGGCAGGCCACCCTGACCGTGCCGCAACAAGCCACCGGACGCACCGCCGCGCAGCTGATCGGGCATGAGGCCGCCTCGCATTTTCTGGCGCTCTCCGATCTTTTCGACCGGCCAATGGAAACATTCGTTCATAGTCACTGGCACACGGGCTTGCGCCCCGCTTCGATCCAGCCGTGCGGCGTGATCGCGCCGCCGCCACTCGCGCATGCCACACCACCCAGCGGGGTCTGGCCCCGAATGCGCTATGACCTGGCGCAGCGGCGCTATCTGCACCTGATCGCGCAACGCGCCCAGGTCAGCGCAGCCCCCACGACTGGCGGCTTCATCAACTAGGCATTCACAGCCGGGCGCGCACTCTTCCCCTGTCAACAGAAAGCCACTAAGACGGGCGCGATGCAGATTGACGCCAATATCACCCACGCCCGCTTCACGCCCGAGACCGTGCATAAGCGCGACATCTTTTCGGAAACCGTGTCGGGCCGTCTCGACGGGGTCGAGGATTTCCCCGTCGTCCTGCGCAAGCTCGACGATGTGCCGCTCTATGCGCGCCCCGTCGCCTGGGCACTGGCGCGCCGTGAAATCCGCGCCCTGCGCGCCGTTCAGGGCATCGAGGGTTGCCCGGTGCTGGTGCGCGTCGACAAGACCGGCCTCCTTCGCAGCTGGACACGCGGCACGCCGCTACAACTCGCGCGCCCAAGCGAGGCTCTCTGGTATCGCGACGCCCGTCGCCTGCTGCGTCAGATGCGCCGCGCCGGCGTCACTCATAATGACATCGCCAAACCGCAGAACTGGCTGATGACTCCGGATGGGCGCGCCGCCGTGATCGACTTTCAGCTCGCCTCGGTACATCGCCGCCGGGGCAAGCTCTTTCGGGTCATGGCGCGCGAAGACCTGCGCCACCTGCTCAAGCAGAAACGCGCCTACGCGCCGCATCTGCTGACCCCTGCCGAACAGAAGATGCTGGCGCAAAAGGCTTTGCCCGCGCGCATCTGGATGGCGACCGGAAAACGGCTCTATAACTTCGTCACCCGTCGACTGATGAACTGGTCCGATGGCGAAGGCACAGAAGACCGCGTCGAACGCGACGGCCCCGCCCTGCGCGCCGCGCTGCTGGCGCATCCGCAGATCAGCGACCTGGCACTCTGCACCTATGCGCTGCCCGCAAAGGGCGTGGGTCTCTACGCGTTCGTGGAAACGTCGCTGTCGCGCGACGATCTTGCTTCGCTCGCCCCCGAGCCGGCCCCTGAACTCATGCAACCCGTCGCCACACTGCCGCGCGACGCCTCGGGCGCGATCCGGCATGATGCGCTGCAACTCGTGGCGACCAACCGGCTTGACGAACTCGAACAGATCCAAGGCGGGGATCCCGGCCTCGCCCAAAGCCTTGCGCCCGTCATCTCCAATCGCCTCAACCTGACCGACCGCGTGCTGCGCCGCTGAAGCACCCCTAGTCGCGGCCAATCAAAGCCATAATGAGAAACAGACGCGCCGCGGCACCGCACGAAATCGCGTCGTGCTTGAAAAATGAATAACATCGATATCATAAGGCCATTGCCATGACGTCCTTTGCAGCCAGCCCTGCCCTTCAGCCTGTCATCGACTTTGCATTGACCCACGAAACGCAGTGGCCCCGCAGCATGTATTATCCCGATGGCGCCTATGTCGGAAATGTCGAGTGGAAGGAAACCGGCCCCTGGACCGAGATCATTGGCCCCGTCGCCGAACGCGGCGGCCCCGCCGGCGTTGTCCTGCACCGCGGGCAGAAGGTAGCCGAATGGGGTGATGCGGATCGCCCCGACATGACGTTCTCCATCGCCAAAAGCTACCTGTCGGTTCTTGCGGGGCTCGCCGTGAAGGACGGGTTGATCACCGATCTGGATGCGCCGGTCGGCGAGACCGTTAAAGGGCCCTATTTCTCAAGCTCCCAAAATGCCGAGATCACCTGGCGCCATATGCTTCAGATGAACAGCGAGTGGCGTGGCGAGATTTTTGGCAAGGACGATCAGGTCGACCATTACCGTCAGATCGGTGTCGGTGCCGATAACAGCCGCAAGGGGCAGTTGCGAGAGGTGGGCCGCCCCGGCAGCTATTACGAGTATAACGATGTGCGCGTGAATGCGTTGGCCTATGCCTTGCTCTGCCGGTTTGGCCGCCCCTTGCCCGAAATCCTGCGTGGGCGGATCATGGACCGGATCGGCGCCTCTGACAGATGGAGATGGGAAGGCTATTCCACCTCATGGGTCGATATTGGCGGTGAGCGGGTCCAATCGGTAACGGGCGGCGGCCATTGGGGCGGCGGGATGTTCATCAGCGCGCATGATCATGCGGCATTTGGCCTGTTCATCAGTCGGAACGGTGTCTGGGAGGGCGAGCAGATCCTGCCGCAAAACTGGATGAAGCGATCGCTCAAACCGACGCCGACGCTCGATAAATACGGCTTCCTTTGGTGGCTCAACCAAGGGCGCGATGCCAATCCGAGGCTGCCATCGACAGCCTTCAGCGCCCTGGGTGCGGGCGGCAACTGTCTTTGGATCAACCCCGATGATGACATCGTCGCAGTGATGCGGTGGCTTGACCCGGCGCATTTGCAGGCATTTCTTGAGCAACTGGTCAGCGCCATTCGCCGCTGAGCGATCCGGATGATCCTCTTTCGAGCGTCCAGGGCCACTGCAAACTGGTTCCGCTAACTTCCCCGGAATTGTGCCTGCCGCTTTTCGCGAAAAGCGGCTAGACCCTCTTGCCGGTCCTCGCTGCTTTCGACGCGGTCGAGGTCTCTCATGGTACGCCCCATGCGTTCGGCAGGTGCCGGCGTCAGCATGTCCGACACCACGGTCTGCTTCAATGTCTGGAGGACCAGAGGCGCCATTGCGGCCATCTCGTTTGCCATCGCACGTGCAGCATCCAGATGCTTGCCCGGTTCGACAACCTCGTTGACCAGCCCCATCTCGTAGGCACGTCCGGCATCGACCGAGCGGCCCAGAAGCATGATCTCCATCGCCATCTTGTGCGGCAGCCTGGCAGCAAGCGAAGCAATCAGCCCACCGGTCATACCAATCTTGCCCTCGGGGTAAAGGAATTTGCTCCGCCGCGTCGCAACGCAAAGATCGCATAGCGCGGCAAGCACGATACCCCCGCCGATACAATGGCCATCAATGGCGCAGATCACGGGCTTTGCCGTGGTAATCCCCATTCCGGGCATGCAGCGCCAAAGCTCGGGGAAATCCTCAAGATCCGCGCCAGCGGTGAATGCCTTTTCTCCGGCACCGGTCAGGATCGCGACCCGCTGATCTTTGCAACGATCAAATTCGGCAAACCCCTCCTGAATTTGACGCGCCATATCCTTGTCGATCGCGTTCATCTTTTCGGGGCGGCTGATCGTGAAGATCGTGACGCGCCCCTCTTTCTCGATGTGCAGCCCATCAACCATCGCGTTTTTCCTCGGGAACCACAGGCAGAGCCTTTTCAGCCGACCTTCCCGCCATATGCCGTCGGACCATCAGCACGACCGATAGAATGGTGAGCGACCAGAAAATCCATGTGATCCAGCTTCTTGCGAAAATCAAAAGACTACCCTGGGACATCAACAGCGACTGGCGGAAACTGTCCTCCAGCATCGGACCGAGAATAAAGGCGATCAGGAAAGGTGCCGAGGGGACATGCATGCGCATCATCAAGAAGCCGAGAATGCCGAAGGCGACCATCACATAGATGTCGAAAAAGGAGTTGTTGACCGCGTATGCGCCGAAGACGCAAAGCACCATGACCACCGGGTAAAGATAGCTCGTCGGGATTGAGGCAATGTGCTTGAACATATGGATCGCAGTCTTGCCGATGATCAACAGGAACAGCGAGCTGATCGAAATCCCGATGAACAGCGCATAGATCAGGTCGATGTTCTGCTCGAACAGCATCGGACCCGGGCGCAGCCCGTGAACCATGAATGCCCCGAGAATGACCGCCGTGATCACGTCTCCCGGAATTCCGAGTGCCAGAAGCGGAATCATCGTCGAGCCGGCAACGCCGTTGTTGCCCGCCTCCGCGGCCGCCACGCCTTCAAGTTCTCCTTTGCCGAAATTCTTCCGGTTGGGTGAGCGACGCATTGCTTCGGAATAGGAAACGAAAGCCGAAGGCGCGCCGCCGATGCCCGGAATCGCGCCCAGCACGACACCGATCAGGCTACCGCGCAGAATCGAACGGAAACAGTAGCGGAAATCGGCGAACGTCGCCCGCGAGCCGCTCGGGTCGGCGGCGACTTTGCCGGTTGAGCCACGCTTGGCATAGCCATTTAGGATTTCAGGAATCGCGAAAAGGCCGATCAGAAGCGGGATGAAGGCCAGCCCCCCCAAAAGATCGGAGTTGCCGAAGGTGAAACGGTCGGTTCCATAAATGAGATCCAGCCCCACGGTCGCCAGCAACAACCCTGCGCCTGCCGAAATGAAGCCGCGCAGCAGGCTGTCACCCGAAACCGAAGCTATGATCGTCAGCGAAAAGAAAATCAGGGTGAAGTTCTCGGGGGGACCGAAGCTCGTAACGAGCTGGGCAAGATATCCCACCAGAAGGATGAGCGACAGGTTGGATACGAGATCTGCGAAACAAGACGCATAAAGCGCTATATCCAGCGCCTTGCCGGCCTGCCCTTTCTGGGCCAACGGATAACCATCCAGTACCGAGCAGGAGGCCGCCGGGGTGCCGGGCGCCCTGACCAGGATCGCAGGAATCGAGCCGCCGTACACGCCGCCTTTGTAGACACCCAGAAGAAGAAGTATTCCCGTGACAGGCGGAAGCGTGAAGGTGAATGGAAGCGTCAGCGCGACCGCCATCGTCGAGGTCATCCCCGGGATCGCCCCGACGATGACGCCGATACCGATCCCTCCCGCCAGAGCGATGATATTGTAGACATTCAGAAAGAGGACGAGCGCGTCCGAAAGGTTCTCGATCATGGCTTCAGCACCTCAAAGCAATCCATTCAAAGGGCCCAGTGGCACCGGGACCTTGGCGACGTACCGAAAGAACATGTAGAGAATGAGCACGGTCGCGATCGAAATTCCGATGGCCTTGGGCCATTCTTGGCGCCCATGCATCACGATCATTCCGAAGAGCATCGCAATCGCCGGCAGAACCACGCCGAGGGGCTTGAGCAAAGCGCAGAAAAGCACCATGAGCAACGCTGCCATGATCACACGAAGATCGCTCAGGTCGAAGGGCTGTTCGTCGCCTTCATCCGGGGCCGTGCCCCGCTCTTTGTTCGCTTCATAAAAGGTGTGAATGGCGAGAAAGGCGCTTAGCCCGGCCATGCTGACAAGAATGATGCGCGGCCAGAAAGTGGGCGAAAGCGCCAGGTTGGGAATGACCCGTGGCGTCTTGACCGCCCACGGGAGTATCCCGAAAAGAACGAGCAACGCCAGGGCGCACACGACAAGCCCAAGCACGAAGTCTCGCTTGTGAACGGTCTTCACGGACAGTGCCTCCGGTATTGGCGGATTGATTTCCAAGTGGTGGATGTGCGGCCGGCGAACCGGCCACACTGGCCTGAGCAGGATTTAGTCGATCTGAAGGCCCAGTTCTTCGACCAGACCCCTGAAGGTGGTGTATTGGTTCTCGACGAAGTCGATGGTCTCTTCGGGCGAGAGCATCATCGGAACCGACCCAAGAGACTTGGTTTGATTGACCCACCGTTCGTCGCTTGCAACATCTTGAAGCACATCGGTCCAAGTCGAGACAACTTCATCGCTCATACCCGGCGGACCGACGAGCCCAGACCAACCAACAAGCGCCTCAAGAGCGGGATGGCCCAGTTCCGAGGCGGTCGGCACGTCCGGCAGTGACTCAACGCGCTCGGGTGTCGTCACGACCAGCGGGCGCAACTGGCCCCCCTCGATCTGACTGATGATGGCCGAGATGTTGGAGCAGACGAAATCGACCTGCCCCGTCGCGGCCGCGGCTGCCGCGGCACCGCCGCTCTGGAACGGAATATGCGTTGCGGCGACACCCGGGTCGTCAAAACCCATCTCGTCCAGCAACATGATCCCGCCCAGATGGTGAAGCGTGCCCACCCCTGCCGAGCTATATGTCACGGCACCGGGGGCTTCCTCGATCGCGGCGCGAAGATCGTCCAGGCTTTCATACGGCTTCGACGATGCCGTGGCGCAGGCCGCCGGGTTGATCTCGAGAAGACTGAGATAGGTGAAGTCATCCCACTCGTATGGCATGCTCGACTTGAGAGCCGGCGAAATGCTGTGCGAGCCGATCCTGGCCAGCAGCAGGTTGTAGCCGTCCGGGTCCGAGTTTTTCACATAGGCCGACCCGGTCGCACCACCGGCGCCGGAACGGTTGGTCACCAGAACTGGCTGGCCCAGGAAATCGGGCGCGACATTGGCCAGATTGCGCGCTGCAAGGTCAGAGGCACCGCCAGGTCCATAGGGGGCGGTCAACTGCACCGGTTGCGCCGGATAGTCTTGTGCAGCCACAGGCATGGCCGTCATTGTTGCGAACGCGAGTCCGCTCAAAAGTTTCATTTTGGTCATTTGTATCCTCCCAATACATTTTTTATATGAGCGCATTTTTCCGCGCCCGTTGAACGGATCGCCGAAACGTCCGCTTAGTCCCGCAAAGGCATTTTCTCCTCCTCCTCCGCGGTCAGATCGAGACTGATCTCGAATTTCACCATGTCCCCGCGATAGGAGACATCATTGAAATAAAGCACGGTCCCGTCGGGGGCCGTGAGGATGCGTTGAATATCTCCGAGCGGCGCGCTGAGCGGCAAGCCCAGGAGCGATGCCTTGTCTAGATCGGCCTGCCCGATGGTCAGGGTCTGGTGGCACTGCGCTATAGTCACACCCGGTAACGACTCGATCACGGGAATGATCGTCTCGTTGTCGAAACGCTCCGGGCAGCGGGCGTAAAGGTCCGAGGCGATGTAGGCGTCAGCCACGAGGCAATCGAGTCCCTTCAGTGAATTGACCCTGCGCAGGAAAACATAGGACGGTGCCGCCATCCCCCCTTTGAGATCGGCGGCCTTGAGCGCGACACCCTCGCGCTTTTCGATCAGGCGCGGATCGGTCTTGGTCACCATGTCCAACAGCTCGGGCCAATCGAGCCCGACGGCGAACGTGTCACCTCCAGTCTCGCTTTGCGTGACGAACGTACCCGCTCCCTGCTGGCGCCTCAGCCTGCCCTCTCCCTCGAGGATGGCGACGGCCTGACGGATAGTCACCGTAGCAACCCCGAACTCGTCAGCCAGCTCGGAAATGGGCTTGAGCCGGTCGCCCGGTTTCAACGCACCCGCGCGCAATCTCTGGCGCAGAATATCCGCCACATGGAGATACAACTTGCCGGGGCTCTTCCTCAGAACGTCCATCATCCGATCCCTTGCTTCGCCGCGCAGCGCGCCGATCAACCGGGGGCAAAATCCCCCGAAACTCCACTCATGCTAGCAAACAAACGCTCAACCCGTCCAGAAAATTGTTATTGTTTTTATGTCATTCCAATCATAGTATCTTTGTAGCGTGAAATCACTTGCTTTGAGGAGAAAGATTGATGTCAGACCTTATTCTCGAAGAGCGTCGCGAGACCGGGACGATCCTTTTACGACTGAACCGTCCAGAATCGCGCAACGCGCTTAGCGCCGATCTACGAGAGGTCCTGACCAGACGATTCGCAGCGCTTTATGACGACTCGGAAGCGCGATGTGTCATCGTGACCGGTGATGAGCGGGCCTTTGTCGCCGGGGCCGATCTCAAGGACATGGCGCGAATGGGCACCGCCGAAATCACCCGCTCCAATGTGCGGCGGATGTGGCAGGTCATCGCCCAATGTCCCATTCCCTTCATAGCGGCGGTTCGGGGCGTGGCCTTTGGCGGCGGTTGCGAACTCGCGATGCACGCCGACATCATCATCGCCGGAGAGTCCGCGAAGTTCGCGCAGCCCGAGATCAAGGTGGGCATCATGCCCGGAGGCGGCGGAACACAGCGCCTGCCAAGAGCGATCGGCAAGTTCAAGGCGATGAAGATGATGTTGACGGGTGATCCGATAACCGGGCGCGAGGCGTTCGACATGGGCCTTGCGAGCGAATGCGTGCCCGACGCGGATGTTCTCGACCGGGCACTGGAACTGGCCGACCAGATCGCCGCCATGCCCCCGCTGGCCGCGCGTCGCATCAAGGAAGTCGTGCTTGCCGGGCAGGACTCTTCGCTTGATGCAGGCCTGATGCTTGAGCGGCGGACCTTCGACACCCTTTTCGACACCGAGGACAAGACAGAAGGCATGACTGCCTTCATCGAGAAACGAAAGCCCGAATTCAAAGGAAAATAACGATGGTAGACAACGAAACCTCACACGTGGGGATCGTGGGTGCCGGCGCAATGGGGCGCGGCATCGCGCAGGTTGCCGCAACCGGAGGCTGTAACGTTCTGCTTTACGATACACGATCCGAAGCCACCACCGAGGCAATCACGTTCATTCGGGGGATGTTGGACCGCGCAGTCGAAAAAGGCAGGATGACCCCCGAAGACGCCGAGGTCGCCAAGGGCCGGCTGACCGGAGCAGACGATCTGGCGGCCTTTGCCGGGGCCGACGTCGTCATTGAGGCGGTGAGCGAGGATATCGAACTCAAGGCCAAGGTGTTCGGCGCTCTCGAAGAGGCGACGCGCCCCGATTGCATCCTCGCAAGCAACACCTCGTCGCTCTCGATCACGCGCCTTGCAGCATCTTGCAATCACCCCGAAAGGGTCGCCGGGTTCCATTTCTTCAATCCGGTGCCCTTGATGCCCCTGGTTGAAGTGATCGCGGGGATTCGCACGGATCAGGAGGTGATCGACAAGCTCGTCGCACTGGGCGAAATCATGGGCCGAACCCCGGTTCGCGTTGCAGATGCGCCCGGTTTCCTGGTGAACCAAGTCGGCCGGGGCTATACGCTCGAAGCCACCAATCTGGTGGCGGAGGGTGTCGCGGACTTTGCCGCGGTGGATCGGATCATGCGCGATGCCGCTGGTTTCCGCATGGGGCCGTTCGAGCTTCTGGATCTGACCGCGTTGGATGTGACGCACCCCGCAACCAAAGAGATCTACGAGCAGTCCTTCCACGAACCGCGTTTCCGTCCCGCCATGCTCATGGGACAGCGCATGCAAGCCGGTCTGCTCGGACGCAAGACGCACCAAGGTCATTACACCTATCTGGATGGCAAGCAGCAGAGACCGGAAGAACCCGAGGCCCCCGCATTCGAAGGCGGCACGTTCTGGGTGGAACCGGGCGAAGACTGCGCCGCGCTGCAAGAGATCGTCCGCGCATCAGGCGCCGAACTCGATGAGGGCGCGCAGCCAGGCGAAGACTCCATCATTCTCATCGCCCCGCTGGGAACAGACGCCAGCACCCATGCCGCGCAGGCCGGGCTTGATCCGGAACATACCGTCGCCATCGACCCGCTATTCGGCTTCAGTGGCCGCCGCACGGCCATGAAAACCATCGTGACCCGTCCCGACGTGATGACGAAAACACATGCCATGCTGGCCTTTGATGGAACGCCGGTTACGCCCATACAAGACAGTCCCGGCTTCGTGGCACAACGCATCGTGGCGATGATCACCGCGATCGGCTCCGGCGTCGCCCAGAACAGAATCGCAACGCCGGACGATATCGACCGGGCCGTGAAACTGGGCCTCAATTATCCCTGCGGCCCGCTCGAATTCGCAGACAAACTCGGAATCACCCGCATTCTGAAGATCCTGGAAGGGATGAGCGACTGCACCGGCGATCCGCGCTACAGGACCGGTCCGTGGCTGCGCAGGCGCGCCGCGCTCGGTCTGTCTGCAAAAACGCCAGAAACCCCGGCGCGCAACTGAATCGCGCGGACGCAACAACAGAAACGATGCCTTTCGAAAGGAATGAACAATGCTCGATGCCTATATCTACGACGGTCTGCGCAGCCCCTTCGGACGCTCGGGCGGCGCGCTGTCCGGCATCCGGCCCGATGATCTGCTTGCCGAGGTGATCCGCCCGCTCATGTCCCGCGCGACGCTGGACGGGAGCGCCATTGACGATGTCATTGTGGGCTGTGGCAACCAAGCGGGCGAAGACAGCCGCTGCGTCGCGCGCCACGCCGCATTGCGCGCCGGACTGCCCATCGAGGTGCCGGGCACGGTGGTCCAGCGCAACTGCGGAAGCGGGCTGGGCGCGATGATCTCCGCCGCGCACGCCCTGACCTGTGGCGAAGGCGACGTGGTGATTTCGGGCGGCGTCGAAAGCATGAGCCGCTCGCCTTTCGTGATCGGAAAACATGCCCGGCCCTTTGCCCGCCAACTCGACTGGTATGACAGCGCGGTTGGCGCGCGCTTCCCGAACCCACGGCTGGAAAAGGAATTCGGAAACGACTCGATGCCCCAGACCGCCGACAATCTCTCGCAGGAACACGGTATCAGCCGCGACGAAAGCGACGCTTTCGCTTTGCGCTCCCAGCAAGGCTGGGCCCGCGCGCATGAAAACAACCTGTTCGACGACGAGATCACACCGATCTCTGTTCCCGGCGGTCGTGGGCGCGAAGACATCACCGTGGACACCGACGAACACCCCCGGCCCAAAACGGACCTCGAGGGGCTGTCCGGCCTTCGCGCCCTCAACCCCGCAGGTGTCACTACCGCCGGCAGCGCCTCGGGCCTCAATGACGGCGCGGTGGCTCTGATGATGGGCAGCCGTGCCGCAGGCGACAGGATCGGCCGCGAACCGATCGCCCGTATCCTTGCCAGCGGCGTGGCCGGCGTGCCCCCGCGGACCATGGGCTACGGCCCTGTTCCGGCCTCAAAACTGGCGCTGGAGCGGGCGGGGCTTTCGCTTTCGGACATGTCGGTTATCGAGATCAACGAGGCCTTTGCCGCTCAGGTTCTTGCCTGCATGAAAGGGCTTGATATCGCGGAAGAGGACGACCGGGTGAATCCCAATGGCGGCGCCATTGCGATCGGCCATCCCTTGGGCGCCTCGGGGCCTCGCATCGCCCTGACGGCCATTCACGAAACCAAACGCCGCGGCGGAAAATATGCGCTCGCGACCATGTGCATCGGCATGGGCCAGGGCATCGCGATCGTTATGGAAGTGCTTTGATGGCGGATACCGCAAAACCAAGTTTCGACTGGCGCGATCCGCTGTTCATCGAGGATCTGCTCGACGAGGAAGAGCGGATGATCCGCGACGCGGCCCGCGACTTTGCGCAAAAACGCCTGATGCCGCTGATCCTGGACTGGCACAGGCACGAAACCTTCGACCCCGATATCATGCGTGAACTCGGCGAGATGGGATTCCTGGGCATGCAGATCGACGGCTATGGCTGCGCCGGCGCAAGCTATACCGCCTATGGTCTTGTCGCGCGCGAACTTGAACGCGTCGATGCCGCGTTCCGCTCGGCTTGTGGCGTGCAGGGCGGGTTGGCCATGACGCCGATCCACCTCTTCGGAAGCGAAGAGCAGAAGGGAAAATATCTCCCGCCGATGGCGCGCGGGGAACGTATCGGCTGTTTCGGCCTGACCGAACCCGACGCCGGATCGGACCCATCCCGGATGCGCGCCCGCGCCCGCACGGTGGATGGCGGCTATCGCCTGAGCGGCAACAAGGTCTGGATCACCCATGCCTCCATCGCGGATGTCTTCGTGGTCTGGGCGCGCGATGACGAGGGTACGGTGCGCGGCTTCATCCTCGAACGCGGTCAAAGCGGACTTGAGACGCGCAAGATCGAGGGCAAATTCTCTGTCCGTGCCTCGCCGACCGGCGAGATCGCCATGGACGATGTCTTTGTACCGCAGGCTCAGGTTCTGCCCTTGGCAAAAGGTCTTTCGGCGCCGCTGACTTGTCTGAATCGCGCGCGGCTGGCGATCTGCTGGGGATCAATGGGCGCCGCCGAATTCTGCTGGGAAGCCTCGCGCGATTACGTGCTGGAGCGTGAACAATTCGGTCGCCCGCTCGCTGCAAGCCAGTTGGTACAGGCGAAACTCGCCGAAATGCAAAGCGAGATCGCGCTATCCCTGCATGCGACCCTGCGGCTCAGCCGCCTGCAAGACGAAGGGCGCGCAACACCTGAGATGTTCTCGCTCGTGAAGCGCAACGCGGCCCGCAAGGCGCTGGAAATATGCCGGACGGCCCGCGACATGCATGGCGGCAACGGCATCTCGGACGAGTATCATGTCGTGCGCCACATGCTGAACCTCGAGGTCGAGAACACGCTCGAGGGAACCTACGACATCCACTCACTGGTGCTGGGTGCCGCGCAGACGGGCATCCGGGCCTTCGCCGGATAACAGGAAGGAGCGCAACATGGTTTCACCAGAACCGAAAACCACGATCGACGGGCTTATTGGAAAGGCGCGTACTGCGATGGCCCAATTCGCCAACGCCACGCAGGCCCAAGCCGACGAGGCCGTGACCGCCCTCGCCTGGGCCATCTATGAGCCGGGACGGGCAAGAGAGCTGGCAGAAATGGCCGTGGCGCAGACGGGACTCGGCGACGTCGATAGCAAGATCGTCAAGAACCAGCGCAAGACCTTTGGCTGCCTGCGCGACCTCAGCAGGGTGCGAAGTGTTGGCGTGATCGAAGACGACCCCAAGAAAGGCATGGTCAAATACGCCAAGCCGGTGGGCGTGGTCGCCGCCGTGACACCCTCGACCAACCCGACCGCCACGCCCGTCAACAAGGCCATGTTCGCCCTCAAAAGCCGAAACGCCGTCATCATTGCGCCCTCGCCTTCAGGATGGGGCGCGACCTCGGCCGCCGTTGATTTCATGCGCGCGCAACTTGAGAAATGCGGCTATCCGGCGGATTTGGTGCAGATCCTCCCGCAACCTGTCAACAAGGCGCTGACGCAGGAACTGATGGAACAGGCCGACCTCGTCGTGGTGACTGGTTCGCAGAACAACGTCCGGCGCGCATATTCGTCGGGAACACCAGCCATCGGTGTCGGCGCGGGAAATGTGCCTGTCGTCATCGATGCGAGCGCCGATCTGGATGATGCCGCGGCCAAAATCTGCCGCTCCAAGACCTTCGACAACGCCACCTCCTGTTCTTCCGAGAACTCGGTATTGATCCACGAATCCGTCTATGACGACGCGATCGCAGCGCTGCGTCGGGCAGGTGGCCATCTCTGCACCTCGGACGAAAAGGCGCGCATCCGTGAAAGGCTCTGGAGCGACGGCAAGTTGAACCGCCAGGTCATTGCCAAGGATGCCGAAACGCTCAGGCATATCTTCGAACTCGGCCCCGAGGCGCGGGACGCACGCTTCTTCATGGTCGAGGAAGACCGGCCCGACCCCGACAGCCCGTTCACCGACGAAAAACTGTCGCTGGTACTGACGGTTTACCGCGTGCGCGATATCGAAGATGCAAAAGCGCAGTTGAACACGATTCTGGACGTTTGCGGCAAAGGGCATTCGGTCGGCATTCATACCGCCACGCCCGCACATGCCGAGGACCTGGCCGAGTCGATAGATGTGGTGCGCGTTCTGGTCAATCAGGCGCATACCATGGGGAATGGCGGCAGTTTCGACAACGCGCTTGAATTCACCCTTTCGATGGGCGGCGGGACCTGGGCGGGAAACTCTATTACCGAGAACCTCAACGCCCGCCACTTCATGAACATCACGCATCTCGTGCGAACAATTCCCCTCGACCAACCGGGAGAGGAACACCTGTTCGGTGAATATTGGCAGATGCATGGAAAATAAGGGAAACGACCCCATGAAGGACCGTAACGGGCGCGACGCCCTCGACTGCTTGCTCTCACCGCGCTCCATCGCCATCGTCGGCGTGTCGAGCGACTTCAACAAGCTCAATGGCCGGGTGATGAAATTCCTGCTCGAGAAAGGCTACAAAGGCCGGATTTTCCCGGTGAACCCGAAATATGAGGATGTCGGCGGCCACCGCTGTTTCGCCACCATCGGCGATATCGGTGAGGCTCCGGACCTCGCGGTCATCTCGGTTCCCGCCAAGGTCGTCCCCGCGCAGCTCGAGGCGGCGGGCGAGGCGGGCGTGCGCGCCGTGATCGTATTCAGCTCTGGCTTTGGCGAGATGGGCGAGGAAGGTCGCGAAAAGGAACGCCAGGTCGTCGAGATCGCAAAGCGCCACGGAATGCGGCTCTGCGGGCCGAACACACTCGGGATAATCAACGCCTTCGACGGGGCTTTCGCCACGTTCACGCAATACGGTATGGGCAGCACCAATCCGGGTCCGGTGGGCTTCGTCACCCAGTCGGGCGCATTCGGCACCGCCATCGCGGCACTGGCGCGCAAGCGCGGGCTGGGGCTTGGCTATTTCGCGAATACCGGCAACGAAACCGACGTGACCTTCGCGGATTGCCTCGGGCGCATCGTCGAGGACCCGCGCATCACCACGCTGGCGGGCTATATCGAGGGCATCACCGACGGGCCGGGCTTCATCTCTGCAGCGCAACGCGCGATGGAGATCGGCAAACCGCTGGTCGTCACGAAGGTCGGTCGCACCGCATCCGGCGCGCGGGCAGCTTCGTCCCATACCGGCGCGCTCGCGGGTGAAGACGCGGTCTTTGACGGCATCTCGCTCCAGTACGGGGTGATCCGCGCGCGCAACGAGGAACATATGCTCGACATCGTGGACATGTCCACCACCACGGCCTGCCCACAGGGTCGCGGCGTCGGTATCGTCACGCAATCGGGCGGCGCGGGCGTTCTGATGAGCGACCGGGCCGAGGAGGTTGGCCTGAATGTTCCGCACCTTTCCGAGCAAACCGTTGCACGCCTGCGCGATATCCTGCCCGCCTTCGGTGCCGCGGGAAATCCGGTGGATGTCACTGCACAGTTCATCGCCGATCCCTCGATGCTCAAGGAAAGCGTGAAAGCTGTGCTGGACGACCCCGATGTGCATGTGGCCGCAGTTTGGCTGCAGCTCATGGATGGCTTCGTCGACACACTGACCAAGACATTCCGCGAACTGAAGGAAGAGACTGAAAAGCCCTTCGTCGTGTCTTGGGTCGCCGCCCCCGAAGAAGGGCTGCGCGCCCTGCGCGAACTGGGCATTTGCGCCCTGCGCGGCGCCGAGCCCACGATCGACGCGATCGCGGCATTGGTTGATTGGGAGGAAGCACGTCAATCCCGGCTGGCCGACGCAGGCGAGAAATCCGATCAACCCGCCCTGCCCGCGCCCGGCCCCGGCTTCGTCTCCACGACCAAGTCCGTCAGCCTGCTGCGTGACGCCGGCGTACCGGTGGCGCGTGTCGGGCTTGCGACCTCTTGCGAGCAGGCGATCAAACACGCCGAGCGCATCGGCTGGCCTGTCGCGCTCAAGATCGAGTCGCCCGACATCCTCCACAAGACCGAGACCGGCGGCGTCGAGATCGGGCTTGGGGACGCCGACAGCCTGCGCGCCGCTTATGAGCGCATCACCCTCCGCGCAGCCCAGGCCGCGCCCGAAGCGCGGATCGACGGCGTCATCGTCCAGCAGATGGGAAGCGGAACCGTCGAGATGGTGATCGGCCTGCGCCGCGATCCGGGGTTCGGCCCCGTGGTGATGGTCGGTATGGGCGGCATCCTGATCGAGGTGCAAAAGGACGTCGTCTTCAACCGCGCCCCCGTCACCGAGACCGAGGCCGCGCGGATGCTCGAAAAGCTGAAAGGCAAGGTGATGCTGGACGGCGTGCGTGGCGCGCCAGCCGTCGACCGCAAGGCGCTGTGTCAAATGATCAGCGCTGTGTCGCGCTTTGGCGCTGCGTCGGCGGATTGGCTTGAGGAGCTGGACTTGAACCCGGTGCTGGCCGGGCCGGACGGTGTGATCGCGGTCGATTGCCTGCTCATCTCGGAGCGTTGAGGCGTCAAAGGAACGGGCGGCCCGGACTGAGGGCCGCCCCCCGCTCTGGCAACTACCCCTGTTTTCATCGGATTATAGCCAAGGACAGCGGCAATCCGAGGTCGATCTAGGACCTTTCCGGTGATGCAATCCAATGGGCACCGGCAGAGGCAAGACGGCGCCGCCGGGGGAAACTGACCTCAGAGGCCATCGCCAGCGCGGGTCGATCCCGGATCGCTCACGGCTGACAGCGCGAGGTCCATGGGTCGGATCAGGTCGGTTCCGTCGCGGCAAGGCGCGATATCGCGTCTCCGCTGATCTCCTGCCGACCTGCGGCCCATGTATTGCGCGCCTCCTGTGTGACGCGCTCCAGGGTATCTTGTGACGGGCGGCGCGCAGGCGCGGGGCGCATCCCATCGGCGTGAAACAAGTAAAGACGCGAGGCGAATGTCTCGAAGGGTAGCGATGCCTCGCCGAAACGCTCTCCTGCGCCGTGGGTCGAAACAACCGCACCTTCGCCCCAATCCTGTCCGGAATCGTTGTTGGGGTTGTAGAAATAGACCCGCATTTCACCTTCGCGGTCCGGTGCCACACGCAGGATGGTAATCGCGTGCCAGCCGACGAAGCGACCCACGGCGTCGGTTGCTGCAACGCCCGCAGGCTGGGGGTGGATGACAGGCTCACCGCCATTATAGTCTGGATGATAAGCACTGTGAAAGCGGGCGATGAAATCCTCTGCCCCCGCCAGCGCGCCGGTCGGAACGTCGACCGCCACTGCGCAGACACGCCCCACCCACCAACCATGAAATTCGGGGTTGATCCAGATATGCGGATCGTCATTTCGGTCGGCACAAAGGCGACCCATCTCGGCATAGATCCGGTCCAGATGAGGCACCAGCACGACCGAAACGGGGTCGGCATCGAGCGGCGCGCCAATGGCCAGCCCCTCCGGCAATGCGCCCGAGTTGATCGCCCGACCTTCGAAATGCATCAAAACAGTGTCCATTCGCGCCGCCTGCGCCACCAGATGCAGAAGATAGTCGGGATCATTCTGCGCCCACATCGCAATGGCGCGGGCCGATTGGCAGGTCGGATTCGCCCCCTGCCCCACGCCCAAGGGTTGGCCCAGGACCTGGATGCACCCCGCCAAAAGCAGATCAGCCGGTTGGGCCGCATGCAGGCCAGCGACCGACAACCGCTCGGCAACGGCCGGGCAAGGCGCGAGCTCCAGTTGACGGCGAAAGGCGGGGGCGATCGGCATGTGATGCAGGACTCCCCGATCAAGCAGCAGCGACAGCCCATAGAGCGCCTGCGCGGTTTCAGGCCGCACTGCGCGCTGGATCAGTTCTATCACGAGGCCGCGATGCTGCTGCAGGCAATCGCGCCCGGTGCTGCCCAAGCCAAGCGTGTCGGCGATCATGCCATCATGCTCGGTATCGAGCACCCAGAGCAAAAAAGCGGCGTGGTAATCCGAGACAAGCCCTGTGTCGTGCATGGCCCGCGCGAGGCCCTGCGCTTCGTGGCGCAGATCGGCTTCGTCCATAATGGCGAGGCGTTCGCGGTATCTATCAAGCCCCGGATCGCCCATGCAGGCCGATGTCGGGCCGAACAGAGCCGAAACGAGGCGGTCTGCCCCAAGGCGTCTGTCCCCGACCTCGCCACCGCGCTCGCTCAGGGTGATGGCGATCTGCGCGATCATGTCCTTGGCGGGCGCGACCTGAATAGGCCGTTGGCGCAGGATGCGCCAGATTTCGTCGACCAGTTCGCCCAATACATCCTGAAAGCCGACATGATCCGCCAGATACCGGAAAAGCGCATCAGTGGCGATCTGCTGCGTGCCCGCGGCGCGGGCCGCTTCGTCTGTGGCCCCAAAGAAGCGACGCATATTGAGCGCGAGCACCTGTGTCAGGAAACGCCGCGCGGCGGCAGCGTGGATATTGGGGTGTTCGGCCTCGCCCTTGGCAACGGCGAGCAGCCGCAAAAGGCTGACCGCCTCGGCCGAGACCGATGCCGGCGCGCCATGTTCGAGCGTTCCCGAAACGAGGCCCGGAAGCAGGTTGGCGGGCGCATCCCAGTCGGAGCCGGCAAAGAGCCCCGCCGAATCCATGCGCGGCGCGAGAAGGTGAAGCTTCTCTATTCCGCCCGGCGCGCGCAGAAGCCGCCCCGCCAAGTCCAGAACCTGCGCCTGAAAGCGCGGCTTGGCAAAGGGACGGGCCTGCCGCAGATGCTCCAGCGGGCCTTCAAGCGTGGCCGCAAGGCGGTCCGCTTCGGCGACCTGATCGGTATCCGCCATCAGTGCCGCGCTCCGATATGATCAAACATAGAAATCAAGCTCTTCCTGTGCTTTCAGCAGATCGCGCAGCCGATGCGGATCCTCGCCGAAAAAGTAGACCAGGCCCCAATGCGTACCGAAAGCCGTGCGCTTTGTCACCTTCTGCTGCATCGGCTGGGCCAGTTCATGAAACTCGAAATAGGGATCCTTGGCGGTTTCCTCGGGGACGTCCATCCGCTCGACCACACGCCGGCGGGGATAGGCCCCGAAACACCCCGCATGACCCGTCGCATCCTTGACTGGCGTCGGAAAGAACGCCTCCAGCTCCTCTTGCGTGGTCTTGGGGTCGAAGGCCAGCACGATACCTTGATAGCCGTTGAATCCGTAGGCCCGCTCAATCAGCTCAAGTGCGTTGAAGCCCGGCGGGCGATAGGCGACCTCGCCGAAATACATCGTGCCGTCATTGGTGACGAAATATTCCGGGTGGATGAACCCGAAGTCGATATCGAACGCCTTGATCAGCTTGTTGATCTCCGCCTCGATCCTGGGCCGCCAGGATTCCAGTTCCGGCGTGGCGGGAACGAAGACCGAATAACCAAGCGTCACATATTCCGAGATGTTGAGAAACTGGATTTTGCCATTCTTGATCCACGCCTCCACCGCGAATTCCCAGCCATCCAGATGGCTTTCGAGCAGCGCCGGAAACTCGTCATCGGAAATCGAGTCTACATCCTCGACAGTGCGGATCGTGCGGTGACCAAGGCAACCGGCCTTGTCGAACGCCTTGAAGTGGATCGGGTCATCGGGGTCGCCTTCCAGCTTGAGCAGGGTCTGGTTCACGCGCTTGAGAAAGCGCACCACGTCGGCGTGGTTGTCTGCCTCCTCGAAGATGCCAACACGAATGCCCGCCAACTGCGCCCGCCGTTTCATCAGCGACTTGTCGCGAAACAGCATCGACTGCCCCAGAAGGCGCGGATTGTCGAGCAAAACCGAATTGATCGCGCCCGCCCATTCGACGGTCTCCTCGAATAACGGGATCGCGACGTCACAGCCCTCATCCTTGAGCATGTGCGCGATCTCATGCGAGCGCTCGTTAAGCCGATCAAAATCCCAAGCGATGAACGGAATGTCATTGGCCTTGGCGTATTCCTCGGCCCAGGGCGGCGCGACAATCACATAGCGCCGGTCAAAACGATCAATGGCGTCGATCGCGTTCGGCGACCAGCCCAAAATCGCCACATAGCCCTTCTCTGGATTCTTCTCGGTCATAATTGGCCTTTCATATTGATTTGACTGCGCGGACGCGAACCGGGATTGCGGTGCCGGGACCGCGACCTGCAGAATGACAAAATGATTGTTCGCACTTTCTTCGAAACTACATAGTATATCTAACCATTACTTCAAATTTTGGTTCCTTACGAGTGTCGTTCAATCCTGATGGATTTGACTTTTTAATTCTAATATGTGGCACTAATTATTGAAAACCGGATGAAATGGGGAGAGCTGCGCGTCAAGAAAAGTAATTCATAAAAACTAATTAATAGGCCGCGACGCTAACTTGCATCAAGATTCGTGCCGGAATGAACCCCCGCCGCGATTGGGCGAAGTTCGAGGCTTTCATGCGATTCTGCTCTTTTCCTTGCGAAATGGAACTGACGGAAAGCACCGACTGCGAGCGGTCCGGTTTTCACTGGGCATAGCAGCAATTATTCTGGTGATCGCACGGAACGGCCACGCAAAGCAGCAATGCAAAAGGCGTCATGAACAGACATGCAGACAATCCCGAAGCGCGCGTCGGATCAGAAGAGGTTGGGACGTCCGGTCAGAACGATCCACCCATGGGAGCGCGTGAACCGACCGGGCGACCCCGCGAGGCAAGCGGGCAAGCCGCAGCGCAAATCACTGACAGTTCGCGAGAGGCCGCTGAAAGCGGTGATCAACCATATGCCGTATGGTCATCCGAACGCGCCTTCGTCCTTTCGACTGCGGCAGCCGGGGTCGGCCTTGGAAATCTCTGGCGTTTTCCCACGCTTGTCGGAGAAAATGGCGGCGGCGTCTTCCTTTTCGCCTATGCCATAGCCGTCGTTTTCGTGGCGATCCCGTTTGCAACCCTGGAGCTGGCAGTAGGCCGCTCCGCCCACGGCTCGGTTATCAGCAGCTTCAAACGCATGGGGCCTGGCTTCTTTCTATTTGGCTGGCTGACCGTGCTGCTAACCCTTTTGATCGACAGCTACTACTTCGTGATCTCGGGCTGGACGCTCGGTTTCGCCGTTGGCGCAACATTCGGGCCGCCACCCGATTTCGACAGCTTCATCAGCGGCTACAACTCGCTTTGGTATCTGCTCGCACTGGGCGTGATGGTCGCCACCATTCTTGCCTTCGGCCTGTCCGGTATCGAGCGGATCGCCCATCTGCTCATGCCTGTGCTGCTGGTTTCAATCCTGGGCTTGGCCCTCATCGCGCTCGCTACAGGCGATTCGGGGAAAGCCCTGACTTTCCTGTTTGCGCCCGAAACGGCGCGCCTGAACGATCCGGGCCTTTGGCGCGCGGCCTTCGGGCAGGCCTTCTTTTCCATGACGATCGGGCAAGGTTATCTTATCACCTATGGCAGCTACCTTCCTGCACGCATCAACGTTGCAAGGTCCGTCGTCGCCATTGCGGCCCTGAATTCAGGCGTGGCCATCCTGGCGGGCCTTGCGATCTTTCCACTTGTCTTCGCCGCCGGGTCGGATCCCGCGGCGGGACCGCAGCTTGCTTTCGTGACATTGCCCGAGGCGTTCGAGTCGATCGGCATCGGGTCGCAGCTCGATGCGGTTTTCTTCTGGCTGCTTTTCCTTGCCGCGCTCTCGTCCTGTATCGGTGGCGCCAAGGTGGTCACCGCAGCGCTGCGCGAGCAGTGGTCGGGAATGAAAAGCGCGACGGCAACGCTGCTTGGCATCGGGCTGATCGTGACGGTCGGCATACCTTCGGCCCTGTCTTATGCCGAACCCGGCTGGACCTTGGGGGGCAATCCGGTTCTGGATGTGTTCAATCGCGTTCTTGGCTCCAATGGGACCATCATCCTCGCACTTGGAACGGCACTGATCCTGGGCTGGCGCTTTTCCGGCCCGCACCTGGCACGACAGTTCGGCCTGCGCGGGCCAGCCGCTGCGGTGTTGAACGTACTTGTGCGGGGGGCGCCCATTGCGCTGATGGTTATTTTGGGTGCGGAAGCGGTCACGCGGTGAGACCTCATTTCAAGCTGTGCGTATCGGGTCCTGACGTCATGGCCTACGCACAAAGAACGCGGCGCCCATGATGCCGGATGGTCAGTGCGGCGAAGGCGGCATTGACCTGGGCTCAAATATGCGTGCCAACCCAATGACTGCAGCGTTTCACTCCCGCTGCACCTCTTCGAGCCCCGCCGCCAGCCCCGCACCAAGGGCCGCGATGACGGCAAAGGCCAGCAGCACCGGCGCCTGGCCGAAGCGGTCAGCGGCCAGCCCGAACAACCCACCCGCCAACAGCGCAAGGCCGATCAGCGTATTGGACAGCGCCGTGTAGCGCGCGCGAAACGCCTCCTCTGCCATATCGGTCAGGTGCAGCTTGCGGCCCGCACGCACGCCTTCATAGGCGATTTGCGCGGCAAAGATCGCGGCCGCGGCTCCAAGCGTCCCGCCCAGCCCGTTCAACACAAGGCCAACGGCGCCCACCACAGCAAAGATCACCGCGCCAAGCGCCCCTGCCGCCATGAGCGTCTGGCGGCTGGAACGGTCCGACAGCCGGCCCCAGACATATGAGGCCATCACCGAGGCGGCCGTCGAGGCGATCACCAGCGGTCCGAGTTGATCAAGCGCGGTGCGCCCCGAGGCCGCCGACAACATGACGATGAACGGCGGGGCCAGTGCCGTCACGGCAAGCGCCGCGCGCGAGGCCACGAAAAGACGCAACTGCCTGTCGGTCACGATGGGCGCGATCAGATCGGCGAGCGCGCCGTCATCCGCCTCGTTCTCGTTGTCCCTGTCAGGCTCGCGCAGGGTCAGGAAGAGCAGCGCAGCCAGCAAGAAAGCCGCGCCCGCGACCGCGATGATCGCCGCCAGCGGCGCCACGGCCACCTCGAACAGCCCTGCGGCCATGAGGAGGCCGACCACCAAGACCGAGATCGACGCGACCGATGCAGCAAGCCCGGTAATCGCGCCGCGCCGCTGCTTGGCAATCGTTCGCGCCAGCGCGTCCTTGTAGCTGACCGACGCGGCCGAGCGCGCCACGGCCAGCACCGCAAGACAAGCCACGATGGCGCCCCCCGCCACGGCACCCGACAGCAGCAGCGCAGCCCCCGCCATGCCAAGCGCGGCCAATCCCTGCACCGCGCTGCCCAGAGCCCAGAAACGTTTGCGCTGCGTGCTGGCCTCAACCCGGCGGGTGAGCGCCAGTTGCGGCAAGAGAGCGCCCGCCTCGCGTACAGGCACCAAGAGCCCGACCATCGCTCCCGGCGCCGCGAGGGCCGTCAGCAACCATGACAGCACCAGCTTGGGGTCGATCAGCGCATCCGCTGTCTTGGTCAGGGTCAGCGAGGCGACATGCACGAGCCCGTTACGCGCCTCGCCGCGGCGGATGTCACCCTTGTCGGCCCCGGTTATGGTGCGGAAGGCTGATTTCGCCGGATCGTTCATCGGGGAGCGAACCTTGCGGCTGTCGTCCGAATGCAGCAGCGCATGGGATTCAGGCTGCTGGCCGGTTGGCCAAAGATGGTGCTCAAAATGGGGGTCATTGAATTGTTCATTCCTCCGGGCCTCAATGCGCGAGCACAAGCATCTGAAAGGCCATCATGGCCGAGAAGGCCAGCGTGACCGCGGTGGCCGCCGAGCCGCTTTTGACATTGTCCAGCGCGTCGGGGAAGAGTTCCGAGAACACCATCCAGATCATCGCGCCCGCCGCAAGACCAAGGCCCACCGGCAGGAACGGACGGAAGGTTTCCACGAAAAGATAGGAGGGCGCGGCCATGAGCGGCTGCGGCAGGCTGGTAAAGATTGCCCAAAGCCCCGCTTTCCAGATCGGCGAGCCACGCGGCACCAGAACGAGTGCAATCGCCAGCCCCTCGGGCACGTTGTGAAAGGCGATGGCCGTGGTGATATAGGCCCCCAGACCTTCGGACCCGGCGAAGGAAACCCCGACCCCCACGCCCTCGGCAAAGGAATGCGCGGTCATGATGCCAAGGATCAGCAGCGCTTTGGCCGCGCCCGCGCCCTGCAGGTCGGCCACCTCGACATCGCCCGCACCCGCAAGTAGCCGGTCCGCCACGACGATCGCGCCGAGCCCGGTGAGGACGCCCACCAAAGTCAGGATGACGTCGATCGACACGCCCTCGGCGATCAGGCTGTGACTTGCCGCCAGCATCAGGCCCGCCGCAGCCGCGTTCGACCAGCCCATGGTGCGCGCGCCGATCTTCTTGACGAAAAGGAAGGGCAGCGCGCCCACACCTGTCATGATCGCGGTCAGCAGCGCGGCGGCGATGACGATCCAGAGACTGGCATCCATGATAACCCCAAATGCGTTCAGGTTCAGGCAGAAAGACCGCGCGCAATCTGCACGCGGGCGGCCATGTCAGGCCGGTCAGTTCGCGGCGTCGTCTTCATCCGCCGCCCTCCATGACTCAGAGAAGGCGGTCCATGCGTTTGAGAAACCGGCCTTCAACTCGTCCCAGGCGCTGCTTGCCCCGGCCTGCAGCGCGCCATAGCGCTCACCCAACCGGTTGCGTGCATCCCTGAGATCCTTCACCTGCGCCTGCGCAGTTTCGCGCGCCGCATCGGACATATCGGCCCAGTTCTGTCGCAGTGCCTGCTCACGCCGCGCGATCTCGGCATCGAGGCGATTCAGCGCCTCGCGCGCCTCTGCCAATGCCTGATCCCGTTCCTGCGCGGAATAGGCCGCAATGGCATTCATGGCCTCGGAAATCTCGGCGCGCACCTCGTCAGTTGTGGTCAACGCGCTATGATCTTGCGCTGCAGCGGGCACGGCAAAGGCGGCCGTGACGGCCACGGCCCGAAGACTACGGAAAAATGTCATCTTGAATTACCTCACTTGAAACGTGACATCGCGCTGTCGAAGGCGCCCGAGATACTGTCCCAAGCCTTGTCAAAGCCTGCCTTCATGTCGTTCCAGGCGTCATCACTCGCCGCGCGCATCTCCTTGAGCTTCTCCTCGGCCTCGTCGCGCTGCTTGCGTGCCTCGTCGAGCTGCTTCTGGTACTCGATTTTAGAATCGGCGCCGGCCTCTTCGACTTGCGCCTTCATCTTGTCGATCTCTGCGTTCCACTGCTCAATTCGGGCTTTGGCTTTCTCGATATATGCTTGCTTGTCGGTCATTCGAAAATTCCTTTCGCGTCAAAAATTGAAAGACATTATCCCTATCGGATACCTGGATTGTGTGGGACAGAAACAAAGAATGCAATGATTTGAATGTAAGCAGCATCAAGCGGCTGACGCCACCAATCACCTTCAGGTCACCATTGAATTCGCCGCTGACTATTGGCGCCATGATATGTCCTTGAAGGCAGGGCATCCAATCAGCCTGCGCTCTTCCGGTTATGGGTCTGCGGCGCAGAAGCTACGTTTTGGCCCGCGGTTTCTATTGAGATAAAATGATGCATCACAACACTCACGAAAAACATAACACTATGATTTATATCCACTTTAAAGCTTGACACTACGTCCGCCGCAAGCATCCAGGAGCAAGCAGGACCGCAAGGCTGGCAGGTCAGTCTGAACGCTCCAGCATGTGGATTACCGTGTCGCCGTAGCGCCGCGAGTCAAGCAGGCGCAGACCGTTGGGTGGCGTGATATCGGCGCCTTCCTCCCAGACGACCAGCGCGCCCGGCGCGATCCAGCCACCGGCGAGGACCGCGCTCAGCGCCGCCTCGCCCAACCCTTTGCCATAGGGCGGATCCAGAAAGACCAGCGTGGCGGGGTC
>Ga0102925_1000057_pt1 | contig 51115 bp, 49 predicted proteins | sample SalPonR1_A_D1_MG_FD_78216 | JGI IMG/M metagenome (GOLD analysis project Ga0102925, IMG submission 78216) | Salt pond soil microbial communities from South San Francisco under conditions of wetland restoration - Salt Pond MetaG R1_A_D1_MG | ecosystem: Environmental > Aquatic > Marine > Intertidal...
GGTGATTGGTGGAGGCGGCGGGAATTGAACCCGCGTCCGCGGAGATTCTACCGTCGGCTCTACATGCTTAGTCCGTCCATTACATTCGCTGACCGCTACCCGACGGACAGGGAGCACGGCCAACTAGCCCAGTTGGGGTTTAACGAGTCGGCCCTGGACGAACCTTCCCGCGATCCTGTTATTGGCGACCCCCGCTACCCGTGTGAACAGGCACACCTCGGGGCGGAGGCTAGCCGTCTTTAAGCGGCTAGGGCGTAGTTGTCGTCGTTGGCAACTATCTTTTTTGCAGAGGGATTTACGAGGGACTCTGCATCCTCGGCATGCACCTCGGGCGTCCTCTTCCACGTCGAACCCAGGTCGCCCCCTTTGCTACATAGGACAGTATAGGGTCGGGAGGGTTCCCTTCCAAGGGTCATCAGCGATTCTTTTCCTTGAGGAGGCGGGCTCGCTCCCGCTCCCAGTCCCGTTCCTTGATGTCGGCGCGCTTGTCGTGCTTCTTCTTGCCCTTGGCCAGGCCGATATCGAGCTTGGCCTTGCCGCGCTTCCAGTGGAGCTGGAGCGGCACGACCGTATAGCCCTTCTGCTCGGTGGCACCAATCAGCTTCTTGAGCTCGTCCTTGTGCAGCAGGAGCTTGCGGGTGCGCTGCGGGTCCGGGTGGATGTGGGTGGAGGCGGTGGGCAGGGGCGTGATGAGTCCGCCCAGGAGGAAGGCCTCGCCGTGGTGGATGAGGACGTAGGCCTCCTGGATCTGGCCCCGACCGGAGCGCAGCGCCTTGACCTCCCAGCCTTCCAGCGCCACGCCGGCCTCGAAGGTCTCTTCGATGGTGAAGTCGTGGCGGGCCTTGCGGTTGACGGCGATCACGTTCTCGCCGAGCTTGCCCTTCTTGGTCGCCTTTGCCATGGGGGTATTATAACGCCCGCAACCCGCCGGCTGATACCGCTTTGTGTCCGCCGTCTTGAGGGGGTGGGGGCTTTCCACCACAATACCGCCTCGCGGTTCCGGCAGCCCGAGAGGCAGGTATGTCCGCTCAACGCACCTCGTATCACGGCCAGTGGTCCTCGCGCTGGATCTTCATCATGGCCGCTACCGGCTCCGCCGTGGGGCTGGGCAACATCTGGAAGTTCCCCTACATGGCGGGGGAGAACGGGGGCGGTGCCTTCGTGCTGATCTATCTCGCCTGCATCGCCGTCATCGGGCTGCCGGTGATGATCGGCGAGATCCTCATCGGCCGGCGGGGGCGACAGAGCCCCATCAATACCATGCGCAGCCTGGTGGCGGATGGTGCCCACTGGGCGGGCTGGCGCTTCGTCGGCTGGCTGGGGGTGCTGGCCGGCTTCCTCATCCTCTCGTTCTACAGCGTGGTCGCCGGCTGGGCGCTGAGCTACGTGGGCGAGTCGGCCACCGGCTCCTTCGTGGGGGCCGATTCGGCGACCATCAACACGCTGTTCAGCGAGCTCAAGGCGGATCCCTGGCAGCTCGCCTTCTGGCACACCCTCTTCATGGCGCTGACCATCGGCGTGGTCGCCCGGGGCGTGCAGAGCGGCCTGGAACAGGCGGTACGCTACCTCATGCCGGCGCTCTTCCTGCTGCTGGTGGTACTCACGGGCTATGCCATGCAGAGCAGTGGTTTCGATGAGGGGCTTGCGTTCCTCCTGCAGCCGGACTTCGGTGCCCTCTCTGCCGACGGGATCCTGGCCGCCATGGGGCAGGCCTTCTTCACGCTGAGCCTGGGGATGGGGGCCATCATGGTCTATGGCTCCTACCTGCCCGCCGATGCCTCCATCCCGCGCACGGCGGCCACCATTGCGCTGATGGATACCACGGTGGCCCTGCTGGCGGGGATCGCCATCTTCCCGCTGGTCTTCACCCACGGCCTCAGCCCCGGCAGCGGGCCGGGACTCATCTTCGAGACCCTGCCGCTGGCCTTCGGCGCCATGCCGGGCGGGGTCTTCTTCGGCACGCTCTTCTTCCTGCTCCTGGTCTTCGCGGCCTGGACCTCGGCCATTTCGCTCATCGAGCCCATGGTCGCCTACCTGGTGGAGAACCGGGACTGGGGCCGGGTGCCGGCCGCGGTGGCCAGCGGCGGTACGGCGTGGCTGGTGGGCCTGGGGTCGGTGGTCTCCCTCAATGTGGCCTCCGGCTTCGACATCTTCTTCGGCCTGACCTGGTTCGGCTTCGCCGACTACCTCACGGCCAACATCATGCTGCCGCTGGGCGGCCTGCTCATCGCGATCTTCGCCGGCTGGGTCATGCCCCGGGCCGCCGTCATGGAGGAGGTGGGGCTGGCGGGTCTGCTCTTCCGGGCCTGGTATGGCCTGGTCCGTTACGTCACGCCGGTGGGGGTGGGGCTCGTCTTCCTCCACGCCATCGGCCTCATCGGAGGGTAGGATGACCACCATCCATCGCCAGGCGCTCCTTCCCCAGTCGGCCGAACAGGTGTTCCGGCTGGTGGATGACATCCCGCGCTACCCGGAATTCCTGCCCTGGTGCCGTTCGGCGCAGGAGCTGGAGCGGGACGAGGATTCGGTGAAGGCGACCCTGGAGCTGGCCTACGGCTCCATCCACAAGTCTTTCACCACACGGAACTACAATCACTGGCCCAGCCTCATCGAGGTCCATCTCGTGGATGGACCCTTCCATCATCTCGAGGGGTTCTGGCGCTTCGAGCCGCTGGGGGAGGATGGCTGCCGGGTCTCGCTGGATCTCACCTTCGAGTTCAGCAGCCGCCTCGTCGGCATGGCCATGGGGCCGGTCTTTACCCAGGTGGCCAACAGCCTGGTGGATGCCTTCAGCAAGCGTGCGGAGGCCGTGCATGGCGGATGACTCGACGAACGGGGAGGGTGGGCCCATGAAGGTCGAGGTGGCCCACGCCCGGCCCGAACACCAGGTCCTCCTGAGCCTCGAGGCGGAGGCCGGGATTACCGCCCGGCAGGCGGTGGAGCGCTCCGGGCTCCTGGACCAGTTCCCCGATATCGACCTCACGGGGGAGAACAAGCTCGGGGTCTTCGGCAAGCTGGTGAAGCCCGACCAGCCCCTGCGGGATGGCGACCGGGTGGAGGTCTATCGCCCCCTCATCGCCGACCCCAAGGAGGTTCGGCGCCAGCGTGCCAAGGAGAAGAAGGACAAGCAGCAGACCGGTGAACAGGCGGAGTCGGCCGGCGAAGGGGGCGACGAGGAGGCCTGAAGCCCCCTGGCGGCGGCGAGCCGTGGTCGTCGTCAGGGCGTTCCCGGTGCGGGCATGCCGCCGCCGGGCTGCGGTGAACCGCCGCCACCACCGGTCGGGGCATTGGGCGCCATCGGCTGGCCCGGATCGGTGGGCGTGGTACGGGCCTCGCTCCCGCGGACAAGCTCGCGATGGCGGCCTTCCGGCGGGACATCGCCCTGGATGGTGGCTACCTGGCCGGCGTCATCGAAGCGCACGGTCAGGGTATATTCGGCCACCGACTCGCCGTCCCGGCGGTAGCGGTAGGCATAGACCCACTGCCGCGGATGGAAGGGATCCACCAGCATGGGGGAGCCGGCCACCCGGCGGACCTGGCTGGCGGACATGCCCTCGCGAAGCTGGTCGCGCATCTCCGGTGTGACGAGGTTGCCCTGCTGAATATCCGGCTTGTGCACACACCCTCCCAGGGTCAGCCCGAGGGTGAGGATGGGAAGTGCTACCGCCAGTGTGGTTGTAACGAGAGTGCGTTGCATTTACGCTTCCAGCCGGCTCTGACAGGGCCAAAACGAGCATCCTACAGGGGGCAAACGTGCAAAGCCAAGAGCTGAAGAAGCTGGGCCTCAAGGCCACCCTACCGCGGCTCAAGATCCTCGAGATCCTGGAGCACGCCACCGAGCGCCACATGAGCGCCGAGGATGTCTACAAGGCCCTGCTGGAGGCTGGCGAGGAGATCGGCCTGGCCACGGTCTACCGGGTGCTGACCCAGTTCGAGGCCGCCGGCCTGGTGGAACGCCACCACTTCGAGGGCGGACACTCGGTCTTCGAACTCAACGAGGGCGAGCACCACGACCACCTGCTCTGTGTGCGCTGCGGCCGTATCGACGAATTCATGGACGAGACCATCGAGCAGCGCCAGAAGGCCATCGCCGATGACTACGGCTACGAGATGACCGGCCACTGCCTCTACATCTACGGCGTCTGCCCCGACTGCCAGAAGGCCAAGTAACCGCGCCCCGCCCGGGTAAGCGCCTCAGGCGCCGGCGGCCACCTCGCGGCCGCGCCGGATCATCTCCTCGGCGTGGGACAGGGTCTGGTCGGTGATCTCCACGCCGCCCAGCATTCGCGCCACCTCCCGGGTCCGCTCCGCCTCGTCCAGCGTCGTGATAGCCGTCTCCACGGAGTCTTCCCCGGTCGCCTTGGCGACCTGCAGGTGGTTGTGCGCCTGGGCCGCCACCTGCGGCTGATGGGTGACGCAGAGCACCTGGTACTCCTCCCCCAGCTGGCGCAGCCGCCGGCCCACCATCTCGGCGACGCCGCCACCGATGCCGACATCCACCTCGTCGAAGACCAGTACCGGGATGGCGGCGTTGCGCGCCGTGACTACCTGGATGGCCAGGCTGATCCGGGCGAGCTCGCCGCCGGAGGCCACCCGCTGCAGGGGGCGCAGGGGCTGGCCGGGGTTGGTGGTGACCTGGAACTGGACCGCCTCGGCGCCGTGGGCGCCGGGGCTCTCCAGGGGCTCCAGGGCGACCTCGAAGCGGGCGTTGGCCAGGCCCAGTTCCGGCAGGTGGGCGTTAACGTGTTCGGCCAGTTCGTCGCCCGCCGCGCGACGGGCGGTCGTCAGGGCCTCGGCGGCCTCGCGGTATTCGGTCGCGGCCGCGGAGCGTTCTGCCTCCAGCTTCTGCAGGCGGTCGCCGGAGGCGTCCAGGCCGTCGAGCTCCTCGCGCAGCCGGGGCAGCAGGCCGGGTAGTTCCTCCAGTTCGCAGCGGTGCTTGCGAGCCAGTTCGTGGGCGGTATCCAGCCGCTGCTCCACCTCGGCCAGCCGTTCCGGGTCGAGTTCCAGGCCGTCCCGGTAATGGCGCAGTTCGGTGGTGGCCTCGTTGATCTGTACGTTTGCCGATTCCACCAGATCCGCCGCCGGGCCCAGGCCGGCATCCACCTCCCGCAGGCTGCCGAGTTCGCTGGCGGTCCGGCCCAGGAGGCCGGCGGCGGTGATCTCCTCGCCCTCGTGGAGGACCGCGATGGCGCGCTCGCACGCCTCCAGTAGCTGGCGGGCGTGGGAGAGGCGTTCGTGCTCGGCCTCCAGCCGTTCCGGTTCACCCTCCTCCAGCGCCAGGGCCTCCAGCTCTTCCACCTGGTAGGCCAGCAGTTCCCGGCGCGCCTCGCGGTCGCTGTCCGCCTGCTGGAGCGAGGCCAGCTCCGAGGCGAGTTCGCGCTCCTTGCGATGGGCCGCGGCAACCCGGCCGCGCAGTTCGTGGGCGCCGGCATACTCGTCCACCCGGTCGCGCTGGGCCTCCCGCCGCAGCAGCGACTGGTGGGCATGCTGGCCGTGGATGTCCACCAGCCGCTCCCCCAGGTCCCGGAGGGCGGAGATGGCCACCGGCCGGCCGTTGATCCAGGCGCGCGAGCGGCCATCGGCGCCCACGGTCCGGCGCACCCGCAGCTCCGGCTCGTCCTCGTCCAGCTCCTGTTCGGCAAGCCAGGCCTGGACCGACTCCAGGCCGGTGGTATCGAACTCGGCGTTGACCTCGGCCCGGTCGGCGCCGGCCCGCACGTGGGCGCTGTCGGCGCGGTCGCCCAGCGCCAGCCCCAGGGCGTCCAGGAGGATGGATTTTCCGGCGCCGGTCTCCCCGGTGAGAACGGTGAGGCCGGCCTCGAAATCGAGTTCGAGGCCCTCGACGATGGCGAAATCGCGGATGTGGATGGAGCGCAGCATGGCTGCAAGTATGCGGCCTCCCGCGCGGTCCGGACAAGCGCCGGGCTCAGTCGCGGCCCAGCGGGGGGCCGCCCCAGTGGAGCTTGGCGCGCAGGATCTCGTAATGGTCGTGATCCGCGGGGTGGAGCAGGTGGAGGGGCGAGGGGTGCTTGCGGATGATGACCCGGTCCCCGGCGGCGAGGCCCAGATTCATCTGGCCATCGCAGGTGAGCTGGGCCTGGGGCTGGCCGTTGGCGCTGACCCGGAGTTCCACGTGGCGATCGCCGCCGATGACGATGGGGCGGTTGGAAAGGGTGTGCGGGCAGATGGGCACCAGCGTCATGGCGTTCAGCGATGGCTCCAGGATGGGGCCGCCGCCGGAGAGGGCGTAGGCGGTGGAACCGGTGGGGGTGGAGACGATGAGGCCGTCGGCCCGGATGGAGTTGAGGAAGCGCCCGTCGATGTAGGTGTCCACCTCGATCATCCGGGCGATCTCCCACTTGTGGATGACCGTGTCGTTGAGCGCGGTGGCCTCGCTGAGGGTCTGGCCGTCGCGCTGGATGCTGGCCGTGAGCAGGAACCGGTCCTCGACGTGGTAATACCCCTCGAGGATCGCCTCCAGCCGGTCTTCCAGGTGGTCGGGCGAGATGTCAGTGAGAAAGCCCAGGCGGCCGAGATTCACGCCTACCAGGAGGGGGCCGTGGTCGGCCAGCGTCCGGGCGGCGTTGAGCAGCGTGCCGTCGCCGCCGACGACGATGATCAGGTCGGCGCGTTCCCCCAGCCCCGCCCGGCTGGCGACCTCCAGGTCGTGGCCGGCACAGACGGCCGCCGTACTCTCGTCGAGGAGGACGTGACGTTCGCGGGCGGTGAGGAAGTCGGCCACCCGGCCCAGCGCATTGCTCATGCCGGGGTCGCTGTACTTGCCGATGAGGCCGACGGTGTCGAAACGCGCGGTGGTCATTGGGCTCTCCCTCCTTCCGCGGCAAGTTAGCACGGGGCGGGGAGCCCACCAAGCCCGGCTTGACGCCCGTTCGGGGCGCTGATAGCGTCTTTTAGCACTCGCATTGGGTGAGTGCCAGAGGCGAGTTCCAACGAGACGGCCGTGACTGACGAGACCCAGAACCTCAGCGAACGCGCCTTTACCCTGCTCAAGACCCTGGTCGAACGCCATATCAGCGAGGGTCAGCCTCAGGGCTCGCGCGCCCTCTCCCGGGCCTCGGGGCTCAATGTCAGCCCCGCGACCATACGCAATATCATGGCCGACCTGGAAGAGCTGGGACTGGTCCGGTCGCCGCATACCTCGGCGGGCCGCGTGCCCACGGCGCGGGGCTATCGACTGTTCGTGGACAGCATGCTCACCGTGGGCTCCCTGGATGAGGGGGAGCTGGACAGCCTGAGCGATCAGCTCGACCCCGACGCCACCATCCCGAACCTCTATTCCAGCGCCTCCTCGCTGCTCTCCTCCATTACCCGGATGGCCGGGGTGGTCGTGCTGCCGCGCCAGGAGCAGGCGGCCTTCCGGCATATCGAGTTCCTGCCGCTGGACGACCAGCGGGTGCTGGTGATCTGGGTGATCAACGAGCGCGACGTCCAGAACCGGATCATCCACACCGAGCGTCCCTTTACCGAGTCGCAGCTCCAGGAGGCGGCCAACTACCTGAACCACCATTTTGCCGGGCGCAACCTCCACGAGATCCGGGCCGGCCTGCTGCGCGAGATGCGCCAGGCACGGGACTCGGCCAACCGGCTCATGGTCACGGCCATCGAGATGGCGGAGAAGGCCTTCGCCGCCGACCCGGAGGAGGAGGGCGGGGACTACGTCATGGAGGGGGAGTTCAATCTCCTGGACTACGAGGAGATGGCGGACACCGACAAGCTCCGGGAACTCTTCCAGATCTTCGCCCGCAAGCGGGACATCATGGACCTGCTGGACCGTGCCTCGGTGGCTGACGGGGTCCAGATCTTCATCGGCGAGGAATCCGGCTACGAGGTCTTCGAGGACCTGTCGGTGGTGACCGCTCCCTACGGCGCCGATGGCCGCACTCTGGGGGTCCTGGGTGTCATTGGTCCCACCCGTATGGCGTACGACCGCGTGATCCCCGTGGTGGATGTCACTGCCCGGCTGCTCGGGGCGGCCCTGAACCGGGGGACGTGACCCCTCCTTGAAACGTGGCGAATGGGCCCCACATAGGCGAGGGAATCGGCGCCGCTGTGCGCCCCGAGTTTCCATCCCAGAAAACGGACAAGAGAGACCCATGGCGGAACGAGACGACGAGCAACATCCGGCGGAAGAGCCGACCGAAGAGGCCGCGGGCGAGCAGGGCGAGGGCCCGCTCGAAGAGGATTCCGAGGCCCATCTGGAGGAGCACCCCGAGTCGCTGCTCGAGGACCTGCGCGCCAAGGCCGACGAGAACTGGAACCACTACCTCCGGGCCCAGGCGGAGATGGAGAACATCCGGCGCCGCCACGAGAAGGAGCTGGAGAACGCCCATAAGTACGGCCTGGAGAAGTTCGCCAACGAGCTGCTGCCGGTCATCGACAGCCTGGAGATGGGCCTGGCCAGCATCCCGGAGGACGACGGCGGCAGCGATGTGGTCGCCAAGACCCGGGAGGGCATGGAGCTGACCCGCAAGCAGCTGCAGTCGGCGGTGGAGAAGTTCGGTATCGCGCCGGTAGAGCCGGCCATCGGCGATCCGCTGGATCCCGAGCGCCACCAGGCCATGTCCACCCAGGAATCCGCCGAGGTAGCGCCCAATGGCATCACCGCCGTGATGCAGAAGGGCTACCTGCTCAATGACCGGCTTCTGCGGCCGGCCATGGTCATGGTGGCGAAGGCGCCCGCCGATTCCTGACGGCGACCCTCTTGAAAGGGAGGCCGCGGCGCCCCACCTGATGAACAGGTTTTACGCAGCACTGACGAATTCACGAGAACCGGATCGGAGTTAAGACAATGGGCAAGATTATCGGCATCGACCTGGGTACCACCAATTCCTGCGTCGCCGTCATGGAGGGCGGCCAGGCCCGGGTGATCGAGAACAGCGAGGGCGACCGCACCACGCCCTCCGTCGTGGCCTTCGCCGACGACGATGAGGTCCTGGTCGGACAGCCGGCCAAGCGCCAGGCGGTCACCAATCCCCAGAACACCCTCCACGCCGTGAAGCGCCTCATCGGCCGCAAGTTCGAGGATGACGCGGTCCAGAAGGACATCGACCTGGTCTCCTACAAGATCGTCAAGGCCGACAATGGCGACGCCTGGGTGGAGGTCAAGGACAAGAAGATGGCCCCGCCGGAGATCTCCGCGCGGGTCCTGCAGAAGATGAAGAAGACCGCCGAGGACTACCTCGGCGAAGAGGTCACCGAGGCGGTCATCACCGTCCCGGCCTACTTCAACGACTCCCAGCGCCAGGCCACCAAGGACGCCGGCAAGATCGCCGGCCTCGAGGTGAAGCGCATCATCAACGAGCCCACCGCCGCGGCCCTCGCCTACGGCATGGACAAGCAGCGCGGTGACCGCAAGGTGGCCGTCTACGACCTCGGCGGCGGCACCTTCGACGTCTCCATCATCGAGGTGGCCGACATCGAGGGCGAGCACCAGATCGAGGTGCTCTCCACCAGCGGCGACACCTTCCTGGGTGGCGAGGACTTCGACGGCCGCCTCATCGAGTACCTGGCGGACCAGTTCCAGAAGGACCAGGGCATCGACCTGCGCCAGGACCACCTGGCCATGCAGCGCCTGCGCGAGGCGGCGGAGAAGGCCAAGATCGAGCTCTCCTCCGCCCAGCAGACCGAGGTGAACCTGCCCTACGTCACCGCCGACCAGTCCGGCCCCAAGCACCTCAACGTCAAGGTGACCCGGGCCAAGCTGGAATCCCTGGTGGAAGACCTGGTGCAGCGCTCCATCGACCCCTGCAAGACGGCGCTCTCCGATGCCGGCCTCTCCGCCTCCGAGGTGGACGACGTCATCCTGGTGGGCGGCCAGACCCGCATGCCCAAGGTCCAGGAGGCGGTGCAGGAGTTCTTCGGCAAGGATCCGCGCAAGGACGTGAATCCGGACGAGGCCGTGGCCATCGGCGCCTCCATTCAGGCCGGTGTCCTGGGCGGCGACGTCAAGGACGTGCTGCTGCTGGACGTCACCCCGCTCTCCCTGGGTATCGAGACCATGGGCGGCGTGATGACCAAGCTCATCGAGAAGAACACCACCATCCCGACCAAGGCGAGCCAGGTCTTCTCCACCGCCGAGGACAACCAGACGGCCGTGACCGTCCACGTCCTCCAGGGTGAGCGCGAGAAGGCGTCCGAGAACAAGTCCCTGGGTCGGTTCGACCTCTCCGACATCCCGCCGGCTTCGCGCGGTGTGCCGCAGATCGAGGTGACCTTCGACATCGACGCCAACGGCATCCTCAACGTCTCCGCCAAGGACAAGGCCACCGGCCGCGAGCAGTCCATCACCATCCGCGCCTCCAGCGGCCTCTCCGAGGACGAGATCGAGCAGATGGTGCAGGACGCCGAGCAGCACGCCGCGGACGACCAGAAGTTCCGCGAGGTGGTGGAGACCCGCAACCAGGCGGACAATCTCATCCACGCCACCCGCAAGGCGATGTCCGACCTCGGCGACGACCTGGGCGAGGACGAGAAGGAGACCATCGAGACGGCCATCAAGGAGCTCGAGGAGGCCATGGAGGGTGAGGACAAGGAGGCCATCGAGACCAAGATGCAGGCCCTCTCCGAGGCCTCGTCCGGCATGGCCGAGCGCGCCTACCAGCAGGCCGGCGGCGGCGAGGAGGCCGCCGGCGGCCAGCAGGCGGGCGGCGGTTCCGCCGACGAGGACGTGGTCGACGCCGAGTTCGAAGAGGTCGACGACGACAAGCGTAACCAGAGCTAGACCGCAGGTGTAGCGGTCAGGCCGACGTGACGACAGGCGGGGGCGACCTCGCCTGTCGTTGCACGTCGGGACCTTGGTAAACGCACCGCCCGCGGTGCCCGAACAGCGAAGGGACCATGGCAAAACGCGACTATTACGAGATTCTCGGCATCCAGAAGAATGCCAGCGAGGCCGAGATCAAGAAGGCCTTCAAGCGCATGGCCATGAAGTACCATCCGGACCGCAATCCGGATGATGAGGAGGCCGATCGCCTCTTCAAGGAGGCCCGGGAGGCCTACGACGTCCTGAGCGACTCGCAGAAGCGGGCCGCCTACGACCAGTTCGGCCATGCCGGCGTGGAAGGCGGCGGCATGGGTGGTGGTGGCGGCTTCGGCGGTTTCGGCGGCGGCGGGGCCGGCGGCTTCAACGACATCTTCGGCGACATCTTCGGCGATATCTTCGGGGGCGGCGGTGGTGGCCGTCGTGGTGGGCCGCAGGTCTTCCGCGGCGCCGATCTGCGCTATAACCTCTCCCTGGATCTGGAGGATGCGGTCGCCGGGACCACGGTGAAGATCCGCTTCCCGGCCGCCAAGGCCTGCGAGACCTGCGAGGGCTCCGGGGCCAAGCCCGGCAGCAAGCCCGAGGAATGCCCCACCTGCCACGGTCAGGGCCAGGTGCGCATGCAGCAGGGCTTCTTCACCATCCAGCAGCCCTGCCCGCAGTGCCACGGGCAGGGCCGGGTGGTCACCGACCCCTGCCCCGATTGCCACGGCCAGGGCCGGGTGGAAGAGGAGCGCACCCTCTCGGTGAAGGTGCCCGCCGGCGTCGACACCGGCGATCGCATCCGCCTTGCCGGCGAGGGCGAGCCCGGGGAGAACGGCGGCCCGCCCGGCGACCTCTACGTCCACATCCAGGTGAAGTCCCACTCCATCTTCCGGCGCGAGGGCAACGACCTCCACTGCGAGGTGCCCATCTCCTTCGCCACCGCCGCCCTGGGCGGCGAGCTGGAGGTGCCCACCCTGCAGGGCAAGGCCACCGTGAAGGTGCCGGCGGAGACCCAGACCGGCAAGGCCTTCCGCCTGCGCGGCAAGGGGGTCCAGTCGGTGCGCGGAGGCGATGCCGGTGACCTGGTCTGCCGCGTGGTGGTGGAGACCCCGGTGAAGCTCAACGAGCGCCAGCGCGAACTCCTGGAGGAGCTGGAGGAATCCCTCCACCAGGATCGCGCCACCCACCGGCCGCGTTCCCACTCCTGGCTGGACGGGGTAAAGAACTTCTTTGACAGTCTGAAGTCGTAATCCGACACACCGTCAGGAGGGGCAGGAGATGGCACGCAATGGGGAATCCAGTACGGCCCGGGTCGTGGATGCCGGGCGGCGCCGCCTCCTGGGCGGCCTCGGGGCCCTGGCGGCGGGGACGGCCGGCTGGCTGCTCGGCGGTCGGGCCCGGGCGCAGGAGTCCGCGGACGAGCTGCGCTTCCCGGGCGATCCGGCGGAGCACAAGGTCGTCTACCAGCTCAACCGGGCCGATCCCGACTACCACGACCATGTGGTCTTCTCCGTGGGCGAGATGATCCGCCGCTACGGGGATAACGTGCAGGTCGCGGTGGTCGCCTTCGCCGAGGGCATCCATACCCTGGCGAAGGAGCCCGAGCGGCCGGTGAGCGACGAGATCCGCCAGCGCATCTCCAGCCTCTCCCAGTACGGCGTGGACTTCGTCGCCTGCGGCAATACCATGCAGAGCCTGGGCTGGGAGGAGGACGACATGGTCGACTTCGCCCGCGTGGTTCAGGTCGGCGCCGCCGAACTCATGGAGTTGCAGGAAGATGGCTACGCCTATATCGCCTGGTAGGAGAGGTCATTCATGATCCGTATCGGAATCACCGGCGTCGGTGGGCGCATGGGGCGCAACCTGGTCACTGCCGTGACCGCCGCCGAGGGGGCGGAGCTGGCGGCCGCCGTGGAGCACCCCGACAGCGAGTTCCTCGGCACCGATGCCGGGACCCTGGCCGGCGAGGGCGCGCTGGGCGTGGCCATCGGCCACGATATCGAGGCGGCGGCCGGGCAGTGCGATGTCCTCATCGACTTTACCCGGCCGGAGGCGACTCTGGCCTATCTCACGGCCTGCCAGCGGGCCGGCTGCGGCCTGGTCATCGGGACCACCGGCTTCGACGAGGCGGGCAAGCGGGCCATCGCCGCCACCGCCGAGTCGGTGGGGGTGGTCTTCGCCCCCAACATGAGCGCCGGCGTGAATCTCAGCCTCAAGCTGCTGGAGCTGGCGGCCCGGGCCCTGGGCGATACCGTAGACGTGGAGGTCATCGAGGCCCACCACCGCCACAAGGTCGACTCCCCCTCCGGGACCGCCCTGCGCATGGGGGAAGTGGTGGCCGAGGCCACCGGCCGCAACCTGGCCGAGCACGCCATCTACGGGCGCCACGGCCATACCGGGGAGCGGGGTCGCGATACCATCGGGTTCGAGACCATCCGGGCCGGGGACATCGTCGGCGAGCACACCGTGCTGTTCGCCGGCGACGGCGAGCGGCTGGAGATCACCCACAAGGCCTCCAGCCGCCAGACCTTTGCCAGCGGGGCGGTCCGGGCGGCTACCTGGCTGGCCGGACAGTCGCCCGGCCTCTACGACATGGAGGATGTCCTCGGTCTGCGCGGGGCCGGTGGCTGAGCAGCCGGGACACCGGGCGCTTGTCGGCCTGTGCGGGGGTCCATTAAACTGACGCCATTCATGAGTCGACGATGAACGTTGTGCGGGAGTCACCCCGAGGGGTGCTCCCGCTTTGCATGTCCAGACCGGAGGGTTGCCTTGGAAAAGCCTGCCATTCTCGCCCTGGAGGACGGGACGATCTTCCACGGCGTCGCCATCGGCAGCGAGGGCCGGAGCGTCGGCGAGGTGGTCTTCAATACCGCCATGAGCGGTTATCAGGAGATCCTCACCGATCCCTCCTATCTGCGCCAGCTGGTGACACTGACCTACCCCCACATCGGCAACACCGGGGTCAACGAGGACGACGAGGAGTCCGACGGCATCCAGGCCGCCGGCCTCATCGTCCGCGACCTCCCGCTGGAGGCGAGCAATTACCGCTCCCGGGAGGAGCTCGGTGACTACCTCCGCCGCCACGGCACCGTGGCCATCGCCGAGGTGGACACCCGGGAACTCACGCGCCTGCTGCGGGAGAAGGGCGCCCAGCGCGGTTGCCTCATGGCCGGCGAGGTGGACGAGGCCGCCGCCGTGGCAGCCGCCCGGGAGTTCCCGGGCCTCTCCGGCATGGATCTGGCCGCCGTCGCCTCCACGGACACCCCCTACGAGTGGGTCCAGAAGGCCTGGCGCCACGGCGAGGGCTATCCCGAGGCGGAGCACCCCATCGAGGAGCGCTACCCCTGGCACGTGGTCGCCTACGACTACGGCATCAAGCGCAACATCCTGCGCATGCTCGCCGAGAGCGGCTGCCGGGTCACCGTGGTGCCGGCGAAGATGCCGGTTTCCGAGGTCATGGAGCTGGCACCGGACGGGGTGCTGCTCTCCAACGGCCCCGGCGATCCGGAGCCGTGCGACTACGCCATCGACGCCATCCGCGAACTCACCGAGCGGCGGGTCCCGCTGTTCGGGATCTGCCTCGGCCATCAGCTGCTGGGGCTGTCCAGCGGGGCGCGCTCGGAGAAGATGAAGTTCGGCCACCACGGCGCCAACCATCCGGTGCAGGACATCGCCTCCGGCCGGGTGATGATCACCAGCCAGAACCACGGCTTCGCCATCGACGAGGCGAGCCTGCCGGAGAATGTCCGGGCGACCCATCGCTCCCTCTTCGACGGCAGCCTCCAGGGCATCGAGCGCACCGATTGCCCGGCCTTCAGCTTCCAGGGCCACCCCGAGGCGAGCCCCGGCCCCCATGACGTCCGCCCCCTGTTCGACCACTTCGTGGAGCTCATGCAGGCTTCCCGGAGTGCCCACTGAGGTAGCGCCACCCCCATGCCGAAACGTACCGACATTCAGAGCATCCTGGTCATCGGCGCCGGCCCCATCGTCATCGGCCAGGCGTGCGAGTTCGACTACTCCGGGGCCCAGGCGTGCAAGGCGCTGCGGGAGGAGGGCTACCGGGTCATCCTGGTGAACTCCAACCCGGCGACCATCATGACCGACCCGGACATGGCCGACGCCACCTACATCGAGCCGGTGGAGTGGCGTTCGGTCGCCCGGATCATCGAGAAGGAGCGGCCGGATGCCGTCCTGCCCACCATGGGCGGCCAGACGGCGCTGAACTGCGCCCTGGACCTGAACCACCAGGGGGTGCTGAGCCAGTACGGTGTGGAGCTCATCGGCGCCTCGGTGGATGCCATCGACATGGCCGAGGACCGTGACCAGTTCCGTCAGGCCATGCGCCGCATCGGCCTGGAGGTCCCGGAGTCCGATGTCGCCTACTCCATGGAAGAGGCCCTGCAGGTCCAGGCGCGTATCGGCTTCCCCGCCATCATCCGGCCCTCCTTCACCCTGGGCGGCTCCGGCGGCGGCATCGCCTACAACAAGGAGGAGTTCGTCGAGATCTGCGAGAGCGGTCTGGAGCTCTCGCCGACCAACGAACTCCTCATCGAGGAGTCGGTCCTCGGCTGGAAGGAGTACGAGATGGAGGTGGTCCGCGACCACGCGGATAACTGCATCATCGTCTGCTCCATCGAGAATCTCGATCCCATGGGGGTCCATACCGGCGACTCCATCACCGTGGCCCCGGCGCAGACGCTCACCGACAAGGAATACCAGGTGATGCGGGATGCCTCCCTGGCGGTGCTGCGCGAGATCGGCGTGGATACCGGCGGTTCCAACGTGCAGTTCGCGGTGGACCCGAAGACCGGGCGGATGATCGTCATCGAGATGAATCCGCGGGTCTCGCGCTCCTCGGCGCTGGCCTCCAAGGCCACCGGTTTCCCCATCGCCAAGATCGCGGCGAAGCTCGCCGTGGGCTACACCCTGGACGAGCTGGGCAACGACATCACCGGCCGGCTCACGCCCGCCTCCTTCGAGCCGGCGCTGGACTACGTGGTCACCAAGATCCCGCGCTTTGCGTTCGAGAAGTTCCCCCAGGCCGACGACCGCCTGAATACCCAGATGCGCGCCGTGGGCGAGGCCATGGCCATCGGCCGGACCTTCCCCGAGTCGCTGCAGAAGGCGCTGCGCAGCCTGGAGACCGGCGCCGACGGCCTCACCGAGCGCGTGGACATCGAGGCCCCCGAGGCCCTGGAGCGGATCCGGCACGAGTGCCGCTTCCCCGGCAGCAACCGCCTCTGGTATCTCGCCGACGGCTTCCGCGCCGGCATGACCCGCGAAGAGGCGCAGGAGGCCACGGGCATCGATCCCTGGTTCCTGGAGCAGATCCAGGCCCTGGTGCAGCTGGAGGAGTCCGTTCGCGAGCAGGGTTTCGACGCCCTGGACGAGCCGCGTCTGCGCCGGCTCAAGCGGCTGGGCTTCGCCGACAGCCGCCTGGCCACCCTCACCGGCGCGCGCGAGTCGGCGGTGCGCAAGCGCCGCCAGGAGCTGGGGCTGCGGCCGGTCTACAAGCGGGTGGATACCTGCGCGGCGGAGTTCGCCTCCACCACCGCCTACATGTACTCCACCTACGAGCGCGCCTGCGAGGCGGCGCCCACGGACAAGCCCAAGATCATGGTCCTGGGCGGCGGGCCCAACCGCATCGGCCAGGGCATCGAGTTCGACTACTGCTGCGTCCACGCCAGCCTGGCGCTGCGCGAGGACGAGTACGAGACCATCATGGTCAACTGCAACCCGGAGACCGTCTCCACCGACTACGACACCTCCGATCGGCTCTACTTCGAGCCGCTGACCCTGGAGGATGTCCTGGAGCTGGTCCACCTGGAGCAGCCCGAGGGGATCATCATCCAGTACGGCGGCCAGACGCCGCTGAAGCTCGCCCGCGACCTGCAGGCCGCGGGCGCCCCCATCATCGGCACCGCGCCGGATTCCATCGACCTGGCCGAGGATCGTCAGCGCTTCCAGCAGCTGCTGGATGACCTGGATCTGCGCCAGCCGCCCAACCGCACCGCGCGGACCGAGAAGGAGGCGGAGAAGCTGGCTGACGAGATCGGCTATCCGCTGGTGGTCCGGCCCTCCTATGTGCTGGGCGGGCGCGGCATGGAGATCGTCTACAATAAGGCAGAGCTGCAGCGCTACATGGATGCGGCGGTCCAGGTCTCCAACGAGGCGCCGGTACTGCTGGATCGATTCCTGGACGATGCCACCGAGGTGGACGTCGATGCCGTCTGCGACGGCGAGGAGGTGGTCATCGGCGGGCTCATGGAACACATCGAGCAGGCCGGGGTGCACTCCGGTGACTCCGCCTGCTCCCTGCCGCCCTACCACCTGAGCGCCGAACTCCAGGAGGAGCTTCGCCGGGAGACGCGCAAGCTGGCCCAGGGGCTGTCGGTGGTGGGGCTGATGAACGTCCAGTTCGCCGTTCAGGGCGACAACGTCTTCATCCTGGAGGTGAATCCGCGCGCCTCACGGACCATCCCCTTCGTGGCCAAGGCCACCGGCCGGCCGCTGGCGAGCATCGCCGCGCGCTGCATGACCGGGCGCAGCCTGGCCGATCAGGGGATCCACGACGAGATCGTGCCGCAGTACTACGCGGTCAAGGAGGCGGTCTTCCCCTTCATCAAGTTCCGCAACGTGGACCCCCTCCTGGGGCCGGAGATGAAGTCCACCGGCGAGGTCATGGGCGTGGGTCGCACCTTCGGCGAGGCCTTTGCCAAGGCCCAGCTCGGGGCCGGCGTCATCCTCCCCCGGGAGGGCCGGGTCTTCGTCAGCGTGCGCGAGGCCGACAAGGAGGGCATCCCGCCGGTGGTGGAGCGCCTGGTGGCCAGCGGCTTCGAGGTGGTCGCCACCGGCGGAACGGCCGAGGTCCTGCGTGCGGCCGGTCTGGAATGCGAGGTGGTAAACAAGGTGACCGAGGGGCGGCCGCACATCGTCGACATGATCAAGAACGACGAGATCGCCCTCATCATCAATACCACCGACAGCAAGCAGGCCATCGCCGACTCCTACGAGATCCGGCGGGAGGCGCTGATGCACAAGGTCACCTATACCACCACCCTGGCCGGAGCGGGGGCCACGGCCATCGCCATCCACCAGAACGACCCCTTCGACGTGAACAGCATGCAGCGACTGCACAAGGAGCTGACCCAATGAGCGAACAGAAGATGCCGCTGACGGTCCGCGGGGCGGAGAAACTGCGTGAGGAGCTGCATCGGCTCAAGTCGGAGGACCGACCCAAGGTCATCGATGCCATCGCCGAGGCGCGTGAGCACGGTGATCTCAAGGAGAACGCCGAGTATCACGCCGCGCGCGAACAGCAGGGCTTCATCGAGGGGCGGATCCAGGACCTGGAGTCCAAGCTCGCCGATGCCCAGATCATCGACCCCACCACGGTGAAGGCCGATGGCAAGGTGGTCTTCGGGGCGACGGTGGACCTGGTGGACGAGGCGACCGGCGAGGAGTTTACCTACCAGATCGTCGGCGACGAGGAGGCCGATATCAAGTCGGGCCTCATCTCGGTGACCTCTCCGGTGGCCCGGGGCCTCATCGGCAAGGAGGCGGGCGATATCGCCCGCGTGGAGACCCCCGGCGGCGTGAAGGAATACGAGATCGCCGAGGTCCGGTACGAGTGAGGCTACCGGGGCAGGGCGATCTTCGGTTCGCCCTCGGTCGGGGCGCGGTAGAGGATGACCACCCGGCCGAGCACCTGGACCGTCTCGGAGGCCGTCAGCCGCGCCAGCTCCTCGGACATGGCCGAGCGCGCGTCGCGGTCCCCGGCGGCGATGCGCACCTTGATCAGTTCATGGTCGGTGAGGGCGCGATCCGTCTCGGCGGCCACGGCCTCGGAGAGGCCGGCCTGGCCGAGGGTGACCACCGGTTTGAGATGATGGGCCTGGCGGCGCAGGAACTGGCGCTGGCGCGGGTTCAGGGGCATGGGTAATGGGGCTCCGAAGGCAAAACGATAGTGTAACCCGCGGTTCCGCCGGCATGACAGTGGCGCCCAGCCCCTTCAACGCCGTCAAGCGCGACCTCGGTCTCATCCTCATCCTGCTGCCCCTGGTCTGGCTCCTTATCCACCGGGTGGTCGCCGATCCGGGGGCGCAGGCCGGCTGGCTGGCGGCCTTCTCCCTGGTCGCCGGCGTGTGGCTGCTGGGGCGCGCCTGGCGGGTCCGGCGCCGCGAACGCGAGGGCTCCTGATGGCGCGAGGGGGGTCGAGCCGCCGCTGGCTGGACGAGCACGAGCGCGATCCCTGGGTGCAACGGGCGCGCAGCGAGGGCTACCGGGGGCGCGCCGCCTACAAGCTCACCGAGCTGGACGAGCGCGAACAGCTCCTGGCACCGGGCATGACCGTGGTCGACCTGGGGGCCGCCCCCGGCGCCTGGTCCCAGTACGCCGTCCAGCGGGTGGGGGAGTCCGGGCTGGTGGTCGCCCTCGACTGCCTGCCCATGGACCCCATCGCCGGGGCCCGGATCCTGGAGGGCGACTTCACCGAGGAGGCGACCCTGGAGGCGCTCCTGGAGACCCTCGGCGACCGGCCGGTAGACCTTGTCCTTTCCGACATGGCCCCCAATATGAGTGGGGTGAAGGCCGTGGACCAGCCGCGCAGCATGGAGCTGGTGGAACTCGCCGAGGACCTGGCGGGGCGCGTGCTGAGGCCGGGAGGGAGCCTCGTGACCAAGGCCTTCCAGGGGGAGGGGTTCGACCCCTTCATGGTCCGGCTCAAGGCCGGCTATCGGCGGGTAAAGACCCGCAAACCGGAGGCCTCCCGGGCCCGATCCCCCGAAGTTTACGTGTTGGCCCGCGACTTCCGGGTGGTGTAACGTACTCGAATTGGAACACCGGTGCCCGGCGGGGCCGCCGGGCACGAGAGTCAAGAGGCAGTCCATTGAACGACATCGTCAAGAACGTGATCCTCTGGGTGGTTATCGCCGTCATTCTGATGTCGGTGTTCAATAACTTCGGCCCCCAGCAGGCGCCGACCCAGCAGATCGAGTACTCCCGCTTCCTGAGCCAGGTGAACAGCGGGCAGGTGAATCACGTCACCATCGACGGGGACACCATCCGCGGCCAGCTGAGCAGCGGCAGCGAGTTCGTCACCTACAATCCGGGCGACCCGGGCCTCATCGGCGACCTGCTCCAGAACAACGTCGCCATCGAGTCCAAGCCGCCGGAGCAGCAGTCGCTGCTGATGCAGATCTTCATCAGCTGGTTCCCCATGCTGCTGCTCATCGCCGTCTGGCTCTACTTCATGCGGCAGATGCAGGGGGGCGGCGGCGCCGGTGGCAAGGGCGCGATGTCCTTCGGCAAGTCCAAGGCGCGGATGCTCGGCGAGGACCAGGTCAACGTCACCTTCGGCGATGTCGCCGGCTGCGACGAGGCCAAGGAGGAGGTCGTCGAGCTGGTGGACTTCCTCAAGGACCCGGCCAAGTTCCAGAAGCTAGGCGGCAAGATCCCCAAGGGCGTGCTCATGGTCGGGTCGCCGGGTACCGGCAAGACCCTGCTCGCCCGCGCCATCGCCGGTGAGGCCAAGGTCCCCTTCTTCTCCATCTCCGGTTCCGACTTTGTGGAGATGTTCGTGGGCGTCGGCGCCTCTCGTGTGCGGGACATGTTCGAACAGGCGAAGAAGCACGCCCCCTGCATCATCTTCATCGACGAGATCGATGCCGTGGGCCGTCAGCGCGGCGCCGGCATGGGCGGCGGCCACGACGAGCGCGAGCAGACCCTGAACCAGCTCCTGGTGGAGATGGACGGCTTCGAGGGCAACGAGGGCATCATCGTCATGGCCGCCACCAACCGGCCGGACGTCCTCGACCCGGCGCTGCTGCGGCCCGGCCGCTTCGACCGCCAGGTCGTGGTGCCGCTGCCGGATGTGCGGGGTCGCGAGCAGATCCTGCGGGTGCACATGCGCCATACGCCGCTGGCCGATGACGTCGAACCGGGCATCGTCGCCCGCGGCTGCCCCGGCTTCTCGGGGGCCGACCTGGCCAACCTGGTCAACGAGGCGGCGCTCTTCGCGGCTCGGGCCAACAAGCGGCTGGTCCACATGGAGGACTTCGAGCGCGCCAAGGACAAGATCATGATGGGGGCCGAGCGCCGCTCCATGGTCATGTCCGAGGACGAGAAGCGGCTCACTGCCTACCACGAGTCCGGCCACGCCATTGTCGGCCGGCTGGTGCCGGACCACGACCCCATCCACAAGGTGAGCATCATCCCGCGCGGCCGGGCGCTGGGCGTGACCCTCTTCCTGCCGGAGGAGGATCGCTACAGCCACACCAAGCAGCGGCTGGAGAGCCAGATCTGTTCGCTGTTCGGCGGCCGGATCGCCGAGGAGGTCATCTTCGGGGCCGAGAAGGTGACCACCGGCGCCTCCAACGACATCCAGAAGGTCACCGAGATCGCACGGAACATGGTGACCAAGTGGGGACTCTCCGACCGCCTGGGGCCGCTGAGTTACGGCGAGGAGGAGGGCGAGGTCTTCATGGGGCAGCCCATGTCGCAGTCCAAGGGCTTCTCCGACGACACCGCCCAGGCCATCGACGAGGAGGTCCGCCGGATCGTCGAGGAGAACTACGAGCGCGCCACGCAGATCCTCCGGGAGAACGAGGACAAGCTGCACATGATGGCCGACGCCCTGATGAAGTACGAGACCATCGACTCGGCCCAGATCGACGACATCATGAACGGCAATCCCCCGCGTCCGCCGGCCGACTGGCGCGATTCCGAGCCGCCCCAGTCCGGGGCCGGCGAGGCGGCGGACGAGGAGGGCGAGTCCGGCCAGGACCGGACGGACAACCCGCCCCTGGGCGGGCCCGCGGGCCAGCACTGAGGTCGCCGCGAACGCCATGAGCGAGCACGACTCCCCCGTGCCGGGCGTTCCCCTGGATCGCCCGGGGGTGATGGGGATCCTCAACGTCACCCCGGATTCCTTCTCGGACGGCGGCCGTCATGCCGACGTGGAGACGGCCGTTGCCAGCGCCGAGGCCATGCTCGAGGCCGGAGCCACCCTCATCGATGTCGGCGGCGAGTCCACCCGGCCCGGTGCGCAGCCTGTGGCCGAGGAGGAGGAGATCCAGCGCGTCGCCCCGGTGGTGGATGCCCTGGTCGGTCGGCTCGGCTGCCCCGTCTCCGTGGATACCAGCAAGCCGGCGGTGATGCGCGAGGCGGTTCGTGCCGGGGCGGTGCTCATCAACGATGTCCGCGCCCTGCGCCAGGAGGACGCCCTGTCCACCGCCGCCGAGCTGGAGGTGGCGGTCTGCGTGATGCACATGCAGGGCGAGCCGACCAACATGCAGGAAGAGCCCTTCTACCAGGACGTGGTTACCGATGTCATGGAATTCCTGGAGGAGCGGGTCTTCGCCTGCGAGCGGGCCGGGATACCGCGTGAGCGAATCCTGATCGATCCGGGCTTCGGGTTTGCCAAGGATCTGGGGCACAATCTAACCCTGCTCAAACACCTGGATCGTTTCCAGTCCCTGGGGCTGCCCATGCTGGTCGGCGTCTCCAGGAAATCGATGATCGGTCAGGTCCTCGGGCGGAGCGTGGAGGAGCGGTTGCCCGGCAGCCTCGCCCTGGCGGCGCTGGCAGTCTGGCAGAATGCCACCCTCATCCGGGCCCACGATGTCGCGGCCACGGTGGACGCCGTGCGGATGATCGAGGCAGTCCGCAACGCCTGAGGCGCCTGACCCGGACGGGAGGAGTTCGCCTTGGGCGACAGGAAGTATTTCGGCACCGACGGGATCCGCGGCCGCGTGGGTCATCCCCCCATCACCCCCGACTTCGTCCTCCGCCTGGGCTGGGCCGCCGGGCGCGTCCTCGGCGGTGAGCACGGCGGCCGGGTGGTCATCGGCAAGGACACCCGCATCTCCGGCTACATGTTCGAATCCGCCCTGGAGGCGGGTCTGTCTGCCGCCGGCCTGGATACCCATCTGCTGGGCCCCATCCCCACGCCGGCCATTGCCTACCTCACCCGGACCCTCCGGGCCCGGGCCGGGATCGTCATCAGCGCCTCCCACAACCCCTTCGACGACAACGGCATCAAGTTCTTCTCGGCCGAGGGCGTGAAACTGCCCGACGCCACCGAGGAGGCCATCGAGGCCCTGCTGGAGGAGCCACTCACTACGCGCAACTCGGCCAGTCTGGGCAAGGCCTACCGCGTGCCCGATGCCGCCGGCCGCTACATCGAGTTCTGCAAGGGGACGGTGCCCAACGGCCTGACCCTGGAGGGGCTTCACATCGTGGTCGACTGTGCCCACGGGGCCACCTACCAGGTGGCGCCGGCGGTCTTCTCCGAGCTGGGCGCCCGCGTTACCACCATCGGGGCGGATCCGGACGGCCTGAACATCAACGAGGGCGTTGGCTCCACCCGGCCCGAGGCGCTTCAGGATGCCGTACGCCGCGAGCGCGCCGACCTCGGTGTCGCCTTCGATGGGGACGGCGACCGCGTCATCATGGTGGATGCTGGCGGCGAGGTAGTGGACGGGGATGAGCTCCTCTATATCATCGCCGCCCATCGCCACGGTAACGGCGGCTTCCCCGGCGGCGTGGCGGGCACCCTCATGTCCAACCTGGGCCTGGAGCTGGCCCTGCAGGGCCTGGGGATCCCGTTCCGGCGGGCCAAGGTGGGGGATCGTTACGTCAGCGAGCTGCTCGCCGCCGAGGACTGGCTCCTGGGCGGCGAGACCTCCGGCCACATCATCTGCCGCGACCGCAATACCAGCGGTGACGGTATTATCGCCGCCCTCCAGGTCCTCACCGCCCTGGTGGAACGGGGCGAGACCCTGGAGTCGTTCCGCCAGGGCATGACCAAGCTCCCCCAGACCCTGGTGAACGTGCGCGTGGAGCGCATGATCGACGTGCACGCCTCTCCTGCCATCAACGATGCCGTGGCCGCGGTGGAGTCCGACCTTGCCGATTGTGGCCGCGTACTGCTTCGCCCGTCCGGGACCGAGCCGGTGGTCCGGGTCATGGTCGAGGGCGAGGACGATCAGCAGGTGCGCGAGCTGGCGGAGCGCCTGGCCCACGTCGTCCGGGAGGAGGCCGCTGGCGGGGTCGAAAATTGATCTTCGAACCGTGCGGCGGTAAGCTTGCGCCGTTTTTGCAGATGGCGAGGAGGTCTTGATGCGACAGCCGCTGGTTGCCGGCAACTGGAAGATGAATGGGGACCGCGCCAGTAACGAGGCGCTGCTCAACGGCATCAAGGCCGGTATCGGGGACGTGGCCCAGTCCGAGGTGGCGGTCTGCGCCCCCTTCGTCTACCTCGCCGACGTCCAGCGCCAGCTGGAGGCCTCGCCCATCCGCTGGGGCTCGCAGGACGTCAGCGCCGAGCCCAAGGGCGCCTTCACCGGCGAGGTCTCGGTCACCATGCTGCGGGACTTCGGCTGCCACTACGCCATCGTCGGCCACTCCGAGCGTCGCTCCCTCCACGGCGAGGACAACGCCACCGTGGCGCGGAAGTTCGCTGCGGCGCGCGAGGGCGGCATCCGGCCCATCCTCTGCGTCGGCGAGACGCTCGAGGAGCGCGAGGCCGAGACCACCGAACAGGTGGTCGGGGCGCAGCTCGACGCCGTCATGGACGCCGTGGGCCCGGCGGCGCTGGCGGACGGCGTCATCGCCTACGAGCCGGTCTGGGCCATCGGCACCGGCCACACGGCGACCCCCGAACAGGCCCAGGCCATGCACGCCTTCATCCGGCAGCGGGTGGCGAGCCGGGATGCCGGCACGGCCGATGCCCTGCGTATTCTCTACGGCGGCTCCATGAAGGGCGCCAATGCGGCCGACCTCATGGCCCAGCCGGATATCGACGGCGGCCTCATCGGCGGTGCCTCCCTGGATGCCGACGAGTTCCTTACCATCTGCCGCGCGGCGGGCTAACCGGAGCGAGCATGCTCTATACCATCCTGATTACCGTCCATGTCCTGGCCACTGGCGGCCTCATCGCCCTGGTCCTGATGCAGACCGGCAAGGGCGCGGAGGCGGGGGCTGCCTTCGGCAGCGGGGCCTCGGCGACGGTCTTCGGGGCCCAGGGTTCCGCCTCGTTCCTCACGCGCGGGACCGCGGCCCTGGCCACGATCTTCTTCATCACCAGCCTGAGCCTCGCCTACCTCTCCACGCAGGAGGTCTCGCGCAAGAGCGTGACCGACGAGGTGGATCCGGTGCAGCAGGTACCAGCTGGCGAGCAGGAACGTCCACGCCCGGACGAAGGCGCCTCTGACGTCCCCACACCCACGGAGTAGCGCGATCGCGGATCGAGGCGGGAGATCCCTTCCTCGGTCTGCGTAAAAGTCTGTTTTATAAGAAAAAATTCGATTCCGTCAGGGTTGACAGTTTGTGCGCGCCGCCACTAGACTGCATCGCCATCTTGACGGTTTCGTGAAACGCGCCGGGGCGACCACCCCGACTGTCCGGCAGACCACGAGGGCGCAGCCATGCTGGAGAATTACCTGCCCATCCTCATCTTCCTCGCCATCGGCGTGGTGATGGCGGGGATCATGATCGGCCTTGGCATGGTGCTCGCGCCGCGCCGGCCGGACAGCGAGAAGCTCTCCCCCTACGAGTGCGGCTTCGAGGCCTTCGAAGATTCGCGCATGAAGTTCGACGTGCGCTACTACCTCGTCGCCATCCTCTTCATCATCTTCGATCTGGAGATCGCCTTCCTCTTCCCCTGGGCCGTGGTCCTCGAGGAGATCGGCTGGTTCGGCTTCACGGCGATGATGATCTTCCTGGGGATCCTGGTGGTCGGCTTCGCCTACGAGTGGAAGAAGGGGGCCCTGGAATGGGAATAGAAGGCGTTCTTGAGAAGGGGGTTGTCACCACCTCGGTGGACAAGCTCGTCAACTGGGCCCGGACCGGTTCCCTCTGGCCCATGACCTTCGGGCTGGCCTGCTGCGCCGTGGAGATGATGCACGCCGGGGCAGCCCGCTACGACATGGACCGTTTCGGCATGCTGTTCCGCCCCAGCCCGCGCCAGTCGGACGTGATGATTGTGGCCGGGACCCTGGTGAACAAGATGGCGCCGGCGCTGCGCAAGGTCTACGACCAGATGCCGGAGCCGCGCTGGGTGATCTCCATGGGGTCCTGCGCCAACGGGGGCGGTTACTACCACTACTCCTACTCGGTGACCCGCGGCTGCGATCGCATCGTGCCGGTGGATATCTACGTGCCCGGCTGCCCGCCCACGGCGGAGGCGCTGCTCTACGGCGTCATGCAGCTGCGCAACAAGATCAAGCGCACCAATACCATCGCGCGCTAGGGCGGGGGCGACCATGAACAGCGAGATTCAGCGACTGGAGGGCCAGCTGCGCCACCACTTCCCCGGGGACGGGGTCGAGGTGGCGCTGGAGCGGGATGAGGTCACGCTCACCCTGCCGCGGGCCGAGCTCTTCGAGGGGCTGCGCCGGCTTCGGGATGAGGGCGTCTTCGCCTTCGAGCAGCTCATCGACCTGTGCGGCGTGGACTACTCCGCCTACGGGGCCGGTGACGCGGCGGAGGAGCAGGAGAGCAGCTGGCACGGCCCGCGGTTCGCCGTCGTCTACCACCTGCTCTCGCTCTCCCACAATCGCCGGCTGCGTGTCCGCACCTTTCTGGATGACGAGATGCCGCTGGTGGACTCGGTGGTCCCGATCTGGTCGGCCGCCAACTGGTTCGAGCGCGAGGCCTTCGACCTCTACGGCATCATCTTCGATGGCCACCCCGACCTGCGCCGGATCCTCACCGATTACGGTTTCGTGGGGCATCCCTTCCGCAAGGACTTCCCGCTCATCGGCACCGTCGAGATGCGCTACGACGAGGACCTGGGCCGCGTGGTCTACGAGCCGGTCTCCATCGAGCCGCGGGTGACGGTGCCGCGGACGATCCGCGACGACCATCGCTATGCCGGCCGTACCGACGAAGAGGGGGCCAGCTGATGCCCGAAATCCGCAACTACACCCTCAATTTCGGCCCCCAGCATCCGGCCGCGCACGGCGTGCTGCGCCTGGTGCTGGAGATGGACGGCGAGACCGTGGTTCGGGCGGATCCGCACATCGGGCTGCTCCACCGCGCCACCGAGAAGCTGGCCGAATCCAAGCCGTTCAACCACACGGTCCCCTACATGGACCGGCTGGACTACGTCTCGATGATGGCCAACGAGCACGCCTACGTGATGGCCATCGAGAAGCTCACCGGGATCACGCCGCCCATCCGGGCGCAGTACATCCGGGTCATGTTCGACGAGATCACCCGGATCCTGAACCACCTCATGTGGCTCGGGGCCCACGGCCTTGATATCGGCGCCATGAGTATCTTCCTCTACTGCTTCCGCGAGCGTGAGGACCTCATGGACTGCTACGAGGCGGTCTCCGGGGCGCGCATGCACGCCGCCTACTACCGTCCGGGGGGCGTCTACCGGGACCTGCCCGACCGGATGCCCAAGTACGAGGCCTCCAAGTGGCACAACGATGCCGAGGTCGCCGCGCTGAACGAGACCCGCGAGGGTTCCCTGCTGGACTTCATCGAGGCCTTCACCGAGCGCTTCGATGACCGGGTGGACGAGTACGAGACCCTGCTCACCGAGAACCGGATCTGGAAGCAGCGGACGGTGGACATCGGCATCGTCTCGCCGGAGCGGGCCAAGCAGCTCGGCTTCACGGGCCCCATGCTGCGCGGCTCCGGGATCAACTGGGACCTGCGCAAGCAGCAGCCCTACGAGGTCTACGACCAGCTGGACTTCGACATCCCGGTGGGGACCAACGGCGACAGCTACGACCGTTACCTGGTCCGGGTCGAGGAGATGCGCCAGTCCAACCGCATCATCAAGCAGTGCGTGGAGTGGCTCCGGAACAACCCCGGCCCGGTCATGGCGGACGACCACAAGGTGACGCCGCCGCGCCGGGAGGAGATGAAGGGCGACATGGAGGCCCTCATCCACCACTTCAAGCTCTTCACCGAGGGCTACGCCGTCCCCGAGGGGGAGGCCTATGCCGCGGTGGAACACCCCAAGGGGGAATTCGGGATCTATCTGGTCTCGGATGGCGCCAACAAGCCCTACCGGCTGAAGATCCGCGCGCCGGGCTTCGTCCATCTCTCTGCCCTGGACGAGATGGCGCGCGGACACATGCTGGCGGACGTGGTGACGCTCATCGGGACCCAGGACATCGTCTTCGGGGAGGTGGACCGGTGAGCGCCGAGAGCAAGCTGGACCTCATCACGCCGGCCTCGCGAGAGGCCATGGACCACTGGATCGCCAAGTATCCGTCGGACTGGAAACAGGGTGCGCTGATGGCGTGCCTGGAGATCGCCCAGGAGCAGAACGGCGGCTGGCTGAGCGAGGAGCTGGTGGAGGCCGTGGCCGAATACCTCGATCTGGAGCCCATCAAGGCCTTCGAGGTGGCGACCTTCTACACCATGTACGATCTGCAGCCGGTGGGTCGGCACAAGATCAGCCTGTGCACCAACATCTCCTGCATGCTCTGTGGCTCCAGCGGGATTGCCGAGCACTTCAAGAACCGGCTCGGGGTCGACTTCGGCGAGACCACCGCCGATGGCCGCTTCACCCTCAAGGAGGTGGAGTGCCTCGGGGCATGCAGCGGGGCACCCATGTGCCTTATCGACCATGACTACTACGAGAACCTCACCCCCGACAGGGTGGATTCGATCCTCGACAGCCTCGACTGAGGGCGCGGTAGAGCGCACTTGCAGCCGCCGGCCCGTCCGGCGAGTGGAGTGAGAGATGGCCAACGAAGTCTGTTACCGGACCCTGGGCGAGGAGAACCCCGGGAGCCTGGAGACCTACCGCAAGCTTGGCGGTTACGAGGTCCTGAAGAAGGTCCTCACCGAGCAGATGTCGCCCGACGACATCATCGCCGAGCTCAAGGCCTCCGCCCTGCGCGGGCGGGGTGGGGCGGGATTCCCCACCGGTCTGAAGTGGAGCTTCATGCCCCGGAACGCCCCGGGCCAGAAGTACATCGTCTGCAACTCCGACGAGGGTGAGCCCGGGACCTTCAAGGACCGGGACATCATGCGCTACAACCCGCACCAGCTCCTGGAGGGGATGGCCATCGCCGGCTACACCCTCGGGGCGAATACGGGCTGGAACTACATGCGCGGGGAGTTCTACGAGCCCTACGAATGCATGGAGCGCGCCATCGCCGAGGCCGTCGAGGCCGGCTTCCTGGGAGAGAACCTCTTCGGCAGCGACTTCGACTTCATGGTCCACAACCATCGCGGTTACGGGGCCTACATCTGCGGCGAGGAGACGGCGCTGCTGGAGTCCATCGAGGGCAAGAAGGGGCAGCCGCGCTTTAAGCCGCCCTTCCCGGCGAGCTACGGGGTCTTCGGCCGGCCGACCACCATCAACAATACCGAGTCGCTGGCCTCCATCCCCATGATCCTCAAGAACGGGGGGGAGTGGTTCCACAACCTGGGCAAGCCCAACAACGGTGGGACCAAGATCTTCTCCGTCTCCGGCCACGTAAAGCGGCCGGGGAATTACGAGGTCCCCATGGGGACCCCGTTCGCGGAACTGCTGGAGATGGCGGGCGGGGTGCGCGACGGCCACAAGCTCAAGGCCGTGATCCCGGGAGGTACCTCCACGCCGGTGGTGCCCGCCGACGTCATCATGGACTGCGACATGGATTACGACTCGCTGGGCAAGGCGGGGACCATGCTCGGTGCGGGATCGGTCGTCGTCATGGACGATTCCACCTGCATGGTCCGGGCGCTGGAGCGGATCTCCTACTTCTATTACGAGGAGTCCTGCGGCCAGTGCACCCCGTGCCGCGAGGGCACCGGCTGGCTCTATCGCGTGGTCAGCCGGATCGAGAACGGCAAGGGGAAGCAGGAGGATCTGGACCTGCTCTCCGACGTCTCCGGCCGCATCGCCGGCCACACCATCTGCGGTCTGGGTGACGCAGCCGCCATGCCGGTAATGAGCTTCGTCGACCACTTCCGGGACGAGTTCCAGTACCACGTGGACCACAAACAGTGCATGGTGGCCGCCTCCTGACGGCCAGCCAACGGGACGAGACCATGGTGAACATCGAGATCAACGGTACGCCCATCGAGGCCCGCGACGGCCAGATGCTCATCGAGGCGGCCGACGAGGCGGGGATCAACATCCCGCGCTTCTGCTACCACAAGAAGCTCTCCGTGGCGGCCAACTGCCGGATGTGCCTGGTGGAGGTGGAGAAGGCGGCCAAGCCGCTGCCCGCCTGCGCCACGCCCGTGACCGACGGCATGAAGGTCCATACAGAGTCGACCAAGGCGCTGTCGGCGCAGAAGGGGGTGATGGAGTTCCTGCTCATCAACCACCCCCTGGACTGCCCGATCTGCGACCAGGGCGGCGAGTGCGACCTCCAGGAAATGGCCATGGGCTACGGCAAGGGGGTGTCGCGCTTTACCGAGGGCAAGCGGGTGGTGGAAGACCAGGATATCGGCCCCCTCATCGCCACCGACATGACCCGCTGCATCCACTGCACGCGCTGTGTCCGTTTCGGTCAGGAGATCGCGGGTATTCGCGAGCTCGGGGCTACCGGTCGCGGTGAGCACATGGAGATCGGCACGTACATCGAGAAGAGCGTCGACTCCGAGCTCTCGGGCAACGTCATCGACCTCTGCCCGGTGGGCGCGCTCACCTCCAAGCCCTTCCGCTTCAATGCGCGGCCCTGGGAGCTGGCCGACCATCCGACCATCGCACCGCATGACGGCATCGGGGCCAACATTACCGTGGAGACGCTTCGCCATGAGGTGATGCGCGTCCTGCCGCGGGAGAACGAGGCGGTCAACGAGACCTGGATCGCCGACCGTGAGCGGTTCAGCTACGCCGGGCTCCAGCACGAGGACCGCGTGACGCAGCCGCTGGTCCGCAATGCGGAGGGCGAGCTGGAAGCCGTGGACTGGAAGACGGCCCTGGAGGCCGTGGCCAGCAAACTCGGCGACACACTCAAGGAGCAGGGCGGCGAGGCGCTGACGACGCTGGTCTCTCCCTCGGCGACCCTGGAAGAGGCCTTCCTCGCCCAGAAGCTCACCCGGGGCCTGGGTAGTGGCAGCGTCGACCATCGTCTGCGTCAGCAGGATTTCTCGGATGATGCGCGGGCCCCGCTCTATCCCGGCCTGGGCCGCCCCATCGCCGAGATCGAGCGACTGGATTCGGCCCTGCTCGTCGGGGCCCATCCGCGCAAGGAACAGCCCCTGCTGGGCCACCGCCTGCGCAAGGCGGCCCTGGAGGGGGCGCGGGTCGCGACCCTGGATACACTCGTCCGCGACCACAACTTCGCCCTGACCGCGGAACTCGTGGACGACGGGCGCCAGATGGCGGCTCACCTCGCCGGCATCGCCGCGGCGCTCCTCGAGCAGGCGGGTACGAGTGCCCCCGAGGGCTTTGCCGAACTCGTGGCCGGCCGCGCCACGACCGCCGAGGAGAAGGCCATCGCCGAGACCCTGGCGAGCGGGGAGCGGCGCCAGGTCCTGCTCGGCCCCACGGCCCTGAACGCGCCCGATGGCGCCCGGGTACGAGGGCTGGCCGGTCTGGTGGCGCGCCTGGCCGGTGCCCGGCTGGGCTACCTGCCCACCGGCGGGAATAACGCCGGTGCCTGGCTCGCCGGAGCCGTTCCGCATCGCGGGCCGGCCGGCACGAACGGCCGCAAGGGCCGGGATGCCGCCGAGGCCATCGGCCAGTCCGGGGGTGCCTGGCTGCTCGTCGACGTCGAGCCGACGCGCGACGTCGCGGACCCGGCGGCGGCCCGCGCCGCCCTGGAGGCGGCCGGGGCCGTGGTGGCAGTGGGACCCTTCGCAGACGAAATGCTGCGCGCTCATGCCGATGTCCTCCTCCCGGGCTCTGCCTATCCGGAGACCGACGGCACCCTGGTCAACGTGGAGGGCCGCTGGCAGGGCTTTACGGCGGCGGTCAACGGGCCGGGCGAGGCGCGGCCCACCTGGAAGATCCTCCGGGTCCTGGGGAATATCCTCAACGTCGCCGGCTTCGATTACACCACCGCGGAGGCGGTCCGTGACGAGGTGGCGGGCCTGGCGGGCGATCGCAGTCCCGAGCCGCTGCCCACCTGGCAGGCACCGGACAGTCTGGCCCCCGCCGCCGATGGACTGTGGCGTCTGGGTACGGTCCCCCTCTACGCGGTGGATTCCCTGGTGCGTCGGTCCGGGCCGCTGCAGCACACCGCGGATGCCCGGTTCGAGGGCGTGGTCCTCCATCCCGCCGAGGCCGAGCGCCAAGGCGTGGCCGAGGGGGAACGGGTACGCGTGACCCAGGGTGCCGGTGCGGTGACCGTGGACGTGGTGGTGGACTCGGCGGTTCCGGAGGGCTGCCTCTGGCTGCCCGCCGGCATCCCCGGGACCGAGGGCCTCGGCGCCGCCTTCGGGCCGGCGGACCTGGCGAAGAACTAGAACGCAGGAGTGGGAACCGGATGCTAGAGCTCTTCGACGCCCTCGGGCTTAGTCCTGCCGTACAGACGGTACTGTGGACCGTGATCAAGATCACGGTGCTCCTGGTCCCGCTGATGCTGGCCGTCGCCTACCTGACCTACGCCGAGCGCAAGGTCATCGGCGCCATGCAGGTACGTACCGGCCCGCTCCATGTGGGTTACCACGGTCTCCTGCAGCCCATCGCCGATGCCCTGAAGCTCATTTTCAAGGAGATCGTGCTGCCGAGCGGGGCCAACCGTTTCCTCTTCATCCTCAGCCCGATCCTCGCCATGGCGCCGGCCATCGCGGCCTGGGCCGTTGTGCCCTTCGGCCCGGGCCTCATGGTGACCGATATCAATGCGGGGATCCTCTATATCCTCGCCATCACCTCCATGGGCGTGTACGGCATCATCATCGCCGGCTGGGCCTCCAACTCGAAGTACGCCTTCCTGGGTTCCATGCGTTCGGCCGCCCAGGTGGTCTCCTACGAGATCGCCATGGGCTTCGCCCTGGTCGGCGTTATCATGGCCGGCGGTACGCTGAATATCCCGGACATGGTGCGGGCGCAGGAGGGGAGCCTCCTGCACTGGTTCTGGCTGCCGCTGCTGCCGCTGTTCGTGACCTACTTCATCGCCGGCCTGGCGGAAACCAACCGCGCCCCGTTCGACCTCGCCGAGGGCGAGTCGGAGATCGTGGCCGGCTTCCACGTGGAGTACTCGGGGATGAGCTTCGGCGTCTTCTTCCTCGCCGAGTACGCCAACATGATCCTCATCTCGGCGCTGACCGCGCTCTTCTTCCTGGGCGGCTGGCTCTCCCCCTTCCAGGGGATCCCGGTCCTGGACGGCGCCACGGAGTGGGTCCCGGGGATCGTCTGGATGATCCTCAAGACCGCGCTCTTCCTCTTCATTTTCCTCTGGGCACGGGCGACCTTCCCGCGTTATCGCTACGACCAGCTCATGCGGCTGGGCTGGAAGGTCCTCATCCCCGTTACCATCGTCTGGCTGGTGGTCCTCGGCCTGTTCATCATGGCCGGGCTCGGGCCCTGGTTCGACGGCGTCTAGCCTCGGAGGCGACCCATGAATGCGCTGAACCGATTCTTCAAGAGCCTCTTCCTCGTGGAATTGATCCAGGGGATGCGGATGACCAGCCGGCACATGTTCCGGCGGAAAAAGGTCACGGTCATCTATCCCGAGGAGAAGACGCCGCAGTCCAACCGTTTTCGGGGGCTGCACGCCCTGCGGCGCTATCCCAACGGCGAGGAGCGCTGCATCGCCTGCAAGCTCTGCGAGGCGGTCTGCCCGGCGCTGGCCATCACCATCGACTCCGAGGAGCGCGATGACGGTACGCGGCGGACCACCCGGTACGACATCGACCTGTCGAAGTGCATCTTCTGCGGTTTTTGCGAGGAGTCGTGCCCCGTGGATTCCATCGTCGAGACCCGGATTTTCGAGTACCATGCCGAGACCCGCGACCAGCTGGTGAAGACCAAGCAGGAGCTGCTCGCCATCGGCGACAAGTACGAACAGCAGATCGCCGCCGATCGGGCGCAGGACGCCCCCTACCGGTAACCGTTTCACGTAGTTCGGGAAGACGAATCCATGGCCTTTGAACAGGCGATTTTCTACTTCTTTGCGGCCGTGATGCTCCTGGCGGCAGCCGCCGTCATCACGGTCCGCAACCCGGTCCACTCGGCGCTGTTCCTGGTGCTGACGTTCTTCGCCGCCGCCGGTCTCTGGCTGCTTCTGGAGGCGGAGTTCCTCGCCATCACGCTGGTACTGGTTTACGTGGGCGCGGTGATGGTCCTCTTCCTCTTCGTCGTGATGATGCTGGACATCAACCTGGCGCCGTTGCGGGAAGGCTTTATCCGGTACCTCCCGGTGGGCGCGCTGGTGGCGATCATGGTCATGGTGATGATGGGGCTGGTGGTCGGGCCGGAAACCTTCGGGCTGGACCGTGTGGCGGCCCCCGAGCGGGCGCCGGCGGATTACAGCAACACCGCGGAACTCGGACGGGTCCTCTATACGGTCTACGTCTATCCCTTCGAGATCGCGGCGGTCATCCTGCTGGTCGCCATCGTGGCCGCCATCAGCCTGGCGCTCCGGCGCCGGCCGCAGAGCAAGCATCAGGATCCGGATGCCCAGATCTCGGTCCACAAGGCCGATCGCCTGCGCATCCATCGCAACGGCCGTTCCGCCGACTGAGTCGCCGCTACCGGCGTACCCGGAAATACCAGAAACCGCCGCCCGGAGCGGGCGGCCGAAACGGGGTAGGGAAATGATAGCGCTGTCCGACTACCTGATCCTGGGGGCGATCCTGTTCGGCCTCTCCATGGCCGGGATCGTCCTCAACCGGAAGAACGTGCTGATCCTGCTCATGTCCATCGAGCTGATGCTGCTGGCGGTGAACATGAATTTTGTCGCCTTCTCCCACTTCCTGGGGGATCTGGCGGGGCAGGTCTTCGTCTTCTTCATCCTTACCGTGGCGGCGGCGGAGGCGGCCATTGGCCTGGCCATCCTGGTGGTGCTGTTCCGGAACCGGAACACCATCAACGTTGCCGACCTGGATTCAATGAAGGGATAGCGCCGTGGCGGAATCGATGCAGAACGTCTATCTCGCGATCGTACTGGCCCCGCTGGTCGGTGCCATCATCGCCGGCCTCTTCGGCCGGTTCATCACCCGTTCGGTGGCCCACTGGGTCACGATCCTCGGGGTGGCGGTCTCCACCGTCCTCTCGTTCTGGGTCTTCAAGCACCACGTCATGGACGGGGCGCCGGCCTACAACGAGGCGGTCTACACCTGGCTGGTGAGTGACGGAGTCCGGTTCGAGGTGGGCTTCCTGGTGGACAACCTCACCGCCATGATGATGTCGGTGGTGACCTTCGTGTCGCTGATGGTCCACGTCTACACCATCGGCTATATGCACGAGGACCCGGGCTACAAGCGCTTCTTCAGCTACATCTCCCTGTTCACCTTCTCCATGCTCATGCTGGTGATGGCGAACAACTTCTTCCAGCTCTTCTTCGGCTGGGAGGCCGTGGGGCTCGTCTCCTACCTCCTTATCGGTTTCTGGTATACCCGGCCCACCGCCATTCACGCGAACCTCAAGGCATTCCTGGTCAACCGCGTGGGCGACTTCGGTTTCCTGCTGGGGATCGCGGCGGTGCTCATGTACTTCAACAGCGTGGATTACGCGGACGTCTTCGCCGCCGCCCCGTCCATGGCCGGGCTGACCATCGAGATCATCCCGGGCGTGGAGTGGCAGGTAATGACGCTCATCGCCATCCTCCTGTTCGTCGGCGCCATGGGCAAGTCGGCGCAGGTGCCGCTGCACGTCTGGCTGCCGGACTCCATGGAGGGCCCGACGCCCATCTCCGCCCTGATCCACGCGGCGACCATGGTGACCGCGGGCATCTTCATGGTGGCCCGGATGTCGCCCATCTACGAGCTCTCCGAGGTCGCGCTGGCGGTGGTCCTGGCCATCGGGGCCATCACGGCCTTCTTCATGGGGCTGCTCGGCCTGGTCCAGCACGACATCAAGCGCGTGGTCGCCTACTCGACCCTGTCGCAGCTCGGCTACATGACGGCCGCCCTGGGCGCCTCCGCCTACGCCGCCGGGGTCTTCCACCTGATGACCCACGCCTTCTTCAAGGCGCTGCTCTTCCTGGCGGCGGGCTCGGTGATCATCGCCATGCACCACGAGCAGGACATGCGGCGCATGGGCGGCCTCAAGCGCTACATGCCGATCACCTGGGCGACCATGCTCATCGGCTCCCTGGCGCTCATCGGCTTCCCCGGTTTCGCCGGCTTCTTCTCCAAGGATGCGATCATCGAGGCGGTGCACTACTCCTCCATCCCGGGGGCGGGGCTGGCCTACTGGGCGCTGCTGGCCGGCGTCTTCATCACGGCCCTGTACACCTTCCGCATGTTCTTCCTGGTCTTCCACGGGCAGGAGCGCATGGATCACCACACCAGGGAGCACCTCCACGAGTGTCCTTCCGTGGTAACCGCGCCGCTCATCGCGCTCGCGGTGCCGTCGGTGGTCATCGGCGGGCTCTACGTGGGGCCGATGCTCTTCGGCGACTTCTTTGCCGGCTCCATCCACGTCCTGCCGGGCCACGACACCCTCGCGGAGCTGGGTCATCACTTCCACGGGGTCTGGAGCTTCGTCGTCCACGGTCTGCAGGGGCCGGCGGTCTGGCTGGCGCTGCTTGGTGTGGCCGCGGCGTGGTATCTCTACATGCAGCGGCCCGACCTGCCCGGGCGTATCGCCGAACATCTGCGCCCGGTGCACGCCGTCCTGGAGCACAAGTACGGCTTCGACGAGTTCAACCAGGCCGCCTTCGGTGGCGGTGCGCGCGGACTCGGCCGGCTGCTGTGGAAGGTGGGCGACGTCCGCCTGATCGACGGCCTGATGGTCAACGGGGTGGCGCGCTCGGTGGGCTGGATGGCCGGCCGCTTCCGGCACGTGCAGTCGGGATTCCTCTATCACTACGCCTTCGCGATGATGCTCGGCCTCCTGGGGCTGTTCATCCTCTTCGTGCTGTAGGCGGGAAGAACCAGCAATAAGGTTATAGCCCATGCTTACTGATCTTCCCCTGCTGAGTCTGGTCATCTGGACGCCCATTATCGGCGGCCTGCTGGTGCTGGCCACCGGTCGCGAGCGCAATGCCCTGGAATCCCGGGTCCTGGCGCTGCTGGTCGCCCTGGTGACGCTGGGTCTCTCCCTGCCGCTGTGGTTCGGCTTCGATCCCGGGACCGCGGAGATGCAGTTCCAGGAGTTCGCACCGTGGATCGGGGCGCTCTCCATCAACTACCACCTCGGCGTGGACGGCATCTCCATGCCGCTCATCCTGCTGACCGCCTTCGCGACCCTGCTAGTGGTCATCGCGGGCTGGCAGGTGATCCGGTACAAGCCGGCGCAGTACCTGGGCGCCTTCCTCGTCATGGAGGGGCTGATGATCGGGGTGTTTGCCGCCCTGGATGCCATGCTCTTCTATGTCTTCTGGGAGGCGCTGCTCATCCCGATGTTCATCGTCATCGGGATCTGGGGCGGCCCCCGGCGGGTGTATGCCACCATCAAGTTCTTCCTCTACACCTTCCTCGGGTCGGTGTTCATGCTGGTGGCGCTGCTCTACATGTACTTCCAGTCCGGGACCTTCGGCATCCTGGACTTCCACCTGCTGCCGCTGACACTGACCGAGCAGGTGCTGATCTTCCTGGCCTTCCTCATCGCCTTCGCGGTGAAGGTGCCCATGTGGCCGGTGCACACCTGGCTGCCGGATGCCCACGTGGAGGCACCCACGGGCGGCTCGGTCATCCTGGCGGCGATCATGCTTAAGCTCGGGACCTACGGCTTCCTGCGCTTCTCGCTGCCAATCACTCCGGACGCCTCGGCGGCGCTGGACGGGCTGATGATCGCGCTGTCGCTCATCGCCATCGTCTACATCGGTTTCGTGGCGCTGGTCCAGCAGGACATGAAGAAGCTGGTGGCCTATTCGTCCATTTCCCACATGGGCTTCGTCACCCTGGGCTTCTTCGTCATCTTCGGGATCCACGAGACCACCGGGAGCTGGAACGGGGCGGCCATGGCCATCGAGGGAGCCGTGGTCCAGATGATCTCCCACGGCTTCGTCTCGGCCGCCATGTTCCTCGCCATCGGTGTGCTCTACGACCGGTTGCACAGCCGCGAGATCGCCGACTACGGGGGGGTGGTGAATACCATGCCGGTGTTCGCCTCCTTCGCGGTCTTCTTCGCCATGGCCAATGCCGGCCTGCCCGGGACCTCCGGCTTCGTGGGCGAATTCCTGGTCATCCTGGCGAGCTTCAAGGCCAATCCCTGGTTCGCCTTCGCGGCCGCCACCACCCTGATCCTCGGTGCGGCCTATACCCTCTGGATGATCAAGCGGGTCATCTTCGGGCGGGTCACCAACGACGGCGTGGCCGAGCTCACGGACATCAATGCCCGTGAGTTCCTGCTCATGGCGATGCTCGCGGTCTTCGTGCTGCTGCTGGGCGTCTGGCCGGCGCCCCTGCTGGAGGTGATGCACGCCAGCGTCCACAACCTGCTGGACCACGTGGCCCAGTCCAAGCTGTAAGCGGGAGAGCAACACGACCATGATACTCGATGCTTCCGATTTCCTGACGGCGCTCCCGGAGCTCTTCCTCCTGGGGATGGCGTGTCTCGTCCTGCTTATCGACCTCTTCCTCACGGACCACAGTCGGGCGGTGACCTATCTCCTCTCCCAGGTGGCCCTTGTGGGGGCGGCCGTGCTGACCCTGGGGATGATGGATACCCAGGCCGGAATGGCCTTCAACGACATGTTCATCCGCGATGGGATGTCCGACCTCTTGAAGGCCTTCGTCTACCTGGCGGTCTTCGTGGTCTTCCTCTACGCGCGGCCCTACCTGCGGGACCGGGGCATGCTCAAGGGGGAGTTCTACCTCCTGGGGCTCTTCGCGACCCTGGGGATGATGGTGCTCATCTCGGCGGCGAGCCTCCTCACCGTCTATCTCGGGCTGGAACTCCTTTCGCTGTCGCTCTACGCCATGGTGGCCATGAACCGGGAGTCCTCCATGGCGTCCGAGGCGGCCATGAAGTACTTCGTGCTGGGGGCCATGGCCTCGGGCATGCTCCTCTACGGCATGTCCATGATCTACGGCGCCACCGGCGAGCTGGAGCTGGCCGCCATCAATGCCGTTATCGCGGCGGGTCAGGCGGAGGGGCTCATCCTGACCTTCGGGCTGGTCTTCCTGGTGGTCGGGGTGGCCTTCAAGCTGGGCGCCGTTCCCTTCCATATGTGGATTCCGGACGTCTACCACGGGGCGCCGACGCCCATGACCGTCTTCATCGCCACGGCGCCGAAGCTGGCCGCCTTTGCCATGGCCATGCGCCTCATGGTCGACGGTCTCGGGGCGCTCCACGCCGAGTGGCAGGGCATGTTCGCCATCCTGGCGGTGCTCTCCATGGGCGTGGGCAACCTCCTCGCCATCGCGCAGAGCAATATCAAGCGGATGCTGGCCTATTCGGCCATCGCCCACGTGGGCTTCATCCTCCTCGGCGTGCTCACGGCGACCGAGTCCGGCTATGCCGCGGCGATGTTCTATACCATCGCCTACTCCCTGATGACCCTGGCCGGCTTCGGCATGATCCTGCTGCTCTCCCGCGCCGGCCTGGAGGCCGAGCGGCTGGAGGACTTCAAGGGGCTCAATGAGCGCAGTCCCTGGTTCGCCGGGATCATGCTGATTGTCATGTTCTCCATGGCCGGCGTTCCGCCCTTCCTCGGCTTCTGGGCCAAGGTGAGCGTCATCCAGGAAGTGGTCGCGGCCGGAATGGTGGAACTCGCCATCGCCGCCGTGGTCTTTTCCATCATCGGGGCGTTCTACTATCTGCGAGTCGTGAAATTCCTCTACTTCGACAAGCCCGAGGACACCGGGCCGCTGGTGGCCGATGGCGACCTGCGGGCGGTGCTCTCGGTCAACGGCCTGGCCATCCTCGGACTGGGGCTCTTCCCCGGGGCGCTGATGTCCGCCTGCATCGCGGCCTTCGGCCTCCCGGGGGCATAAGGATGGAGCAGACGGTACTCGTCTGGGCGCTGATCGGCATCGCCCTGGCCCTGGCAAACCTGCCCTGGGTCAGCGATCTCTTCTTCTTCGTCTTCGAGCCCCCGGGCGGGAGCAAGGGGGCCTGGCTGCGTCTGCTGGAGTGGTTCGTCTACTTCCTGATCACCGGCGGTCTGGCGCTGGGCGCGGAGAATCGCGCCATCGGTGCCATCCACGATCAGGACTGGGAGTTCTATGCCGTGGCGATCTCGCTGTTCGCGGTCTTCGCGGCGCCGAGCTTCGTCTGGCGGTATCAGTTCCGGCCGCTGCTGCAGCGTCACCGGGGCTGGAAGTAGTGGCAGGGCTTGCGTTCCGGCGTCCGGGGCGGTAATATACTCAGTCTCGATTGCGGGGTGGAGCAGTTCGGTAGCTCGTCGGGCTCATAACCCGAAGGTCGCAGGTTCAAATCCTGCCCCCGCTACCATATTCGTAGTTCGAGGCCCCGCATGGGGCCTTTTTTGTAGGCACCACCGACTGACGGGCGGTGTGGTTCGACAGTGGGCCGACAGGGCCCATTTTTGTTTGGGCGACAATAGTGCGACAGGCGTCGGAAGCAATCCGGGCAGTAGTGGAGCCGGCCGTGACCGGTCTCGGATACGAGTGCGTGGGCGTGGAGTTCACGGGTTCCAAGCGCCGAGTGCTCCGGATTTATATCGATGCCCCGGAGGGGGTCGGTATCGACGACTGTGAGCAGGTCAGCCATCAGGTCAGCGCCGCCCTCGACGTCGAGGACCCCATCCGCGGCGAGTATCATCTGGAGGTCTCTTCGCCCGGGCTGGAACGGCCGCTCTTCGATGCCGACCAGTTCCGGCGCTTCGTGGGCGAAGAGATCCGCTTCCGGCTGGTGGTCCCGGACGAGGAAGGGCGGCGCAAGTTCCGCGGTCGCCTGCTCTCCGTAGAGGGCGACACGATCGAGGTGGAGATCGAGGGCGAGACCCGCCACTTCGAACTGGATACGGTGGAGACGGCGCGGCTGGTGCCGGCCGAATGAGACGGAGACATCCCCGGAGGATTCCGGGGTCAAGCAGAGGCAGGGTATGAGCAAAGACATCTTGCTGGTGGTGGACGCGGTCTCCAACGAGAAGGGCGTCGACAAGGAAACCATCTTCGAGGCCATCGAGATGGCCCTGGCGACCGCGACCCGGAAGCGCCATGGCGGCGACGTCGATATCCGCGTGGCGGTGGACCGCCGCAGCGGGGATTATGCCGCCTACCGCCGCTGGCAGGTGGTGGAGGACGACGCCGTCGAGGCCCCCGAGCGCGAGATCACCTACAGCGCGGCCCAGGAATACGAGCCCGGCATCGAGCTTGGCGACTTCGTCGAGGACGAGGTCGAGCCCGAGGAGTTCGGGCGCATCGCTGCCCAGACGGCGAAGCAGGTCATCGTGCAGAAGGTGCGCGAGGCCGAGCGGGCGAAGATCGTCGACGAGTACGCCCACCGCAAGGGGGAGCTCATCCACGGCCGCGTCAAGCGCGTGGAGCGCGGCAACGTCATCCTGGAGATCGAAGGGGCGGTGGAGGCTATCGTCCCGCGGGAAGAGACCATCCCGCGCGAATCCATCCGGACCGGTGACCGCCTGCGCGGCTACCTCAAGGACGTGCGCCACGAGCCGCGCGGTCCGCAGCTCTTCGTGAGCCGGACCGACCCGCAGTTCATCATCGAACTCTTCCGCCTGGAAGTCCCGGAGATCGGCGACGGCATCATCGATCTGCTGAGCGCGGCCCGGGACCCGGGCAGCCGAGCCAAGATCGCCGTGCATACCCGGGACCAGCGCATCGACCCGGTGGGTGCCTGCGTCGGCATGCGCGGTTCGCGCGTCCAGGCGGTCTCCAACGAACTCAATGGCGAGCGGGTGGACATCGTCCTCTGGGACGAGAACCCCGCGCAGTTCGTCATCAACGCCATGTCTCCGGCGGACGTGGTCTCCATCGTCATGGACGAGGATGCCCACAGCATGGACGTCGCCGTGGCCGAGGAGCAGCTCTCCCAGGCCATCGGCCGAGGCGGGCAGAATGTTCGCCTGGCCTCGGAGCTCACCGGCTGGGAGATCAACGTCATGTCCGAGGAGGACGCCCAGGAGAAGAGCGAGCGCGAGGCCGCTGAACTCCTGGGGCTGTTCACCGACAGCATGGACGTGGACGAAGAGGTTGCCGAGATCCTGGTGCGCGAGGGCTTCTCCAGTCTGGAGGAGGTCGCCTACGTGCCGGTCTCGGAAATGGTGGAGATCGAAGAGTTCGACGAGGATATCGTCAACGAACTGCGCGAGCGCGCCCGCGATGCCCTTCTGACCCGGGCGATTGCCGGGGACGAGTCCCAGAGCGGACAGGAGCCCTCCGAGGAGCTCCTGAACATGGACGGGATGGACGAGGAGCTGGCGCGGAAGCTGGCGGCGCAGGGTATCTGCACCATGGAGGATCTGGCGGACCAGGCCGTGCCGGACCTGCTGGAGGTCGAGGGCCTGGACGAGGAGCGCGCGGGGCAATTGATCCTCGCCGCCCGCGAACCGTGGTTCGCGGAGCAGCCGCAAGAATAGTGAACGGAGAGTGTGCATGTCGGAAATGACCGTCAAAGATTTCGCCCAGCAGGTCGGCGTCCCGGTGGACCAGCTCCTGGAGCAGTTCGAGGCCGCCGGCATCGAGGCCCGTAGTGCGGAAGACACGGTCAGCGAGGAGGACAAGGGCAAGCTCCTGACCCATCTTCGCTCCAAGCGGGAGGGTGAGGAGTCAGACGGTACGCCGCGCAAGGTCACCCTCAAACGCAAGAAGACCAGCGAACTCCGCCAGGGAGGCGGCAAGGGCGTGACTGTCGAGGTCCGCAAGAAGCGCACCTACGTCAAGCGCTCCGCCATCGAGGAAGAAGAGCAGCAGAAGCGCGAGGCCGAGGAGGCCGAGCGCGCGAAGGCGGAGGAAGAAGAGCGCCTGCGGCGTGAGGCCGAAGAGGCGGAGCGTGCCGCGGCCGAGCCCGCAGAGCCGGAGGCTCCCGCCGAGGCGGAGGGGGCGACCGAGGCGGCCGCCGAAGAGCCGGCCGAGCCGCAGCTGACTCCGGAGGAGATCCAGCGCCAGGCCGATGAAGAGGCCCGCCGCAAGGAAGAAGAGGCGCGCAAGGAGGCCGAGCGCCGCGCCGAGGAAGAGCGTGAGCGGCGCGAGGCGGAGAAGGAAAAACCGCTGGAGAATACCGGCGGTGGCAAGCCTGGTAAGGGCGGCAAGGGTGCCAAGGGCCCGAAGGGGCGCACCCAGCAGAATCAGAAGGGCGGCCGGCGCAAGGGCGGCGGTCGTCGTGGGCGCGAGGAGCCCACCGAGCACGGGTTCGAGAAGCCCAGCAAGCCGGTCATCCGCGAGGTGGAGATCCCCGAGACGATCACCGTGGGCGAGCTGGCGCAGCGCATGTCGGTCAAGGCGGCCGAGGTCATCAAGTTCATGATGAAGATGGGCAACATGGTGACCATCAACCAGTCGCTGGAGCAGGACACCGCCTATCTGGTGGTCGAGGAGATGGGCCACAAGCCCAAGCTGGTCAAGGAGAACGAGCTCGAGGAGTCGCTGCTCGCCGAAGCCAGCCAGACCGAGGGGGATCAGGTCCACCGGGCGCCGGTGGTTACGGTCATGGGCCACGTCGACCACGGCAAGACCTCGCTGCTGGACTACATCCGCCGCACCAAGGTCGCCTCGGGCGAGGCCGGCGGGATCACCCAGCACATCGGTGCCTACCACGTCGAGACCGACCGCGGCATGGTCACCTTCCTGGACACCCCCGGCCACGAGGCCTTCACGGCCATGCGTGCCCGGGGGGCCGATGCCACCGACATCGTCGTGGTCGTGGTCGCCGCCGATGACGGCGTCATGCCGCAGACCAAGGAGGCCATCGAGCACGCCCGTGCCGGCGGCGTCCCGATCATCGTCGCGGTGAACAAGATCGACAAGGAGGGCGCCGACCCCGACCGGGTCAAGAATGATCTGGCGCAGCTGGACATCATTCCCGAGGACTGGGGCGGTGACACCATGTTCGTCCACGTCTCGGCCATCAATGGCCAGGGGGTGGAGGACCTCCTCGACTCGCTGCTGCTGCAGGCCGAGGTCATGGAACTCTCCGCCGTCGCCGACAGCCCGGCCCGGGGCCTCGTTATCGAGTCCCGGCTGGACAAGGGGCGCGGCCCGGTGGCCGATATCCTGGTGCAGTCCGGGACGCTCAACCGTGGCGATGTCATCCTCGCCGGCAACGAGTACGGCCGCGTTCGCGCCATGCTCAACGAGGCCGGCGAGAATATCGACAAGGCCGGCCCCTCCATGCCGGTGGAGGTCCTCGGCCTCTCCGGAACCCCCACCTCCGGTGACGAGGTCATCGCGGTGGAGGATGAGCGCAAGGCGCGCGAGGTGGCCGAGGGCCGCCAGGCCCGTGAACGCGAGCACAAGCTGGCGCGCCAGCAGGCGGCCAAGCTGGAGAACCTCTTCACCAACATGAAGGAGGGCGAGGTCCCGACCCTGAACCTGGTGGTGAAGGCGGACGTCCAGGGCTCCGTGGAGGCCATTGTGGACGCCGTGCAGAAGCTCTCCGGCGAGGAGGCCCAGGCGAAGATCGTCTCCTCCGGCGTCGGCGCGGTAACGGAGTCCGACGTCAACCTGGCGCTGGCCTCCGAGGCCATCGTCATCGGCTTCAACGTCCGCGCGGATGCCGCGGCGAAGAAGCTGGTCCAGGAGGAGGGCGTCGATCTCCACTACTACAGCGTCATCTACGACCTCGTGGACGAGGTCAAGCGCGCCATGTCGGGCATGCTCGCTCCGGAGGTCAAGGAAGAGATCGTCGGCATCGCCCAGGTGCGCGACGTCTTCCGCTCGCCGAAGTTCGGGGCCATTGCCGGCTGCATGGTGACCGAGGGCGTGGTCCGTCGCCAGAACCCCATCCGCGTCCTGCGCGAGAACGTCGTCATCTACGAGGGCCAGCTGGAATCGCTGCGTCGCTACAAGGAAGACGTCAACGAGGTCCGGCAGGGCATGGAATGCGGCATCGGCGTCAAGAACTACAACGACGTGCGGGAAGGGGACCAGATCGAGGTCTACCACCGCGTCGAGGTCGAGCGCAGCCTCTGACCCATGGCGCGTGAATACGGTCGTAACCGGCGCATGGGCGACCAGCTCCAGAGGGAGCTGGCCGACCTCGTCCGCACCCAGGTCAAGGATCCCCGTGCCGAGGGCGTGACCATCTCCGAGGTGGACGTCTCCCCGGATATGCGCAATGCCCGGGTCTACATCGCCCGGCTCGGCGGGGAGGCCGAGGCCATCGAGGAGGCGGTCCAGGCATTGAGCGGGGCGGCCGGCTTCCTGCGTCGGGAACTCGGTCGGCGCCTTCACGCCCGCCGCATCCCCGAACTCCGCTTCCGCGCCGACACCAGTTTCGATCGTGCCGCCCACCTCTCACGGGTCATCGACGACGCGGTCTCCCGGGACCGCGGCGATGATGACGAGCCCGACGAACAGTCCTGAACCGGAGGTAGTACGTGGGTCGAGGGCGCAAGAAGGGCCGGGAGATCACCGGCATCGTGGTGCTGGACAAGCCCAAGGGTCATGGCTCCAACCAGGCCCTGCAGGAGGTCCGGCGGTTGTTCGATGCCCGGAAGGCCGGCCATACCGGCAACCTGGACCCCATGGCGACCGGCGTCCTGCCCATCTGTCTGGGGGAGGCGACCAAGGTGTCGGCCTTCCTCCTGGATGCCGACAAGGGCTATCGCGGGACCATCCGGCTCGGCAGCCGGACCGACACCGGCGATGCCGAAGGCCGGGTGGTCGAGACCGCGCCGGTGCCGGACCTGGACCGCGCAACGGTGGAGGCGGCGCTGGCCCGCTTTACCGGCAGGATCGAACAGATCCCACCCATGTATTCCGCGGTGAAGCAGGGCGGCCAGCCGCTCTACAAGCTCGCGCGGGAGGGCGAGGAGGTGGAGCGCAAGCCGCGCACCATCACCATCCACGGCCTCACCCTCCTGGAAATGGGCGAAGGCGCGCTGGTCCTCGACGTGCAGTGCAGCAAGGGCACCTATGTCCGGACCCTGGCCGAGGAGATTGCCGCTGAACTGGGCACCGTGGGCCACCTGGAGGCGCTTCAGCGCACTCGGGCCGGCCCCTTCCGGCTGGAACAGGCGGTGACCCTGGAATCCCTGCGCGAGACCGCGGAGGCGGGGCTGGAGGCGCTGGACGCCCGGCTGCTTCCGGCGGAGACCGGGCTGGAGGACTGGCCGGAGGTGCGGTTGTCGGCCACCTCGGCCCGCTACATCCGCCAGGGTCAGGCGGTCATGGTCCCGAACGCACCCGTGGACGGCTGGGTCCGCCTCTTCGAGGGCGAAGCGGCCTTTCTGGGGATCGGGTGCGTCCTCGACGATGGCCGCGTGGCCCCCAAGCGGCTTCTGAACGCGGCCTGAACCTTGTCGGGCCCGCCCGGGCCCGGTATGATCCACAGGCTTTACGAACAGCGAATTCCATCGGGAGTGGCGTCACATCATGTCTCTGAGTGTCGAAAAGAAGAGCGAGATCGTCCGTGAATTCGGGCAGGGTGAAGCGGATACCGGGTCCACCGAGGTCCAGGTTGCGCTTCTGACCTCGCGCATCGAGGAGCTCTCCTCGCACTTCAAGACCCATCACAAGGATCACCATTCCCGCCGTGGTCTGCTCAAGATGGTCAGCAAGCGCCGGCGGCTGCTGGACTACCTGCGTCGTCAGGACGTCGAGCGCTACCGCAATCTGATCCAGCGCCTGGGCCTGCGCCGCTAAGCGCCCGCCATGAGCCAAGCCCCCCAGTCCGTGCGCAGGGAGATCCGCTACGGCGACCACGACCTGGTCCTCGAGACCGGCGAGGTCGCCCGTCAGGCCGACGGTGCCGTCATGGTCTCCATGGGAGACACCGTCGTCCTGGTTACCGCGGTGGGACGGCCCGAGGCCGACCCGGGTCGGGACTTCTTCCCGCTGACGGTCAATTATCAGGAGCGGACCTACGCCGCCGGACGCATCCCCGGCGGCTTTTTTCGTCGTGAGGGCCGGCCGAGCGAGAAGGAGACCCTGACCTCCCGGCTCATCGACCGTCCCATCCGGCCGCTCTTCCCCGACGGGTTTACCCACGAGGTCCAGGTCATCGCCACGGTGATCTCCCTGGACCCCGAGGTGGACCCGGATATCCCGTCGCTCATCGGGGCCTCCGCGGCGCTGGCGCTCTCCGGGCTGCCCTTCCAGGGTCCCATCGGCGCCGCCCGCGTGGGCTACTCCGGCGGTGAATACCGGCTCAACCCCGCCTTCTCCGCTCTGGAGGAGTCGGAACTCGACCTGGTGGTGGCGGGGACCGACAGCGCCGTGCTGATGGTGGAGTCCGAGGCCTCGGAGCTCTCGGAGGAGACCATGCTCGGGGCGGTGATGTTCGGTCACCGCGCCATGCAGCCGGTGATCGAGGCCATTCGGGAGCTGGCGGCCGAGGCCGGTCGCCCGGCCTGGGACTGGCAGCCGGCGGTGCGGGACACCGGTCTGGAACAGGCCGTGGCCAGCGCCGCGGAGGCGCGCCTCTCCGAGGCCTATGCCCTGGCGGACAAGCAGGAGCGGGGTGCCCGGTTGCGCGAGGTTCGCGCCGCCGTTGTGGACGAGATCGCCGGCAACGGCGAAGGGGCCCACGAGGCCGGTGCCGTGAAGGATGCGCTGGGTGCGCTGGAGAAGCGGCTGGTCCGCGGCCGGGTCCTGGCGGGGGAGCCCCGCATCGATGGTCGCGACCTCACCGGCATCCGCCCCATCACCATTCGCACCGGCGTCCTGCCGCGGACCCACGGCTCGGCCCTGTTCACCCGGGGCGAGACCCAGGCCATGGTGGTGACCACCCTCGGCACCAGCCGGGATGCGCAGACCATCGACGCCCTGGAAGGGAAGTATGAAGACAACTTCATGCTCCACTACAACTTCCCCCCCTACTGTGTCGGGGAGACCGGGTTCGTGGGCAGCCCCAAGCGCCGGGAGATCGGCCACGGCCGACTGGCGCGGCGCGGGGTGGCTGCCGTGCTGCCGCAGCAGGATGACTTCCCCTACTCCATCCGCGTGGTCTCGGAGATCACCGAGTCCAACGGCTCCAGCTCCATGGCCAGCGTTTGCGGCACCTCGCTGTCGCTGATGGACGCCGGGGTGCCGGTGAAGGCCCCGGTGGCCGGGATCGCCATGGGCCTCATCAAGGAGGGCGAGGACCACGCGGTCCTCTCCGATATCCTGGGCGACGAGGACCACCTGGGCGACATGGACTTCAAGGTCGCCGGGACCAACGAGGGCGTCACCGCCCTGCAGATGGACATCAAGATCGACGGCATCACCGAGTCGATCATGGAGTCCGCGCTGGAGCAGGCGCGCTCGGGTCGCCTCCATATCCTTGGCGAGATGAACGCCGTCCTCGCGGCCCCGCGCCAGGACATGTCCTCCCACGCGCCGCGCTACATCACCATGCACATCAATCCGGCCCGGATCCGGGATGTCATCGGCAAGGGCGGCTCGGTCATCCGCGGGATCACCGAAGAGACCGGGGCCAACGTGGAGGTGGATGACGACGGTACGGTCCGCATCGCCTCCACCGAGCGGGATGCCGCCGAGGAGGCCCGCCGCCGGATCGAGGAACTCACCGCCGAGGTGGAGGTGGGCAAGGTCTACGAGGGTCGGGTTGCCAAGATCATGGACTTCGGCGCCTTCGTGACCATCCTTCCGGGCCGCGACGGCCTGGTCCACATCTCCCAGATCTCCGACGAGCGCGTCCAGGACGTGAACGACAAGCTCAGCGAAGGGGAGAACGTCCAGGTGAAGGTCCTGGAGGTGGACAACCAGGGCCGCATCCGGCTGTCCATGAAGGCCGTGGGCAAGGAGTAGCGGGTTGAGCCCGGAGGGGCTCGGCGCTCTCCCCGGCCTGGGGCTCGCCGTCCTCCTCGGGCTGCTGGTCGGCATCGAGCGCGGCTGGCAGGCCCGGGAGTCGGAGGAGGGGGCCCGGACGGCAGGTATCCGCACCTTCGCCCTCACCGGGCTCCTGGGCGGCCTCACAGGCCTCCTGGCCGACTTCCTGGAGGCCCCTGTCCTCCTGGGCCTGGCCTTTCTGGCGCTGGCCCTCTTTCTCGGTTTCGCCCTTCAGCAGCGCTGGCAACGGTTCGCCGATGCCGGGGCCACCACCCTGGTGGCCGCGCTGGTGGTCTTCCTCCTCGGTGCCCTGGCGGCCCTGGGCCGACCCGTGGAGGCGGCCGCCGGGGCGGTGGTGACCACGGTCCTGCTCTCCCTGAAGCCGACCCTGCACGGCTGGCTCCGCCGGCTGGAAGACCGCGAACTCCACGCGGCACTGAAACTCCTGGTCATCTCCGTGGTCCTGCTCCCCCTGCTGCCGGACCGCGGCTACGGGCCCTGGGGCTCCCTGAATCCCTACAACCTCTGGTGGCTGGTGGTGCTCATCGCCGGGCTCGGCTTCGCCGGCTACGTCGCCATGCGCGCCGCGGGGCCAGGGCGGGGCCTCCTGGTGACCGGTGTGCTCGGGGGCGTGGTCTCCTCCACGGCCGTGACGCTTCAGCTCGCGCGGATCGCCCCGCGCGGGGAAGGCCTCTACACGGTGACGGCCGGCGCCATCGTCATTGCCTGTACCACCATGTTCCCGCGCATGGCGGTGGAGATCGCCATCGTCCACCCGGCCCTGCTCTGGCAGGCGGCACTGCCGCTGGGCCTGGTGACGGCTGCCGGCGTGGCCGGGGCACTCTGGCTGTGGTGGCGCCGCCGCGGCGACGAGGCGCCGGGGGAGGGGCCGCAACTTACCAACCCCATGGAGCTGGGGCCGGCGCTGCAGTTCGCCGGCCTTCTGGCGGCGGTGACGCTGCTCGCCGAGGCGGCCCGCCGCTGGCTCGGGGATGCCGGGCTCTATGCCCTGGCGGCTGCCTCCGGCATCGCCGACGTGGATGCCATCACCCTCTCGCTGGCCAGCATGGCGCGGGAAGATGTCTCCGCTGAGGTGGCGGTGCGAGCCATGCTCCTGGCCGCGCTGGTGAATACGGTGGTCAAGGGCGGTATGGCGGCCGTGATCGGCGGGGCGGCCCTGGGCCGCCGCGTCGCGGTCCCCTTCGCAGCCATGGCGGTGGCCGGCCTCATCGGCCTGGTGCTGATCTAGCGCCCGCACCGGGCGGACCAAATTCTTCCTGTCGGCCCCTTGAAAAGATTTAGACTCGGTCCAAACTGGGTGGGTAAGGGCGAGGTGAGCGCACGTCGCCCTCGGGAACCTTCCCACGGACCAAGCAACAAGGAGCCTTCAACATGGCACTCCATCTGGGTGATACCGCACCGGACTTCGAGATCGATTCCACGCAGGGCAAGATCAAGTTCCACGACTGGATCGGCGATTCCTGGTGCTTCTTCTTCAGCCATCCGGCCGACTTCACGCCGGTCTGCACCACCGAGATGGGCCGCACCGCCCAGCTGGCCAAGGAGTTCGAGGCGCGCAACACCAAGCCGCTGGGTCTGTCCACGGACACGGTGGAAGAGCACAACAAGTGGATCGCCGACGTCAACGAGACGCAGCACACCGACCTGCAGTTCCCCATCGTCGCCGACGCCGACAAGAAGATCTCCGAGCTCTACGAGATGATCCATCCCGGTGAGAGCAGCACAGCGGCGGTCCGCTCGGTCTACATCATCGACCCGAACAAGAAGATCCGGCTGATGATGACCTACCCCATGCAGGTGGGCCGCAACTTCGACGAGATCCTGCGAGTCATCGACTCCCTGCAGCTGGGCGACGCCAACGGTGTGGTCACCGGGGCCGACTGGACCAAGGGCGACAAGGTCATCATCCCGCCCACCCTGAGCAACGAAGAGGCCCAGCAGAAGTTCCCGCAGGGCTTCGAAGAGCTCAAGCCCTACCTGCGGCTGACCGAGGTGAAGTAGGCGCAACGCCGGGCCGGTCGGCAGATCGGCCCCACCGGGTGTCTACCCGACTGGAAGGGCCCCGCCAACTCCGGGTTGGCGGGGCCCTTGGCGTTGGTGGGGCGGCTGGTGCGATTCCCAGCTGCCAGGTCGTCGGCAGCAGGGATGCTGCCGTCGAGCCGACAGGGACGTCTTCACGGCGTACCTGGCAGCCGGGAATCGTACCAGCCGCAGGCTCCGTTCAGGTGGCCCTGCTACGTGGTCAGGTAGTGGACGCTGAAGAGTGCGTCCGGATCGGTCCAGACCCGGCGGGGGCTGAAGCCGGCGGAGCGGCCCAGGTCGCGGAACTCCTCCACGGTGTACTTGTAGGAGCACTCCGTGTGGATGGTTTCGCCGTCCTCGAACTCGAAGGCCTCGCCGCCCAGCTCGATGCGCTGGGGCCCCTGGCTGGCCAGGTGCATCTCCACC
>Ga0102925_1000070_pt1 | contig 47520 bp, 50 predicted proteins | sample SalPonR1_A_D1_MG_FD_78216 | JGI IMG/M metagenome (GOLD analysis project Ga0102925, IMG submission 78216) | Salt pond soil microbial communities from South San Francisco under conditions of wetland restoration - Salt Pond MetaG R1_A_D1_MG | ecosystem: Environmental > Aquatic > Marine > Intertidal...
AAGTGCCGTGGTCATGGCGCCAGAGAAACCCCATCCGGCGGCATAGCACAAGGGCCGTTCATCCCGTCACCGAACGCACGAGGCGACCGGTACCGGTGGGCGCCGCCCCTTCCCGTGGCACCGCCTGCGCAAATGCCACCGAGGCCCCGCGACGCCGTTGGTATCACAAGTCGACTCGGGTCAGTCCGGGGCCAGCATGTAGCCGGCACCCCGGACCGTCTGAAGATAGCGCGGCTGCTTGGGGTCGTCTTCCAGCTTGCGGCGCAACCGGGTGATCTGCACGTCCACCGCACGTTCCTGCGCCTGTCCGCCGCTTCGGCCCAGCCGCACGACCAGGTCGGCCCGGCTGAGCGGCGCCCCTGGCTGACCCGAGAATATCTGCAGTAGCTGGCTCTCGGTTGCGGTCAGCCGCACCAAGTCCTGGCCGCGCCACATCTCGCCGCGCTCCAGATCATATCTTAGCGGCCCCATATGCAGCACCTTGGGCACGCCCGCGCCGGGCTCGGCAGCGGGCATCCGCCGCAGGATCGAGTTGATACGAAGCAACAGCTCCTTTGGCTCGAAAGGCTTGGCGAGATAATCGTCAGCCCCCGCCTCCAGCCCCGCAATCCGGTCTTCTGTCCCGCCACGGGCGGTCAGAAGCAGAATCGGCGTCGCCCTCTGCGCGCGCAGTTCGCCGCACAAGGTCACGCCGTCGTCGCCAGGCATCATCACGTCCAGCACGATCAGGTCAAAGTCCAACCCCGCCAATATACGCCGCGCGTGTTCGGCATCACGCGCCGTAGTGACCAGGAAGTCATTCCGGGTCAGGAATTTCTGCAACAGTGCGCGAATGCGCTCATCGTCATCCACCACCAGAAGATGCGGCCTGTCCGCCGCCTTGTCCCCCGTCCTGTCACTGGTCATGTCACACCTTCACATCCTTCATCTCGTGGTAGTGGCGGTGCAAGTCATCGTCCATCATCGCCTCCAGAACCTGGCGGAACCCGGCCACCGCCTCGGGCCCCGCAGCGCGATAGGCGGCACGCATACGGTCCCGCTGAGCGTCCGACAGCCGCTGTTCCAGCGCCCGGCCTTCGTTTGTCAGGTAAAGGTTGCGCTCGCGCTTGTCCGTCCGCCCGATTTCGCTCGTGACAAGGCCATCCTCGATCAGCGTGCGCAACACACGGTTGAGCGATTGCTTCGTGACCCCAAGGACCGAAAGAAGGTTGTTCACCGTCGTCCCCGGCCTGCGCCCGATGAAGTGCACGGCCCGATGATGCGCACGGCCGTAGGCCAATTCGGCCAGGATACGATCAGGATCGGCGGTGAACCCGCGATAGGCGAAGAACATCGCCTCGATTCCCTTGCGCAGCTGGTCGTCGGTCAGGAACAGAAGCGCCTGTCCGCCCTCGGGTCCCTCCGCCACATCTGCCTCCTATTCACGCTTACCGTAACAATACGTCAGTGTTGTTGACATTCCAAGACGTGATCAGTATCGAATGACGGATTTTGCGAAACTTTGTGTCCGGTGCGGACCTAAATAGCGCAACAAATGCAAAGACTGGAGGAGGTCGCAATGGCGGGTGCCTATGATGATCGCGACGGAAAGATCTGGATGGACGGCCAACTGGTGGAGTGGCGCGACGCCAATGTCCATGTCCTGACCCATGCACTGCACTATGCTTCCTCGGTGTTCGAGGGCGAGCGCGCCTATGGCGGCACCATCTTCAAGAGCCGCGAACACTCCGAACGGCTGCACTTCTCGGCCGGAGAACTGGACTTCGAAATCCCCTACACGGTAGACGAGATTGAGGCCGCCAAGCACCAAGTTCTTGCCGCCAACGGCCTGTCCGATGCCTATGTCAGGGCGGTCGCCTGGCGCGGTGCTGGCGAGGACATGGGCGTCGCCTCGGCGCGCAACCCGGTCCGGCTGGCCATCGCCGCCTGGGAGTGGGGCGCCTACTATGGCGATGCCAAGTTCAAGGGCGCGAAGCTGGATATCGCCAAGTGGAAACGACCCAGCCCCGAGACGATCCCGGTTCATGCCAAGGCTGCCGGGCTCTACATGATCTGCACCATCTCCAAGCACGAAGCCGAGGCCAAGGGCTGTTCGGATGCGCTGTTCATGGATTATCGCGGCTATGTCGCGGAATGCACGGGGGCGAACATCTTCTTCGTCAAGGATGGTGAGGTGCACACGCCCAAGGCGGATGTCTTCCTCAACGGACTGACCCGCCAGACGGTGATCGAGATGTTGCGGGACCGACACGTCAAGGTGCACGAGCGGGTGATCATGCCGGAAGAACTGGAAGGTTTCGAACAATGCTGGCTGACGGGTACCGCGGCCGAGGTCACGCCGGTCGGCCAGATCGGCGACTACAACTTCGATGTGGGCACCTTGGCCAAGGACATGGTCGAAGGCTACGAAAAACTGGTGCGGGGCTAGGCCTAGGCCTTCGGGTGCAGGACGCCCCCGGAATAACCCGGTGGGCGCCGCTGTTCCGGTTCAGGCCGAGCGTCCCCGCTCGATGCGCAGGAATTGCTTGAGTCGCCCAACGCCATGCTCGCGCGGTTGGCGCTGAAGCCGCTGAGTCGAAGCGTTGGGGTGCACATCCCTTTGAATCCTGAGGAATGCCTTTGCCCGGGACGTGTCGTCACGGGATTGCGGGCGGTCCACGATATGGCGCGTCATTGGGTCCTCCTTTCGTGTTTCAAGGTTTCTCCTTATCATGTGGGGGGCCGGAATGCACTCGTTCAACCCCGACGCCGCTATTGCAGCCCTTTCGCACGGACTTTGCGGCGCGCCGTGGTCTCATTTCCCAATTGCCTTTCACGCAGCACGATGACAACGCCCGCCAGGATCACGAGCGCCGCCCCGAACAGCATTGGCCGCGTCGGCACCTCGTCGAACCAGACGTAGCCGATCACCACCGACCACAGCATCGAGACATAGGTAAACGGGGCCAGCACCCCCGCATCGGCCAGCCGGTAGGACGAAGTCAGCAAAATCTGCCCCATGCCGCCCACCAGCCCCGCGCCCACCAGGTAAGCCGCCTCGCCCGGATCGGGCCAGACCCAGCCGAATGGCAGGGTCAGAAGCGAGGCGCCGGTCGAAGTCAGCGAGAACCAGAAGACGATGGCCGCTGTCGTCTCGGTCCCACTCATGCCCTTGACAAAGACCTGTGCCAGCGCCGCAAGGCAGGCCGAGCCCAGAACCATCAGCGCGCCCAGCGCCTCGGTGTTGTTCAGGCCGAAACTCAGCCTTGGCCAGATGATGATCACCACGCCGACAAGACCCAGCGCCACGGCGGTGATGCGGATCAGCCGCAAGCGCTCGCCCAGCATCAGCGCGGCCAACACCACCATGACCACCGGCGTGGCAAACCGGATCGCCGTGACCTCGGGCAGGGGCAGGTATTTCAGGCCGGCAAAGCCAAGCCCCATGGCGGCAGACCCGACCAGTCCGCGAACCGCATGGTTGCGGATGCTGTTGGTGCGGATCCCGTGCGGCCAGTCCCCCTGCCATGCCAGCCAGACCAGGATGATCGGCATCGCAAGGACCGAGCGGAAGAACATCGCCTCACCCGCCGGGACCCCCGGCACCGCCTTTATGAAGGCGGACATGACGGTAAAAACCGTCACGGCTGAAATCATCAAGAAGATGCCCCGGACAGGGCTTGCGGCGGATGTGGCAGCGAACATGCGCACTGATTACGCCCAGCGCCGCAAAATGGCCAGTCACCCCGCCGGACGGACCCGCAGGATGCCGCCGTCTGCCGCGTCGATCAGGAGCAGCACGGTGCCATCGTCCAGCACCTCGACATCCCGGACCCGCCCGATTTCAGGCAGCAGGCGCTCCTCGCCCGCGACACGGCCCTGTGCGAAACGCAACCGAACCAACCCGCCGGGATTGAGCGAGCCGATCAGCAAGTCATCCTCCCAGTCGAATCCGCCGCGACCGTTGTGAAACATCATGCCGCCCGGTGCGATGACCGGGTCCCAGTAGTAGACCGGCTGCTCCATCCCCTCTCGCACGGCCCGGCCAGACCCGACGTCGGAGCCGTTGTAATTCACCCCGTAGGAGATCACCGGCCAGCCGTAGTTGCGCCCGGGCAGGGGGCGGTTCAGTTCGTCCCCGCCCGCCGGGCCATGCTCGATCGTCCAGAGCCTGCCACGCGGCCCCATCGCTGCACCCTGCATGTTGCGATGCCCGTAGGACCAGATCGTGTCCAACCCGTCGCGCCCGACGAAGGGGTTGTCGGGGGGTACCTCGCCCTCCGGTGTGACGCGGAGGACCTTGCCGTAGGTGGTTTCCAGATCCTGGGCCAGTTGACGGTCGTCTCGGCTGAAATGCTCGCCGGTGGTAATATGGGCCATACCGTCATCCCCGAAGACGATGCGGCTGCCGTAATGCATCGGGTTCCGCGAGGGCGGTTCCTGCACGAAGATATCCCTGACGTCGCCCATGCGGCTGCCGTCATCGCTTAGCACCCCGGTTGCTGCGGCAGTCACCGTGCCGCCCGTCACCCGCTTGGCATAGGTCCACCAGACCCGGCGCGTCTGCGCGAAGTCTTCGCGCACCGCGACATCCAGCAACCCGCCCTGCCGGCGCGCGTCCACATCCGGCAGGCCACTGACGGGGGCCGAGGCGCCCTCGGGCCCCACCAGCCGCATCCGCCCAGGCCGTTCAGTGATCAGCAACCGGCCATCAGGCAACACCGCAATGCCCCAGGGGTGTTCCAGCCCCCGTGCAAGCCAACCGGCCTGCACGGGGGTCGTCTCCAGCGCCGGGGCACGGGTCTGTGCCCGAAAGGCTGGATCGAAATCGGCATTGGGGCGCCCCTGCTCGACCTGCGCGGCGAGGGGCGCAGCCAGGCTCATCAGGATCAGTGCAAGTCCTCTCATTCAGTCCTCCCGTCTTTCAATCGACCGACGGCCCAGCGCGCCGCATCCGCGACCGTGGCATCGGAGTCTTCACAAAGCCCCTGCACCCCCGAAACCAGGGCCGGATCACCGGAATTGCCGATCGCGTAGGCGACATTGCGCACGAACCGGTCACGACCGATGCGCTTGATCGGGCTTCCTGAAAACATGGCCCGGAATCCGGCATCGTCCAGTTTCGCCAGAGCGGCCAGCGCCGGCGCGCGCAGGGCTTCGCGCCCGAGATAGCGCATCTCGGTGGCCTCCTGCGCAAACTTGTTCCACGGGCAGATGGCCAGGCAATCGTCACAGCCGTAGATGCGATTGCCCAGCAGCGGGCGCAATTCCTCGTCCACCGGCCCCTTGTGCTCGATCGTCAGGTAGGAGATGCACCGCCGCGCATCCAGTTGGAACGGCGCAGGAAAGGCATGGGTCGGGCAGATATCCAGGCAGGCGGTGCAAGACCCGCAGTTCTCTTCTCCCGGTTGATCGGGCTCCAGTTCGGCCGTTGTAAAGATCGCGCCCAGAAAGAACCAGTTACCAAGCTCCCGGCTCAGCAGGTTCGTGTGCTTGCCCTGCCAGCCCAGGCCGGCGGCCTGGGCAAGGGGTTTTTCCATCACCGGGGCCGTGTCCACGAAAACCTTGATTTCGCATCCTTCTTGCTCCACCAGCCAGCGCCCGACCCGCTTGAGCCGCTTTTTGACGATGTCGTGGTAGTCCCGGTTCTGCGCATAGACGGACACCGCCGCGCGGTCGCGCTGCTCAAGCACATCCAGCGGATCGTGGTCGGGCGTATAGAGTTCGGCCAGCATCACGACCGACCGCGCCGCAGGCCAGAGAGCGGCCGGATCGCCCCGCCATTGCATGCGCTCGGCCATCCAGCCCATCTGCCCATGCCGTCCCTGGGCCACGAACCTGTCCAACCGCTCGGCGATTCCGGGCGCTGAATCCGGACGGCAGACGCCCACACCCGCGAACCCCTCGGCCAGGGCCTTGTCCACCAGCCGTGCCTTCAGGTCAGCCAAAATGCCCCCTTCTTCTTCTGGCTCGAAATATCCCGGGGAGCGCGAGGGGCAGCGCCCCTCGCCCGGGTCGACGCCGAAGGCGGCGAAATCGGATCAGAAATCAAGGTCGGCATAATGATCCGGCTGCGGGAACCCCGGCACCTGGTCGGCCAGGATCGACCGGAAGGCCGGACGAGACTTGATCTTGGCATACCAGTCCTTGACCACCTCGGACCGGTTCCAGTCCACGTCCGAGATATAGTCGAGGCAGCTCAGGTGCGCGGCGGCGGCAAAATCGGCGAGGCTCATCTGGTCGCCTGCCAGCCAGCGGCGCTGGTCCAGAAGCCATGCCATGTAATCGATGTGGTACTTGATCGCCTTGGCCCCCGCCTTGACGTTGGTGCTGTCCGGGTAGCCGGTGCCCATGACCTTGCGAAACATCCGTTCGCCCATCAGCTTGGTCGTGACCTCGTCGTTGAACTTGTCGTCGAACCAGGCCACGAGGCGGCGCACCTCGTAGCGAGCCTCGGGTGTGGGGGGCAACAGTGCCGGGGCGGGGTACGCCTCTTCGAGATATTCGCAGATCGCTGTGCTTTCGGCCATGGTGCGGTTGCCCATCTTCAGCACCGGCACCTTGCCTGCCGGGTTACGGCGCAGGAAATCCGGGTCTTTCTCCCAGTATCTTTCCTCGACCAATTCCACCTCGATCTTCTTCTCTGCCAGGCTCAGGCGCACCTTTCGGCTGAACGGCGAGAGAGGGTAGTGGTAAAGGCGGTTCATCTTGGCTGTCTCGGTCAGAGGGTCCGCCCCATCCATGCCCGATGCGCCGGTCGGGTTCAATCCCGCGTCAGTCCTCGAAGCAGTCGGCCCGGCCATCCTTGCGGATCGTCGCCGCCCCGTCGATGATGTTCGCCGCCCGGGCGCGCACGAAATCCGAGGGCCGCGCCGCCGATCGCCCGCCGGGATCGGGCAGTACCGCCGCGAGGCGCGCGGCCTGAACCGGGGACAGGTCCCGTGCTTGGACCCCGAAATAGTGCTCCGCCGCTGCCTCGACGCCAAAGACGCCCTCATCGAACTCGGCCACGTTCAAGTAGACTTCGAGGATCCTGCGCTTGGACCAGATGGCCTCGACCACCGGGGTCAGTAACGCCTCGAGGGATTTTCGGAACCAGCTGCGCCCGTGCCAGAGATAGACGTTCTTGACCGTCTGCTGGCTGATGGTTGATCCGCCCCGCCCCGTTCCGTCATTCATGGCAGCGCGGATCGCCGACAGATCCAGCCCCCAGTGCAGGCAGTAGTCGGCATCCTCTGCGGCCACCGCGGCGCGGGCCATGACAGGCGCGATCTCCTCCATTGCCACCCAGCTGTGGTCGACCCCGTCCAAGCGGCGGCTTTCGGCGAACATGTAAGGCGTCGTCGGCGGGTTGATTATGGAAAACAACCCGACGAACAACACCGTGATACCAATCACCAGCAGCCCCCCCCTCAGCAGCCAGCGCCGCAGGAAACGACGCAGGCGCCGCAGACGCGGCACCTTGCTGGACTTGCCTGTGCGGGATGCGGGTTTCCTCGCCATGCGGCCCATTCACACCGTTCAACGCGAACGGTCAAGCAACGGCCCGACATTCCGGCACACGTTGTGTACAGAGCACTTCCGCCTGAGGCCTGACCGTCGGCAAAAACGGCTTCGTGCCGGGCGAACATGAGATGGTGATGGGTGACCGAACGGGTGGTGACCCGTCCGCCAGGTAGAAGGTCACGCCGGTATAGGTCGCGTTCCCGACACCTTCCAAGTTCAAGATGACCGAAGCGCCCGGATAAGATGCGGTGATGTCTATGCCGTTCACACTGTCATTGTCGAACCGGTCGCAATCCGAATCATCGTTCTGGTCGGTCAGGGTCAGGACTGACTTGGTCATAGATGTTCCCGCCGCCGGTGGAACAAAGGGGTCAATTTTCAGTAACTGATCCGCGTAACTGTTGGGCATGATGGAACTCGCTCGGGCTGATTCCTGCACGATTCTGCTTTTTCATGCTCACAAAAATAGCGTGAAAAAGTTCGGGGCGCGAAATGGCTTTTCGCGCCCCGGAAACGAGACCTGCAATAGCGGGTCTATCATGCCAAACCTTTGGTCACTCGGCTGGAACTGCGCTGTCCTCAAGACCCAGCGGCGCCGACAGATGCGGCAGCATCTCCTTGGGACAGATCTGCACGAAGTTCGGCTTTTCGACCTCCCAGTGCTGCAACAGATCGGCGGCCTTTCGGCTGCCGGTCTCTGCGGCGTGACGCTCGATCAGGCCCTTCAGTTCGGCCTCCCAGTGATCCACCGTGACCGGGCAGGTCACCAGAGTTTCCATGTTCATCAGGTTCCGCGCCGTCCCATCCGGATCGTGCAGATAGGCCATGCCGCCAGTCATACCGGCCCCGAAATTCGCGCCGATTTCGCCCAGGATCACGGCGACCCCGCCAGTCATGTATTCGCAGCCGTTCGACCCGCAGCCCTCGATCACGACATGCGCGCCCGAGTTGCGCACCGCGAAACGTTCCCCGGCCCGTCCGGCGGCGAAAAGATAACCGCCGGTCGCCCCATACAGAACCGTGTTGCCGATGATCGTGTTCTCGCTGGCCACGAGCGGGCTGATCTGCGGTGGGCGCACCACGATCGTGCCCCCTGACAGGCCCTTGCCTACATAGTCGTTTGCATCACCGGACACCTCGAGCTTGAGCCCCGGCGCGGCGAAGGCGCCCAGGGACTGGCCCGCGCTGCCCTTGAGCTTGACCGTGAGGTGATCGGGCTGAAGGTCATTGTTCATTCCGAAGTTGCCCACGATATGGCTGGAGGTGCGGGTGCCGATGGTGCGCAGCGTGTTCTGCACCGCGTATTCCAACTGCATCTTTTCACCGTCCTGAAGGAAGCGCGCGGCATCCTTGACGATCTGCGCATCCAGCGTGTCGAGGACCTCGTTGCGGGGCTTGTCCCGATCGTGAACGATGTCCTGGGCGCCGTCGACGGTGATCAGCAGCGGGTTCAGGTCCAAGTCGTCCAGATGTGCCGAGCCGCGGCTGACCTGCGCAAGAAGATCGGCGCGCCCGATCACCTCGTCCAGAGAGCGCGCCCCGATCTCGGCCAGTATCTCTCGCACCTCGGAGGCGTAGAAGGTGATCAGGTTGACCACCTTGTCCGCATTGCCTGTGAATTTCTCGCGCAGGCGCTCGTCCTGGGTGCAGACGCCCACCGGGCAGGTGTTCGACTGACACTGGCGGACCATGATACAGCCCATGGCGATCAGGCCGGCGGTACCGATGCCGTATTCCTCGGCGCCCATCATGGCGGCCATGACAATGTCGCGCCCGGTGCGCAGCCCACCGTCGGTGCGCAGGGTCACGCGCGACCGAAGATTGTTCATCGACAGCACCTGGTGCGTCTCGGTCAGGCCCATTTCCCAGGGCAGGCCCGCGTACTTGATGGAGGTCGCGGGGCTGGCCCCGGTGCCACCGTTGTGACCCGAGATCAGGATCACGTCGGCCTTGGCCTTGGCCACGCCGGCCGCGATGGTCCCGACCCCGCTGGAGGCGACGAGCTTTACCGTCACCTTGCAGCGCGGGTTGATCTGCTTGAGGTCGTAGATCAGCTGCGCAAGGTCCTCGATCGAGTAGATGTCGTGGTGCGGCGGGGGCGAGATCAGCGTCACACCCGGTGTCGAGTGCCGCAGCCGCGCAATGAGCTTGGTCACCTTCATCCCCGGCAGCTGGCCGCCCTCGCCGGGTTTGGCACCTTGGGCGACCTTGATTTCCAGTTCTTCACACTGGTTGAGGTATTCAGCCGTCACGCCGAATCGTCCTGATGCGACCTGCTTGATCTTGGCCGAGGGGTTGTCACCATTGGGTTCGGGCACGAAATGCGCCGGGTCCTCGCCGCCCTCGCCGCTATCGGACTTGGCACCGATGCGGTTCATGGCGACGTTCAACGTCTTGTGCGCCTCGGGCGAGAGCGCGCCCAGCGACATCCCCGGGGTGACGAACCTCTTGCGGATGCTGGTGATGCTCTCGACCTCCTCGATGGGAACGGGATGGCCCATGGGCTTGATCGCCAGAAGGTCGCGCAGGTGGATCGGTGGGTTCGACTGCATGGCTGCCGAATACTGCTTCCACAACTCGAAAGAGGCGCGGTCGCAGGCCTGCTGCATCAGGTGCATCGACGTGGCTTCCCAAGCGTGTTTCTCACCCGAGCGGCGCGCCTTGTAGAAACCGCCGATCGGCAGGATATCCTGGTTGCCGCGCCAGCCCTGGGCATGGACCTGCTCGACCTTCTTCTGAAGACCGTTGAGCCCGATACCCGAGATGCGGCTGTGCATACCGGGGAAATACTCTGCCACCATGGCGCGGGAAAGGCCCACCGCCTCGAAGTTCAGCCCGCCGCGATAGGACGAGATGACGGAAATCCCCATCTTGGCCATGATCTTGAGAAGCCCCTGGTCGATGGCCTTGCGATAACGTGCCACGGCCTCGGTCAGTGTCCCGTCCAGCAGGCCGCGGTCTATCCTGTCGGCCAGCGAATCCTCGGCCAGGTAGGCGTTGACCACCGTGGCGCCGCTGCTGACCAATACGGCGAAATAATGCGGGTCGACGCATTCGGCCGAGCGCACGTTGATCGACGTGAAGGTCCGAAGGCCCTTGCGCGTCAGCCAGCTGTGGACGGCGCTGGTCGCCAGGATCATGGGCATGGGCACCTTGTCAGGGTCCTGGTGCTGATCAGTCAGGACCAGGTGCCCCGCGCCCGAGCGTACAGCATCCTCGGCCTCTTCGCGGATGCGCGACAGCGCGTCGCGCAGTGCCGAGGTCCCGCCGCCGACGGGAAAGGTGCAGTCGATCTCGACCGAGGGGGCGTTGAAGGCGCTCACCAGCGCATCCCACTGAGCATTCCCCACGAAGGGGCTTTCCAGCACCAGGATCTCGGTCTGGCTGCTGTCCTCGTCCAGCACGTTCTTGAGGTTGCCGAAACGGGTCTTGAGGCTCATGACGCGGAATTCGCGCAGGCTGTCGATCGGCGGGTTCGTCACTTGGCTGAAGTTCTGCCGGAAGAAGTGGCTGAGCGGGCGATACTTGTCCGAAAGTACCGCGCTGGGCGTGTCATCCCCCATCGAGGCGATGGCTTCCTTGCCGTCCTCGGCCATGGGCACCAGAATGCTCTCCAGTTCCTCGATGCTGTAGCCCGCAGCGATCTGGCGCTTGCGCAATTCGGCCCCCGAATGCAGCGGGGTCTCGGAGACGCCGGCCAACCTGTCGTCGAGGTTGTTGATCTTGCCTACCCATTCGCCAAAGGGCAGCGCGCGGGCCAGCTTGTCCTTGATTTCGGCGTCGTGGAACAGCTTGCCAGTGGCCATGTCGATGGCCAGCATCTGGCCGGGACCAAGCGCACCCTTTTCGGTCACCGCGGCCTCGTCCGTGGGCACCATCCCCACCTCGGACCCGGCGATGACCAGCCCGTCGCCGGTGACGACGTAGCGCATGGGGCGCAGACCGTTGCGGTCGAGCCCCGCGCAGACCCAGCGCCCATCGGTCATGGCCAGGGCGGCAGGGCCGTCCCAGGGTTCCATCACGGAATTGCAGTAGGAATACATGTCGCGCCAGGCCTGCGGCAGTTCGGTGGCCTGCTTGGACCAGCTTTCGGGCACCATCAGGGTCTTGGCCATGGGTGCGGATCGACCCGAGCGCACCAGCACCTCGAAGACCGCATCAAGCGCCGCCGAATCCGACGACCCGCTCGGCACGATGGGCTTGATGTCCTCTGCCATGTCGCCGAACGCCGCCGAGGCCATGCGGATCTCGTGGCTTCTGAGCCAGTTCAGGTTGCCCTTGAGCGTGTTGATCTCGCCGTTGTGGGCCAGCATCCGGAACGGCTGGGCCAACCACCACTGCGGAAAGGTATTGGTGGAATAGCGCTGGTGGTAGATCGCGAAAGCGCTTTCGAAGCGTTCATCCTGCAGGTCGGGATAGAACTCGGCCACTTGCTCGGCCAGCATCATGCCCTTGTAGATAATCGATCGGCACGACAGCGATGCGAGATACAGTTCCGCCACGCCCGCAGCGGCGGCGGCCTTCTCGATCCGGCGGCGGATGACGTAGAGCTCGCGCTCGAAGGTCTCCTCGTCCACGCCCTTGGCGTTGGAGATCAGGATCTGCTCGATCTCGGGGCGGGTCGCATTGGCCTTTTCGCCCAGGCAGTCGACGACCACGGGCACATGGCGCCAGCCGTAGATGGAATACCCCATGCGCAGGACTTCGGACTCCACGATGGTCCGGCAGGTCTCTTGCGCGCCGAAATCCGTGCGCGGCAGGAACACCTGCCCCACGGCCAGCAACTCGTCACGGCGCGGGGTATGGCCCGTGCGCTCGACCTGGTCATAAAAGAAGGGCACCGGGATCTGAACGTGGATGCCCGCGCCGTCGCCGGTCTTGCCATCGGCATCCACCGCGCCGCGATGCCAAACCGCCTTGAGCGCGTCGATACCGTTCTGCACAACCTGCCGCGAAGGCTTGCCGTCGACCGAGACGACCAGTCCAACACCGCAGTTGGCTTTCTCATCCTCGGGCCTGTACAGGCCGTTCTCGGCCACCCAGTCGCGCTTGGCCTGTTCCTTGGCAGCCCAGCTTGCATCGAACTTGGTCATGGTCTCGCTCCTCGTTTCGCGCCAAGGCGGGCGCGTGGTCGGTTGCCTGTCAGTCCGTCGCCAGCGACGACATCACGACGCCGCAGCCGTATTTCGGATTGACGGAAAGAAAGCCCGGCTCGCCGGGAAAGATGAACTCGACGGGGCTTCCGTCGATCTCGAAACTGTCATCGGGGGTGGTATATTCGCTGATGCCCGACAGGAAGACGCGCCAGTCAGGGTGGACAAATTCGCGCCCCTGCCCGCGCCATACCTCGGCGCCATCGCCGTCGCGGGTGACGATCTCGTATTCCGTGCGCAACAGGGTGACGCCGTCGATCACCACACTTTCGCCGGTCAGACGGTCCTCGCCGGTGTAGCGGGTCGGGCCGATCTCGGCGCTTTGAGTGACAAAGTCCCAGGTATCGCGATCCGTGGCCAGGAGTTCGGTCAGCGAGGCCCGGTCGGCGGGGCTGCTTTCCAGCCGCTCGGTATGGCCCGAGGCCAGGTGGAAGCTCTCGATCCACTGCGCCTCGGAGTCGACGCGCCCGACATAAGTGATCATCTGTTCATCCAGGTCCGCGCGGCGCGTGTGCCCCTCGGGATCAGATATACAGGTGAACATGTGGCTTACCGTGCAGTCCTTGCCCTGGACCGTCACGAAGGCTTCGCAGCCCTGCGGCAGGTCAAAGGTCTGCGCAGCCGCCAGCCCGGGGGCGGCCAGAATGGTGGCGATGCTCATCAGTCCGGCTGTCTTCATTCTGTCCTCCTGCACGGTGGTTCGGCGGCCGCGATACCCTTGGAATACCTTGGGTTGCGACCTATTCCGCCGCGACCGCGGCCCCTTGCGACACGTACTCCAGGATCGCGTCTGCGGCGTCGCGCCCGTCGCGGATTGCCCAGACGACCAAGCTCGCACCCCGCACGATGTCCCCGGCAGCATACACGCCTTCCAGGCTGGTGCGGCCGGTCGTGAACTCGGCCTTGACGGTGCCCCAGCGGGTAACCTCCAGGCCCTCGACACCCCAGAGCTTGGGCAATTCTTCAGGCTCGAAGCCCAGCGCCTTTATCACAAGATCGGCCTCTTCGACGTAGTCGCTGCCCTCGATCAGTTCGGGCATCTGGCGGCCGCTGGCGTCGGGGGCGCCCAGACGCATTTGCTGCACCATGACGCCCTCCACCGCATCGCCGGCAAAGCCCTTTGGCGCGGTCAGCCAGACGAATTCCACACCTTCTTCCTCGGCATTTTTCACCTCGCGCTGCGAACCGGGCATGTTGTCGCGGTCGCGGCGATAGAGGCACTTCACGCTTTCCGCGCCCTGCCGAATCGCCGTGCGCACGCAGTCCATGGCCGTGTCGCCGCCACCGATCACGACAACTTTCTTTCCTTGGGCGTTCAATTCACCGCTTTCGAATTCTTCGACGACGTCGCCGAAGCTCTTGCGATTGGAGGCGGTCAGGTAGTCGATGGCGCGCACGATCCCCTCGGCACCCGATCCCGGGGCCTGCAACTCGCGCGACTTGTAGACGCCGGTGGCGATAAGCACCGCGTCGTGCTTTCCGCGGATGGCATCGAAGGACAGGTCGTCGCCCACGTCACAGTTCAGAACGAACTCGACCCCACCCTGTTCCAGCTGGTCGTTGCGGCGCATGACCACGTCCTTTTCCAGCTTGAACCCGGGAATGCCGTAAGTCATCAGCCCGCCCGCGCGATCGTAGCGGTCGTAGATTGTCACCTGAATGCCTTCGCGGCGCAGTTTGTCGGCCGCGGCCAGACCAGCCGGGCCTGCACCGATGATGCCGACGCTTTCGGTGCGTTCCGCGTAGGGCACGATGGGCTTGACCCAGCCCTCCTCCCAGGCGGTATCGGTGATGTATTTCTCGACCTGGCCAATGGTAACGGTGCCATGGCCGGACTTTTCGATCACGCAGTTGCCCTCGCACAGACGATCCTGCGGGCAGATGCGGCCACAGATCTCCGGGAAGGTGTTGGTGGCCTGGCTCAGTTCATAGGCCTCTTGCAGGCGATTCTCGGCCGTCAGGCGCAGCCAGTCAGGGATGTTGTTGTGTAGAGGACAGTGCGACTGGCAGTAGGGCACGCCACATTGGCTGCACCGTGCGGCCTGCTCCTTGGCCTTCTCGTCGGCGTATTCGGCATAGATCTCGTGGAAATCCGTCCGGCGAAGGTCGGGCGGACGCTTGTCCGGCATGTCCCGTTCCACATCGACGAACTTGAGCATCTTCTGACCAGACACGTTCCGTCCTCCTAAAGGGTCCACTGACGGACCTGTCTAACTGGATCGTCTCAGAAAGAAAAGTCATAGTATCTGACCTAATTATCAGAAAGACCGGGCAGATCTGCGCAAAAGTCGCCGACGGTCCATCATTTTAAGTCCGGTACGGACCTATTTCCCGATCTTTCGTATTTCGCTGCCTTGGTTAGAAACGGGGGAAACGAATCAGGCGGACCCATGTCCCTATTCACCCTCGCCCTCGTCGCCGTGATCCAGGGCATCACCGAGTTTCTGCCGGTCTCGTCGTCGGGGCACCTGGTCCTGATACCGCAGATGACCGGGCGCGCCGACCAGGGCCTTGTAATCGACGTGTCCGTTCACTTAGGGACCCTACTGGCGGTGATCCTCTACTTCTGGCGCGACGTGCGCGGGGCGCTTCTGGGGCTGCCGCGGCTGGCGAGGGGCCGCGCGGACACCAAGGGCGCGCGTCTGGCACTGCTACTGATCGTTGCGACGATCCCGGCGGTTCTTTTCGGGCTGGCGCTCAAACTGACCGGGCTGGACGCGGCCATGCGCTCCGTGGCGCTGATCGGCTGGACGATGCTGATTTTCGGCCTCGTGCTTTACTGGGCCGACCAGACCGGAGGGGTGGACAAGCAGGCCCGCGACTGGTCCCTGCGCGACGCGGCCATCATGGGGGCCTGGCAGGCCCTCGCGCTCATCCCCGGCACATCACGTTCCGGCATCACGATCACCGCGGCTCGGCACTTGGGCTATGCCCGCGAGGACGGCGCGAAACTGGCCATGCTGATGTCGATTCCGGTCATCCTGGCGTCGGGCGTGCTGTTGGGGGCCGAGGTGGCACTGGCCGCCGATGCAGAAGCCGCCCGCAACGGGGCACTGGCCGCCGCCATGGCCTTTGTCGCGGCGCTTGCCGCACTGTCGCTGATGATGCGCCTGTTGAAATCGGTCAGCTTCACGCCCTACGTGATCTACAGAGTGGTCCTGGGGGTGGTTCTGTTGGTGATCGCCTATTCCTAGGACTTCAGGTTGCGCGCCGAGTCCTTGATGGCCGAATACTGACCCGAGGGGCGAAAGCGCCAAAGGTATTCGGGCAGGATCGCCTCCATCGACTTGGGTGAAATGCCAAGCTCGGCAAAGCCGCGCGCGCCCTCGGAGACGACGTTGTCCTGTTGCAGTTGCAGAACCTGGTCGCGGCTGATCGGCCCCTTCAGCAGGCCAAAGCTCATCCGTTCGCCCAGCGCGAAGACACGCGCCATCAGACCGGCCATCCAGAACGGCATGTTCAGGACCAGGCGGCGGCGGCGGATCACGCCCAGCATTTCCTGCATCAGTTCGCGGAAGGTGTTCACGTCCGGTCCGCCCAGTTCGTAGACGCCTGGCGCCGCATTGCCCAGCGCCCCGAGAGTGGCGGCCTCGGCCACGTCGTCCACATAGGCCGGCTGAAAGCGTGTTTCGCCCCCCACTACAGGCAGGACCGGACTGTAGGTTGTCATCGCCGCGAACCGATTGAAGAAGGCATCGGTATCCCCGAACAGGACCGAGGGCCGCAGGATCACGGCCCCTGGCACATGCGCCAGCACACCGGCCTCGCCAGCAGCCTTGGTCCGGGCATAGGTGCTTTCGGACTCGGCATCTGCGCCGATGGCGGAGACCTGCACCATGCGCTGCACCTCCTCCTCGGCCGATATTCGGGCGATACGCTCGGCCCCCTCGGCCTGCACCGCGTCGAAGTTGTTCTTGCCAAAGGCATCGAAGGTGCCCACGCAGTTGATCGCCACGTCGGCACCGCGCAACACGTTGCGCACGCTGTTGTCGTCGCGGATGTTGCAGAAAACCGGCTCGACTTGGCCAACCACGCCGTAGGGCTTCACGAACATCGCCTCGTTCGGACGGCGCACCGCGACACGGACCCGCCAGCCCTCCTTGGCCATGCGCTGGGTGATGTAGCGCCCCAGAAACCCGGACCCGCCGAAAATCGTGACAAGCTTGGACATGGTCCTACCCCTCGTGGCTGCCGTTCCGTCGCATTTATCGCCCGACAGGCCGACAAACAAGGTGGATTTGGCCGGGACATGCCGAACGACGCCGCAGGACGGAGAACTGCGAAAAACATTTCGGAAACGCGTTGACACCACAGCCCAGCGGGCGTAAACGCCGCTTCCACGACATCTGTGCCCAGATGGCGGAATTGGTAGACGCGCCAGCTTCAGGTGCTGGTGTCCGTATGGACGTGGAGGTTCGAGTCCTCTTCTGGGCACCATCCCTCCCCTAGCAGGAGATGATGGAAACGATGGCTAATCACCTTTACAGACGCGACCTGCCCGACGGGCTGAACCTTGGCCCCATCGTCGCGATCGACTGTGAAACGATGGGCCTGAACCCGCACCGTGACCGGCTGTGCCTTGTGCAGATGTCGTCGGGCGATGGCGACTGTCACCTCGTGCAGGTCGAAAAAGGCCAGACAGAGGCGCCCAACCTGTGCCGGATGCTTACCGATCCGAAAGTGCTGAAGCTGTTCCATTTCGGACGCTTCGACATCGCCGCGCTGGATCACGCCTTCGGCGCACTGGCCGCGCCGGTCTACTGCACCAAGATCGCCAGCAAGCTGACCCGCACCTACACCGACAGGCACGGCCTCAAGAACCTGCTGCAGGAACTGCTCGACATCGACATTTCCAAGCACCAGCAGCAGAGCGACTGGGGCGCGACCCGGCTGACGGCAGCACAACTGGACTATGCCGCCTCGGACGTGCTTTACCTGCACCGGCTGAAAGACGCCTTGGATGCCCGACTGGCCCGCGAAAGCCGCACCGAGATGGCCGCGGCCTGCTTCGACTTCCTGCCCATGCGAGCGCGCCTGGACCTGGCCGGTTGGCCGGAAATCGACATTTTCGCCCACTGACATGGACCCGGACATGGACCGCGCGACCAAGTTCCTCGACACTGCCCGCCGCGTCATCCGAACCGAGGCCACCGCGCTGGAAACCCTGGCAGACGGCCTCGATGGCGGCTTTTCGGCGGCCGTCGAGAAGATCCTCGAAACCCCCGGGCGCGTGATTGTTTCCGGGATCGGCAAGTCGGGCCATATCGCGCGCAAGATTGCCGCGACCTTCGCCAGCACCGGCACGCCGGCACAATTCGTGCACCCCGCCGAGGCCAGCCACGGCGACCTGGGCATGATCACCCGCTCGGACGTGGTGCTGGCGATCTCCAACTCGGGCGAAGCCCCCGAGCTGGCCAACCTGCTGGCCTATACCCGCCGCTTCGGCATCCCGCTGATCGGGATGACCAGTCGCGCCGAAAGCACTCTGGGCCGCGAATCGGACATCCTGATCGCGATGCCCCGCACGGGCGAGGCCTGCACGACCGGCGTGGTTCCGACGAATTCCACCACCATGACCCTCGCCCTTGGCGATGCGCTGGCAGTATCCCTGATGGACCATCGCGCCTTCACGGCCGAGGATTTCCGCGCCTATCACCCGGGCGGCAAGCTCGGCTCACGGCTTGCGCGGGTGCGCGACCTGATGCACGGGGCCGACCGGATGCCACTGGCTGGCACCGACACCCCCATGAGCGACTGCCTGCTGACGATCAGCCAGAAGGGTTTCGGCGTGGTCGGCGTGCTTGATCACGAGGGCGACCTTGCAGGCGTGGTGACCGATGGCGACCTGCGACGGAACATGGCCGGTCTGCTGGATCGAACTGCGAGCCAGGTCATGACCAGTGACCCGCGGACCATCGGCCCCGACGCCATGGCCGAAGAGGCCGTCGCGGTGATGGAGGACAACAAGATCACCTGCCTGTTCGTCGTCGACCCGGAAGCGTCGCGTCGGGTGGTGGGAATCCTGCATATCCATGACTGCCTGAGGGCGGGCGTGGTCTGACATGGCACCTGCCGATCAACTTCGTTCGCGGTGGGTGGCCATCCTCAAGGTGGGACTGCCGCTGGCTGCGCTCGCCCGGATGTCGACCGTCTTCCTGCTGGCGCGCGCACCGCTGCCCGGCGGTGACATACCCTACGCCGAGATTGAGGAGATCGCCCGCGACCCCCGCGTCTCGGGCGCACAGATCACCGGCATGGCCGAAGACGGGTCGATCATCGAGGTCACGGCCGGGCAGGCCCGGCCCAAGGGCCCGCTCATCCAAATCGATGACATGCGCGCGGATATCACCTCGGCCGGTGGCGTCGACATCGCGATCCGCGCCGGCAATGGCGAGGTGAACAGCGAAACCCAGCACGCCCGGCTTTTCGGGCTGACCCGGATCACCACCTCGAACGGCTACGAAATGGAAACTTCGGGCCTTGCAGCCGATATTGCCGCGGGCCGGATCGTATCGGAGGGCGCCCTCGAGGTCCGCACGCCCTTCGGCGCACTGACCGCCGGGAAGCTGCTGATCGACACCCCCGATGCGCAAACCGGGCAAAGGATGCTTTTCCACGACGGCGTTCGGCTGGTATACCAACCACGGCAAGGGGATTAGAAACGTGCATTTCTTCAAGATCCGGGCCGTGGCCCTTTTCATCACACTGGCCGTCGCGGCGCCCGCGATCGGCACTGGGGCCATGGCGCAGACCAACCTGACGCTGGGGGCGGTGAACGCCGACCCGACCGCGCCGGTGGAGATCACGGCAGACAGCCTGGAGGTGGACCAGAACACCGGCATCGCCACCTTCTCGGGCAATGTCGAGATCGGCCAGGGTGATCTGCGCCTGGCCGCAGCGCAGGTTCGTGTAAACTACAACGATCAGACCGGCGAGATCGACAGCCTGACCGCCTCGGGGGGTGTCACCTTCGTGACCCCGACCGAGGCCGCCGAGGCCCAGCGCGCCGATTACGACATTGCCGGCGGGACGCTGCTGTTGCAGGGCGAGGTGCTGGTGACGCAGGGGGCCAGCGCCCTGTCGGCGGACCGGATGCGTGTCGACCTGGGCACCGGCAGCGCCCGGATGGAAGGCCGGGTGCGCACGATCCTGACCCCGGAAGATGGCTAGAATGGCCGAAACATCGGGACTGAGCGTCACCGAGGGCGGCGCCGGCTTGCATATCCATCATCTGCGCAAGGCCTACCGCAAGCGTCTTGTCATCCGAGATGTGAGCATGGACTTGGGCCGCGGCGAGGTCGTCGCGCTGCTGGGGCCCAATGGGTCTGGCAAGACGACCTGCTTTTACGCCATCGCAGGGCTCATCACCCCCGAGGGCGGACAGGTCGTGATCGACGGGCGTGACGTGACGACGCTGCCGATGTATCGCCGCGCCAAGCTGGGAATCGGCTACCTGCCGCAGGAAATGTCGATCTTCCGCGGGCTTTCGGTCGAGGACAACATCATGGCCATCCTCGAAATCTCGGTAAAGGACCGGCGCCGGCGCCGCGAGCGGCTGGAGGAACTGCTCAGCGAGTTCTCGATCGAGCACCTGCGCCAGGCCCCGGCCATGGCCCTGTCGGGTGGTGAACGGCGCCGGGCCGAAATTGCCCGCTGCCTGGCCGCCGGGCCCAAGTACGTGCTGCTGGACGAGCCCTTTGCCGGGGTGGACCCCATCGCCGTGGGCGAGATCCGTCACCTGGTCGCCGACCTGCGCAAACGCGGCATCGGCGTTCTGATAACCGACCACAACGTGCGCGAAACCCTGCAGATCGTCGACCGTGCCTATATCCTGCATGACGGCAAGGTGCTGATGAGCGGCACCGCCGACGAGGTCATCGCGAACGAGAACGTGCGCCGCGTCTACCTCGGCGACAGCTTCCGTGTGCGCTGACGGCGGCCGGCCGCGCGGGCCGCGCTAGGCCATTGACAAGCCCGCCCGACCTGTCGCCAACTGAGGGTGATGACACGGACAGTAATCCTTGGCTGCTCTGGAATCGCCTTTCCGGCGATGGGTTCGTTCAAGCCACGAAACCCGCGTGTCGTCCATCACGACAGCATGACCTGAGGCCGGGCGGAGATGTCCCGCGCCATACTCGCTGTCGCAACCTGGAAGGAGAAGAAATGCGCTATCAGATCACTGGCAAGCAGATTGATATCGGAGAGGCCCTGCAAACCCACGTTCAAACGGAACTGGGCGATGTGTTCGAGAAATATGCGGGCCGCCCCACCGATGCCAACGTGATCTTTTCCAAGAGCGGGAGCGCCTTCAACTGCGAGGCCGTCGTGCATCTGTCGACTGGCCTGACCACTCAGGCCAAAGGCCAGTCGCACGAGATATACGCCGCCTTCGACGCGGCACGCGACAAGATGGACAAGCAACTCAGACGCTACAAGCGGCGCCTCAAGGACCACCACAAGGAGCGCGCCAAGCCGGTTGAAGTTTCGCAAGCCGGTGCCTATATCCTCGCGTCAAACAGCGACTCGGAGGATGCCGGGCCGGACAACGTCAGTTCCATGATCGTGGCCGAGATGGAGACACGGATTCCCTCCCTCTCTGTCGGAGAGGCGGTCATGCAGATGGAGCTGTCGGATGCCCCGCTACAGGTATTCCGCAACGAAGGACATGGCGGGGTCAACGTCGTCTACCGCCGCGACGATGGCAATATCGGTTGGATCGACCCGCGCAATTCGGGCTGATCCGTCCGCCAGTCCAAGACGGAAAGCGAGCGACAGATGCAAATCTCGGAAATCTTGCCCGCCGAGGGCACGAAGGTCATTTCGGCCGCCAGCAGCAAGAAGCAGCTGTTCCGTTCCCTGGCCGAGATGGCCGAGGGGTGTTTCCAGGTCGGTGCCGCGTCCGTCGTCGATGCCTTGCAGGACCGCGAAAGCCTTGGCCCAACCGGCGTGGGCCATGGCGTCGCCCTGCCACATGCGCGGATGCCTGGTCTGGAACGCGTTTGCGGCCTGTTCCTTCGCCTGAAGAAGCCGCTGGATTTCAATGCCGTCGATCGGCAGCCGGTCGATCTGGTCTTCGCCCTCTTCGCGCCTGAATCCGCCAGTGTCGAGCACCTCAAGGCGCTGGCGCTGGTCTCGCGGACGCTTCGGGACGAATCAGTCTGTTCCAAGCTGCGCGCGAACGAGGACCCCGCGACGCTCTTCACCATCCTGACCGAGCACGCGACCTCTCAGGCGGCATAGTCGCCGAAACCGAACCCCATATAGTCGCGCGCGTAAACGTCGCGCACAGCAGATTCTATCTCGGGGTCGTAGATTTCCGACAGCCGCGTGGCGTGCGGGTCGGTGGGCGTAGCCACCGTGGGCATTGTCGATTGGCCCACCTGCGCGGCAAGCACGGCAAGACCCTCTTCCAGACGATCCTCGCGCAGGATCATGTCAGGCAGGGTGAACCCTGCAAAACCCTGCAGCACCGCCGTCTGACTGGCCCAGAGGGGATCAACCCGGATCGCGGTCTGCCCGGCAAGGTTGGCCTTGAGAAACCCCGCGAACCCCAGAAAGGCCGCGCGGTGGCGTTGGCGGGTATAGGCGGCATCCGGGGCGCCCTCTGGCAGGTCCAGCTTGAACTGCTGGCGCAGCACTTTGCGTATCTCGGTATAGCTGCCCGGCGCGGTGGACAGGATCTTTTCGCAAAAGGCGGCATGGGCCCGGGCAACGGGATGGCGCAGCACGGTGAAACTGCGATGGCCCGGCCGATCGCGCTTCCATTTGCGCAGGGTCTTCTGGGTGAAATCGCTGCGCAGGGCTTCGCGCCCGGCATCATCCAGACCGGCCAGCCAATCAAGCACGGCCTCTTTCGGGCCGCCCCGAACCGGCATGAACAGCAGCGGGGATTGCGCCGCCGCCACGTGGCCGGGCACGACAGGGCCACGGCGGGGTTCGAAATTCGGCGTGCGGTTCAAGTTGAAGCGATCCAGCCGCGCCAGAGCCGACTCCATCCGGTCGAAATTGCGCACCTTTTCGGACATCGGCGCCGGGTTCTGCTTCTTGAGGCTCTGGTCCAGGGCGTCCAGCCGCGCCGGGCTTCCGAGGAATGCGGCCAGCCCATTCATCACGTCGACATCCTGCAAATCCTCGTAGGCCAGGTAGAAAGCCGCCTGGCCGGTCTTCTGCAGGCTGCCCAGCAGGTGCACCTGGAAGGCCTGCAGGGCCGCAACATGGGCCTCGAACTCGGCCGTGTCGAAGACGACATCGCTGGCGCGGGCATGCTTGACGTTGGTCAGCTTCCACTGGCCGGTGGCCTCGGCGATCTTGCGGCTGACATAGGTTTCCGCCGGGTTGCGGGTCAGCACGATCTTGGCGCACCGCGGATCTGCAAGGATCTCGTCAAGCACGCGCGGATCGTGATCGTTGAAGAATCGGAAGCCGTTGAGCCCTTCGGCGACCTTGATGCGCCCAAGCAAACGCTGCGGGTCAGCATCACGTTCGGCGCGGGTCACGCCAAGCGTCTCTTCGCGGTTGGGGTAGCTGATGAAGGCGGGATTGAATGCCTCCCCATGGCAGGTCAGCCCCTCCATCGCGTTGATGTTCGATTCAAGGAAATTCGAGCCGGTCCGCATCTCGGCGAAGACCACGAAATAGTCGAATTCGGTCATGTCTTACCTGACAAGATAGGGTTTGCGTTGCTGGCGGCGCGGCTGCTGTGGGGCCGGGTCTGTCGGGAAGTCGCCCATAAGGTAAGGATGCATACCCTGGTTCTTGAGGTTCTGGAGGAACTGCGCAAAGCCGGTCAGGTCAACCATTCGCGGCGCCTCGGTCACGCTACGCCGCGTCTTGTGGCCCATCTCGTCCAGCACCGTCTGCAGGGCCTCCATCGGGCTTTCGACGAACTCGGCCAGTGTCCAAATCCGCACCCGCGCCTTCGCCCAGTACGATCGCAGGGCCTCCAGGTGCTCGGACTCGATGCGCTGAAGCTCTGCCGCCTCGGCCCTGATCTGCGAGAAATTTCGGTTCGACAAGAACAGCGGGATCGACCAGGCACCAGTGATCACGCTGATCTGGGCATTGGGGTCCTTGGCCAGGTCCCAACTGACAAGCTGGCTGTCGCGGGGGCCAAATTGGAAACACTGCCGCTCGCCCCGAGTATTCCAGATCAGGTTTGTCAGGAACATGCGCGCGTTGTGATCGCGCAGCCTGGGATTGTCGCACAGCGCGCCCGCAAAGGTCTGTTGCCGCTCCTCGAATTCCACACCTTCGGCGGCAAAGAGATGCCCGTGCACCCGCGTTTCGGTGACCCGGGCCAGCCACGGCTCGAAGTCCTCGAACAACTCGGTGAAACCCTCGAAGATCGAATAGGGCGCCGAGGTAAAGCCGTTCTCATGTCCGTCACGAGGCAGGCGGGATTGCATGAACAGCCCAGCCCGACCGCGCGTGCGCCGCTCCACCGCCTTGGAAAAGATGCGATCGATCTTGCCGGGGTTCGGCTCACTCCCCTTCATGGGATTGGCCGATTTCAGGAAGGTATCATAGAGCAGGTCGGCTTGCGGCCAGATCTTGCGGGCGACGAAACAGTCCGACCGCCGCAGCAGTTGAAGATGATCGTCGTAGAAGATGTGCGGTTTGCCCTGGTAGTCGAACTTCGAAAGCGTCAGGGATCGGCTTTCGACGTTCTGCGAATACAGCCGCACAAGCGTCTGGAAATAGCTCTCGTCGGGGATCCAGACCCGGCGGAAATACCTGTCGTAAGTGGGCCGGTCCGGGTCTTCGAGGATCGCCGAAAGGGTCTGGCGCGTCAGGCACCACCACTGCGACCCCATGTGCGGCACGATCCCCTCGGGCAGTTTGCGATGCAGCTTGAAACGGCGCTGGAACTCGACATAGCGATCGAAAAGGAACCGCTGCCGGCGGAACGAGAAGGGAAAGCGCAGCGTGAAACGCTCTTCGTCCAGCCCGCCGATTGTCCAGGGCACATCGGCGGTGGTCGCACTTTCGATGAAATCCGTGCGCGGACGCGCGGCGAGGTAATCCTGCAGGTCTTCCACCGGGCGCAGCGGCATGCAGGAACCCGAGGCCAGGTAGGCATGGCGCACCCGGGGGAAGTTGCGCAACAATTGCTCGGACGCCGCTTGCGAGGCCGCCACCAGCCCCCAGGTACCCCATTCGCAGCGGTGCCGCTTGCTGAACTCGACATCCGGCAGGTCGGCGAGCGACTGGACGAACCTGTCATAGGTCGACCGGTCAACATTACGATCCACGTGGATCACCACGGGACAGCCCGACGCCGACCAGTGGCGGATCACCTGCTCGGCGCGATTCAGCGCAGTGTGAACAAGCATGACGACCCCGAGGCTCATGCCCAGTTCCCCTTGGACATCAGGCCGAGGATTTCCAGTTGCCGCCAGTTGATGTATTTCTCGGACCACTTGCACCAGAGGTCGGGGTGCTCGGCCAAACCCTCGGCATAGGCCTTGTATTCGTGACCGTTCGCATAGTGCTGGCCGCGCTCCAGTTCCTCGCGGGCCTTTTCGGTGAAGGTATCGAGGAACTTGGCGTGCAACAGGACGCCCGACGCCTTTTCCCCGCCCCATTCGTCGTAGACCAGGTTCAGCCCGCGCGGCAACAGCATGTGGGTGGAACTGACATAGGCATAGCGCTTGTCCCACTTGACAAGCGGCGTCTTGTTGAGCGCGGGCGCGCGCCAGGGTTCCTCGGTAAAGAACTTTCGCGCGCGCGGGCCGCCCTGGATCCAGAGATTGTAATAGAGGTGGTTCTTGGACAGGGTGTAATTGCCCGCATCGAACCACGATGCTATTTCCAACGGGTTCTGCCCGCGCTTGTAGGGCACCGCGTCGATCCGGCCCTTGGGATACATGTCCAGCAGCATGGCCGAGAAGGAGCGGATTTCCGAAGCCTCCAACCAGTCGGTCAGGGCACTGATGGGACGAGTGTCGCTGAAGGGAAAAACGAAGAACTCGTCCGGGTCAACAACAAGGGTCCAGTGGCCGTGGCCATGCTTGCGCTGCAAGTAATTGAGCCAATCAACCCCGAAGCGCGCCCGGCGATAGCTTGCCGTCGTGGTCCAGAGGGAGACATCGGGCTGCCCGGCCAGGTATTCGCACCCGCCGTCGTCGCTGTCATTGTCCACAATGATGAAGTGGTTAACGCCGAGGTCACGATAGTATTGCAGGAAGTACGGAAGCCGGATGTCCTCGTTCCTGAGTGTGGAGAAGACGATTATATCCTTCGGCCTGATCCTGTCGGTCCGGTCGCGCACGACGCGCAGTTCGCGCGATTTGCGGAGCGCGCGCAGATGCGAGCGCTTGCGCTGCAAACGAAGCCGATATGACTGCCAGACTCCCAAGCCTCACCTTTCTGCCCGCCCCGTTTCCGGCGTCACCCGGACCCGCTCTGCGTCACCTGTGCGGCACGGCACAGGTGACGGCATCATTAGCTTCCATTCATTAAACAATTGCAAGGTTTAGGCAAGCTCAGCGCCAGTCACCTGAACTCATCAATCCAAGGGATTCAAGCTGTTCCGGGCCTTCGTAGCGGGTCGCACCCGGGTGCCAGAGGTCCACGCCCGCGATCAGGCTCTCGTGATAGCGGGTATAGAGCGCCGCGTTCTCGAAGTGCTGGCGGCGGTGCAGCTCTTCGGCGGACTTCACCGCGATGTCCGGCAGGAACTTACTGTGCAGCAGCACGCCCGTGGGCCGCCCGGGTTCGAACACCCGGTTGAGCCGCAATGGCAGGGCCTGGTGGGTCGAGGTGACATAAGCGAAGCTACGGCGCCACTTGACCAGCGGGGTCTTGTTCAGCGTCGGCGCCCTTTCGGGCTGATCGACGAAAAAGACCCGATCGCGCGGGCCGCCCTGGATCCACAGGTTGTCAAAGACCGCATGCCGCCGGGCGCGATAGCCGACAGCGTCGAACCATGGCAGGTGATCGCGTGGATCGTCCCCGGTGGCGAACGTCCCGTCGTTCACCGGGCCCCTCGGGAAAAGGTCCAGCATCAGCGCGCCGAAGGCCTCCCGCCCAGTGGCGTCGAGATGGGCGGTCAGCCGACACAGGTCACGTCCCCCCGGCAGGATCAGCAGTTCGTCAGCATCAAGCGTCAGGCACCACTTGCCGTTTCCGAAACGGAGCTGAAGGCAAGTCAACCAGTCGACGCCGAACCGCGCCCGCTTGTAGCTGTCCGCGGCGCGCCAAAGCGAGACATCCGTCTGCCCGCACAGAAAGTCCGCCGTTCCATCGTCGCTGTCGTTGTCCACGATCAGGAAGTGGCCCACCCCGAGCGCGCGATGATGGTCCAGGAAATGCGGCAAGCGCGCACGTTCATTGCGCAGGGTCGCAAAGGCCAGGATGGGCGCGGCGGCGATCCGGGCCGGATCGACGTCAAGCCGATGAAGGTCTCGCCGCCGCCGCAGCGACCGCAACAAGAGGCGCCGCCGCTTCCAGCGCATCCTATAGGCATAGACCGGGGACCGCGGCGCGAGGCGCGGCGACGCGGCATCCATCTCCGAGAAGATGGACATGGCGGGCTACTGCGCCGCCCGGTGCATCGACATGAGTTCCTGCAGGTATTCCTCGAATTCGGCACCCAGATCCTCGCGGGCCAGGCCAAAGGCCACGGTCGCCTGCAGGAACCCGGCCTTTGAGCCGCAATCGAAGCGCTGGCCGCGGAACCGGTAGCCGAAGACCTCGCGATCTTCGTCGATCTCGGCGGCGATGGCATCGGTCAACTGGATCTCCCCGCCCGATCCGGTCTTGATCCGGCTGAGGTTGCGCATGATGTCAGGGGTCAGGATGTAGCGCCCGATCACCGCCAGGTTCGAGGGGGCCTCGTCCGCGGGGGGCTTCTCGACCATCCCGTTGATGGAAACGGTCGCGCCCATTTCACCCTTTACGTCCAGAACACCGTAGGATGAGGTCTTCTCCTTCGGCACCTCCATCGCGGCCACCATGCAGCCGCCGGTTTCGGCATGTGCCTCGACCATCTGTTGCAGGCAGGGCGTCTGGGCCGCGATCACGTCGTCGGGCAGAATGACCGCGAAGGGCTCGTTCCCGATCAGGCGTCGCGCGCACCAGACGGCATGGCCCAGCCCCAGGGCCTTGTGCTGGCGGATATAGGCGATCGCCCCGCTGTCCATGTTGGTGGTCTTGAGGGTCTCGAGAAGGTCTTCCTTCCCGGCCTTGCGCAGGGTGTTCTCAAGCTCGGGCGTATGGTCAAAGTAGTCCTCGAGTGCGGATTTGCCGCGCGAGGTGACGAAGATGAACTCCCGGATCCCCGCCGCGCGGGCCTCGTCGATGGCATATTGGATCAGAGGGCGGTCCACCAATGTCATGATTTCCTTCGGAATCGACTTGGTGGCCGGCAGGAACCGCGTGCCCTTCCCTGCCACCGGGAAAATCGCCTTCGTCACTCTTTTCTTCATTATTCGGAACCTCTTAAATCCAGCGCCGGGGCCAAAATCCCCACGTATCCTATCGCACAATATACTGTCACAAACATGACCCCAAAACGGTTTCAAATCGGAAACGGTCCAGAATTCCGGTCACGGGTGATTCATTTCTACCATCATCGCTTCGATCCTGGATACGTCCTCGGGATTGTTCAGCTCCCAGAACTGACGCCCGCGCGCCTCGACCTCGACGCAGAGCATGGGCACGTCGCGTTCGAGGAAACGCAGTTGCTCAAGGCCCTCGAGGTCCTCCAGCGCACCGACGGGCCAACGGGCATAGGCAGCCAAGGCCGAGGGCCGGTAGGCATAGACCCCCACATGGTGGAACACGGGCGTCGGATCGGGCCCGGCATAGCTGCGTGGCGTGAAGGGGATAACCTCCTTCGAGAAATAAAGCGCCTCGTGATTGGTGCCGAAAACCGCCGTGGTGCCGCCCACGCGCCCCTTGCTGCGGTCCTCGAGAAGCGCGTTCAGCGCCCGACCGTCGCAGCGCAGCACCGGGGTGGCAACCTCGGCCACCGGGTGATCGTCCAATGCGACGACCAGATCCTCGATGAACCAGGCCGGCGTCAAAGGCGCATCCCCCTGAAGGTTGACGACAACATCGTAACCGCCGCCCAGCGCGTCCAGCGCCTCGGCGCAACGCTCGGTGCCGTTACGGCAGGTCTCCGAGGTCATGACGACCTCGGCGCCGACCCCCTGCGCCGCATCGCGGATACGCGCGTCATCCGTGGCCACGACCACGCGATCAACCCCCGAGACACCGGCCGCGGCCTCCCAGGAGCGTTGGATCAGGCTCTTGGCCTCGCCGGTCGCGCCGGTCAGCGCGACAAGCGGCTTGCCCGGGTAGCGGGTCGAGGCATAGCGCGCCGGGATGACAACAAGAACCGACATCAGGCGGGTTTCAGCCCGACCCCCGGGGCATGGGCGATGAAGAAGGGGTTTGCGAAGCCCGCCTTGCCATAGCGAAGCGGCTGGTGATCGTCGAGGCGCACCACCTCGCCACCCGCCCCGGCCAACACGGCATGACCGGCGGCAGTATCCCATTCCATGGTCCGGCCCACCCTTGGATAGAGATCGGCCTCACCGGTCGCGACAAGGCAGAACTTGAGCGACGATCCCGCGCTGGTGCTGTCCTTGATGGCATATTTTGCGATGTAGTCCTCGGTCGCCTGGTCGCGGTGCGATTTGGAGGCGACAACCATGAGCGCGGCATTGTCCGGCGTGCTGACACTGACCGGGCGGGTGGCGCCGGGCGAGGTCTTGTCGAAGGGACCGGTTTCCTCGACCGAATTGCCGGCCGCATCGGTGTAGAACAAACGCCCCCTGGCGGGGGCAAAGACGACCCCGCGCACCGGCCGGCCGTTCTGCACGTAGGCGATGTTCACGGTGAAATCGCCGCGCCGTTGGATGAATTCCTTTGTCCCGTCCAGCGGGTCCACGATCAGGAAGGTCGAGGCCGACAGATCATGCGATTCCGCCTGTTCTTCGGTCACCAGCGCCACATCGGGAAAGGCCGCCCGAAGCCCCGCAGAGATATGCGCGTCAGCCGCCTCGTCCGCCGCGGTGACGGGGCTTTCGTCACCCTTGGTTCGCACCTCGAAATCGGGGGCGCCGTAGACCTCCATGATCAGGTCGCCCGCCTCAAGCGCCAGGCGGCGCATGACATTTACAAGAGTATCGAAATCCAAGGGCCTGCTCCCGGTCCGCCCCCCGGGGGCGCTGCGTGTTGATCGTTGTCCCGGCTGCTCCTATGCTATGATGACGGGAATTGGCAAGATTTTCGCGCCACCTTCGCGCGGGAACGACGCAGGCAGGTCACGATGTTCGAGACGCACAGGGTACAATCACGCTCGCGCGGCGCGCTGGGAATGCTGGAGCTGATCTATCACTCCATCGTCCGCGATATTCGCAAGCAGCATCGGCACGCGGTGATCGGCCTGCTCATGAACATCATGCAGACCATGGTCTTCGCCCTGGCCTTTTATTTCATGTTCTCGGTCCTGGGCCTGAAGGGTACGGCAATCCGCGGTGACTTCATGCTCTACATCATGACCGGGATCTTCCTGTTCATGACCCACATCAAATCCATGGGCGCGGTGCTGGGGTCCGAGGGACCCACCTCGGCGATGATGAAACACGCGCCGATGAACACGATCGTCGCGATCTCGGCCTCGGCGCTCAGTGCGCTTTACATCCAGGTCCTATCCATGGCGGTGGTGCTCTATCTCTACCACACGATCATGACGCCAATCACCATCCATGATCCCATCGGCGCCATGGGCATGGTTATCCTGGCCTGGTTCTCGGGCTGCGCGGTCGGACTCGTCTTCCTTGGGCTCAAGCCCTGGCTGCCCGGCTTCGTCACCATCGCCTCGTCGGTCTATTCGCGGGCCAACATGATCGCCAGCGGCAAGATGTTCGTGGCCAACGCGCTGCCCAGCTCGGTGCTGGCGCTGTTCGACTGGAACCCTTTGTTTCACGCCATCGACCAGGCACGCGGCTTCACCTTCATCAACTACAACCCGCTTTTCACCTCGGTTTCATATCCGCTGATGATCAGCGTAATCCTGGTGCTGATCGGGCTGATGCTGGAATTCTACGCGCGGCGGAATGTCTCGGCCAGCCATGAAGCCGCACGCTGAGATCAGGACACATGGCGAACCACGATGACACGTGCTGCCGGCGCGATGGCGAAAAAGGCCCGCTGAGCGGCGCTTTCAACGGTGTGCCACGCGCCGCGCATTCCTGAGCTGCCGAACATGATCCGGATGCGGATACGTCCTTCATGGCTGCAATATCATGGGTGGGCTGCTGGAGTTCTAACGAGTGCAGGGCATATCCCTTGCCCTGCAACGCCAGATCACGTGACGAAAGAATGGCACCGGTGTCTCGCGTCTCGAACCTGCGCCACCAACGGGTCGGAGTTGGTCGCGTGAATGCGACTGAACGCAACGCGCTCTAGTCCACTTCGCGCAGGATCTCGCTGAGCAGGGCGATCACCTGTCCGGAATGAGTGAAGGGCATCTGGTGGCCCGCACCGTCGACGACCTCCTGCCGGACGGTCCGGTTCCACTGGGTCAGCATCCCCAGCGATGATAGCGGGATTACCTCGTCCTTTTCGGCCCAAATGCCAACGACCGGTACGCCCTCGCGGCCCAGCAGGCGGTGATCCTCCTCTTGCACTTCGGCCAGCATATGCCGGCGGCTGGACAAGACCGACCGCAGAAAACCCCGGCCTGCGTACTCGGCCAGTTGCAACTCGACGATGCCTTCGATGTCGAAGTCGCGCCCCAGCTGGCGGCGCAAGGCGCGACGTTCACGGCGCTGGACGATCACCGCGTGAACCCAGTCGCCAAGAAAGGGCGTGGTCCGGCAGAACCGGTTCAGGCGATCCTCGCGCAGACGCATACCGGCCGAGGCCAGAAGGATCAGACGTTTCATGCGCCCCGGACAAGCCGCAGCGAAGGCCGTGGCGATGCCCCCACCCATGGAATAGCCAAGCACTGTCAGGTCCTCCTCCAGGTCCTGGTGCGCCAGCAGGTCCTGAAGCTGGGTCAGGAAGAAACCCCGGTCCTGCGCCCCGCCCGGCGCGTCGGAATAACCGCGACCGTAAAGGTCGTAGATCAACACCCGGTAGCCTATCCGTGCCAACCCGCGGGCGATGGCGTAAAAAACCGGGCCGGGCGTGGAAAGGCCGTGAATCGCAACCACGACCGGGCCACGCGCGGGGCCCAGCCATTGGTAGTGCGTCACGCCCTGCGACAGCTTGGCAAAACGGCCCGGCGCGGCATCGCGCATCCGCGCGGCCGGGATACGGCGCGCCTCGGCTTGCTGCGGCAATGTCGCAACGACCGCGACCAGGATCGTCAGCAGTATCCAGCCCATCTCAACCCTGCCATCTCTCCAGGATGTAGCGGCTCGTCATCAGGTCCAGATGCGCGCCACCCCCGTTCTTGAACAGGGTGATCTCGTCCGCGGACTGCCGGGTGAACGCGGACAGCCCGTAGTAGTCCGAGACGACATCATCGCGGGTGATCGCGCCGGTTTCCAGGGGAATGCGCAACTCGCCGATGTGGCCAAGCGTCGTGTCGCAACTGTCGACGAAGATACGGGCCCGTTGCAACGCAGTGTCGTCGGCCTCGCGCATGTCAGGGCGATAGGCACCGATCAGGTCGATGTGCTGACCCGGTTGCAGCCAGCCCCCCTTTAGCAGCGGTTCAGTGCTCATGGTGGCCGAGGTCACGATGTCGGCCTGTTCGACCGCCGCCTGCAAGTCCTCGGCGACGGTGACGCCCGGACAATCCCCCGCGAACCGCGCCGCCCCCTCGGGCGACCGGTTCCAGACCGTGAATTCAGCCTGCGGAAAGGCCGCGCCGTAGGCCTGCCAGAGCGACCGGCCCACGGTGCCCGCGCCGACGATCAGGATCTTGCGGCTGTCGGGCCGGGCCAGGCGACGCGCGGCCAGAAGGCTGTCGCCTGCGGTCTTCCACTTGGTCACAAGGTGGAAATCCAAGATCGCCTCCAGGTCGCCACCCTTGTCGGCGAACAGCATGACCGCCCCGTTGATCATCGGCTGCCCCGTGGCCGGATTACCGGGAAAGATCGTGGCGCATTTCACCGCGATTCCCATCCCGTCGATCCAGGCGGACCGGTTCAACAGCGTGTCCGGGTCCCGGTAGAGGAACAAGTCATCGACCGAGGCGCGCGGGCCGTCGTGTCCGGCTGCCAGCGCCTCGGTCAACGCCAGCCAATCCAGCCCGGCCTCGCCGTCCTCGAAGGGTATAATTGTCGTCATGCAAGGGCCCCCCGCGTGATGAGACCCGCTGCGACGAGCCGTCGGGCCCAGCCGACGGGACCGTCGAAAAGATGCGCCTGCCAGCCACGTTCGCTGGCTGCCATGATGTTCTCGGGCCGATCGTCCGTGAACAAGAGCCGCCCGGGCGTCACGCCGCAGTCGTCTTCGACCATCTCGTAGATGCGCGGATCTGGCTTGGTCACACCCATATGCCCGCTGATGTAGTGACGGTCGAATTCTTCCAGGAAAGGATAGTGCTCGCGCCCGATCTGGAATGTCTCGATCCCGAAATTCGACAGGGCGAAAACCGGAACACCGGCGCGGCGCAATGCACGCAATATATCCACCGAGTCGTCGATTGCCGGGGCAGCCATGTCGATCCATCGGTCCTGCCACATCCGGATTTCCTTGGCCCAGTCGGGGTTGGCGGCGGCGACCTCGGCTATGACTGCGGCAAAAGGTTCGCCCCGGTCGATCCGGTCGTTCATCCCGTGCAGGTCTATGGCCCCGAAGAAAGCCGCGCGCCGCTCCGCGCCGATCACGCGATCATAAAATCGTTCGGGCTGCCACTCGATGAGGACATTGCCGATGTCGAAGATCACGGCGTCGGGGGTCATGGGAACTCCTTCCTGCTGTGCCCGGCACAGTAGCCCCGCCCGGGGGTCGCGGAAAGCCCCGTCTACGGCACCATGAAAAGGCCGGCCGCTCAGCGCGGCCCGGCGCCCCGCAACTGGCGTTCCAGCCGGTCCAGGAAACGCGAACGGTCGGCCTTGGTGAAGCCCCTGCCGCCACCCTGGCGAAACGGGTCGGCAGCGCGTAGATCGGTCATCAGGTCGCGGGTGGCCAGCGCCTGGCCCACGTTGCGTGGAGTCAGTTCCTCGCCATCGGGCTTGAGCACGGACGCACCGGTCTCGACACAGCGGGCCGCAAGAGGAATGTCACCGGTCACGACCACGTCCCCGGGGCCGCAGCGTTCGGCGATCCACTTGTCGGCCTCGTCGGGGCCATCCGGGACGAAGACCGTTTCGATCAGCGGATTGGCCGAGGGCCGAAGGCCGCCGTTGGCCACGATGGTGACGGGATGCTTGTGGCGCGTGGCGACGCGCTCGACCTCGGCCTTCACGGGGCAGGCATCGCCGTCGACGAAGATCACGCCCACAACGCCTCGGCATGGAAGGCCAGGTGATCCGCAATGAAACTGGAGACGAAGAAATAGCTGTGGTCGTAGCCTTCTTGAAGGCGCAACTGGCCCTGTTGACGCCGCGCAGTCATGGCATCGGCCAGTGTGTCCATGCGCAGCAAGTCCCAGAAATCGTCACGCGTGCCCACGTCGACCAGGACCGGTCCGTCGAAGCCACTTTCGCGCATCAGCAGGCTTGCGTCGTGGGCGCGACCGGCCTCGACGCTGCCAAGGTAGCCTTCGAACTGCTTTCGGCCCCAGTCGCTGTCGGTCGGGTTGCAGATCGGCGAGAAGGCCGAGACCGAGCGGAACCGCCCTGGCAGGGACATGGCCAGGGTCAGCGCCCCGTGGCCGCCCATGGAATGCCCGGTGATCGCCTGCCGATCGGGGTCGATGGCAAAACCGTTGTCGAGGATCGTGGGCAGTTCCTCGGCCAGGTAATCCCACATCCGGAAATGGGGGGTCCAAGGCTTTTGCGTCGCATTCAGGTAGAAACCGGCCCCCTGGCCCATGTCGTATTCGGGGTCGTCGGCGACCCCCTCGCCCCGCGGCGACGTGTCGGGAAAACACAGCGCGATGCCGTGATCCGCCGCCCAGGCCTGCGCGCCTGCCTTGGTCATGGCGTTCTCGTGGGTGCAGGTCAGACCCGACAGGTACCACAGCAACGGCACCGGACCGTCGCCGGTCTCTTCGGGCAGGAACAGCCCGAAGGTCATATCGCAGGAGCAGGCGTCCGAGCGGTGTCGATAGACGCCCTGAACTCCCCCGAAGCAGCGGTTCTCGGAGAGTGTTTCCATCAGCTTTTTCCTTCGTATGTGGTCATGATCTGATCCAGCGGTTTCTTTGACTTGGCAATGGCGGGGACGGTCGCGTCCTCTCCCGGATGGCCGATAGCAAGGATCATGACCGGTTTCTCGTTCTCAGATCGTTCGCACAGACCGTTGAGGAACTTCATCGGGTTGGGCGTATGGGTCAGGCAGGACAGCCCCGCGGTATGCAGTGCGGTGATCAGCATTCCGGTGGCTATGCCGACGCTTTCAGGAACATAATAGTGCTTGATCCGTTTGCCCTCGCGATAGCCCCAGCGCTGGGCGAAGATCACGATCAGCCACGGCGCGAGATCCAGGTGCGGCTTGGAGGCATCGGTGCCGATAGGTTCCAGCGCGGCCAGCCACGCGTCACCACCGCCACCGTCGTAGAATCTCTCTTCTTCGGCCTCGGCGGCCTTGCGGATCTCGTGTTTCATCCCGGGGTCCGAGATGGCGACGAAATGCCAGGGCTGCTGGTTGGCGCCGCTGGGCGCGGTGCCCGCCGCCGCAATGCACCGTTCGATCACGGCACGCGGAACCGGCCGTTCGGAATAATCGCGGATCGAGTGGCGGGTCTGCATCAGCGCGAGGAAATTCGCGGCCGCCTCCTGCATATCGGCATCCGTTAAGCTGCGCCTGTGCGGCAGGCGCAGCGCCTTGTAGACGGGTCGCTCGGCCATTGCCCCTCCTAGCTGCTGACAAGGGCGATGACGCCCGAAACGGTGAAAACGCTGACCGCGGTCGAGATCAGGATCGACGCCGACACCCGGTGCGGCGCGACGCTGTAGTGCTGGGCCAGAATGTAGACATTCCCGGCAACCGGCAAGGCGGCAGCGGCAATCATGACACCAGCTGCATAGGGGTCCACCGGAAACACGTAGAGCGCGGCGAACCCAACGGCCGCCGGATGCAGCACCAGCTTGGCGAAGGACAGCCAACCGGCGACCGCCACCCGCTCGGCAGACTTGCTGGCCAGCGAGGCCCCGATGGCAAACAGCGCACCGGGCGTCGCCGCTGCGCCAAGGATTTCCAGGAAATCGTCCGCGGGGCCGGGAATGGACAATGGCAGGGCCGAAACGATCAGCCCCATGCCGATGGACATGATCATCGGGTTCTTGAGAAGCCCCAGCCCGACAGTGCGCAGTATGCCAAGGCTCATCCGACCGTCGCGCGACCCGGTGATCAGGATCACGATCAGCGAGCCGAAGACGATCAGGTCCACCGACAGGACCATCATCACTGCCGGGATCGCTTCGGCCCCCAGTAGCATGGCCAGCATCGGAATCCCGAGAAACCCGACGTTACCGATCACGGCGCATTGTGCCTCAACCGCTGCCTCTTCGATCCCGCGGCGGCGCAACAGGGCGACGCCATTCGCCACAACATAGATCAGGAGCGTCCCCCAGAAGTAAGCCTGCACGAAGGACCAGTCGAAGATGTCCCCAATCGACAGGTTCGCGGCGAACCTGAACAGCATGGCAGAGAGCGCGAAATAAAAGACGAACTTGGTCAGCCAAGCCGTGGCCTCTGCTGTAAAGAAGCCGGTCCGGCCCGCGCCGTAGCCCAGCCCGATCAGGGCGAAGAAGGGCAGCGTCTGAAGGAAGATATCCCACATGAAGGCAGCGTTAGCAGGCCCGGCGGACCGGTGCCAGTGGCAAGGGGCACAGGCACGATCGGGGCCGTTTCAGGTCTGACACAAGGGCCCCGCGGTCTTGGCGACGCGCCTAGCCGCCGCCGATCAGCGCGCCCGCCGCAAAGACCAGCGCCCCGCCTAAAACGACCTGGAACGTCGCGCGCAAAAAGGGCGTGTCCATGAACCGGTTCTGGATCCAGACAATCGCCCAGAGTTCGACGAAGACAACGATGAGCGCGGTTATGGTCGCCGTCCAGAAATCCGGGATCAGGTAGGGCAGCGCGTGGCCCAGCCCGCCCAGCGTGGTCATGACGCCACTGGCCAGACCCCTCTTGAAGGGTGACCCGCGCCCCGAGATCTGGCCATCATCCGAAGCGGCCTCCGTGAAGCCCATCGAAATCCCGGCCCCGACAGAGGCCGCCAGGCCGACCAGGAAGGTCGTCCATGTGTCCTGTGTAGCGAATGCCGTGGCAAAGATCGGGGCCAGCGTCGAGACCGAGCCGTCCATCAGACCGGCAAGCCCCGGCTGAACCCAGGTCAGGACAAAACGGCGATGCGCCTCGGAATCCTCGTCGCTGCGGGCATCGTCGCCCAGGTGCTCCTGCTCCAGTTCGTCGGCGGTGTCGGCGTGGCCCGCCTCGGCCGCAGCCAAGTCGCCCAGCAGCTTGCGGGTGTCCGCGTCGGTGGTGGCCGCCGCCGCAGCCTCGTAAAAACGCTGGGCGTCGCGCTCCATCAGATGCGCCTCTTCGCGTATCCGCTCCAGGCCGAGGTTCTCGACCAGCCAGACCGGACGGCGCGCATGGAACCCGGCCACGTGTTCGCGCCGCAGCAATGGAATGGTCTTGCCAAATCGGACCTCGTGCAGGTCAATCAGGCGGCGGCGGTGCGTGTCTTCTTCCCCGGCCATGCCGTCGAAAACCGCGGCCGACGAGGGGAAATCCTCGCGCAGCATCTCGGCATAGCTGCGGTAGATTCGGGCGTCGTCCTCTTCCGATGATATGGCGAGAGCCAGGACCTCCTGCTCGTTGAGGTCCTTGAAACGGCGGCGGGATGGAATTCCGGGGATCACGAGAACACCTCATTTTTAGAATAATTCTAATATGTATAATTCCTGTTGGATTGCAAGCTCCGTATCTTCGGTGTCTGCCAAGAAGCGTTCCGGGACGCGGCTGACGTCGCGGTTTCCTTGCTGAAAGTGAACCGGACGGTTTATAGTCGTCGCACGGAGGAGAGATGGCCGACGGCGATATCGAGATCAAGAAAGGCCGCAAGTTCGACCAGGTGCTGCTGGGAGCGCGTCAGGTGTTCATGGCCCACGGCTACGATGGCGCCTCGGTCGACGAGATCGCGCGCGCCGCGGGGGTGTCCAAGGCCACGCTCTACAGCTATTTCCCCGACAAGCGCCTGCTCTTCGCCGAGGTGGCCAAGCACGAAAGCGAACGCCAAGCGCAGCTTTCCCTGGCCGAGATCGACACCAACGGCCCGCCGGAGGAGGTTCTCTATCGCGCGGGCAAGAGCCTGATGACCTTCCTGACCTCACGCTTCGGCCAACAAGTCGTCGGACTCTGTTCCGCCGAGGCGCAACGATTCCCCGAACTGGGCTGCATGTTCTACGATTCGGGCCCTGGCCTGGTTCGTCAGCATTTCAGCCACTACCTTGCCTGTGCCGCTCAGGCGGGCCGGTTGCGGATCGACGATCCTCTGCTGGCCGCCGACCAGTTCGCCGAACTCTGCAAGGCTCGGATTTTCACCCGCATCACCTGCGGGGTCCAGACCGAGTTCGACGACGACGAACTGGAGATGATCCTGACCGCTGCCGTCGATTTGTTCATGGCCCGCTACGGCCCCTGACGACACGCGTGGGCGTCAGTCCTTGCGGCGCACTTCCATGTGATTGCCGGACCCGCGGCGCAGTTCGAACAGCTTGAGTGTGCCGACAAGGTCACTGAGCTTCGTCTTGCCATAGGTGCGCGGGTCGAAGTCGGGGTTGTCGGCCACGAGCTTTTGCCCGATCGCACCCAGACCGACCCATTCGCTTTCCTGATCGACCGCGTCCATGGCGCGGCGGATCAATGGCACCGCTTCGGTAGGTTTGCGCTTGCCCGATTGGGGTGCGTCCTCCTCGGCGATGTTCTCGATCAGGACGAACCGGTTGCAGGTGTTGCGCAGGCTGACCGGGGTCTTGGCCTCGCCGATACCGATCACGGACAGGCCCTGTTCGCGGATGCGGCTGGCCAGTGCCGTGAAATCGCTGTCGGAACTGACCAGCACGAAACCGTCGAACCGGCCCGAATGCAGGATATCCATGGCGTCGATGACCAGGCCGATGTCGGTGGCGTTCTTGCCAGTTGTGTTCGACGGCAACTGCCGCTGCACTAACCCCAGCTCGGCCGCGGTTTTCTTCCAGCCCGACAGGTGACCGCTGGACCAGTCGCCATAGACCCGGCGCAGGGCCGGCTCCCCGAACTGGGTGATCTCCTTGAGGACCGCCTCGGCGTGGCTGGACGAGACGTTGTCCGCGTCGATCAGAACGGCATAGAGGCTGTTGGGGTCCGGCATGAGCCCTCCGCAGGCATGAGATTAATAGACGACGACCGAGCGGATCGACTCACCGCGATGCATGAGGTCGAAACCGGTATTGATCTCGTCCAGCCCAATGGTGTGGGTGATCATCGGGTCGATCTCGATCTTGCCGTCCATGTACCAGTCCACGATTTTCGGCACGTCCGTCCGGCCCTTGGCGCCACCGAAGGCAGTGCCGCGCCAGACCCGCCCGGTGACCAGCTGGAAGGGGCGGGTGGAAATCTCGGCCCCCGCGGGGGCCACACCGATGATGACGCTTTCGCCCCAGCCCTTGTGCGCGGATTCCAGCGCGGCGCGCATCACGTCCACGTTGCCCGTGGCGTCGAAGGTATAATCGCCACCGCCCCCGGTCAGATCGACCAGGTAGGGGACCAGGTCGCCCTCGACCTCGGCCGGGTTGACGAAATCCGTCATGCCGAAACGCTCGGCCATGGCCTGCTTTTCGGGGTTCAGGTCGACACCGACGATCTGGTCGGCCCCCGCCATCCGCAGCCCCTGGATCACGTTCAACCCGATGCCGCCGAGGCCGAAGACGATGGCGCGCGCGCCGATCTCGACCTTCGCGGTGTTGATGACCGCGCCGATCCCGGTGGTCACGCCACAGCCGATGTAGCAGATCTTGTCGAAGGGCGCATCGGAGCGCACCTTGGCCAACGCGATCTCGGGCAGGACGGTATGATTGGCGAAGGTCGAGCAGCCCATGTAATGCAGAATCGGGTCACCATCGAGCGTGGAAAACCGGCTCGTGCCATCGGGCATCAGGCCCTGCCCCTGGGTAGACCGGATCGCCTGGCACAGGTTGGTTTTCCCGCTCAGGCAGTATTCGCATTCGCGGCATTCGGGGGTGTATAGCGGGATCACGTGATCGCCGGGCTTGAGGCTTTTCACGCCCTCACCCACCTCGAGCACGACGCCTGCGCCCTCGTGGCCCAGGATCGCCGGGAACAGGCCCTCTGGATCAGCGCCCGACAATGTGAATTCATCGGTGTGACAAATGCCGGTGGCCTTGATCTCGACCAGGACCTCACCGGCGCGTGGACCTTCCAGGTTCACGTCCATGATTTCGAGCCGCTTTCCAGCGGCGGTGGCTACGGCGGCGCGGGTACGCATGGTGAATCCTTCCTGATACTTTGGCGAAACCCTCATGTAAGTGCTGCCGCGTTGCAAGCACCAGAGTTGATTTCACCGCCTGAAATGCGACCATCCGCACATGCGACCCCTTTGCCTTGCGACGCTCTTTATCAGCCTTGCCGCCTGTGGCACCTTGGATCATTCTGATCCGCCCCGAGTGCCGCCCCAGGGCGCGGACAACTGCGGCGCAGGTGATCACGCGGGCCTGGTCGGGCTGGACGCCACCGCGCTGGAACAGGTGCTGATCCTCGGGCCCGTGCGTGTGATCCGCCCCGGCGACGCGGTGACCATGGATCAGCGGCCCGGACGCATCAATTTCGTCGTCTCCGAGGCGGGGCGAATCGAGCGCATAAGCTGCGGCTGACCCCAGCACTGCGCCGCTTTGACAAACGGGTTGAAAAACCCGGGCATAGCAGCAAGTCTAGCCGCTATGAATGCCCCTCCGCCCATCCCGCTGACAACCCGTGAAAGCCAGAAAGTGGCGTTCCATCGTTCCGAGTTGAACGTCATCCTGTCGCTTTACGGACGCATGGTTGCCGCCGGAGAATGGCGGGACTACGGAATGTCGTTCCTCAAGGACGTGGCGGTGTTCTCGGTCTTCAGGCGGACGGCCGAGGTGCCGATCTACCGGATAGAGAAACGGCCCAAGATGCGGCTCCGGCAGGGCCAGTATTCCGTCGTCGGGATGGAAGGGCAGGTTCTCAAGCGGGGGGACGATCTCAGGACCGTGCTGCGGGTGCTCGAACGCAAGCTGATCCGCGCGGTAGAGTAGAAGGCCCCCGTTACAGCCGTCTGCGCATGGTAATCTGCCCATCCCCCTGCGCCATGATCCGGGAAATGGCAGCGTCGATTGGCTCAAGCGTCACCGCCATATGATGCAAGTTGGCGTGGATCAGGGTCTGAGGATCCGCAGCAAGGGCGACATGCCCCTTCCAGAAGAACAGGTCGCCCCGCTTTATGGGGTCATCCGGCGCGACAGCCTCACCCAGCGTGGCCTCCTGCACGTCGCTGTCACCGGGACAGGGCCGACCGCAGGCGTGCAGCGCGACCTGCACCAGTCCCGAACAATCGATCCCGAAAGACGAATTCGCCCCCCAAAGGTAAGGCGTGCCCAGGTAGCGTTCCGCCACGGCCACGGAATCGGATTCCAGATCATCGGCCAAATGCGCCGTGGGCACCCAGCCAAGTTCGGTGCGAGTGAACCGGCCCTCTTTCTCGCTCGTCGCAACGATGGCCATATGCGGCAGGGCCATGCGCTCGGGCGCCTTGAAATCGGGCGCGTCGTAGACGTGGGTCTGCCGTGCGCCGATCCACTCCAGTGCCTCGGGCCGGTCGCTTTCCGCGGCCAGACCCGCCTCGGCCACCCAGCCAACATATTCTGCCAGCGCCGCGATGCCGAAGGCGAAACCGTCGCGCCTTTCCAGCACCTCGAAACCCTCGCCATAGCGCAGCTGCCTGGCGCGTGGACCGCCGGGGGACAGGCTCAGATCCAGGACCGGCCAGCCGACATGGCGGGGCGGCTCGGGGTCCGCCGGGCTGCGGTCCGGATACTCGGCGGCCAGCCAGCGTGCGACGACGCGGTCATTAACCGGGGTCAGACGCGGGTCGCTCACGACGACAGCACCGCCGGCAGGGCCTGCAACAGGGCCCGAGCCCCCTGCCCAACGCCGCCCTTGGGGCGCGCCGGCGCCGGGGTAGGCTGCCAGCCATAGATGTCGAAATGTGTATAGGGGGCGGTCTCAACGAAACGGCGCAGGAACAGCGCCGCGGTGATCGACCCGGCGAAGCCGCCCGCGGGCGCGTTGTCCAGGTCCGCGATTCCAGGCTCGATCATGACTTCGTAGGGATCATGAAAAGGCATCTGCCAGACCGGGTCGCCCACCAGGGCGCCGGCTTGCGGCAGGGCCTCGGCCATCCGCGCGTCGGTAGTGTAGAAGGGTGCAATGTCGGCACCCACGGCGGCGCGCGCCGCGCCGGTCAGCGTGGCGAAGGAGACGATCTGGTCGGGTGCTTCCTCGTCGGCCAGGGCCAGCGCGTCGGCCAGCACAAGCCGCCCCTCTGCGTCGGTGTTGTTGATCTCGACCGTGAGCCCCTTGCGGCTGGTCAGAATGTCGCCGGGGCGGAACGCATCGCCACCGACGGCGTTTTCTACAGCCGGAATCAGAACGCGCAACTTCACTTCAAGGCCCAGCGCCATAATCATCTGGGCCAGGCCCAGCACGGTGGCCGCGCCGCCCATGTCCTTTTTCATCAGCGCCATCGAGCCGCCCGGCTTGAGGTTCAGCCCGCCGGTGTCGAAGATCACCCCCTTGCCCACAAGGGTCAGCGTCGGGCCACTGTCACCCCAGCGCAGATCGATCAGACGCGGGGCGCGTGCGGCGGCGCGGCCGACAGTATGTATCATTGGCAAATCACGCGACAGCAGGGCGTCGCCTTCGACAACCTCGATCGCGGCGTCATGATCCTCGGCCAACCGTGCGGCAGCCTCGGCCAGCTCTTGCGGGCCCATATCGTTGGCCGGTGTATTTATCAGGTCACGGGTCAGCGCCTCGCCCGCGGCGATGGCTTCCAGCCGTGCGGCATCGACGCCTGCAGGGGCGGCAAACCGAGGCCGCTCTTCCGTCACGGTTCGATAGCGGTCGAAGTGGTAGCCCGTCAGAAGCAGGGCAAGCGCCGCCTCGTCCAGCGCAGCGCCCTCCAACGTGTTTTCCAGGTGATAGTTTCCGGCGGGCAGGCCCTGCGCCGCCTCGGCAATGGCCATGCGCTTTCGCCGCCGCTGCTCGGCACTGCCCAACCCGACGAAGGCACAGGAGATCTCGCCCGCGTCGTCAGGCACCAGTTGCCGCTCGCCTGCCCGGCCCGAGAAGCCGGTCGCACGCAGCCAGGCGGCCCAGCGCCCGGGCAGGGCGTCCAGCAGAGCCGCCAGGTCCTCGACGGCGACGGCGTGCAGGGGGGTCGTCTGCGTGGCGGGCGGCAGAAATTTCATGGCGGGGGACCTTTCCGGATCAAATCTCGCGCCAGCCTAGTGCATGGTGCCGCCGCTGCAAGCGCTCACCAGCCGGGGCGAATGAGGCCGATCTCGTCCAATGTGGCGGTCAGCAACCGCATCAATCGCGCCAGGGTCGCCGCAAGGGCAGGTTCGTCCCCGGCGACATGGCAGTAGTGCGCATCCGCCCCCACCCGAGCGACACGTCGCATCCCGATCCGGTCGGCCAGTGCCACGATGGCGTGCAGCCGGCTGTCAAGCCGCTCCGGCTCGGCCAACTGATAATCGTCCTCGAGACGGCGCAGGTGCCGGCCTAGGTCGGTCAAACAGACCGAGAGAAAATCTTCGGTGCGCCGGACATCCTGAGCCCCGGCCATTTCGCCCGCCACGGGCAGGCACTGGTCATGTTGCCCCGCTTCACGCGGAACCAGCCTGATTATCTGCATTTCCCCTTTCCCGCGACACGGCGCGGGACCCTTGATATTCACCACGGGGCACAGCCTGACGCGAAACGGTTTCCAAGGCGGTAACGAGGCGGCGGCGCGCAACAGGGTTTTCCCTCGAAATTGCCGCGAATTGGGCGTATGCCCATGGTCCGGACCGGAGGCAGGATAATGCTCAGCCCAACCCCCTTGCCCGACTACCTCGTCAATCGCTACCACGGCTGGCGAGCCACCACCTATGCCAGGAATACCGCCTGGTATCAGCACCTGGCCGAGATGGGCCAGCACCCCCGTGCCATGGTGATTTCCTGTTGCGACAGTCGGGTCCATGTGACCTCGATCTTCGGCGCCGACCACGGCGAGTTCTTCATCCACCGCAACGTGGCCAACCTCGTGCCGCCGCATACCCCCGACGGAGAGACCCACGGCACCTCGGCCTCGGTCGAATACGCGGTCACCGTACTGAAGGTCGCCCACCTGATCGTTCTCGGCCATTCCAACTGCGGCGGCGTTAAGGGCTGCTATGACATGTGTTCAGGCAAGGCGCCCGCGCTCGAGGACAGTTCCAGCTTCGTCGGCCGCTGGATGGAGATTCTTCGCGGCAAGTTCGAGGCCCTGCCCTCGGGCGACGAGGACACGCGCCTGCGGGAACTGGAACAACAGGCGGTCAGGACGTCGCTGCAGAACCTCATGACATTTCCCTTCGTTAGCCAGGCCATGCAGGGGGGCCGGCTTACGCTGCACGGCCTTTGGAACGACATCGGCGCGGGCAGACTGTCCTGCCTTGATCCGCAGACCGGGGAATTCACTCCGCTATGATCCGATAGAGGTTGCCCCGGCGGCAATTCGATCCTAAGCACCCGCAACCTGAGACGACCCGGGGTGCCTTATGGCCGACATCCTTTCACTTGCCGCCGAAAATCTTCTGTCCCCCGTCATTTTGTCGTTCATCCTGGGTGTTGCCGCGGCACTTGGCCGGTCCGACCTCTCGGTGCCCGAGGCCGTCGCCAAGGGGCTTTCGATCTACCTGCTTTTCGCCATCGGCTTCAAGGGCGGGGCCAGCGTGGCCAGCCACGGTGTGGACGCCACGCTGGTTGCGACCATCGCGGCGGGCCTGATCCTTTCGGCCGGTCTGCCCATGATCGCCTTCAACCTGCTGAAGATCATGACGCGGATGTCGCGCACCGATGCCGCTGCGGTGGCCGGGCACTATGGCTCGATCTCGATCGTGACCTTCGTGGCCGCGACCTCCGTGCTGCAGGGGCGCGGCATCTCCTCCGAGGGCTACATGGTGGCCGTGGCCGCCGTGATGGAGGCCCCGGCAATCCTCTCGGCACTCTGGCTGATCTCGACCGGGGGTTCCGAGAAACGCATGGACGGCGCGCTGTTGCGTGAAATCCTTCTCAACGGCTCCATTGTTTTGCTGGTGGGGGCATTCTTCATCGGCATGGTGACAGGCGAGGACGGGCTGGAGAGCATATCCAGCTTCATCGTGGCGCCCTTTACCGGCGTACTTTGCCTATTCCTGCTGGACATGGGTCTGGTCGCGGGGCGTGGGTTGCGCGACGTGCGCGGGGTTCTGGGCGGCGGGGCCATCGCCTTCGGCGTCCTCATGCCCCTGGTCGGTAGCCTGGCAGGACTGGCGGCAGCTATGCTGATCGGACTCAGCACCGGCGGCGCTGTCCTGCTCATGGTGCTGTCGGCGTCGGCAAGCTATATCGCGGTTCCAGCGGCAATGCGCGTCGCCCTGCCCGAGGCGAACCCCTCGATTTACCTGACCCTGTCCCTGGGCATAACATTCCCCTTCAACCTGACGGTCGGCATCCCGCTTTACGTGACGCTGGCCGAACTGGCCACCGGAGGCTGACATGAAGACCCACAAGGCAAAACGCGTGGTCATCACGATCGAGGCCATCATGCAGAAACGCCTGACGGACACGCTCGAAAGCGCGGGCGTAACAGGCTATTCCATTCTTGACGTGATTGGCGGATCTGGCCGCTCCGGCCCCTGGACCTCGGAGGGCCAGATCAGCCGGGCCAGCGGCATGGTGCAGGTAATCTGCATCATCCGCGAGGAACGCCTGGATACCCTGATGGAAGCCGCTTTCGACGTGGTAGACAAGCACATCGGCGTGGTCACGATCACCGACGTGGAAGTCTTGCGGGCCGAACGGTTCTGAAACGAAAGGACCCGCCGAGTGCGGCGGGTCCCCGGGAATCTTCCGTTATCGTCGGTCAGCCCTTCTTGAGCATTCGAACGCCCAGCGTCTCGGCAATCTGAACGGCGTTGAGGGCCGCGCCCTTGCGCAGGTTGTCGCTGACGCACCAGAAGTTCAGGCCGTTGTCGATGGTGCTGTCTTGGCGGATGCGGCTGATGAAGGTGGCAAAATCACCAACGCATTCGACGGGCGTGACGTAGCCACCATCCTCGCGCTTGTCGACGACCATGAGACCGGGCGCCTCGCGCAGGATGTCGCGGGCCTCGTCGTCGTCGAGGAAATCTTCGGTCTCGATGTTGATCGACTCGGCATGGCCCACGAAGACCGGGACACGCACACAGGTCGCCGTGACCTTGATCGAGGGGTCGACGATCTTCTTGGTCTCGGCGACCATTTTCCACTCTTCCTTGGTGGACCCGTCATCGAGGAAAACGTCGATATGCGGGATCACGTTGAAGGCGATTTGCTTGGGGTAGACACTTGGCTCGACCTCCTGCCCCGGCACATAGACACCCTTGGTCTGGTTCCAGAGCTCGTCGATGCCATCCTTGCCAGAGCCGGAAACCGACTGGTAGGTGCTGACCACCACGCGCTTGATACCCGCGCGGTCATGCAGCGGCTTGAGCGCGACGACCATCTGCGCGGTCGAACAGTTGGGGTTGGCGATGATGTTCTTCTTGGCGTAGCCATCGACCGCCTCTGGATTGACCTCGGGCACCACCAGCGGAACGTCCGGATCGTAGCGGTAAAGCGAGGAATTGTCGATCACCACGCAGCCCGCTGCGGCCGCCTTGGGCGCATAGGTCTTGGTCGCATCCGACCCGATGGCGAAAAGCGCGATGTCGAAGCCCGTGAAATCGAACTGGTCAAGATCCTTTGTCTTGAGCGTCTCGTCGCCATAGCTGACCTCGGTGCCCAGCGAGCGGCGGCTGGCCAGCGCGACGACTTCGTCGGCTGGAAACTGGCGCTCTGCCAGGATGTTGAGCATTTCCCGGCCCACGTTTCCCGTGGCGCCGACGACGGCGACTTTGTAGCCCATTGGCTTTGGCTCCCGATTTGAAATCGTTCGCCTGATAACTCTGCAAGGCAGAAATTGGAAGGGCTAGTCGATCCGGTCGCGGCTGAAGGCATAGATCGCCAGCCCCGCGAGCAACAGCAGACCGTAGACCAGGAACAACGTGGCATAGGGGTCGGACGGGGCCTCGGCCACCGCGGATTGCGCCGTGTGAACCTGGCCAGTGACGAACTGCATCACCCCGACACCCGCGATCCCAAAGAGGTTCATGAGTGTAACGCCGCGCCCGGTCAGATGCGCCGGGAAAAAGGCACGGCCATGGGCGATGAGTTGTGGAAAGGACGCGCCGAAGAAGCCGACCAGCGCCAGCAGCGCAACCACGGTCCAGATATTGCTCATGGTTAGGCCAGCAAGCGCGAAGCAGGCCGCGGCCCCCAAAAGGTTGCCCCCGAAGATGCCCCACTTGCGCGTGCCCAGCCAGCGGTCCAGCGGTCCGTAAAAGAAGTTGCCGGCGATCATGGCCAGCCCCATGACCAGGGACACGAGGCCGATCCGGGCCGCGTCGGCACCAAAGACATCCGCCATATAGGGGCCGACCCAGAGCCCCCGTGTCCCCGCCGAGGGCGCGTA
>Ga0102925_1000077_pt1 | contig 45154 bp, 36 predicted proteins | sample SalPonR1_A_D1_MG_FD_78216 | JGI IMG/M metagenome (GOLD analysis project Ga0102925, IMG submission 78216) | Salt pond soil microbial communities from South San Francisco under conditions of wetland restoration - Salt Pond MetaG R1_A_D1_MG | ecosystem: Environmental > Aquatic > Marine > Intertidal...
GCCAACTCTGCCCCAGAGACCTCCGTGGCATCCGGCTATTGCCGGCATGACTGGGTGATCCGGCATCGTTGCACGCGCCGTTTGGTTGCGGGTCCGGACAGCCGAGCGCGTGAGTCGTGTCGGTGAAGTGACGCCCTGCAAGGCTTTACGCCGCGGATGGGATGGGCCGGGAAACCTTAACAACTTCTGAATCCGTCCCTGTAACCCGTTGATTTTCCATGGGCCACCCCCCGTCCCACGGCTGGGACATGAAAAAGCCCGGCACGGGGGCCGGGCGATTTCCATGGCTCTGCGGGCCGGTCACTCCGCCGGGACGGCCTGCTCCTCGATGCCAAGAGGGTGGCTGATCTTGTCCAGCATCTCCTTGGGGCAGACCTGCACGAAATGCGCCAGCTCGATATCCCAGTGTTGCAGGATATCCTGTCCCTTGCGGCTCGTCGTCTCCTCGACATGCCGCTCGATCAGCCGCTTCAGTTCGGCCTCCCAATGCGCGGTCGAGACCGGGCAGGTCACGAGGCTCTCCATGTTCATGAGCGTCTGCCCCTTGCCCTCTGGATCGTAGACATATGCCATGCCGCCGGTCATGCCCGCCCCGAAGTTCGCGCCGATCTCGCCCAGGATCACCGCGACACCGCCGGTCATGTATTCACAGCCGTTGGAGCCGCAGCCCTCCACGACCACCTGGGCCCCGGAATTCCGCACTGCGAACCGTTCCCCGGCGCGGCCTGCTGCGAACAGGACCCCCCCGGTCGCCCCGTAGAGCACGGTATTGCCGACAATCGTGTTCTCCGCCGCTTTCAGCGGGCTGACCTGCGGCGGCCGCACCACGATGGTGCCGCCCGACAGACCCTTGCCGACATAATCATTGGCGTCACCCGACACCTCGAGCTTCAGCCCCGGAGCCGCGAAGGCGCCGAGCGACTGACCCGCCGAGCCGGTCAGCTTCACCGTCAGATGGTTCGGCTGCAGCGCGTTGTTCATGCCAAAGGATTTCACGATATGGCTCGACGTGCGGGTGCCGACGGTCCGGTCCGTGTTTTGCACCGCGTAGGACAGCTGCATCTTCTCGCCATCCTCCAGGAACCGCGCCGCATCGCGCACGATTTCGGCATCCAGCGTGTCCGGCACCGGATTGCGCGGGCGGGTGCGGTCGTAAACGATGTCATCCGACCCGTCGACCCGGATCAGAAGCGGGTTGAGGTCGAGATCATCGAGATGATCCGATCCGCGGCTGACCTGGCTGAGCAGATCGGCACGGCCGATCACCTCGTCCAGCGACTTCGCCCCGATCGAGGCCAGCACCTCGCGCACCTCCTGCGCATAGAAGGTGATCAGGTTCACCACCTTGTCGGCGTTGCCGGTAAACTTCTCCCGCAGCTCTTCATCCTGCGTGCAGACGCCCACCGGGCAGGTGTTCGACTGGCACTGCCGCACCATGATGCAACCCATGGCAATGAGCGCCGCGGTGCCGATGCCGTATTCCTCAGCCCCCAGCATCGCCGCCATGACGATGTCACGCCCGGTGCGCAACCCGCCATCGGTCCGCAGGGTCACGCGGTCGCGCAGCTTGTTCATCGACAGGACCTGATGCGCCTCGGTCAGGCCCATCTCCCACGGCAGCCCGGCATATTTGATCGACGTCGCAGGCGATGCGCCGGTGCCACCATTGTGGCCGGAAATCAGGATCACATCCGCCTTGGCCTTGGCCACGCCGGCCGCAATCGTGCCGACACCCGAGGACGCCACCAGCTTGACCGTCACCTTGCAGCGCGGGTTAATCTGTTTGAGGTCGTAGATCAGCTGCGCAAGGTCTTCGATCGAATAGATGTCGTGGTGCGGCGGCGGCGAGATCAGCGTCACCCCCTTGGTCGAGTGGCGCAGACGGGCGATCAGGTCGGTGACCTTCATTCCCGGAAGCTGTCCCCCCTCACCCGGCTTGGCGCCTTGGGCGACCTTGATTTCAAGCTCTTCACACTGGTTCAGGTATTCGGCGGTCACGCCAAAGCGGCCCGACGCCACCTGCTTGATCTTGGCAGACGGGTTGTCGCCGTTGGGTTCCGGCACGAAATGTGCCGGGTCTTCGCCACCTTCGCCGCTGTCGGACTTGGCGCCGATCCGGTTCATGGCCACGTTCAGCGTCTTGTGCGCCTCGGGCGACAGAGCGCCCAGCGACATGCCCGGTGTCACGAACCGCTTGCGGATCGAGGTGATGGATTCCACCCGCTCCAACGGGATCGCGTCGCCCAACGGCTTGATCGCCAACAGATCGCGCAAATGGATCGGCGGGTTCGCCTGCATCGCCTTGGAATAGGTCTTCCAAATCTCGTAGGATGCCTTGTTGCAGGCCATCTGCATCAGGTGCATGGACTGCGCGCCCCAAGCGTGGGTCTCGCCGGATTTGCGGGCCTTGTAAAACCCGCCGATCGGCAGCACATCCTGACCCCCGCGGAAAGCCAGCGCGTGGATCTCCTCGGCCTTGCGCTGCAATCCCGTCAGCCCAATGCCGGAAATCCGGCTCAGCATGCCGGGGAAATATTCTGCACACATCGCGCGGCTCAGACCGACCGCCTCGAAGTTCAGACCGCCGCGATAGGACGAAATGACCGAGATGCCCATCTTGGACATGATCTTCAGCAACCCCTGATCCACGGCATCGCGGTATTTCTTCACGGCCTCTGTCAAGGACAGGTCCAGCAACCCGCGATTGATCCGGTCCGCAAGCGAATCTTCCGCCAGATACGCGTTGACCACGGTCGCGCCAGCGCCGATCAGAACCGCAAAATAATGCGGGTCAATGCATTCTGCCGATCGCACGTTCAGCGAACAGAAGGTGCGCAACCCTTTCCGCGTCAAGTGGCTGTGCACCGCGCTGGTGGCGAGGATCATCGGCATCGCGACCTTGTCTTCACCGCAATATTCATCCGTCAGGACGATATGACCCGCTCCTGAACGCACAGCGTCTTCGGCCTCTGACCGGACACGTTCCAGTGCGTCTTTCAATGCGCCTTGGCTGCCACCTGCCGCGAAGGTGCAGTCGATCTCGCACAGGCCGGCGTTGAAATGGTTGGCCAAGTCCTTGAACTGCGCGTTGCCCACGAAGGGGCTGTCCAGAACGAGGATCTCGGTCTGCGCGCTCGACTCGTCCAGCACGTTCTTGAGGTTGCCGAAGCGTGTCTTGAGGCTCATCACCCGGAATTCGCGCAGGCTGTCGATGGGCGGGTTGGTCACCTGGCTGAAGTTCTGGCGGAAGTAATGCGACAACGGGCGGTACTTCTTGGACAAGACCGCCGACGGGGTATCGTCACCCATCGACGCGACCACCTCTTTGCCATCTTCGGCCATCGGGGCCAGAACCTGCTCCAGCTCTTCGATGCTGTAGCCAGCCGCGATCTGGCGGCGGCGCAATTCGCCCCCTTCGAACATCGCCGTTTCGGTCACCCGGGAGAGCGCGCTGTCCAATTCGTTGATCTTGCCGACCCAGTCGCCAAAGGGCTGGCAGGCCGCCAGTTTATCCTTGATCTCGACATCGTGGTAGAGCTTGCCCTCGGCCATATCCACAGCCAGCAGCTGACCCGGACCAAGCGCACCCTTTTCGCGGACGGTGCTTTCGTCGATCGGGACCATGCCCGCCTCGGACCCGGCGATCAGCATCCCGTCGCCTGTCACGACATAGCGCATCGGGCGCAACCCGTTGCGGTCCAGACCGGCGCAGACCCAGCGACCATCGGTCATGGCAAGCGCGGCCGGGCCATCCCAGGGCTCCATCACCGAGTTGCAATAGGAATACATGTCCCGCCACGCCTGCGGCAGTTCCACGGCCTGCTTCGACCAGGATTCCGGGATCAGCATTGTCTTTGCCATCGGCGCATTCCGTCCGGCGCGGACCAGCACCTCGAACACCGCATCGAGCGCCGCCGAATCGGACGCACCATTGGCGATGATCGGCTTGATGTCTTCGGCCATGTCCCCAAAGGCCGCCGAGGCCATACGGATCTCGTGGCTCTTCATCCAGTTGGTATTGCCCTTGAGCGTGTTGATCTCGCCGTTATGGGCCAACATGCGGAACGGCTGCGCCAGCCACCACTGCGGAAAGGTGTTGGTCGAATAGCGCTGGTGATAGATCGCAAAGGCGCTTTCGAACCGGTCGTCCTGAAGATCGGGATAGAACTCGGCCACTTGTTCGGCCAGCATCATGCCCTTGTAGATGATCGACCGGCAGGACAGCGAGGCGATATAAAGCTGCCCGATCCCCACCGCGCTCGCCGCCTTTTCAATCCGGCGGCGAATGACGTAAAGTTCGCGCTCGAAGGTTTCCTCATCGACCCCCTTGGAGTTGGAGATGATGATCTGTTCAATCTCGGGCCGCGTTGCATTCGCCTTCTCGCCCAGGCACTCGACATTCACCGGCACGTGCCGCCAGCCATAGATGTAATAGCCCATGCGCAGCACTTCGGTTTCCACGATGGTCCGGCAGGTCTCCTGCGCGCCGAAATCGGTCCGCGGCAGGAACACCTGGCCAATCGCCATCAGCTCGTCCATGCGCGGTGTATGGCCGGTGCGTTCGATCTGGTCGTAAAAGAACGGCGCCGGGATTTGCACGTGAATGCCCGCGCCATCGCCGGTCTTGCCATCCGCATCAACGGCACCACGGTGCCAGATCGCCTTGAGCGCGTCGATCCCTGCTGCAACCACGTTGCGCGACGGGGTGCCATCAAGGCTCACCACGAGGCCCACGCCACAGGACGAATGCTCGTCCTCCTCGGAATACATGCCGTTCTCGGCCATCCAGGTGCGCTTGGCTTCCTCGGCGCGGACCCATTCTGCGTCATATTTGGTCATGTGAAGTCCCTCCTCGGGGCCCGCTCACAAGGACGGCGGTCCTTGCGCGGGCTTGTGTCAATTAAGATCTATTCCGCAGCAACGGCGCTTGCGCCGGCGAACTGGCGCAGAACGGCATCCGCGCAATCACGCCCGTCGCGGATCGCCCAGACGACAAGAGACGCACCGCGCACGATGTCACCTACCGCATAGACGCCCGGCAATGCAGTCGCCCCGCTGGTGAATTCCGCTTTGACGGTGCCCCAACGGGTCACCTCCAGCTCGGGCACACCCCACAGAGTCGGAAGCTCTTCCGGCTCGAAACCCAGCGCCTTGATCACCAGGTCCGCCGGCTCGACATAGTCGGACTCTTCGATGACCTCGGGCATCTGGCGGCCCGTCGCATCCGGCAGACCAAGGCGCATTTTCTGCACCATGACGCCCTCCACCGGATCGCCGGTAAAGCCCTTGGGCGCGGTCAGCCATTCGAACTTCACGCCTTCTTCCTCGGCGTTCTGCACCTCGCGCTGCGAGCCGGGCATGTTCTCCCGGTCGCGACGATACAGGCATTTCACCGATTCCGCGCCCTGGCGGATCGCCGTCCGGACGCAATCCATCGCCGTATCGCCGCCGCCAATCACGACAACTTTCTTGCCCTCGGCGTTCAATTCGCCGCTTTCGAACTCGGGCACCGGGTCGCCAAAGCTCTTGCGGTTCGAGGCTGTCAGGAAATCCAGCGCGCGGACAATGCCGGCAACGCCCGATCCCGGACCACCCAGGTCGCGGGACTTGTAGACCCCCGTGGCGATGATCACGGCGTCATGTTGACTGCGAATCTCTTCGAAGGAAATCTCGTCGCCGACATTGCAATTCAGGACAAACCGCACGCCGCCCTGTTCAAGCTGTTCGTTGCGGCGCATGACGACCGGCTTTTCCAGCTTGAAACCGGGAATGCCATAGGTCATCAGCCCGCCCGCGCGGTCATAACGGTCATACACCGTGACCTGCACGCCCTGGCGGCGCAGCACATCCGCGGCGGCCAGGCCGCCTGGACCGGCGCCGATAATTCCAACGCTTTCGCGTCTCTCCTGCGCGGGTGTGATCGGCTTGACCCAGCCTTCTTCCCACGCGGTGTCGGTGATGTATTTCTCGACGGCACCGATGGTGACGGTGCCATGCCCCGATTTCTCGATGACGCAATTGCCTTCGCACAGCCGGTCTTGCGGACAGATGCGGCCACAAATCTCGGGAAACGTGTTGGTCGCCTGGCTGACTTCATAGGCCTCTTGCAACCGCCCCTCGGCGGTCAGGCGCAGCCAGTCGGGAATATTGTTGTGCAACGGACAATGCGACTGGCAATACGGCACACCGCATTGCGAACAGCGGCTTGACTGCTCCTTGGCCTTTGCATCGGCATATTCGGCATAGATTTCATGGAAGTCGTCGCGCCGCTCGTCAGCAGTGCGCTTAAGCGGCATGTCGCGTTCAACCTGCACAAACTTCAACATCGGCTGCTTGGCCATGGCTCGGGTCCTTCCTTAGCTCCGGTCGCGTCTGACTATAGAAATCATCAGCAAAAGAAAAGTCATATGTGCTGACCTATTTTGGGGAATTTCGCCGAGTGAGCCAAAAAATATTGCTGCGTCGCAGTTATTTTAGGTCCGGTCCGGACCCAACTTTCCTCTTTCTAATGATTTTCAGACCTTTATACCCGACGGCGAATTTGTATCTGGATCACTCCGATGGCCTTGACCCACTTGCTCATACTGGCCTTGATTCAAGGTATCACCGAATTCTTGCCGATCTCGTCTTCAGGCCACCTGATTCTCCTGCCGCAATTGACCGCACTGACAGACCAGGGACAGGCACTGGATGTGGCCGTACATGTGGGCACGCTTGGCGCAGTGATCCTGTTTTTCTGGACCGACGTGCGCGGCGTCGCAGCCGGTCTGGGTCGTCTTGTTCAAGGTCGGCTCGACACTCAAGGTGCGTTCTGGGCGCTTTGCCTGCTGGTCGCGACAGTGCCGGTTGTGCTCCTTGGTCTGGCGCTCAAGCTGACAGGGTTCGGCGACCTGCTGCGCTCCACCGCCGTGATCGGATGGACCATGCTGATATTTGGCATTTTGCTCTACTGGGCCGATCAAACCGGACCAGTGGTCAAACAAACCAGCAACTGGACCCTGAAAGATGCCGTCATCATGGGTCTCTGGCAGGCGCTGGCGCTGATTCCCGGCACCTCGCGCTCTGGCATCGTCATCACGGCCGGCCGGCAGCTTGGTTATGATCGCGAAAGCGCGGCGCGGCTTGCGATGCTGATGTCGATCCCGACAATTCTCGCCTCGGGCACCCTGCTCAGCGTCGAGGTGGCACAAGAGGCGAACACAGCGCTCTTTCGCGACGCCGCCATCGCGGCGGTGTTCGCGTTCCTTGCCGCCCTTGCCGCCTTGAAGCTGATGTTCGCGCTGCTCAAATCCGTGAGCTTCACGCCATACGTCATCTACCGCGTGCTGCTCGGCGTGATCCTTCTGGTCATCGCCTACACCTGAGCGACATCCGGTTTCCCTGGGTCGAAGATGCGTTGGAATACACTCCGGCGATTCAAAGCCTTGTCGCAGCCTGTCGGATTGGCGCAGCCAATTCGAAACCCTAGCCCCGATGATAGGGCGTTCCGGCAATGATCGACGCCGCGCGATATAATTGCTCGGCCATCATCACGCGGACCAGTTTGTGCGGCCAGACCATCTTGCCAAACGAGAGCAGAAAATCCGCCTGTCCGCGCAACGATTGGTCCAATCCGTCCGCCCCTCCAATGACAAAAGTCACGTCAGATCGCCCCTGATCCGCCCAGGTCCGCATCATTTCAGAGAAGTCCGGCGAAGACAGGACGCGGCCGCGCTCATCAAGGCAGACAGTCAAGGACCTATCCGGGATCGCCGCCCTGAGCAGCGCGGCCTCGGCAGCTGTCCCGCCGTTTTTCCTGTCCTCGACTTCGACTTCGGTTCCAAATCGCCAGCCAAGGGTGCGCCCGGTCTGACCGAACCGGGACACATAGTCATCCAAGAGGGCGCGCTCTTCGGACCGGCGATTCAGCCGCCCTACGGCGCAAAGATGCACCCGCATCTAGGTAGACCGCACTAGCTGGTCTGTGCCGCGCCCACCGGGAGCCACATCTTTTCCAACTGGTAAAATTCGCGCACCTCCGGCCGGAACACATGCACGACCACATCGCCGGTGTCGATCAGAACCCAGTCGCCTGTTTCCTTGCCTTCGACCTTGCACAAAACGCCGCGCTCGGACTTGAGCGTATCCACCAGCTTTTCGGCAATCGCAGTCACCTGTCGGGTCGATCGCCCGGAACAAACCACCATGTAATCGCCAATGGCCGATTTTCCGCGCAGATCGATCTGCACGATATCTTCGGCCTTGTTGTCTTGAAGATCGTCAAGGATCGCCGCGAGCAACGCGTCGCTGGCTGATCCGGCTCGGGATGCACCGGTCATCGGTACGCCCCCGTCAGCGGCCTTGGCCACATCCGATTGAAGTGACAGGACATCGTCCTCCTTTGATTATGCGCCAATCATAGCAGGCGCCCGCATGGGCAGAAGGTAACACCTGCAATGTGGATTCTCAATGACCGCGGCCAAAATTGGCGATCAGGCGCCGTAAGGCACCCAAACGGTCTTGGTATCCGTCGCCGCATCAAGAAAGACGCGCCCTTCGCCCGCCTCACCCGCCCAGTCGCGCGCGCGCCCGTCATTGACCCATGTCCGCTTGAGGTTGCCGGCGGCCCCGCGCTCGATCCCGGCAGACAGATCAGAGGAGGAAAAGGACCACACCGCCTCGACATCCATATGGCTGGCCAGCACCGGGGCCAGATCGGTATGACGCCCGGTGAGGATATTGACCACACCACCCGGCACATCCGACGTTTCCAGGACCTGGTAGAAATCCGTCGCGGCCAGCGGGAACGGCTCCGATGCCACCAGCACCGTGCGGTTGCCCATCGAAATCGCCGGGGCCATCACCGACACCAGTCCCAGCAGCGGATGATCATCCGGGCAAATCGCCCCGATCACACCGCAGGGCGCGCGCATCGCAAGCGCCACGCCCCGCAAGGGGACCTGCGCCACGCGGCCGTCGAACTTGTCGGCCCAGGCGGCATAGGTGAACAGGCGGTTCACCGATACATCGACCTCTTTCGCGCCGGATCGGCCACCCGTCATCCGGTTGATCCGCGCAGCGAATTCGTCTTTCCGTGCCGCGAGGTTCTCGGCGATGTAATACAGGATCTGCGCCCGCAGATGCCCCGTTGTCCCGGCCCAGCCCTTGGCCGCCCGCGCCGCTTCGACGGCATTGCGCACATCCTTGCGGTTCGCCAGGGGCGCCTGCCCGATCAATTTTCCCGCTTTGGTGAAGACGTGATAGGCATGGCCGCCATCGGGCCGGGCCTGCTTGCCACCGACATAAAGCTTCGCCGTCCTGTCCACCGCCTGTGGCTCTGTATCGGCCCGGCTGCTGAACCCGGCGATCTTGGCCAGCGCTTTTCCGGGCCCAGACGGCTTGGAATAGGCCATCATCCCTTCCGGCCCGCCCTCGCGCCCGAACCCGCTTTCGCGCACCCCGCCAAAGGGGGCCGCCGCGTCGAACATGTTGGTCCCGTTGACCCAGACAACGCCCGCCGCAAGCTTTGGCGCAATGTCGAGGGCCACGTTGATGTTTTCGCTCCACAGCGTCGCCGCCAGCCCGTAACGCGTGTTGTTCGCCAGATCGACGGCCTCACTCGGCGTGCGGAACGTGGTCCCGACAAGCACGGGTCCGAAAATCTCTTCCTGCATCAGAGGATCGGCGGTGCTAAGCCCGGTGATCAGCGTCGGCGGATAAAAACACCCGCTCTCCGGCATCTCGCAATTCGCGCGATATGTCGTACCGGAAGAGTTGCCATCGACCAGCTTTCGAATCGCCTCCAGCTGTTTGGGGTCGACAATCGCGCCGACGTCGATCGACTTGTCCAAAGGCGAGCCAACCCGAAGCGTGTCCATCCGCGCGCGCAGCTTGGCATGGAACCGCGACGCCACGCCTTCCTGCACCAGCAGCCGCGACCCGGCGCAACACACCTGCCCCTGGTTGAACCAGATCGCATCGACAAGGCCTTCAACGGCCGAATCCAGATCTGCATCCTCGAACACGATATAGGGCGACTTGCCGCCCAACTCCAAGGTCAGCGCCTTGCCCGACCCAGCCGTCGCCTCGCGGATGCGCCGCCCCACGGCGGTCGATCCGGTGAACGCCACCTTGTCCACGTCCGGGTGCGTGACGACCCTCTCTCCCACGGCCCCGTCACCCGTGACGATATTGACCACGCCTTTCGGCACCCCGGCCTGGCGGCAGATGTCGGCGAACAGAAGCGCGGTCAGCGAGGTGTATTCAGCAGGCTTCAACACCACGGTGTTGCCCGCCGCCAGGGCCGGTGCCACCTTCCAAGACAACATGAGCAGCGGGAAGTTCCACGGGATCACCTGCCCGCACACGCCCTGCGCCACGCGCCCGGCATATTCGCTGTCGAACAATTGCGCCTGACCGGCATGATAGTAGAAATGCCGTTGCGCCAGCGGGATATCGATGTCCCGGCTTTCGCGGATCGGCTTGCCGTTGTCCAATGTTTCAAGAACCGCGAACAACCGCGCATGTTTCTGCATGAGCCTCGCCAGCGCATAAAGATACCGCGCGCGCCCCGGTCCGCCCAGCTTCTCCCATTTGCCCTGCGCCCGGCGCGCGGCCGCAACGGCGGCATCCACATCGTCCTCCGTCGCCTGGCTCACATGCGCCAGAACCTCCCCCGTCGCGGGATTGCGGCTCTCGAACACCGCTTCGGGTTCAGTCATGGCTCCGTCGATGAAATGACCAAACCGATCGCCCTGGTCGACCAGCCATGCCAGCGCATCCCCCGCTGCCTCGGGGGCCGACCCGTAATCCATACTCTCGAATATCTCTCGCACGGTCATGGCTTCTTCTCTTTAAAAATATGCAAACGCGACATCACCCAGCCGCGTGCCGCCAGGACGCCGAATAGGCCCCGGTCACATGATGCTCCAGCTGCCGTTCGATATCGCCCAGCAGCGACGAGGCGCCAAAGCGGAACAGATCGTTCTGCACCCAGCGGTCGCCCAGCTCTTCCTTGATCAACGCCAGGTACACCAGCGCGTCCTTGGCCTTGGAAATCCCGCCGGCGGGCTTGTAGCCGACACGGTGCCCCGTCGCCTCGTGAAACTCGCGGATCGCCCGGACCATCACCAGCGACACCGGCAATGTGGCATTCACGCTTTCTTTGCCGGTCGAGGTCTTGATGAAATCCGCTCCCGCCATCATGCAGACCAGCGAAGCCCGCGCCACGTTCTGCAAGGTGCCAAGCTCTCCCGTGGCCAGGATCGCCTTCACATGCGCCTCGCCGCAGGCCGCACGGAAGGCCCGCATCTCGTCATAAAGCGCCTGCCAGTTCCCGGTCAGCACATGCCGGCGCGAGATCACGATGTCGATCTCGGCAGCACCCGCCTTCACGCTCTCCTCGATCTCCGCGACACGAAGATGGAACGGTGACAGGCCCGCCGGAAACCCCGTGCTGACCGCCGCCACCGGAATCCCCGTGCCTGCCAGCGCCGTGACGGCGGGCGCAACCATATCGTGATAGACACAGACCGCCCCGACGGTCAGCCCGTCCATGCCCAGCGCCGCCAGCAAATCCGACCGCACCGGTTGCAGCGCCTTGGCGCACAGGCGGGTCACCCGGCCCACCGTGTCATCGCCCGCAAGCGTCGTCAGGTCGATACAGGTCACCGCGCGGCACAGCCACGCTGCCTGAAAGTCCTTCTTCACCGACCGCCGCCCCGGCAGCGCCGCCGCGCGCCGCTCGATCGCCGACCGGTTCGCCGTGGCCCGCATCACCCAGTCAAGGTCCAGCCCCATCCCCGGATTGCGCGGCTCGACCGTCTGCGGCAACTGCACCGCCTCTGTCTGCATCTGCATGGCTCTCACACTCCTTGGCGACTGATGCTGGCACGCGCTGTGTCCACGTACAAGCCGCTCCGCCGCGTTCACCGGATGATACGGATCCGCCTACCGGATCAAATTCGAAAACCACCGTTTGAACAGGGTCTTCTGCGGCCGCAGGATCGGCATATGCAGGATACGCGGCTTCGGCTGGTCCGAATAGATCAGCTCTGACGCCTCGAAAACACGTTTGTTGAATTGCGGCGGCAAGACGTAGAACCGCAGATCGGAATGCCACAGCGTTTCCCGGAACGTCGGCTGGTCGATCTTCATCCCCGCCGCATCATAAGCCGCCTGCCAATCGTCGAAAAACCGGTCGGTTGCCGCGTTCCTGCGATAGAGCAGCACCCCGCAATTGATCTCGGGAAAGGTCTCCGGCACCTCGGTCCGCCACATCCGCCTGTGTCGCGGCCGGTGCCACAGCATCACATGCGCGCCGCACAGGTCGAACTTCTGCAACAGGTCGAACAAGGACGACAGATCAGCCCGGATCATGGTGTCGTTGTCCAGGTACAGGGTCTCGTCATAGGGGCTGAACTTCAGCGCCCCCACCTTGGGCCGGGTCATGTCGGCGGGAATGACAAAGCTCTGGTCGAACCCCGAAACGTCATCACCCTCGGCACACCAGATCGCGCAGGGCAGATCCGGGTTGTGCGTCTTGACCGATGCTGCCGATCGCCGCGCCACATCCACATGGGCCTTGCCCCAGGCCACGTATACGACCCCGCGCGACGGGGGGGATTCCGACATTCTGACGCCTCCACGCTTGTGCCATCGCCTTACCCAAGCGCATGTCCCAAGTAAATGCACGGGCGTTTTTCCTTGACCGAAGGCGCCTGTGCGCCGATGTCAAACAGCCATGACCCAGAGCCTCCTGTCAGACCTGCAGACCCGCGCCCAAGGCTTCCTGTCGGACCTGCGGACCGAGGACAGCGGCCTCCCCGACACCGTGCTCGTCACGGCTGCGTATCGCGACACCGCCTTCACGCCAGAGCTCTTCAGAGCCCTCGACATCCCCCTGCCGGACAGGCTGCACCGAGCCGTGGACAAACGCCGGGCCGAATACTTGGCCGGCCGGGCAATGACCCTGGCGGCCATGGCGCTGCTCGGCCACGCGCCCACACCGGTCTCCAACGCAGCCAGCCGCGCACCGGTCTGGCCCGCAGACCTCACGGGGTCGATCAGCCACGCGCGTGGGCGCTGCGCCTGCCTTCTGTCACGCAACACGGAACAGACCTGCGGCGTCGACACCGAGGCCATGGCGTCGGGCCGCAGCCTCGCGGCGATCCTCTCCGAAACCCTGAGCCCCGAGGAACGCGAGACGATCACCAAGGGCGCGTTTCCTGTCGCCACGAATGCCACGCTCGCCTTTTCCGCCAAAGAGGCGCTGTTCAAGGCGCTCTATCCCCGCGTCAACCGGCATTTCGGCTTCGACGCTGCCACATTGCGCAGCCCGCCAGACGCGCGCAGCCTGACGCTGACCCTCGCAACCAACCTGACCGAAGCTCTCGGCGCCGGCCAGAGCTTCACGCTCAGGCACAGCCAGACCGACACCCATGTGCTCACATGGCTGGTCACGCCCGCGTCCTGATCTTCTTCTCTTTCCAAATATGCCAACGCCTCCCGATCCACCGGGAAAGACGCTCGATCCGACTCGAATCACTGGAACTGGAACAAAGAAAGAACATAAAAGAACGACATGTTTGCAGAGCTGTCGATCACCTCCAACTTCACCTTCCTCACCGGGGCGTCCCATCCCGAGGAATACATGGATCGCGCCGCCACGCTGGGCCTCTCGGCCATCGCCATCACCGACACCAACTCGGTGGCCGGCATCGTCCGCGCCTGGTCCGAAGCCAAACAGATCACCCGCCTGATCCGCGAACGTACCACGCTCGAAGCAAAGAACGGCCCGATCGGCCCACCCGTGCCCGATCACATCGATCACGCACGGTCACAGGCACTCACCCATGTGCCGCGCCTGATCCCCGGTGCGCGCATCGTCACCGACACCGGCTTCACCGTCACGGCGCTGGCTGCCACGCGGCAAGGCTGGGCGCAGCTCTGCCGCCTGCTCACCACCGGCCGCCGCCGCGCGCCCAAGGGCGACTGCCACCTCACGCTCGACGACCTGTTGCACTGTTCGCACGGCCTGCACTGGCTCCTGCACCCGCCGACACATGTCCCGACAGTCACGGACGGCGCGGGCGCATGGCACACACAGGCGCAGCAGCTGTCGCGCCGCTTTGCCGGGCAGACCCATCTCGTCCTCAGCCCGCGCTACGACGGGCAGGACAGGCCCCGTTTCGACCGCCTTGCAGGGCTGGCCCAGGATCTGAACCTGCCCACCCTCGCCTCGGCCACCCCGATCATGCACCACGGTCGCCGCCGCAAGCTGGCCGATGTGGTCACCGCGATCCGCCAGGGCTGCCGCGTTGATGAATTGGGCACCAAGGCGCTGGCCAATGGCGAACACCGCCTGCGCTCGGATGCCGAGATGCGCCGCCTGCTCGGCCCCCATGCCGAGGCCGTCACCCGCGCCGCCCAGCTCGCCGAAACCTGCCAGTTCGACCTCGGCCAGCTACGCTACGAATACCCCAGCGAAATCACCGCACAGGAAACCGCGACCCAACGCCTCGCGCGCCTGGCACAGGAAGGCCTGCATTGGCGCTATCCCCACGGCGCCCCCGACAAGGTGAAAACCCTGCTCAGCCATGAGCTCACCCTGATCGGAAAATTGAACTATGAACCCTATTTCCTCACCGTGCGCGACATCGTCGCCTTTGCGCGGGAACGCGGTATCCTCTGCCAGGGGCGCGGCTCCGCCGCCAACTCGGTGGTCTGCTACTGCCTCGGCGTCACCTCCGTCTCGCCCGAGATCGGCACCATGGTGTTCGAGCGCTTTGTCTCCGAAGCGCGGGACGAGCCCCCCGACATCGACGTCGATTTCGAACATGAACGCCGCGAAGAGGTGATCCAGCACATCTATGACCGCTACGGCCGCCACCGCGCGGGGCTCTGCGCCACCGTGATCCACTATCGCGGCAAACGCGCCATCCGCGAAGTCGGCGGCGCCATGGGCCTCAGCCAGGACACCATCGGCGCGCTGTCCTCGCAACTCTGGGGCTTCTTCTCGACCAACGGCCTCGAAGACCAGCGCATGCGCGAAATCGGCCTCGACCCCGACGATCACCGCCTGAAACTGACGATGGAACTGATCTTCGAGATCATCGGCTTCCCCCGCCACCTCTCCCAGCATGTCGGCGGCTTCGTCATCACCGAAGGCCGGCTCGACGAACTGGTCCCGATCGAAAACGCCACGATGGCGGATCGCACCGTCATCTGCTGGGACAAGGACGATATAGACGCGCTCGGCATCCTCAAGGTCGATGTGCTGGCGCTCGGCATGCTGTCGTGCATCCGCAAGGCCTTCGACCTGATGCAGCTCCATCACAGCCAGACCTACAACCTCGCCACCCTGCCGCCCGAAGACCCGGGCGTCTACGACATGCTCTGCAAGGCCGACAGCATCGGCGTCTTCCAGGTCGAATCCCGCGCCCAGATGAACTTCCTGCCCCGCATGAAACCGCGTACCTTCTACGACCTGGTGATCGAGGTCGCGATCATCCGCCCCGGCCCGATCCAGGGCGACATGGTTCACCCCTATATCCGACGCCGCAACGGCGAAGAGGCGGTCAGCTTTCCGTCAGATGAGTTGGGCGCGGTGCTGGGCAAGACCCTCGGCGTGCCGCTCTTTCAGGAACAGGCGATGCAGATCGCCATCGTCGGCGCGGGCTTCAGCCCCGAACAGGCCGACCGCCTGCGCCGCTCGCTGGCCACCTTCAAGAAACACGGCAACGTGTCAGAGTTCCGCACGCTTTTCCTGCGCGGCATGCGCAACAAGGGCTATGACGAAGATTTCGCCGAACGCTGTTTCTCGCAAATCGAAGGTTTCGGATCCTACGGCTTTCCCGAAAGCCACGCCGCCAGCTTTGCCCTGCTGGTCTATGCCAGCGCCTGGATCAAGCATCACCACCCCGGCATCTTCGCCTGCGCGCTGCTCAACGCGCAGCCCATGGGCTTCTATGCCCCCGCCCAGATCATCCGCGACGCCCGCGAACATGGTGTCACCGTCCTGCCCGTCTGCATCAATGCCAGCTTCTGGGACAACGTGATGGAACCGGACGAGGCAGGCGGCCTCGCCCTGCGCCTCGGCTTCCGGCAGATCAAGGGCATCGCAGAGGAAGACGCCACCTGGATCGCCGCCGGACGCGGCAATGGCTATCAAAGCGTCCGCGACCTCTGGCGCCGCGCGGGCCTTGATCCGGCCACCATCGCGCGCCTCGCCGAGGCCGACACGTTCCACGACCTGCGCCTGTCCCGCCGACAGGCGCTGTGGGACGCCAAGGCACTGACAACCCGCACGACCCTGCCGCTCTTCGAGGGTGATATCGACGGCGAAGCCATTTCGGAACCGGCAGCCCTGCTGCCGCAGATGACCGAAGGCGAACAGGTGGTCGAAGACTACGTCGCCCTGCGCCTGACCCTGCGCCGCCACCCGGTGGCGCTGCTGCGTCACATCCTGACACCGGATCCCTCCCGACCGGGCAAACCATACGTCTCAAACGGCAAACCGTACAAACCGCCGATGCCCCTGCCGTTCACGCGCGCGAACCCCGATTGACAGCCCCGCATTCTGCGGGGATCAGTGGCACCAAAAAAGGGAGCCAGACATGATCGCCATCATCTTCGAACTCATGCCCGCCGAAGGCCAGAAAGACGCTTATCTCGACATCGCGGCCACGATGCGCCCGATGGTGAAAGACATAGACGGCTTCATCTCGGTCGAACGGTTCCAGAGCCTGACCAACCCCGAAAAACTCCTGTCGATCAGCTTTTTCGAAGACGAGGACGCCGTCCTGCGCTGGCGCAAACTGGCCGCGCACCGAAATGCCCAATCCAGGGGCCGCGCCGGTATCTTCTCGGACTACCGCCTGCGGGTCTGCCACGTGATGCGCGACTACGGCATGTTCGACCGGGATCAAGCACCAGAGGACAGCGTCAAGGCGCACGGCTAGCTGCTTCTTCTCTTTGCAAATATGCAAACACGGCGTTGCAAATCGCGCACCGCCTGATGACGCGTCACCGCCACAAGGGGCCCCGAGGACAAAGCCGAAGGCTGCGGACGAGACACGCAGAATGGGCGCCCGCAGGCGCCCATACATTCAAATCCCGACGTCGATCATCGCCTTGGCGAGAACGGGGACGGACTCCGCGTTGAGACCGGCAATATTCAACCGCGAATCGCCGACAAGATAAATCGCGTGATCCTCTCGCAGTTTTTCGACCTGCTGCGGTGTCGCTCCGAGCCGCGAGAACATGCCGCGATGCTGGGCGATAAAGCCAAAGCGATCCGACCCCGACAGGCGCTGCAATTCCGCCGCCAATTGTTCGCGCAGCGCCAGCATGCCGGTGCGCATCTCTTCCAGTTCTTTCGCCCAGTCCGCGCGCAAGGCGTCATCGCTCAGAACCATCGTCACCAATCGCGCACCGTGGTCCGGCGGGAAGGAAAAATTCTGCCGGTTCAGATAGGCCAATGTCCCCTGATTCAGCTTTTGCGCAGAGGCGTTCTGCGACACCACCATCAAGATCCCGGTCCGCTCGCGGTAGATACCGAAGTTCTTCGAACAACTCGCCGCGATGATCGTCTCCGGCACCGAGGACGCGATCAGTCGCGTCGCGCCGGCGTCTTCGTCCAGACCATCCCCAAAGCCCTGATAGGCGATATCGACCATCGGTGTCGCACCGGTCTTGAGCAGCAGATCGACCAGCGCGCGCCATTCGGTCATGTTCAGGTTCGCACCCGTCGGGTTGTGGCAGCAGCCATGCACCAGCACAATGTCGCCGGGCCCGGCTTGGGCCAGATCCTCCATCATGCCGTCGAAATCGACACCACGGCTGTCATCGTCAAAATAGCGGTAGGGCACCATTTCCATGCCCATGTGCTTGAGGATCGACAGGTGGTTCGGCCATGTCGGATCGCTGACGAACACCCGCGCCTCGGGGTTTGCCATGCGGACAAGATCAAAGCCTTGCCGCACGGCGCCGGTGCCACCCGGCGTGGCCGCGGCGGCGACATTGGCGCGCGGCACCGCATCATCAAGAACCATCGCCACCATGGCATCGCCAAAGGCCGGATCGCCCGCAAGCCCGGTATAGGCCTTCGTCGTCTCGGCCTGCCAAAGCTGCTGCTCGGCCTGTTTGACCCCGCGCATGATCGGCGTGTTGCCGGACGCGTCCTTGTAGACGCCGACGCCGAGGTCGATCTTGCCGTCGCGCGGATCGTCGCGATAGGCTTGCACCAGGGCCAGGATCTTGTCTGCGGGTTGTTCTTTCAACGTCTCGAACATCAGGTGTCTCCAGTAGAAACGGGCACGGTGGGAAACATTCCCCATTCCGACCATGACCCGTCGTAAAGCGAAAAATCATCCTTGCCCATGCGCGCCATTGCCAGCGACAGGATCGCCGCCGTGACGCCAGAACCGCATGTGGTGATCGCCGGTTTCGACAGGTCCACGCCTGCCGCCTCGAAAATCGCGCGGGTGTCCTGGGGCGATTTCATCGTTTGGTCATCGTTCAAAAGGCTGGCGTAATGCACGTTCTTCGAGCCGGGAATATGCCCGGCGCGCATGCCTGGACGGGGTTCGGGATCTTCCCCGCGAAACCGTCCGGCCGAGCGCGCGTCGATGATCTCGTGATCGCGCAGCTTGGACGCCGCGGACACTTGCGTGACATCACGCACAAGATGCGCCTGCCGCCGGACCGTCATATGCCGATCGCGGATCAGCGGCGCCATGTCCTCGACGGCACGGCCCTCGGCCACCCATTTGGGAAACCCGCCATCCAGCACCGCAACATCACTGTGGCCCATCAGTTTGAACAGCCACCACACGCGGGCAGCGGAAAACAGGCCGGCCCCGTCATAGACCACCACCTGGTGCCCGTCGCCGACCCCCATGGCCCGCATCCGCGACATGAATTTTTCCACCGGAGGCGCCATATGGGGCAGATCCGACCGGCTGTCTGCAACATCGTCGATGTCGAAAAACCGGGCGCCGGGGATATGTGCCTTTTCGTATTCGGCTTTCGCATCCCGGCCCGCATCGGGCAGATAATACGATCCATCCAGGATACGCAGATCGGGGTCGCGCATATGCGCCGCAAGCCAATCGGTCGAAACCAGCGTTTTCGGATCGTCCTTTGCCATGACCATTCCCGCAATTGCCAATAATGGTTCTGCATAGAACCCGGCGCCGCGCGGTGCAAGACATTGCCCGTCTCAACAGATGTCGCGCCGGACCTTGCCCGATCCCGTTGCCGGCGGTCAAAGTGATCGGACCACCCTGATGGAAGACCGTCGCATTGCACCGGCGGCGACGCCTTGGGCCGGCCCCGGGAGCGGGCGGAAAGGCGTCCTGTCCTTCCCGTCAGCCCGCGTTCTTCAACAGCCGCTGCTTCTGACGGCCCCAATCGCGCTTGGCCGCGGTTTCGCGCTTGTCGTGGTTTTTCTTCCCCTTGGCGATCCCGATCTTCATCTTCGCGATGCCCTTGTGGTTGAAGTACAGAACCAGCGGAACAAGCGTCATGCCCTTGCGCTGTGTTTCGTTCCAAAGTTTCGACAATTCCTTGCGCGACACCAAGAGCTTGCGCCTGCGCCGTTCCTCGTGCGGGAACATGGCGCGGTTGTAGGGTGCGATATAGGAATTGACGAGCCACAGCTCCCCGTTTTCAACGGCGGCATAACATTCGGTGATATTGGCGCTGTTCTCGCGCAGCGATTTCACCTCAGAGCCCTGTAGCACGATCCCGACCTCCAGATCGTCCTCAATGGCATAGTCGAACCGGGCCCGCCGGTTTTCGGCGATCACCTTGTAATTCGGGTTGTCCTTCGGCTTTGCCATCGCTGCGGTCTCCTTTGGCCCGCGAGAGCTGTGGATATAGGATATCACAGGCAGTTTGAAACCGGTTTCCCGCCGGCTTGCAACACGATGGGCGGTCCTGACGGCCAGTTCCAGCGCATCCGGACAGCCCGCGCGTCGCTCTTTCAAACCCTTGCGGTGTCAAAGCCGGCACCGGCGAGCCTGCGAAGACAGCCACGACATGCATCGGCCTGATCGTCCGTTGAATGAAACCATCGCCCTGCAAACGGGTGATGTATCTGCGCAGCAGGACCCCACACTCCAGCATACGCAAGGTTCCGCAACCAAACAGGCGTTCTGGAAAACCATGCATCGACCGGCAGCGTCGTTGGAAGCTGCGACAGTCTGCCCTGCGATCCGGCTGTGCAATCCTGTCGCAGAGACGGTGAAACCTGACTCCGCAAACTATCTTTACAATATCAGTAAAGTTTCCTGACGGAGTGGCAATCATGGACACGCTCATCCTCTCGCGCATACAGTTCGGTGCGAATATCTCGTTTCACATCCTGTTTCCGACCATCACCATCGCGCTGGGGTGGGTGCTCCTTTTCTTTCGCCTGCGCCTTGCGGGGACAGGTGATCAGAAATGGGCCGATGCCTATCGCTTCTGGGTCAAGGTCTTCGCGCTCAGCTTTGCGATGGGCGTGGTGTCGGGCATCACCATGTCGTTCCAGTTCGGCACCAACTGGCCGGGCTTCATGGAAAGCGTCGGCAACATCGCGGGACCGCTGCTGGCCTACGAGGTGATGACCGCCTTCTTCCTCGAAGCGGTGTTCCTCGGCATCATGCTCTTCGGGATGTCCAAAGTGCCCGGCTGGCTGCACACGCTGTCGACCTTCCTCGTGGCTTTCGGCACGACGATGTCGGCCTTCTGGATCCTCGTCCTGAATAGCTGGATGCACACGCCTGCCGGCTTCGAGATGCGCGACGGCGTGGCCTTTGCGACCGATTGGTGGGCGATCATCTTCAATCCGTCGATGCCCTACCGGCTGGTGCACATGCTGCTGGCCTCTGGTCTGACCGTGGCGTTCCTGCTGACGGGTCTGAGCGCCTTCCGCTGGCTGATCGGGGACCGGTCGAACGGTGTGCAGGCGACCCTCAAGACCGGGGTGATCATCGGTGCCGTGCTGATCCCGCTGCAAATCCTGGCCGGAGATTTCCACGGGCTCAATACGCTGGAACATCAGCCGCAAAAGGTGGCCGCGATGGAAGGCAACTGGGATACCGGGCCAAACACGCCGCTGGTCCTGTTCGGCATCCCGGACGAGCAAACGCGCTCGACCGATTTCGAAATCAGCATTCCGAACGGCGCGTCGCTGATCCTGAAGCACTCGGCCGACGGGGTGGTACCGGGCCTCAATGACTTTATCGCCGAAGATGGCACGGTGCAGCATCCGCCCGTCGCGCCGGTGTTCTTCAGCTTCCGCATCATGGTGGCGACCGGCATGGCGATGCTGCTGCTGAGCTGGACTGCCGTGGTCTTCATGGCGCGCAAGCGGCGCGGGATCGAGGGCCTGCCCAGGCCGCTCTTGTGGGCGATGGTGCCGATGGCGGTCTCGGGCTGGATCGCCACGCTTGCGGGCTGGTACACCACCGAGATCGGCCGCCAGCCGTGGCTGGTGCAGGGCGTGCTGACAACCGAAGCGGCGGTCGCCGATGTACCCGCGCCGATGGTCGCCTCGACGCTGATCGTCTACCTGTCGATCTACGCCGCCCTGCTTGCCGCCTATGTCGGCGTGCTGTTCTACCTCGCCCGCAAGGCAACCATGGGAGAGCCGGCCGGCCCGACATTCCACGTTGCCCAAGAGGCGCAAGTCACCGTCGCAGCGGAGTAATACCATGTATCTGTTCGGAGATCCCGCCACATGGCTGCCCTTGGCCTTTGCCACATTGATGGGCCTGTCCATCCTGATCTACGTTGTCCTTGACGGCTTCGATCTGGGGGTCGGCGTTTTGTTCCCCTTCGCCGACAAAGACGAAAAAGACCGCATGATCGCCTCGATCGGCCCCTTCTGGGACGCCAATGAAACATGGCTGGTCTTGGCCATCGGCATATTGCTGGTGGCCTTTCCCACCGCGCATGGCACCATCCTGACCGCGCTTTACCTGCCCGTTGCCGTCATGCTGATCGGCCTGATCCTGCGCGGCGTGTCGTTTGAATTCCGGGTCAAGGCCCCGGTCCATCACAAGACCGCCTGGGACCGGGCCTTTTACCTCGGGTCGATGATGACCTCGCTCAGCCAGGGCTACATGCTGGGCATGTATATCATGGGCCTGGAAATGACCGCGTTCACGCTGGCGTTTTCTGCTCTCACAGCCGTGTTCCTTACCGTCGCCTACAGCTTTATCGGGGCCACCTGGCTGATCCTGAAAACCGAAGGCGCATTGCAACGCAAGGCAGTGCGCTGGTCGAAAGGCGGTATCTGGGGCGTTGTCCTTGGCCTTGGCGCGATATCGATCGCGTCCCCCCTGGTCAGCCAACGCATCTTCGACAAATGGTTCTCGGTGCCCGAGTTCTTTTTGCTGATGCCGCTTCCCCTGATGTCAGCCGCGCTTGTCGTGCTGCTCTGGATGGCCCTGCGCCGTTTGCCCACCCGCGACGACAGTTGGGCGTGGTTTCCGTTTTCGGCGACCATCGTGCTCTTCGTGCTGGGATTTTTCGGGATGGCCTATTCGTTCTACCCGTTCATCGTGCCGGACCAGCTTACCATTTACGAAGCGGCAAGCGCCCCGGAAAGCCTGTTCATCATCCTGATCGGGACCTGTTTCGTGCTTCCGATGATCTTGGGGTACACCGCGTTGGCCTATACGGTGTTCCGCGGCAAGGCGACCGCGCTCAGCTACGATTAGGGATGCGCTGACGGCCTTGTGCCGTCAGTCGGAACACCGCGTCCCCATCGAACACCGCGACGGTCAAAGGCCGCCCATAGCCCGCCCCGGTATCGAGGTTGACCCGGTTGTGATAGCGCTCGGGCGCATCGACGGGCGTGTGGCCATGCACCACCACCGCGCCATGATCGCGGCGGTCCTTGTGAAACTCCTGACGAATCCAGAGCAGGTCCTGTTCCTCCTGCCGGTCCAAAGACACGCCCGGCCGGATCCCGGCGTGAACAAAGAACAAGTCACCCTCGTGGTGGGACGTCTCCAGGCCACGCAGAAACGCCTTGTGCGCCTCCGGCATGGCCGCGCGCACCTGTTCGGCAAGGAGACCCTGGCGTATCCGCTCGGGCGGGTAGATGTCGTAGGACGCCAGCGTTTCGATCCCTCCGATCGCCGGATGCAACCAGTGATACCCCACCAGAAGACACGGATCGGTGCGCGGCCCGTCCGGATGGATGAACCATTCGAACAAGCGATCGTGATTGCCCTTGAGACACACCCAATTCCGCCCGGCATCAAGCCCGCCCGCCAACAGCTCGATGACGCTGCGGCTGTCCGGGCCGCGGTCGACATAATCACCCAGAAACACAACCCGCGCATCCGGGCCACCATCAGCCAGGACCCAGTCCAGCCGCTCTTCCAGCATGGATGCCTGGCCGTGGATGTCTCCGAATGCGTAAAGAGCGCGTGTCATACGCGCTCTTTCGCAGGGATATCGTCAAGGTTCAATCACGCGCCCCGTCAGGCCACATCGAATTGCAGCGGCTTGACCTGCCGGAACATACCGGTCTCGTGCAGCTTGGCGACAACATCCGCCGGCACCGGTTCATCAACGTAAAGCAGCGCAATGGCTTCACCCTTTGAGGCGGACCGGCCAAGCGTGAAGTTCGCGATATTGACGCTGTTCTCGCCCATGGTCGTGCCCAGGGTGCCGATGATTCCCGGCATGTCCTCGTTGGTCGTATAGACCATATGCGCGCCGATCTCGGCGTCGATATTGATGCCCTTGATCTGGATGAACCGCGGTTTGCCATCGCTGAACACCGTGCCCGCGATCGAGCGTTCGCGCTTGTCGGTCACCACCGTCAGCTTGACATAGCCTTCAAACGCCCCGGATTGCGCTTGGTTGGTCGTGCTGATCTTGATGCCCCGGTCCTTGGCGATCAACGGCGCGCTGACCATGTTCACGTCCGGATTCACCGGCTTCATGATGCCCGCGATCGCCGAACAGTTCAGCGCATCGAGGTTCATCTCGGACACCGACCCATCGTAAAGGATGTTGATCGCCTTGATCGGCTCATCGGTCATCTGGCCGATAAAGCTACCCAGATGATCGGCCAGCTTGATCCACGGCCCCATGATCTTGGCCTCCTCGGCGGTCACCGACGGCATGTTGAGCGCGTTTTCAACCGCGCCGGTCAGCAGGTAATTCGACATCTGCTCGGCCACTTGCAGGGCCACGTTTTCCTGCGCCTCCGACGTGGCGGCCCCCAGGTGCGGGGTGCAGACCACGTTGGGCAGGTTGAACAGCGGATTGTCCGTGGCGGGTTCTTCTTCGAACACGTCAAACCCGGCCCCGGCAACATGGCCGGATTTCAGCAGCTCCGCGACAGCCGCCTCATCCACCAGACCGCCGCGCGCGCAGTTGATGATCCGCACCCCTTTCTTGGTCTTGGCAAGGTTTTCGGCCGACAGGATGTTGCGGGTCTGATCGGTCAGCGGCACATGCAGGGTGATGAAATCTGCGCGCTTGAGCAGATCGTCGAGTTCGACTTTCTCGACCTGCATCTTCTCGGCCTTCTCGGCGCTCAGGAAAGGGTCATAGGCAACGACCTTCATCTTGAGCCCGCGGGCACGGTCACAGACAATCCCGCCAATGTTGCCGGCCCCGATCACGCCCAGCGTCTTGCCGGTCAGCTCGGCCCCCATGAATTTGGACTTTTCCCATTTGCCAGCATGGGTCGAAGCCGACGCCTCGGGGATCTGCCGTGCCACCGCGAACATCATCGCGATGGCGTGTTCCGCAGTGGTGATCATGTTGCCAAAAGGCGTGTTCATGACGATCACGCCCTTCTTGGAGGCGGCGTCCTTGTCGACATTGTCGGTGCCGATCCCGGCACGGCCAATCACCTTGAGATTGGTCGCGTTCTCGAGAATTTTCGGCGTCACCTTCGTGGCCGAGCGAATCGCAAGGCCGTCATACTGGCCGATCACCTCGGCCAGCTTGTCCTTGTCCTTGCCCAGATCGGGCTGGAAATCCACGTCGATGCCGCGATCCTTGAAGATCTGCACGGCGGCGTCGGAGAGTTTGTCGGAAATGAGTACACGGGGGGCCATATCATTGGTCCTTTGATGGATGTCGGATGTGGTGCGTGACAACACGCACCCCGAAAATTTCGGAGGAAAGGCGCGCAGGCACGCGCCGTCTGGACTCGGTCTGGGGTCAGGCCGCTTTGGCCTGCGCGTCGATCTCGGCGTGGAACGCCCAGTCAAGCCACGGCAGCATCGCTTCGATATCCGCCGTTTCGACCGTGCCGCCACACCAGATACGCAGGCCCGCCGGGGCATCGCGATACGCCCCGATATCCAGCGCCACGCCTTCCGCTTCCAGCCGCTTGGCAACCGCCTTGGCAAAGGTCGCGCCATCGGTGATTCGGGAATCGGTGAACTTGAGGCAGACCGAGGTGTTCGACCGCGTTGCCGGATCATCGGCCAGGTTCGCGATCCAGTCATTGGCGTCGCAGAAATCCCAGACCGCCTGCGCATTGGCATCCGCCCGCGCCATCAGGCCCTTGAGCCCGCCAACAGAGCGCGCCCAGTCGAGCGCCTGCAGGTAATCCTCGACACACAGCATCGACGGGGTGTTGATCGTCTCACCAACGAAAATTCCCTGGTTGAGCTTGCCGCCCTTTGTCAGGCGGAAGACCTTGGGTAGAGGCCACGCAGGCGTGTATGTCTCCAACCGCTCGACCGCACGGGGCGACAGGATCAGCATCCCGTGCGCTGCTTCGCCGCCCAGCACCTTCTGCCAGGAAAACGTCGTCACATCGAGCTTGTACCAGGGCAGGTCCTGCGCGAAAGCCGCGCTGGTCGCGTCGCAAATCGTCAGGCCACCGCGATCCGCCGGGATCGCGTCGCCATTGGGCATCCGCACCCCCGAGGTGGTGCCGTTCCAGGTGAACACGACATCCGTGTCGTAATCGAGCGCCGGCATATCGACGATCTGACCATAGTCAGCCGTCTTTACATCGGCGTCGATCTTGAGCTGTTTGACCACATCCGTGACCCAGCCTGCGCCGAAGGATTCCCATGCGACCATCGTCGCCTTGCGTTCGCCCAGCAGCGACCACATCGCCATCTCGACCGCGCCGGTGTCGGATGCGGGCACGATACCGATCTTGTAATCGCCCGGCACGCCGAGAATCTCGCGCGTCTCTTCGATTGCGGCCTTCAGCTTGGCCTTGCCCACGGCTGCCCGGTGCGAGCGACCCAACGGGGCGTCCGATAGCGCGTCCAGTTTGAAAACGGGGGGTTTGGCACAGGGGCCAGAGGAAAAACGCGGGTTGGCAGGCCGCGCAGATGGTTTGCGCACGGTTTCGTGCGACGCCGGTGGTGTCATAGCCATTTATGCTATCCTTCCAGATAAGCGCCCCTCGTTGGGGAGGGGTGTCCCACCTCCCCGTCTATGCGCCGGCCACCAGCGTTGCAAGTCGGAAAATGCAGATGATGCGTCGCACCGCGCCACAGAACCAGTCTCCCGGAGCGGATCAGGACCACGGCAGCGCCTTGCACGGGCGACACAAACGGATGTCCCCGGCACGCATTTCCCGAACGAAAAGACGACAGATCCCTTGCCTCTTGCGTCTGGCCTTTTGGCCGCACCGTGAGTAAAGCACCGAAAATCACGAAGGACATGCCCCATGCTCACAGCCACGCTGATCGCCAGCCCCGGACTGCTCGACCCTGCCTTGGCCGAATCGTTGCGCAATGCCTGGGGCGGCGGCGATCTTGTCTGGCTGGCTCCGGACGAGGCGGCGGAGTTCGAGATGGAGACCATCCCCGACACGGCCGAGACAAGCTGGACAGCGTTGCAGGGTCAATCTGTTGACCTTGCCATCCAACCCTCCGGGGGGCGGCGCAAGGCGATGCTGCTGGCCGACATGGACAGCACCATGATCCAGCAGGAATGCATCGACGAGCTGGCCGTGGTTGCGGGCGTCGGCGCGCAGGTCAAGGAAATCACGGCCCGCGCCATGAACGGAGAGCTGGATTTCGAAGGCGCGCTGCTGGAGAGGGTCGCGCTTTTGAAAGGGCTCCCGGTGTCGGTGATTGCCGAGGTGCTGCGCAACAGGATCAGCCTAATGCCCGGCGGGCCGACCCTTCTGGCCACGATGACGGCCTCGGGCGCCCATACAGCGCTTGTCTCTGGCGGGTTCACCGCGTTCACCGCGCCCGTCGCACAGGCACTCGGCTTTCAAACCCACCGCGCCAACACGCTGCTCGCGACGAACGGCCACCTGACCGGTGACGTCGCCAGACCGATCCTTGGACGCGAAGCCAAGATCGCCGCGCTGAAGGAAATCACCGCGGACCTCGGCCTGTCAGAGACAGATGTGCTCGCGGTTGGTGACGGGGCGAACGATCTGGGCATGTTGCAGCTTGCCGGAACGGGGGTCGCCCTGCACGCCAAACCCAGCGTCCAGGCGCAGGCAAAGCTTCGCATCAACCACGGCGATCTGACGGCACTGCTCTACCTCCAGGGCTACAGCCGCGAGGCCTTTGTTACGCCAGAAGACCCGGTGCTGGCTTGATTTCACCCGTGATCAGCCCATCCCAATTGTGAACCTGCGGGTTCAAGAACGCTTTCACCTCCGGGTTGGCAGTGTCGAGAACCTCGAGCCGCACAAGCAGCGCGGCAATCGCGCATTCCGCAGCGCGTGTGGCCCCATCCGCCGCTTTCACGGCAATGCCAAGACCCCGCTTCGGCAGGATCGCGACGAAATACCCTTCAGCCCCGGTCTTCAGCGCCACCGGCTCTGCCGCCGCGCGCATCAGCCTTGTGCAGGCCCGCCCCTCTCCGGCGACAAGCTCGGGATGGGTGTGCATCGCGGCCACCAGCCGCGCTGCTGCCGCGCTCATCCGGTCTGACCGCTGATCCGCCGTGGCATAATACGCCATGGCCCGCGCCATTCCCTGCATCGTGGTGGCAAAGTTCGGAGCCGAACAGCCGTCGATCCCGAAGCCGGGGCTGGCCTGGTCGGTCACGGTCTCGAAGGCGTCGCTGCAAGCGGCCTGCACGGGATGGGTCACATCCACGTACTCCGGCCCTGCCCCCAGGTGCTGCGCAAGGGTGAGGAACCCGGCATGTTTGCCAGAGCAATTGTTGTGCACACGGCACGGCATTTCATGCGCCCGGATCATCTCCAGTTTCAGGTCCGTGTCCCGGCTCACTTGCGGGCCACAGCGCAGCGCATCATCCGCGAGGCCGAGGTCCGAAAGCCACCGGCTGACCCGCTCCACATGCATCGGCGCGCCCTCGTGCGAGGCACAGGCCAGCGCCAGATGCTCGGACCCCAGACCCTGCGCATCGGCCGCCCCCGAAGTGACCAGCGGCAAGGCCTGGATCATCTTCGACGAAGAGCGCGGCAACACCACCGCATCCGGATCCCCCACGGCCAAGAGAACCTGGCCGGCGCCATCACAGATCACGGCATGACCGACATGATGGCTTTCGCGGAACGCGCCGCGCCAGACCTCGGCAAGGGGTGCGGGCTGTGCCATCGCAGGCTCCTTTCGGATTGGGCAAGAATCTGCCAATTTGGCTTTGAAGCCTCTTGTAAATCAGGCTAATCTCACCACGTCGAGAGCAAACTTGCAGTGACACACGGGCGCACAGAACCCACACTGCGACTCACATCGAATTGAGGCTAAGGACAGTCTGGAGGCTGGACGCATGAAATCATGGATTGGCGGTGCGCTGATCGGCGCGATGACGCTTGGGGCGGCCGGCACGGGTATCGCGCAAGAGCAAACAAGCAACAACCGCGTGAACGCCATCACCGATTGGAGCGTGTTCGAAGGTCAGGACCCGCGGGAATGCTGGGCCGTGACCACCTACAAGGAAAGCGTCAACACCAAGGATGGCCGGGTCGTCGCCGTGACGCGGGGCGAAATCCTGTTGATGGTCTTCTTCCGTCCGGGCGCCGAGGTGCAGGGTCAGGTTGCCTTCACCGGCGGTTATCCGTTCGCCGGCGGGTCCACCGTCAACGTCAATATCGGCGGCACCGAGTTTGAACTTTTCACCGAGGGTGAATGGGCATGGCCTGCGACACCGCAGGACGATACGAAACTCGTGACCGCCATGAAGCGCGGCGCGGATGCGGTTCTGACTGCGCGGTCATCCCGCGGGACAACGACCAAGGACACGTTCTCGCTCCTTGGCTTCACTGCCGCGATCGAGGATGCCGAACAGCGCTGCGCGTCCTGAAGACCTGCCAACCCGGCAGGCGCGCTCAGGCTGTCACAGCGTCGGATACCGTCTGCATCCGCGATACGGGCTTCAGGGGGCGACCCGCCTGAAACCGCGCCAGCCACGGCCGCGTTCTGCCGCGCAATCGCGCCTCAACGCCGGCCGCTTGGTGCGCCCTGCTGTGCCGTTCATCGGCACCGCTGCGGGGGCCAAGCCGCGTCAAGGACGCCCTCTGCATCATTCCCCTTTGGCAAAACGCGAAGAATCCTATATGTGCCTCATCTCTTTTCGAGAAAGGCTGACCCAATGACCGGCTCTGCACCGATCACGCAAGACGTAATGACCATCCCGCGCAAGGTGCCCGAGGGCGGCAAGACGAATATCGTCGGCCTTACCCGGCCGGCGCTACGCGATGCGTTGATCGCCATGGGCACATCCGAAAAACAATCCAGGATGCGCGTCAATCAGATCTGGCAATGGGTGTACCAGTGGGGGGTGCGTGATTTCCACGCGATGACCAACCTCGCCAAGACCTACCGCGCGCAGCTTGACGCGACGTTCGAGATTACCCTGCCCGAGATGGTGTCCCGGAACATCTCCGCCGACGGCACCCGCAAATATCTTGTCCGAATAGCCGGCGGTCACGAAGTCGAGGTGGTCTATATCCCCGAATCGGATCGCGGCACGCTCTGCATCTCAAGCCAGGTCGGCTGCACGCTTACCTGTTCCTTCTGCCACACCGGCACGCAAAAGCTGGTGCGCAACCTCACCGCCGGGGAAATCATCGGCCAGGTTATGCTTGCCCGGGACGATCTGGGCGAATGGCCCGAACCGGGCATCGGCACCGGCGAAAACGGCCCCCGCCTGTTGTCGAACATCGTGCTGATGGGCATGGGCGAACCGCTCTACAATTTCGACAACGTGCGCGACGCCATGAAGATCGCGATGGATGGCGAGGGCATCGCCCTGTCGCGCCGGCGCATCACGCTGTCCACATCCGGCGTCGTGCCGGAGATCGCCAAAACCGCCGAAGAAATCGGCTGCCTTCTGGCCGTGTCGTTCCACGCCACCACGGATGATGTTCGTGACAAGCTGGTTCCGATCAACAAGCGCTGGAACATCGAAACCCTGCTCGACGCCCTGCGCGAGTATCCGAAGAAATCGAACTCCGAACGGATCACCTTTGAATACGTGATGCTGAAAGATGTGAACGATAGCGATGAAGACGCCCGCCGCCTGATCAAGCTGATTCAGGGCATCCCGGCCAAGATCAACCTGATCCCCTTCAACGAATGGCCGGGCGCGCCTTACGAACGCTCCGACTGGTCCCGGATCGAGGCTTTTGCCGACATCGTCTACAAGGCAGGCTACGCCTCGCCAATCCGCACGCCGCGCGGCGAAGACATCATGGCCGCCTGCGGCCAACTCAAATCCGCGACCGAACGCGAACGCAAGAGCCGCGCCCAGATCGCGGCCGAAACCGGCACGGGATAAGTGCAATCCGCGGGTTGTAAATTATCTGATTGTTTTTGTCAGAATTAAACTCTATAAAGTGATTACAGTCTCAACCTGTGGTCACTGTCATGCAATCAGCCACCGAATCTCTTGAAAGCGCCGCGTTGCGGGGTCCGGAACACAGGCTGATCGGCATGCTTCGGGTCTGGTACACCGACCCGGACCCGCAAGAGACGATCCTTGCCGATCTGCGCGGCTCGCTCGGATCTTCGCGCGCCCGCGCCTGCCTTCAGGCGTTTGAACAAATGTTGGCCCTGCTCACGAAACACGGCTGGCACTCTGTTGTCATCCTGCGTCCGACCGCCCCCCGGTATTCCGCAGATGAACTCTCCATCACCCGGTTCGTCATGGCCGCCACCGAACAGCGCCGCGATGTGGCCATGACCGAAGCAAGTTTCCTTGTCTCCCCCGACGCGCTTCTGCCCCTGCTCTGCGCCGGCGCGCGCGTTGGCCTGCCGCTCCTGTGCGAAGAGTGCCGCTCCCGGATCTCGGGTCGAAATATCAGCACCCGCAGGAGTGATGCCCCTTGACCTTCCAGTAACTGGAGACCCTATCTGACGGGCATGAACATGGAGTCCGACATGCCCACCCTCAAATTCACCGTCGACAACCTCAGCTGCGCCGGCTGTGCAGGGCGGGCCGAACGCGCGCTGGCCGCGACCTCCGGCGTCACCGAAGCCTCGGTCAACTTTGCCAATCACACGGCTGTCGTCACCGGGCGCGCCCTGGCCGCAGATCTCGCCAAGACCCTGGACACCGCGCGCTACCCCGCCCGGACGGCCACGCATCAGCTTTCGATCACCGGGATGAGCTGCGCCTCCTGCACCGGCCGCGTCGAACGCGCGCTGTCCTCGTTGCCCGGTGTCCTGTCGGCGACCGTGAACCTGGCCACCGAAACCGCGACCATCCGGACCCTCGAGGGCGCGGTGACGCCCGACGCGCTGGCCTCTACAGTGACAGAGGCCGGCTACCCGGCGTCCCGCGTGACGGACGAGACTCCGTCCCGAACCGCTTCGGAAATCACACCCCTGAAACGCGACACGCTGATCGCGGGCGCGCTGACGCTGCCGGTCTTCCTCGCCGAAATGGGCGGGCACCTGTATCCGCCCATCCATCATGCAATCATGGGCAGCATCGGGATCCAAAGCTTCTGGGTGCTGCAATTCCTGCTGATCACGCTGGTCCTTGCCTGGCCCGGCCGCCGGTTCTTCCGAATCGGCCTGCCACTCCTCGCCAAGGGCAGCCCCGACATGAACAGCCTGGTGGCGCTCGGCACCCTGGCGGCCTGGGTCTATTCCACCATCGCTACCTTCGCCCCTGCGCTCCTGCCCGAGGGCACCCGCGCGGTCTATTTCGAGGCGGCAGGCGTGATCGTCACGCTTATCCTCGCAGGTCGCTGGATGGAAGCGCGCGCCAAGGGCCGCACCGGCGCCGCCATCCGCCACCTGGTCGGCCTGCGCCCCGATACGGTCCGCGTGCTGCGCGACGGCACGCCAACCGAAATCCCGCTCTCCGAGGTCAGGACCGATGACATGATCGAGGCCCGCCCCGGCGCGCGCATCGCGGTCGACGGCATCGTCAGCGAAGGCACCTCCTTCGTCGACGAATCGATGATCACCGGCGAACCCGTGCCCATGGCCAAATCCCCCGGCGACACGGTCACCGGCGGCACGATCAATGGCCAGCGTCCGCTCACCTACCGTGCCACCGCCGTCGGTGCCGACACGGTGCTGGCCCGGATCATCGACATGGTCCAGACCGCTCAGGGCGCGAAACTGCCCATTCAGGCCCTGGCCGACCGCGTGGTCCGGATCTTCGTCCCGGTGGTGCTTGTCATCGCCGCGCTGACAGTTGCGACATGGCTCCTGATCGGCCCCACCCCGGCGCTCAGCCACGCGCTTGTCGCCGGTGTCGCGGTGCTGATCATCGCCTGCCCCTGCGCCATGGGCCTTGCCACCCCGACCTCCATCATGGTCGGCACGGGCCGCGCCGCCGAACTCGGCGTGCTGTTCCGCAAGGGCGACGCCTTGCAACGGCTTGACGGCGCCAAGGTCATCGCCTTCGACAAGACCGGGACCCTGACAGAAGGCCGCCCGACGCTGGTGGATCAGGCCACGGCCCAGGGCGTCGACGCAACCGAGGCGCTCAGGCTGACCGCCGCTGTCGAACACGGCTCCGACCACCCGATCGCCCGTGCAATTCTTGCCGCCGCCCCAGGCGATCTGCCGACGCTGCACGAGACCGAAAACCGCCCCGGCTATGGCCTCGTCGCGCGAACCAGCGACCAATCCCTGCTCGTTGGCTCGGAACGTCTGCTTGCCGAACAGGGCGTCGACACCGCCCCCTTGACCGATGCGATCCGGCGCTTTGCCGACAAAGGCCACACCTTGGTCTGTCTCGCCATCGACGGCGAGGCCGCGGCGGTTTTCGCCGTCGCCGACCAGATCAAACCGGGCGCCAAACCCGCCATTGACGCGCTGCACGCGCAAGGGCTCACGGTCGCGATGATCTCGGGCGACAGCCCCAACGCGGCACAGGCCATCGCCCATCAGCTCGGCATCGACCATGTCACCGCCGGCGTTCTGCCGGACGGAAAGGTCGCCGCCATCGCCGACCTGCGTCACCGCTTCGGCCCCGTCGCCTTCGTCGGCGACGGGATCAACGACGCGCCCGCGCTTGCCGAAGCCGAGATCGGCCTTGCTATCGGCACCGGCACCGATGTCGCCATCGAAGCCGCCGACATCGTCCTGTCCTCGGGGCGCATCGCGGGCGTTGTCAACGCCGTCGAAATCTCCCGCCGCACCATGCGCAACATCCGCCAGAACCTGTTCTGGGCCTTCGCCTATAACACCGCGCTGATCCCGGTTGCGGCCGGCGTGCTCTACCCGGCCTTCGGCGTTCTTCTCTCGCCCATGCTCGGGGCGGGCGCCATGGCGCTCAGCTCTGTCTTCGTGTTGACCAACGCGCTGCGCCTGCGCGGCATCGTCCCGGCCCAAAAGGACCGTCCCGCCCCGGCCCCCACCACGACCGAAGTGCCCGCATGAGCACCGCCAACAGGGGCGGCCGGCCCTGATCTTCTTCTCTTTTCAAATATGCCATCATCCCGGCCCGCCAAAGGCACGGTGTCCCCATCCGGGGGCATCCCGCAGAACAGGCCGATCCATCCCGGCGACAGCCCCGTGACCTCGGTGCCGCCATCGCCCAGCGCATGGCTGTCGATCCGGTCCATCACGCCGTCTTGTCAGCGCGCCGGGAACAACGGATCCGGCTCAGCTCGCCAACACGTTCCGAAACTGCCAAGGGTCGCTCTCGTCGATGTCCTCGGGGAAATGCACCCAACGGTCCTGCAACGGCGTCCAGTCCGTGTAATGCGCTTCGACCGGACCCAGGTAGGGGCGCTGCACCTCAAGGCACCGCGCGTGATCCATCTCGTCGGTCTCTACGATTCCGGCCTCCGGGTTTTCCAGCGCCCAGACCATCCCGGCCAGAACCGCGCTGGTTACCTGTAGCCCCGTGGCATTCTGATACGGCGCGAGATCGCGCGTCTCCGCGTTCGACAAGCGCGATCCATACCAAAGCGCGTTCTTGTCATGCCCGTAAAGCAGCACACCCAGTTCATCGACCCCCTCGACGATCTCGTCTTCCGTGAGAATATGATGCACCGTCTGCTGCTTGCCCGATCCGAACATCTCATGCAGCGACAGCACGGCATCGTCGCAGGGATGATAAGCATAGTGGCAGGTCGGCCGATACGCGGGCGCGCCGGCGTCGCCGACGGTGTAGTAATCGGCGATCGAGATCGCCTCGTTATGCGTCACGAGAAACCCGAACTGTGGTCCCGGCGTCGGGCACCACGTATGCACCCGCGTGATCGCACCCGGCCGGTCGAGCCAGATGCCCGCCTGACACCCCCGGTCATGCGAATAGCCGTTTTCCGGGAACCACGTCTCATGGGTGCCCCATCCCAGCTCGGCCGGTTGAAACCCTTCCGCGATGAAGCCCTCGACCGACCAGGTGTTCACGAACATGTCGCGGGGCCGGGGCACCCGCCGCGCCTGCGTGTCGCGCTCGGCGATATGCACACCTTTCACACCCAGAGACTGCATCAATTCGGCCCAGCCGGCCCGGTCCTGCGGCGCGACCACATCGCGCCCTGTGTCCTGCGCCAGCGTCAGCAATGCCTCCTTGACGAACCACGACACCATGCCGGGATTGGCGCCGCAGCAGCTCACCGCCGTGGGGCCACCGGGGGTCGCGGCTTTCTCGTTGCGCACCGTCTGGCGCAGCGCGTAGTTCGTCCGCTCGGCGTTGTCGGTGGTGTCGAAATAATATCCGGCCCAGGGTTCCACCACCGTGTCGATATAAAGAACCCCCAAGTCGCGGCAGACCTTCATCAGGTCAAGCGACGAGGTATCCACCGACAGGTTCACGCAAAAGCCTTTGCCCTCGGCAAAAAGCCCCCCGAGAACCTCGCGGTAATTGTCTGGCGTCAAGGCAACCTGCATGTGGTTGATCTTGTGCTGACGCAGGAAATTCGCCTGGTTTTCATCCGGTTCGATCACCACGAATTTATCCGCGTCATATTCGAAATGCCGCTCGATCAGGGGCCACGTCCCCTTGCCGATAGACCCGAAGCCGATCATCACGATCGGCCCGTCGATACGCCCGTAAACCGGATAGCTCTGCGTCATGATCGCCCCTTTCAAACTCCGCTCGCCCCGCTGTCTACCTTGCTGCCCGCAGGGAGTCCAAGTGCGATGCGGCACAGTGTCAACAGCACCTGGCCGGGATCGGCAACCGGACCAGGGACCTCTTGGTGTGGTCGGTTCCAAAGATGTCTCGCCCAACCCGTTTTCCCGCTCCAGAGATTACCAAAACGTAAATCCGTACCGGTAACCTATTGAAATTGCTGGCACGCGGGGATGTCCCACGCATGGGACGGGGTCAGACCATCACCTCGAGCCGTTCCTGCTCCCCGACCCCGAAAACCCGTTTGTAGCGGTCGATCTGGTCGGCAGGCCCCATCGCCTTGTTGGGGTTGTCCGACAGCTTGACCGTGGGTTGCCCATCCGCTTCGATCGCCTTGCAGACAAGGCTGAACGGGGCCAGCCGATCATCGGCGGTCAGCCCCCGGAAATCATTGGTCAGAAGGGTGCCCCAGCCAAAGGATATCCGAACCCGCGCGGAAAACCGGGCCTGAAGCTCCAGGATCTTGTCCACGTCGAGCCCGTCGGAAAAGATCACCAGTTTTTGCGTCGGATCCTCGCCGCGCTCTTTCCACCACTTGATCGCCGTCTCGGCCCCGGTTGCGGGATCGCCGGAATCAATCCGGATCCCCGTCCAACCCGCCAGCCAATCCGGCGCATTCTTCAGAAACCCGCCGGTTCCGTAGGTATCGGGCAGGATCATCCGAAGGTTGCCGTCATGCTCCTCGTGCCAATCCGCCAGCACGTCGTAGGGCGCGCGCGCCAAAGCCGCGTCATCCTCGGCCAGCGCGGCATAGACCATCGGCAATTCATGCGCGTTGGTGCCGATCGCCTCGAGGTCGCGATTCTTCGCGATCAGGCAATTCGAGGTGCCGACAAAGCTGTCGCCCAACCCCTCGTACATCGCCTGCACGCACCAGTCCTGCCAGAGGAAGGAATGGCGGCGCCGGGTTCCGAAATCAGCAATCCGAAGCTTCGGCACCTCGCGCAGACGCTCGATCTTTTCCCAAAGCTTGGTCATCGCGCGGGCATACAGCACCTGAAGTTCGAACCGGCCCATATCGTTCAGAACCGCGCGCCCGCGCAGCTCCATCAGAACCGACAGCGCCGGAATTTCCCAGAGCATCACCTCGGGCCACGCGCCTTCGAAGGTCAGTTCATACTGATCGCCCACGCGCTCCAGGTGATAGGGGGGCAGGCGCAGACCTTCGAACCACTCCATGAAATCCGATCGGAACATCTGCCGCTTGCCATAAAAGGTGTTGCCACGCAGCCAGGTGCTCTCGTTCCGCCGCAGGGACAGGGATCGGATATGGTCCAACTGTTCGCGCAGTTCGCCCTCGTCGATCAGCTTGGCCAATGGCACGTCGGACGACCGGTTGATCAGGCTGAACGTTACCTGCGTGTCCCGTTTGTTGCGGAAGACCGACTGGCACATCAGCAACTTGTAAAAATCCGTGTCGATGAGCGACCGCACGACCGGGTCGATCTTCCATTTGCGGTTCCACACGCGTGTGGCGATATCTACCATGACGGCCTCCGATTGCGCGGGCGCGAGAACACAAGCGAGTTGCTTAGAGCAATCCCGCCCCGACTTGTCCAGCCTCAGTCATCCGCCTGCTTCTTGGCCACTTCCTGGTCACGGATGCGCTCGCAGGTTGCTTCGTCCACACCGAGAAGGCCCGCGATGTGGCCGAGAAACATGTCTTCCTTGGCGTGGCGATTGCCATCGGCATAGACCACGTCCCACAACGCCGCCACCGCAGCCTCGCGTTTCGCGGGGCTGATGTTCTCGGTGAGGATCCTGGCAAGGTCGGCCGTCCTGGGAAGCTCGTGTTCGAGCCGTTCACATTGTGCGCGCATCTTGGCGGCGTCGATTGGCCCCAGATCATACATCCGCGCCAGAACGCGGTCGATCTCTTCGACCTCCTGAAAGAGATACGCATTGTCCGCCATCGCGGTGCGCACCATCAACGCCCCGAGCGCGTACCTGGACTCTGCCGGCGGCAGGGGAGTCTGCGACGCCGATGTGTCAAAAAGAGCGAGAATTCGTTCAAACATGGGGCAGCACACCTTTGGCCGGTCCGTTTTGTAATGCTACCGCAGTTTCCGGCAGCCAGGAAAGGGAGAGGGCGCAATGAGCTTGCATTCGCCGAACCCCGTGTCACCCGCGCGACAGCCCATGCGCGCGGCGCTTGCGCCGCACATCGGGCTCCTTCGATCATCACGGAGCCGATGGCTGTTTCGCCTCGACCCGGCGACCGCGGACAAACTCAAGACAACACGACGCCGCTTCGGACCATGTCGGATTTCATCCTCGCCAGCGATCCATCCAGATCAATCGCCCGGCAAAGGTCCAGGCGCACGGTGGTATCAAAGCCCAGCCTGGCCGCATCAATCGCGGAGAAGGCGACACAGAAATCCGTGGCGAGCCCGACCAGTGTCAAAGACGTGATGCCCCGCGTCTTGAGGTAACCCTCCAGCCCGGTCGGCGTGCGATGATCGTTTTCGAAAAACGCGGAATAGCTGTCGATGTCGCGGCGGAACCCTTTACGGACGACGATTTCGGCGCAGTCGGTGTTCAGGTCCGCATGAAACGCAGAGCCATGCGACCCGATCACGCAATGGTCCGGCCAAAGCACCTGCGGCCCATAGGGCATTTCGATCATTCCGAACGGGTCTTCCCCGTCATGCTGCGACGCAAAGCTGGAATGCGCCGCGGGATGCCAGTCCTGCGTCAGGATCACCGCCTCCGCATCTTGCATCAGCGCATTGATGCCGGGCACGATCTGGTCGCCCTCGGGCACGGCCAGTGCCCCGCCCGGGCAGAAATCGTTTTGTACGTCGATGACGAGTAGCGCGGACATGCGGCAGCCTCCTGTTGCGTCTCATGTGGGTATGAAGCCTGACAGGAACGGTCAAGGCTTGCGGCATTCGGCAGCCTTGCGCAGGGCGTGCTGCGGGCGTAATTCCACGCCCATGTTCACGGTTTGCGCACTATATCATTTTACACGCTTCGACGATCCTGCCGCGTTGCGCGATCCGCTTCTAGCGGTCTGTCGCGACAATGCGATCACGGGCACGCTGCTTTTGGCACGCGAAGGGATCAACGGGACGGTGGCTGGTCCCGAGGCTGGCGTTAACCATTTGTTAGCCCATCTGCGCGCCCTGCCCGGCTGCGCCGACTTGGACTGGAAACTGTCCACCGCGCAGGACCGGCCGTTTGCCCGGATGAAGGTCCGGCTGAAGAAAGAGATCGTGACGATGGGCGTTCCGGACGTCGATCCGCGCGCATCAGTCGGGCATTATGTCGATGCCTCTGAATGGAACGACCTGATCCAGAGCCCGGATGTGGCCGTGATCGACACGCGCAACGGCTACGAGGTCGGCATTGGCACGTTCGACGGCGCAGTGGACCCCGGAACCGAAAGCTTTCGCGAATTCCCGGAATGGTGGGAGCAGAACAAGGACCGGTTCCACAACAAGCGTATCGCGATGTTCTGCACCGGGGGTATTCGTTGCGAAAAATCGACGAACTACTTGCTCAGCCAAGGGATCGAAGAGGTGTATCACCTCAAGGGCGGCATTCTGAAATACCTCGAAGAGGTGCCGCAGGACCAAAGTACCTGGCAGGGGGAATGCTTTGTCTTCGACGGTCGCGTGTCGGTGGGTCATGGCCTTCGGGAAGGACCGCATTTGTTGTGCCACGCTTGCCGACATCCGATTCTGCCCGAGGATCGTGACAGGCCGGAGTATGAACATGGCGTGTCCTGCCATCTGTGCATCGACAAGACCTCGGACACGGACAAGGCGCGGTTCCGCGAGCGGCAGAAACAGATCCGACTCTCCGAGGCACGCGGGCAACGGCATCTGCATGCCGATGTAATTGACGAAGGGTAAATAGGTCCGATCCGGCCCAGATGTTTCGCGTGCGAAACATTGGGTCAGCGATCCTCACCCGGTTTCAGCGCGGCAGGGGCGCGCGGGTCTCGGACCAACCATCTACCGAACATTTCGCCCGGATGAACAGAGGCGCTTCTGGCAGGTCGCCAACGCTCAGGCTCCGGGTGAAGGGCTGTTCATTCACATGCGGATGCAGCAATTCGCGTGTGGCGATCACCGCGCCGTTGTCGGCTTCGATCCGCCAGCCATCGGCGTAATGCTCCCACCCGGTATCGGGATGCGACACAGTCACCGACACACGGTTTGCGCTGATGTCCGAGCCGACAATTTCAGGCGGGTCCGCAAAGACAGGACCTGTGAAAATCAGGAGGCCGACCAAGGAACGATACATCATGATCAAGCGGTAGCAGATCGCCGGCAACACGCAAAATCACGTTTCCGCATCCGGCGCGCCATTGAGCAGCACATGCCGCGATTTCGACGCGAACTCCCGGCGCAGGATCACCAGCAGCGTTACCAAGCTGGCAAGTATCAAGGGCTCGGCGCCAAGAAGCCAGGCGGACGAGGCGATCCCGAAATAGACCGACCGCAAACCCCGGTTGTAGCCCCGCGCCGCGGTGATGTTGATCTCGCCGGCCTGCAAGGCGATGGGCAAGGCCTTGGGGTCGGTCGGATCGTTGGGCACCGCCGCCATGATGACCGAGCAATAGCCGAACAGCCGGTGCGACCAGACGAATTTCAGGAACGCGTTCGCCGCGAACAGCAAGAGCACCAGCAGCTTGACCTCGAGCAGGAAGATCGGATCGCTTTCCAGTGTCAGGTCCTGCGCCACACCGCGCAGGCGTTCGGCGTTCCCCAAAAGCGCGAAGCCACCCCCGATGGCGATCATGCTGGCGGAGGCAAAGAAGGCAGTGCCTTGCCGCAGGCTTGCGATGATCTGGCTGTCGAAAATACGCGGATCGCGATCGACAAACGTGCGCATCCAGTCGCGGCGATACCCGGCCATGATCTCCGACGTGGACCGATGCGATTTCGGCGCGTTCTCGATGATGATCGTGCTGCCGATCCAACTGACGACAAGCAGGCCAAGGCCCACCGCATCCAGCACCGTGAACAGGTAAAGGCGGTCGAGCCACTCCATCAGAACGGCTTGACGACGACAACCCAAAGGATCGCGATCACCCCGAACACGCTGATTTCGTTGAAGATGCGCAGATAGCGGTCAGATTCGGTAAACGCACCGCGTTTCGCGCGGATCACAAGCCGCCCGGTCCAAGCATAATGCAGTGCGAGGAGCAGCACCAAACCCAGCTTGAGCCAGACCCAGGGCGGCATGCCCCAAATCCCCCCGAGCCACAGCCCGGTCACAAGCGCGATCACACCCAGCCCGGCGGAAAAGCGGTAGAGCCGGATCGTCAGGTCGCCCAGCGGGCCGAATTCGCCGATGCGGTCATGTTCGCGCTTCCAGTAGATCAGCGCCCGCGGGACCGCGAAGATCGAGGTCATCCAGCCCATGACGCAAAGAATATGAATGATCTTGATCCAGTCCATGATTGCTTCGTGACCGGCGATGCGGCCAAAAGCAAGGGGCTACAGTGCCAAGGGGGAGAAGATTCTTCTAGCTTTTGACGCAAGATTGGTTATATAATCTTACCAATTCGGAGGAGCCCGCCATGCAAATGCCCCAACCCGACGCCAGGGTGCTGTCCTTGAAGGAACAGATCGTCAGCCGCCTGCGCAAGGTCTTGCCGCAGGATGCCGTGATCTCGGACGAGATGGAAACGCGCGCCTATGAGTGTGACGCCCTGACCGCGTATAAATGCCCGCCTCTTGCAGCGGTGCTGCCCGCCTCCACGCAAGAAGTGTCCGATGTCCTCAGGGTCTGTCACGACATGGGCGTACCGGTCGTGCCACGCGGGTCGGGCACCTCACTCGCGGGGGGTGCATTGCCGACCGCCGATTGCGTGCTGCTGGGAGTGGCGCGGATGACCGAGGTGATCGAGACGGATTACGACAATCGCATCATCCGCCTGCAGACAGGTCGCACGAACCTGAGCGTCACCGGCGCGGTCGAGGATGACGGGTTCTTCTACGCACCCGACCCGTCGAGCCAGTTGGCCTGCGCCATCGCCGGCAATATCGCGATGAATTCGGGCGGCGCGCATTGCCTGAAATATGGCGTCACCACCAACAACCTGCTGGGTATCACCATGGTGCAGATGGATGGCACCATCATGGAGATCGGCGGCAAGCATCTGGATGCCGGCGGGTACGATCTGCTGGGCCTGATCTGCGGCTCTGAGGGACAATTGGGTGTGGTGACGGAAGCCACGCTGCGCATCCTGCCGAAACCCGAAGGCGCGCGGCCGGTGCTGATGGGGTTCGAGTCGAACGAGGTTGCGGGGGCCTGCGTCGCCGATATCATCAAGGCCGGTGTTCTGCCCGTGGCCATCGAATTCATGGACCGCCCCTGCATCGAGGCGACCGAGGCCTTTGCCAAGGCGGGCTACCCGATGTGCGAGGCGCTGCTCATTGTAGAGGTCGAGGGCAGCCCGGCCGAGATCGACGAGCAGCTTGCACTGATCCTCGAGATCGCCCGGCGGCACAACCCGGTGGAGCTGCGCGAGGCCAAGGATGCCGATGAGGCCGGGCGCATCTGGCTGGGCCGCAAATCGGCTTTTGGCGCGATGGGGCAGATCAACGATTACATGTGCCTCGATGGGACGATCCCGGTGTCCGAACTGCCTTACGTGCTGCGGCGCATCGGCGAGATGTCCAGGGAATACGGGCTGGACGTGGCCAACGTGTTCCATGCAGGCGACGGCAACATGCACCCGCTGATCCTGTTCGATGCGAACAAGGAGGGTGATCTTGAACTCTGCGAGGCGCTTGGCGCGGATATCCTGCGGCTTTGTGTCGAGGTGGGTGGGTGCCTGACCGGAGAACATGGTGTGGGGATCGAGAAACGCGACCTCATGGTGGACCAGTTCGCGCCTGCCGATCTCGAGGCACAGATGGCGGTGAAGGACGTGTTCGATCCGGCCTGGCTGCTGAACCCTGCAAAGGTGTTTCCGCTGGCCGCGTCCGAGAGCCGTCGCAGCGTCGCGCTGGCGGCAGAGTAGGATTGGGGGCGCTGCCCCCGGCGCGCCTTGCGCGCCTCCCCCGGGATATTTTGGAACCAGAGAAGATCATGAGACCTGAGACAGAGGCCGACCTGGCCGAGATGATCGCATCGGCGACACGACCGATTCGTGTGCGTGGCGGGGGAACGCGGGGCGTTAACCTTAATGGGGAGATGCTCGAGACCGGTGGGTTGTCGGGGATCACGCTCTACGAGCCGGGGTCTTTGACCCTTGTCGCGCAGGCGGGCACACCCTTGGCCGAGATCGAAGCGGCGCTTGCTGCCGAGGGGCAGCGGCTAGCTTTCGAGCCAATGGACCATCGCGGGTTGATGGGCACATCGGGCGCTCCGACGATTGGCGGTGTTGTTGCAGCAAATGTCAGCGGGCCACGCCGCGTGTCGGTTGGGGCCTGCCGGGATTTCATGCTCGGCGTGCGGTTTGTCGATGGGACCGGGACCCTTGTCAAAAACGGCGGGCGCGTGATGAAGAATGTCACGGGGTATGACCTCGTGAAGCTGATGACCGGCTCTTGGGGCACCCTTGGCATCCTCACCGAAGTCAGCCTGAAGGTTCTGCCGACGCCCGAGCGTACCGCGTGCATCATGATCGACGGGCTGGATGACTCACAAGCGATCGCCGCGATGGCCAGGGCATTGCGGTCCCCGTTCGAGGTGTCTGGCGCAGCCCATCTTCCAAACGGGATGGGGGACGGCCCCGTCACCATGCTGCGTATCGAAGGATTTTCGGGATCGGTCCGCTACCGTGCAGAGCAGCTTGCGGCCCTGTTTGCGGACATGGGCACGCGGATCGAGAGCGACGCGGATGGCGTGGCCGAGCACTGGGCGCAAATCCGGGATGTTGCCCCGTTCCACGGCACGCCGGGGGATGTCTGGCGCGTATCCGGCAGGCCGACCACCGGGGCCGATCTGGCCCGGCGGAGCGGCGCAAAGGCGGTGATGTACGATTGGGGCGGCGGCCTGATCTGGATGAGCGTGCCGGAGGGCACGGATCTGCGGGCACGCCTGGGTGATTTTGACGGCCATGCCACGCTCGTGCGCGGGAGCGGGCAGCCAAAGTTTCAGCCGGAACCGGCGGAACTTGCGGCGCTGTCACACGGGCTGCGGCAGCGGTTTGATCCCAGGGGGATCCTGAACACCGGATTGATGGGGTAGATCATGCAGACGACATTTACGGAAAATCAGTTGCAGGATCTCGACTTCCAGCGATCCAACGAGATCCTGCGGGCTTGCGTGCATTGCGGGTTCTGCACCGCGACCTGTCCAACCTACCAGGTGCTGGGCGATGAATTGGACAGTCCTCGCGGGCGGATTTACCTGATCAAGGACATGCTCGAAAACGAGCGTGTGCCGGATGAAAAGACGGTTACCCATATCGACCGATGCCTGTCCTGCCTTGCCTGCATGACGACCTGCCCGTCCGGCGTGCATTACATGCATCTGGTCGATCACGCGCGGGCCTATATCGAGGCGCATTACGACAGGCCCTGGCATGATCGGGCGCTGCGCTGGACGTTGGCGCAGATCCTGCCCTATCCGGCGCGGTTCCGGGTGGCGCTGCTTCTGGCGAAGATCGGCAGGCCCTTTGCCCCGCTGATCCCGGATGCGCGCCTGAAGGCGATGCTGGAGATGGCGCCCAAGCGCATCCCGCCAGTGAGCCGCAATGACGATCCGCAGAGCTTTGCGCCCCAACAGCCGCGCAAGAAACGCGTCGCGCTGATGACCGGCTGTGCGCAGAAGGCGCTGAACACCGATATCAACGATGCCACCATCCGGCTGCTGACACGGCTTGGCTGCGAGGTGGTGGTAGCCGAGGGTGCGGGCTGTTGCGGAGCGCTGACGCATCACATGGGCAAGGTGGACCAAAGCCACGGGTCGGCGGCGGCCAACGTGAGGGCCTGGGCGCGCGAGATGGACGCGGGCGGGCTTGACGCGATTGTCATCAACACCAGCGGCTGCGGCACCACGGTCAAGGATTACGGGCACATGTTTCGCAATGATCCACTGGCCGGGGACGCGGCGCGCGTGTCGGCGATTGCCAAGGATGTCAGCGAAGTGCTTGTGGATTTGGTTGACGAAGCGGCCGTGGCAAAGGCCAGGGCTGTGCATGGCGGAGCGCGCGTGGCCTATCATGCGGCCTGCAGCCTGCAACATGGCCAGCAGATCAAGACACATCCCAAGACGCTGTTGAAGGCAGCAGGGTTCGAGGTGGTGGAGCCTGCGGACAGCCATCTGTGCTGCGGGTCGGCGGGGACATATAACCTGATGCAGCCGGAGATTTCGAAACAGCTCAAGGGCCGCAAGGTCCGGACGCTGGAGGCGAAACAGCCACAGATCATCGCAGCCGGCAATATCGGCTGCATGATGCAGATCGGCGGAGGAACGGATGTTCCAATCGTGCATACGGTCGAGCTGCTGGACTGGGCGACGGGTGGTCCGAAACCCGCTGCCCTGGAAGCGTCCAGGCTGTAGGAACCCGACTCTGGCCTTGCGTCATAGTTTCGCCTGATTCAGATGGCACTGCGAAGTCTCACATCGGAGGTGATTTGTGCGCAATGTGCTCTGGGGGGCATTGTTTCTGTTGCTGCCAATCGGTGCAGCGGCACAAGGGGCCGGGCTGTTCTCGATGGAGAGCCGCCAGGATGGTCGCGCCTGGGAAGCGGTTGGCCGGCTCGAACTTGCCGGTAAAGCGTTTTGCACA
>Ga0102925_1000082_pt1 | contig 44373 bp, 44 predicted proteins | sample SalPonR1_A_D1_MG_FD_78216 | JGI IMG/M metagenome (GOLD analysis project Ga0102925, IMG submission 78216) | Salt pond soil microbial communities from South San Francisco under conditions of wetland restoration - Salt Pond MetaG R1_A_D1_MG | ecosystem: Environmental > Aquatic > Marine > Intertidal...
CCCGCCGCGCCCGATCCCGCCGCGCCCGATCCCGCCGCGCCGGAAACCGCGCGGCGGGTTCTCTATTTCAATGCCGGCTTCCTGCGCCAGCGCCGCCTGCGCCGCATCATGGCGCTGGCAGGCTATCCCCTTGGCCTTGGTCGCCCCGGCCCTGATGATCTGATCGCCGTCTGGGGCCAAAGCCCCTATGCGCGGCGCGGCGCGGCCCTGGCTGCCCGAAGCGGCGCGCAACTCCTTCGGGTCGAGGACGCCTTTCTGCGCTCGCTCCATCCGGGGCGCTCGGGCGAGCCGCCGCTTGGCCTGCTGATCGACCGGACGGGGGTTCATTTCGATGCGCGCAGCCCTTCGGATCTCGAAACCCTGCTGGCGACCCATCCGCTCGATCAGACCCCGCTTCTCGATCGCGCGCGTGAGGCCGCCGCCCGCCTGCCCGCATCCCATATCAGCAAGTATAACGCCTTCGACCCCGCCGCACCCTGCCCCGATCCGGGCTATGTGCTGGTGATCGACCAGACCAGCGGCGATGCCTCGCTCACCGCCTGCGGCGCGAATGCCAACACCTTCCGCGAAATGCTGACATTCGCACAGCAGGAAAACCCCGGCGCGCGCATCCTCATCAAGACCCATCCCGAAACGCTGGCAGGCCACCGCTCGGGCCATTTCTCCAGCGCCGATGAAACCTCGCGCATCAGCCTTTTCTCCGATCCGGTCAGCCCATGGCACCTTCTGTCGGGCGCGACCGCCGTCTACACGGTCAGCTCGCAACTGGGTTTCGAAGCGATCTTCGCAGGCCACCGCCCGCATGTCTTCGGCCAGCCCTTCTATGCCGGCTGGGACCTCACCGAAGATCGCCACCCCGCCGCCCTCTCGCGCCGTGGTCGCCCCCTCAGCCGCGCACAGCTCTTTGCGGGCGCGATGATCCTCTACCCCACATGGTATGACCCGGACCGCGACCGCCTCTGCCCGCTCGAAGACACGCTCGGCGCGCTCGAAGCGCGCAGCCGCGCCTGGCGCGAGGACCGCCACGGCTGGGCCGCCGCCGGCATGCGGCTCTGGAAACGCCCCGCCCTGCAAGGGTTCTTCGCCGCGCCCGGCGGCGGCCTGCGCTTTTGCAAGACCGTGCCCGACGCCACGCGGCTCGCGGCCAAAACCGGGCGGCGCGCGATGGCCTGGGCCTCCGCCACCGCCCCCGACGACGACATCCTGCGCGTCGAAGACGGCTTCTTGCGTTCGCGCGGGCTTGGCGCGCGGCTCGTGCCGCCGCTCTCCCTGGTCTGCGACGATCTCGGCATCTATTACGATCCGACCCGCGAAAGCCGGCTTGAACGCCTGATCGCCGCCCGCGCCAATCTTCGCCCCGGTCAGGATGCCCGCGCCGAAGCGCTGATCCGCGCGCTCTGCGACGCGGGCCTGAGCAAATACAATCTCGGCGGCGCCCTGCCTGCCCTGCCCGACACCGGCCAGCGCATTCTCGTCCCCGGCCAGGTCGAGGACGACGCCTCGATCCGCCTCGGCGCAGGCGACCCCGCGACCAATCTCGGCCTCCTCAAGCACGCGCGCGCCGCCAACCCCGGCGCGCTCATCCTCTTCAAACCCCACCCGGATGTCGAAGCCGGCCTTCGCCCCGGCGCCATTTCGCCCGATGCGCTCAGCGGCCTCGCCGATCATGTGCTCACCGATTGCGACCCCGCCGCGCTCCTCTCGCATGTGGACGCAGTCTGGACGATGACCTCGCTTCTCGGCTTCGAGGCGCTCTTGCGCGGCCTCCCCGTGACCACCACCGGCGCCCCCTTCTATGCGGGATGGGGCCTCACCCGCGATCTCGGGCGCATCCCGGCGCGGCGCGGCGCGCGCCCCTCGCTTCACGGTCTGGCCCATGCCGCCCTGATCGACTACCCGCGCTACCGCGACCCGCTCACCGGCCAGCCCTGCGCCGTGGAAACCATCGTCGCCCGCCTTGCCGCACCACAGGCCCTGCCCTCGCCCGGCGCGGCCAACCGCATGCTCTCGAAACTCCAGGGTCTCCTCGCCAGCCAATCCTGGATCTGGCGCTGATCCCCCTTCATCTGGCCGGAAATACCTCGGGGGGTCCGGGGGGCTGGCCCCCCGGGGCTCAGATGATCGCGTGACGCATCCTTGCCGAGACCCATTCGCTCAACACCACCGTCGCCAGGATCAACAACAGGATCACCGACACCTGGCTCCAGGCCAGTACATTCAGCGACGCCTGCAATTTCAGCCCGATGCCGCCCGCGCCCACCAGCCCCAGGATGGTGCTCTCGCGGATATTGATGTCCCAGCGGAACACCGCGATCCCCCAGAAGGCCGGCATGATCTGCGGCACGATCCCATAGCTCAGCACCTGCGCGCCGCTCGCCCCGGTCGCCTCCACCGCCTCGATCTGGCGCGCATCGGTCTCCTCGATCGCCTCGTACAGCAGCTTGCCCACGAACCCGATCGAGCGCAGCGCGATCGCCACGATCCCCGCCAACAGGCCCGGCCCGATGATCGCTACCAGCAACAGCGCCCAGATCAGCGAATTGATCGACCGCGACGCCACGATGATGAACAGCGCGACGGGGCGCAGCACATGCGCCGAGGGCGTCGTGTTGCGCGCCGCCATGAACGCCACCGGCACCGCCATGACGACGCCCCCGATCGTGCCCAGCGTGGCGATGTTGATCGTGTCCCACAGCGGCTCCCAGAGCTGCCCCATATAGGACCAGCGCGGCGGCAGCATCCGGCTGCCGATATCGGCCGCCTGGCGCGGCGCATCGGCGACGAAAAACCAGATCGTGTCGCGGGTCATGACCTGCCAGCACCAGACGAACAGCGCCACCAGCGCCAGCCACCCGCCCCACAGCATCAGCCGCGCGCGGCTGCTTCGGAAATTCCAGACCTGACTGTAATGGGTGATCCCGTTCATTGCAGGAACTTTCTCAGATAGCTCGACCCGTACTCTGCCACCATCACCACGGCGATGATGATCAGCAACACCGCACCCGCACTGTCATATTCATATCGGTCTATGGCCGTGTTCAGCGTCGCGCCGATCCCGCCCGCGCCGACGATCCCGATCACCGCGCTTTCGCGGAAATTGATGTCCAGCCGGTAAAGCGACAGCCCGATCAGCCTGGGCATCACCTGCGGCTGCACCGCGTAATTCACCAATTGCCACCACGAGGCGCCGGTCGCCCGGATCGCTTCGGCCTGGGCCTCGTCGATCTCTTCTATGTCGTCGGCCAGCAGCTTGGCGATGAAACCGATGGTCGCGAAACTCAGCGTCAGAAAGCCCGCGAACGGCCCGAATCCGAACATCGCGACGAAGAAGATCGCGATGATGATCTCCTGCAGGGCCCGGCTGACGGCGATGACCCCCCGGCAGGCGTAATAGATCCAGCGCGGCGCGAGGTTGCGCGCCGCGCCGATGCCGATCGGCACCGAGATCAAGACCCCGACCACCGTCGATGTGAGCGTCATGGTCAGGCTTTCCACCAACCCCTGGCTGATATCGCGCCAGCGACTGGTGAAATCGGGCTGCAGGAATCCCATCACGAAACGCTGGCCGCGTTCCAGCCCGTCATAGACCCGCGCCCAGTTCACCTCGACCGAGCCGATGGCCAGCACAAGGTAAACGACGATGCCCAGCTGCAGCGCGATGCGCCAGCGCCGGTCACGCACGATCTGCGGCGGGCGGCGCCATCGCCGCGGATAGGCGGAAGGGGCCGCGTCGCTCATCGCGCCAGCGCCTCCAGTCTCGCCTTGGCATCCGCCTCGGCCTCGGCCTGCTCGCTGTCGCCCTGGCGCATGACGTTCCAGTCTTCCTCGCCGTATATCTCGGTCAGCGCGGTTTCGCTCAGCGCGCCGGGCGGGCCGTCGAACACCACGCTCCCGGCGCGCAGCCCGACGATACGTTGCATGAATTGCTGTGCCAGCGGTACGTCATGGATATTGACGATGGCCGGCAGGTTGCGCTCTGCGCAGATTTCGGTCAGCAGCCGCATGATCTGGCGGCTGGTCTTGGGGTCAAGGCTGGCGGTCGGCTCATCCACCAGCAGCAATTCGGGCTCCTGTGCCAGCGCGCGGGCGATCCCGACCCTCTGGCGCTGCCCGCCCGACAGCGCATCGGCCCGCTTGTCCGCGTGCCCGATCAGCCCGACCCGGTCCAGCAGGCGATAGGCACGCTCGATATCGGCACCCGCGTATCGGCGCAGGAAACTGCGCCAGAACGGCACATAGCCCAGCCGCCCCGACAGCACGTTCTCCATTACCGTCAGCCGCTCGACCAGCGCATATTCCTGAAAGATCATGCCGATCCGGCGGCGCTGGCGGCGCAGATCCGCCTTGCCCAGCCTCACCAGATCAACATCATTCAACATGACCTTCCCCGCGCTCGGCTCGACCAAACGGTTGATGCAGCGGATCAGGGTCGACTTGCCCGCACCCGACGGGCCGATCAGCCCCATGATCTGCCCCTCCGGCACATCCAGACTCACCTCGCTCAGCGCGGTCTCACCGGTCCTGTAGGTCTTCGTCAGGCGTTCGATATGCAACATGCGCGGGGCTCTTTCTCAGGGCTCTTTCTCGGGGCTTTTTCTCGGCTCTCTCTCCGAGGGCTCGTCTCTGATCGTTCCGGGGCCTCCACATGCCATGCGGGCGGCCAAACTCCGGGCCGCCCACCAGCATTGCTTCCGCTTACGGCTCAGTTGCAGTCGTAAACGACGCCGTTGGCCTCATCGATCGTGCGGATCACCGACCAGTCATCCTTGAACGTGATCTCGATGAACTGATCCTCGCCGTTGCGCCCGAATTCCTCGGCCAGCTTGGTGCCTTCCCAGTCATACCCGAAGAACGCCTCGCGGATCTTCTCCTGCAGTTCGGGCGCCAGGTTGTAGACCGTGCCATAGCCCGTGGTCGGGAAGGTCTGCGACTGGTAGATCGTGACCAGCTGATCCTCCGAGACGACCTCGCGGTCGATCATCCGCCCCTTGACCGAATTGGCGATCGAAGCGGCGATGTAATCCTTGTTGGCGACGCCCAGGATCGAATTGTCATGCGCGCCCGAAAAGACCGCCTCGAAATCCTCGCCCGCGCTCATGGCGAACTCGGCCATCAGGATCGCCGAAGGCGCCTTGAAGCCCGAATTCGACGTCTCCGAGGTAAAGGCCAACGTCTGGCCCTTCAGGTCCTCGACCTTCCCGATCCCGGAGTCGGGATAGGTGATGATCTCCATTTCGTAACCGAACGAGCCATCCTCGGCCGCCATCATGGCAAAGGGGCGGAACCCCGCACAGGCCACGGCCAGCGGGTTGGAGCCGGTGTTGAACCCCGCCACATGCAGGCGCCCGGCGCGCATCGCCTCGATCTGCGCGGCGTTGGACTGAACCGGGAAGAACTGCACCTTCTTGCCCGTCACCTCGGCCATATGCTCAAGGAAACCGGCCCAGACCTCGGCATAAACCGCCGGATCCTCGACCGGCGTATAGGCGAAGATCAGCGTCTCGGGGTCGATCCACTGCGACGAATCCTCGGGGATGTCGGCGATCAGATCGCCGTCATTATCGGTGTAACGCTCGCTCAGTTCGAACTCGGCCTGTGCGGGCAGCGCCAGCGCCAATGCGGCAAACGCGGTCAATGCAGCTTTGGTTTTCATGAGTATCCCCTTTCTCGGATTCGATGTGCCGCAGGGGATATCGGTGCAATGTAACAATTTCCCGAAAAGCGCCAGACCGCTTTCGCGCGCGCCCTTCATCTGGCTTCAAATACCTCGGGGGAGTCGCCGCTTGCGGCGACGGGGGCAGCGCCCCCTCCCCGCCCTCAGCCGCGCCGCCAGCGGCTCATCGTATCACCACCCACCGCGCGTGTTTCGACCAGCGCGAACCGCTCCGCCCCCGCCAGCCGCTCCAGGCCCAGCGCGCCGATCCCCGGCAGGCCCTCTGCGCCGATGGCGACCCCGGCGCGAAACACCACCAGCTCATCGACCAGCCCCGCGCCCAGAAGCGACGCCGCCAACCCGCCGCCGCCCTCGCAGAAGACCCGCGTGATGCCCTTTTCGCCCAAAGCCCGCAGCACCGACGCCATGTCCAGCTGCCGTCCCGTCAGATCGCAGGCGATGCGCGTTGCGCCCAACCCGTCCCAGGCCTCGGCCAGCGCCGCATCGGGGTCCGGCCCATGGCACAGCCACAACGGCACCTCGCGCGCGCTCTGCGCCAGTTGCGACATCAAGGGCAGATCAAGCCGGCGCGACACCACCACACGCACCGGCTGACCGGTGATGCCAAGCCCGCGCACCGTCAGCATCGGGTCATCCGCCCTTGCCGTGCCCGCGCCCACCATCACCGCGTCATGGCGCGCGCGCATCGCATGAACCATGCGGCGCGCCTCGGGGCCGGTGATCCACTGGCTGTCGCCCGATGCGGTGGCGATGCGCCCATCAAGCGACATCGCCAGTTTCAATGTCAGATGCGGCAGCCCGGTCTCGGCCCGGCGCAGGAACCCGCCCAGATCGCGCAGCGCGTCCTGGGCGCAGATGCCGGTCTCCACCTCGATCCCGGCGCCTTCAAGACGCGCGAACCCTTGCCCCGCGACGCGCGGGTCACTGTCGGCGATCGGGGCCACCACCCGCGCGACCCCGGCTTCGATCAGGGCATCGGCGCAGGGCGGGGTCTTGCCGTGATGGGCGCAGGGCTCAAGGCTCACATAAACCGTCGCGCCGCGTGCCTTCTCGCCCGCGTGGGCCAGCGCGCGCACCTCCGCATGAGGCCGCCCGCCCGGCGCGGTCCAGCCGCGCCCGACGATCCGTCCATCCCGCACGATCACGCAGCCCACCGCCGGGTTGGGCCAGCACTGGCCCTGCCCGCGCCGCCCCAGCGCCAGCGCCAGCGCCATGTAGCGGGCGTCATCCCCGCGCATGGGGCTACTCGTCTTTTTGCTTGGCTTCGGCGATCGCCTCATCGGGGCGCAATTCGCTGACGAACTTGTCGAAATCATCCGCCGCCTGGAAGTTCTTGTAGACGCTGGCAAAGCGCACATAGGCCACGGTGTCGATCCGCGCCAGGCTCTCCATGACGATCTCGCCCACCACTTTCGATGGGATATCCGTCTCGCCCATGCTTTCCAGCCGCCGCACGATCCCCGAGATCATCTGCTCGATGCGCTCGGGATCGACCGGGCGCTTCTGCAAGGCGATCCGGATCGAACGTTCCAGCTTGTCGCGGTCGAAATCCTCTCGCCGCCCGTTGGTCTTGACGACGACGAGATCGCGCAGTTGCACCCTCTCATAGGTGGTGAACCGCCCGCCGCATGCCGGGCAAAACCGCCGCCGCCGGATCGAAACATGATCCTCCGCAGGGCGTGAATCCTTGACCTGTGTATCTATATTTCCGCAAAACGGGCAGCGCATCGGCCGTTCCCCTTTTCTGGTCTGCCTCAATAATGGGTCTTGGGCCCACTTATCCACAACCACTATAGGGGAGCCGCAATGCTTTGGGTAGGGGGGAAATTCCCCCCCAAGATGAATGACACGCTCGCCCCTTTGATACCGCGACCGCAAGGATTACATGGGCAGTATCCACCTTATTACGGCTGAATTTCAACGCGAAAGGATTCCTCCATGAGCGACAAGACGCTATTCATCACCGGTGCCTCCAGCGGCATCGGCGCCGCCACTGCCCGCGCCGCCGCCGATGCGGGCTGGAACGTGGCGCTGTTTGCGCGCAATCAGCAAAAGCTCTCGGCCATCGCGGACGAGATCGGCACCGACCGCGCCCTCGCCCTGCCCGGCGATGTCACGCAATATGACGAGGTCGCCGCCGCCATCGAACGCGCCGCCACTCATTTTCAGGGGCTTCAGGCGGTCTTCGCCAATGCGGGAATGGGCCTCGACACGCCCGGCGCCGAACATGGCGACCCCGAGGAATGGCGCGCCATGATGGAAGTCAACGTCATGGGGCTGCTCTGGACGACCCGCGCCGCGATGGCCGCCTTGCGCGCCAGCCAGGGGCATCTGGTGATGACCGGCTCGGTCGCCGGCAAGATCCACCTGCCCGGCTCGGTCTATGGCGCCTCGAAATGGTTCGTCCACGGTTTCGCCGGCAACATGTCCCAGGAGATGCGCGAATGGGGCGGGCGCTGCACGGTGGTCGCTCCGGGGATGGTGGACACGCCGTTTTTCGATGAACCCAAACCCGACAAGCTGCAACCCGAGGACGTGGCCCAAAGCGTGGTCCATGCGCTTGAACAGCCGCGCCGCGCCGATCTGCGCGAATTGGTGCTGATGCCCGGCAACTGATGCGGGCTATGTCCTCGCCAGATGCGCCGCCACCTTGCGACGGTGCGGCGCATCGCGATGCTCGAACACATGAATGCCCTGCCATGTTCCCAAAAGCGGATGGCCCCCATCCACCGGGATCGACAGGCTGACCGGCATCATCGCCGCCTTGATATGGGCGGGCATGTCGTCGGGGCCTTCCTGGGTGTGGCGCAAAAAGGCCATCGCCGGGTCATTGCCGGGCGGCACCAGCCGCCCGAACCACTCGCGCAGATCGCGCGTTACGTCCGGGTCGGCGTTCTCCTGGATCAGCAGGCTGGCCGATGTGTGCCGGATGAACAGGGTCAACAGCCCCTCATCCACCCCCGACCCGGCCACCCATGCTGTGACCTGATGGGTGAATTCATAAAGCCCCTGCCCCTGGGTGGGGATGGTGAAAGTGGTCTGCATGGCCCGTCACTCCCGCCATTCGAAACTGTTGGTGCCCCGGCACGCTTCAGGCCGCGTCTTTCGCCGCCCGTGACAGCGCGCCGCGCCAGCCTAACACAGGGTGGCGCGCGCCGCCCAAACCTTTCCGCCCGGTGTATCCAGCGCGCGCGCCGCTCAGATTCCCTTTACCTCCCCGATCATGCTTGCCTTTCGAGGAGCGAATTCTTAACACCCCGCCCGCCATTCCGCGCCGCCGCCCGGCGCCCCCTCAAGCGGCCCTTTCAGGCCGCCTCGGGCGGTTTTGTACAAACCTTCGCGCCCCCTGCCCGGCATCTGTACAAGACCAGCGTACAAACCGGACGTTTTGTACGAAAAAAGCCGCGTCCCCGCGGCTTCTTTTTCTCTCGTTTGGTGCCCTTGAGCGGGGCTACTGATCCAGGAAAGACCTGAGCTTGCGCGACCGCGAGGGATGCTTGAGCTTGCGCAGCGCCTTGGCCTCGATCTGGCGGATGCGTTCGCGCGTCACGCTGAACTGCTGGCCCACCTCTTCAAGCGTGTGGTCGGTATTCATGCCGATCCCGAACCGCATCCGCAGCACCCGTTCCTCGCGCGGGGTCAGCGATGACAGCACCCGCGTCGTGGTTTCCTTGAGATTGTCCTGAATGGCGGAATCCAGCGGCAGGACGACGTTCTTGTCCTCGATGAAATCGCCAAGCTGGCTGTCCTCCTCGTCGCCGATAGGGGTTTCGAGGCTGATCGGCTCCTTGGCGATCTTCATCACCTTGCGGACCTTTTCCAGCGGCATCTGCAGCTTTTCGGCCAGCTCCTCGGGGGTGGGCTCGCGGCCGATCTCGTGCAGCATCTGGCGCCCGGTGCGCACCAGCTTGTTGATCGTCTCGATCATGTGGACCGGGATGCGGATGGTGCGCGCCTGATCGGCGATCGAGCGGGTGATCGCCTGGCGGATCCACCAGGTCGCATAGGTGCTGAACTTATAGCCCCGGCGATACTCGAACTTGTCCACGGCCTTCATCAGGCCGATATTGCCTTCCTGAATGAGATCAAGGAATTGCAGGCCGCGGTTCGTGTATTTCTTGGCGATGGAAATGACTAGCCGCAGGTTGGCTTCGACCATTTCCTTCTTGGCCAGACGGGCCTCTTTCTCGCCCTTCTGGACCTGGCTCACGATGCGGCGGAATTCGCTGATATCAAGGCCGACATACTGGCCGACCTGCGCCATGTCGGCGCGCAGTTCCGCCACCTTCTCGGGGTTGCGCTCCATGAACATCTGCCAGCCACGGCCCGATTTGGCGGCCATGTCGTCCAGCCAGTTGGGGTCCAGCTCGCGGCCGCGATACTCGTCGATGAATTCGCGGCGGTTGATGCGGGCCTGGTCCGCCAGCTTCACCATCGCGCTGTCGATCTGCATGATCCGGCGGTTGATGCCGTAAAGCTGGTCGATCAGTGCCTCGATCCGGTTGTTGTGCAGGTGCAGCGAGTTCACCAGCTCGACAATCTCCGAGCGCAGCTTCTGATAGGTCGCCTCCTGCTTTTTCGAGAACGACCCGTCCTCGTTCAGCGTGGCCGAGATGCGGCTGTCCTGCATCTCGCTCAGCATCTCGTAATCGTCGGCGATCCGGTCCAGCGTCTCCAGAACCCGCGGCTTGAGCGCCGCCTCCATGGCGGCCAGGCTCATGTTGGCCTGTTCTTCCTCCTCCTCGTCGTCGTCGTCCGAGGCGATGGGATTGCCGTCAGCATCCAGTTCGGGCTGGTCATTCTCTTTCTTTTCCGCGGGCGCGGCGGCGACATTGGCGGCCTCGACCACCGGTTCGCCGCCCTCTTCGTCAAGCTGGTTGCCGAAGGTGGTCTCCAGGTCGATCACATCGCGCAGCAGGATGTCCTCGCCCAGAAGTTCGTCACGCCAGATGGTGATGGCCTGAAAGGTCAGCGGGCTTTCACACAGGCCCGCGATCATGGTGTTGCGCCCGGCCTCGATCCGCTTGGCGATGGCAATCTCGCCCTCGCGGCTCAGCAACTCGACGCTGCCCATCTCGCGCAGATACATGCGCACCGGGTCGTCGGTGCGGTCCAGCTTCTCGTCCTTGCCCGAACCGAGTGCCAGTTCGCCCTTCTTGCCGATCTCGGCAACGGCGGTGGTTCTCTGCTCCTCGTCCTCGGCGTCTTCCTCCTCGATAATGTTGATACCCATCTCGCTGAGCATCGACATCACGTCCTCGATCTGCTCGGAGGAAACCTGATCGGGCGGCAACACCTTGTTGAGCTGATCGTAGGTGATGAACCCCTTCTCGCGCGCCTCGGCGATCATTTTCTTCACCGCTGCCTGGCTCATATCGAGCGACATCTCGGTGTCCTGATCGTCCGGCTTTTGGTCGTCGTTATCCTTGGCGGCCATGAAGGTCTCCTGAACAATGGGCAGTTCGGGTGATTCGTTAAGAACGAATCAATAGCGCGATCTGCTGATTCGCACACCCTTTACCCTGTTTTCTTTACCTATTCCTCACGAAACGACAATCAACGAGTCGGTTTGGAAAAGGTGATGCGATCAAGCAGCGCATCGAGGCGCTCGCGCTCGTCGCGACTGATTCGGGCGCCGTTATCGGCTAGGTCGTATTCCGTGCGGTCCTCGCTTTGACTGCGCAAGGTGCGCTGGCGTTGTTCTGCGGCCTGCCCCAGCCGCCAGGTGACGGCCTCGTCGGCCACCCCGGCAAGATCCTCTGCGGCCTCGCTTACTTCGGCGTTAAGCCCGCGCTCGGCCTCCAGCTTGGCCAGTTCCTCGGCGATGGTCATGCGCGCCATGTCCGTGTCTCCGGGCCGACGCACGGCGGGCGCCAGCGCGACATGGGGCAAGCCGAGCAGCTTTTCAAGAGCCTCGCCGCCGAATGTCTCGCCGATGCGCCGGCGCAAATCCTGCGCCCCTTCGGGCGCGTATCTCAGGATCAGCGCGCGCAAACGCTCATGATCGGGATCGGTGCAGATCATCGTTTCAAGCGCACCTTCCACATCGTCGAACACCTCGGGCGTGCAGATCACCGAAGCCAGCACCACGGCCTCGCGCAGGCGATGCGGCGCGCCATCGCCGGCGGCGGCCAGAAGCGAGGAACGCGTACCCGCTCGCGCGGGTTCGGGGGCGGGCTGCCAGCGCCCTGTGCTGCCGATACGCCCACCCGGACGGCGCGCCCCGCCCGGCGCGCGGCGCGGATTGAAAAGCTCCCATCGCAGATCCTTGATCGCCTGCCCGTAATGGCTGCGGATCGACGGATCACGGATCAGCTTGATCTTCTCGCGCAATGCCTTGTCCAATGCGGCGCGCCGCTCGGGGCTGTCGAAATCGCGCCCCTCGGTCTCGCGCCGCCACAAAAGCTGCACCATGGGCACCGCCGCGTCCAGCACCTCGCGCAGCGCGCCCGCGCCCTTTGCACGCAACAGGTCGTCAGGGTCCTGCCCCTCGGGCATCAGCGCGAAACGCAGCGACTTGCCCGCTTCGATCAGCGGCAGCGCAAGGTCGATGGCGCGATAGGCCGCGCCCAGACCGGCACGGTCGCCATCCAGCGCGATGATGGGCTCATCCGATATCCGCCACAGCATCTGCAACTGGTGCTCGGTGATTGCCGTGCCAAGCGGGGCCACGGCCGCGTCGAAACCGGCCAGCGCCAGCGCGATCACGTCCATGTAGCCCTCGGCCACGATCAGCGGCTTGCCCTTGCCCGCAGCCTCGCGCGCGGGGCCGTGGTGATAAAGCGTGCGCGACTTGTCGAACAGTTCGGTATCGGGGGAATTATAGTATTTCGCGTCGTCATTGGGGTCCATCGCCCGCCCGCCAAAGGCGATGCAGCGCCCGCGCGGGTCGCGGATCGGGAACATAATGCGATTGCGAAAGACGTCATAGGGCCGCCCGCCGGGCTTGCGGCTGGGGCGGGCCAGCCCGCACTCCATGATCAGCTCGTCATCGATACCCTTGCCCTTGAGGTGGTCCCAGAGCGCCTGCCACGCGGCGGGTGCGAAACCCAGCTCGAAGCGCGCCTGCGCCGGCTCGTCCAGCCCGCGCCCCGCCAGGTATTCGCGCGCGGCGGCGCCGCCCGCGGTCCTGAGCTGAAGGCCGAAGAACTGCACCGCGGCTTCCATCACCTCGGCCAGCTGGCTGCGCCGGTCGGCCTTCTGCTGCGCCTGCGGGTCGCGTTCGGGGATCTGCATCCCCGCCTCCTGCGCCAGAATGCGCACGGCCTCCATGAAATCGACGTTCTCGGTCTCTTTCACAAAGCTGATCGCATCGCCCTTGGCGTGGCAACCAAAGCAGTAATAGAACCCCTTGCGGTCATCGACGTGGAAACTGGCGGTCTTTTCCTGATGGAAAGGGCAAGGCGCCCACATGTCGCCCTTGCCCTGGTTGGACTTGCGGTTATCCCACATGACCTTGCGACCCGCCACCTGGGCAAGCGAGGTCCGTGTACGCAATTCATCGAGAAAGCCGGGCGGTAGACTCATGCAAGGGAATATGGGCGATCCTTGGCGCATCGGCAAGATCGCGTGAGGCGTTGTCGCTCTAGCCGCTGTAATCGAGACATTGTTTCTCGAAGGCGGTCTGCAGTTCGGGCGAAAGCTGCTCTTCGGACAGGGTGTAGATCCAGTCGACAAGCGGCGGCACGCCGGGTGCGTATTTCGCCGCCACGGCCCCTTCGCCGCTCGTCAGCCCGCGCTTGGCCTGGCTGGCATTCTGGCCAAGCTGTCGGGCGGTCACGGTGCGCGCGACGACATCCGCCAGCGCGGCGCAGCGGTCGGCCTTTTCGGCCTCGGTCTCTGTCTGGGCCAGGGCCGCGCCGCCCGTCAGGGCAAGCCCGCAACACAGGGTCACTATTCGCAGCATGAATTCCTCATATGTCGTGGAATGTCCGCCCAATCTGTCAGGCCCCGTCCGCAATGGCAACGGGCCGGGGCCTGTCTCAGCATCGATGATACGCGCTCAAAGCCCGAGCGCGCGATAGCTGGAGGCGACCTTGTCGATGGACACAAGATAGGCCGCGGTGCGCAGGTCGGTCACGTCATCGCGCCCGTGCCAGACCTCGCGCATGGACTGGTAGGCCGTGCGCATCGTGTCATCCAGACCCGAGCGCACCAGCTCCAGCTCGCCCGCCCCGCGCAGATATTGCTGCTTGAAGTTGGGCGAGATGACCCAGGCATCGCCCAGATGCTTGTCGAGCCGCTCCAGCTCGTCCACGATCAGTTGATGGCGCGCCTCTTCCTGGCGGCGGCCCATGCGGCCAAAGCGGATGTGGCTCAGGTTCTTGACCCATTCGAAATAGGACACCGTGACACCGCCCGCGTTGGCATACATGTCGGGGATGATCACCGTGCCCTTGCGGCGCAGGATATCGTCGGCCCCCGCTGTGACCGGGCCGTTCGCCGCCTCGATGATCAGCGACGCCTTGATGCGGTCGGCGTTGTTCATGTTGATCACGCCCTCAAGCGCCGCCGGGATCAGGATGTCGCACTCTTCCTCCAGCACCGCGCCGCCCTCGGCGCTGTGGGCCGCGTCGGGAAAACCGGACACGCCGCCATGCTTCATGATCCAGGCGCGCACCGCCTCCACGTCGATGCCGTTCTCGCTGAACAGGGCACCGTCATGTTCGATGATGCCGGTGACGATCGCGCCATCCTCCTCGCTCAGGAACTTGGCGGCGTGATAGCCCACATTGCCAAGGCCCTGCACGATCACGCGCTTGCCATCCAGCGTGCCGCTCATATTCGCCGCCTGCTTGTCCTCGGGGTGGCGGAAGAATTCGCGCAGCGCATATTGCACGCCGCGCCCCGTCGCCTCGACCCGCCCGGCGATGCCACCGGCATTGAGCGGCTTGCCCGTCACACAGGCCCGGGCGTTGATGTCTGTCGTATTCATCCGCTGATACTGGTCGGCGATCCAGGCCATCTCGCGCTCACCGGTACCCATGTCGGGCGCGGGCACGTTCTGGCTGGGGTGGATCAGGTCGCGCTTGGCCAGTTCATAGGCGAAGCGGCGGGTGATCCGTTCCATTTCGTGCTCGTCCCATTCGCGCGGATCGACACACAATCCCCCTTTCGAGCCCCCGAAGGGTGCCTCGACCAGCGCGCATTTATAGGTCATCAGCGCCGCCAGCGCCTCGACCTCGTCCTGATTGACGGCCATGGAATAGCGGATACCGCCTTTCACGGGTTCCATATGTTCGGAATGGACGCTGCGATAACCCACGAAAGTATGGATCTTGTCCCGCAGCCGCACCCCGAAGCGCACCGTGTAGGTCGCGTTGCACACGCGGATTTTTTCCTCCAGCCCCGGCGGCAGGTCCATGAGGGCGACGGCCCGATTGAACATGAGATCCACACTTTCGCGGAACGTCGGCTCTTTGATTTCTTTCATCGCGCGTCTCCCTTGTCATACCAGCAAAATTGCGGCACTACTCCACTACGCCCTGAGGCTGTAAGTATCGTGAATGCCTGCGACAATTTTGTCCACCCGTGGTCTGCCGATGGTCGCTTGGTTAAGACTCCGGTGCATTTTCAGGGCGATTGAAGCCACATCGGAAACAACACCCCAGAACACCGCAAAACCGTTTCAAATCACCACCTTATTGCCGCCTCTATAGCCTTGCGGCGCCCTAATTTGGCCATAAAGCTCGGTAAGAAATTACCTTTGGACAATTCCGGGACCGGGACCGTCCTTTCACGCGATACGTCGAATTTGCGAGGTGACGTATGATTGGCTTTAAGAACAAGCGAGGCGCCCGTCAGTGCTTGACGGCGGGCAAGTCGCGAATTTCCAAGATTGAATTGATGTGCGCGCTTTGGCGCTTCCGCAAGGACGAGGACGGGGCCGTCGTCGCCCTTGCGATTATTATTTTCGTCGTCATGCTGCTGTCCGCCGGACTCGGAATCGACACGATGCGCCACGAGATGTCGCGCACTCATATCCAGTCGACGCTCGACAGCGCCGTGCTCGCGGGGGCCGGTGCCCCCGTCGGCGCCACCGACACAGAGATCAAGGCCATCGTCGAAAATTACTTCGAAGCCGCCGGCCTGCAGCAATACCTGCATCCCATCGACCCCGACAAGGATATCTCCGCCGGCCTCAACAGCAAGCGCGTGACCGCCTCGGCCTCGATGAAAATGGATACGCTCCTCATGCGGCTGTCCGGCATTGACACCCTGGACGCTGCCGCCTCCTCGACCGCCGCCATCGCCTCGCCCAAGATGGAAATCGTGCTGGCGCTCGACGTGTCCGGCTCAATGGCCGGGACCCGCCTGACCAAGATGAAGGAAGCGGCCGCGGAATTCGTCGACGATGTGCTCAGCAAATCGGACGAGAACACCACCACCATTTCAATCGTGCCCTATAGCTGGAACGTGACTCCCTCGAACGAGATGTTCGAGGCCCTTTCGGTTGATAAACGGCATCAGTATTCGACCTGCGTCGACTTTACCGATGATGAATTCCTGAACGCGGCGATTGATCCGAACGTCTCCTATGCGCAGACGCTTTACACCTCGATCTATGGCGACTTCGGCGATATCGGCTCGGGCAATGTCGAAACCAGTTCATCGAGCGCCTATAACCGCAGCTGCTACACCGACGATTATTTCCGCATCCTGCCCTATGCGAGCACCTATACCGCATTGGAAAGCAAGCTCGACTCTCTCAAGGCTGCGGGCAGCACGTCGGCGGATATGGGGATGAAATGGGCCGCCGCCCTGCTCGATCCGGCCTTTCGCCCGGTCGTGACCAGCCTTCAGGCGGACCGCACCCGCCCCGACGGCAGTGGCGGCACCGAAACCTACAACATCGTCAATCCCAACATCAAGAACCTGCCCGCGCTCTACACCACCGGCCAGGTGCTCAAGATCATCATTCTGATGGGTGACGGCGCGAATGACTGGTCCTATCACCTGCCGGATCCCAACGACCTGATCGACCCGAACGTGCCTGAGAGCCACTCAGAATCTGATTATCGCGGGCCGGATTCGCACCTCTACGAGATCGCGTATGTCGACGATGTGTTTCAATACCGCTACCAGACCAACAACCACAGCAACCGCCGGTACAGTGAACGCTATTGCAGCTCACGTTATTGGACTTGTGTGTATGAAAACGTGGACAAGAAAAAATACTACCTCTACTCGACATTCTACAACGACTATACTGATATCGAGGAAAAGAATTTTCTGTCCCCCGACGAATTCAATGATTTGCCGTCGACTTTGTCCGGCTACGAAAGCACGACCCGCCTGAGCTGGGAAGAAGCATGGGGCATGATGACGCCCGATTTCTACTCGAATTGGACCAACGACGATATTCCTGACGACGAGTTCGGCAGAAACGGCTCGGGCAGCATCAGTCCCTCAGAAAAAGACGACCGCATGGAAGATATCTGCAACACGGTCGATAATGCCGGGATCGTCGTTTTCACCATCGCCTATGACATGGGCGACCAGGTCAGCGCCGCAGACAAGCTCGCGGCCTGCGCCTCGAGCGATGGCAACCATTACGACGCGAATACGGTGAACATCAAACAGGCATTCGGCGCCATCGCCGCCAACGTTCAGAAGTTGAGGTTGACCCAGTGATCCGGTTTATCGCCGACAGGCTCTCGCGCTTCCGGCGCGGTGACAGCGGCAATGCGTCGGTGGAGTTCGTCATCATCTTCCCCGTGTTCATGATGCTCCTGCTGTTCTCGATCGAACTCAGCGTCATCACGCTGCGCCATGCCATGCTGGAACGCGGCCTCGACCTCACCGTGCGCCAGATCCGGCTGGGCTATGCCACGCCGCCCAACCACCCGACGATCAAGGGCATGGTCTGCGATTTTTCCAAGCTGGGCGGCAACTGCGACACCAACCTGCGCCTGGAGATGAAACCCGTGGATATCCGCGCCTATACCGGGCTCGATCAAACCGCGGACTGCACCGACGCCGCCCAGCCCACCAAACCGGTGCGCCAGTTTGCGCCGGGCCAGCGCAACCAGCTCATGCTGCTGCGCGCTTGCCTGAAATACGACCCCATGATGCCCAGGGCCGCACTTGGCAGCGTCCTGAAGAAGGACGGCAACGGGCAGGCTGCGGTCGTCTCCATGTCCGCCTTCGTGCAGGAGCCCTGAATCCGATGATGATCGCCAGGATGAAATCCTTTCTCGCCAGATTTCGCAACTGTGCCAGCGGCACCGTGACCGTCGAAACGGTCGTCATCATCCCGATCCTGTTCTGGGCGTTGTCGGCGACCTTCGAATTCTTCGAGATGTATCGCTACAAAAGCGTGCGCGAAAAGGCGAGCTATACCATCGTCGACATGATCTCGCGCGAACAGACCAGCGTCTCGTCCGCTTATATCGACAACACCAAGAAGCTGTTCGACGATTTCACCAATGACTTCGGCGAGAACCAGATTCGCGTCTCGATCATCACCTATAATTCCGACGATGACGAATATGCGATCGTCTGGTCCGAAGTGCGCGGCGATGGCCCGCTTGCCGAACTGACCACCGACAGCGTCAAGACCCGCCACGATATCCTGCCCATCATGGGCAATGGCGAACACCTGATCCAGATCGAGTCATTTTCGGAATACGAACCCAATCTCAGCGTCGGGTTCAGCGATATGATTCCGATGGAGACCCGCGTCTTCACCAGCCCACGCTTTGCCGAACAGGTCAAATGCCCCGATTGCTGACCGCCGGTCGCGGCCCCTGCGGCTGATTCAGGGCGTTTGCTGCTGCATCAGTTCGGCCAGGATCTCGGCCATGGCGCGCGATTGCGCACCGGGCGTCACCCCCCCGACCCCGATACGGCGCGCCATGCGCCACCAAAGGCCCGGCTCCCAGCGGCGCGGGCCACTCGTGCCTTCCTTGAGGCGCAGGGTAAAACCGTTCGACGGCTTGAAGGCGAACACCCCGCGTTCCAGCGCCTCGATGTCACCAACCCGCGCCAGCACCTCGCCGGTGCTGCTGCGCAGCGCCTCGCGCGTCAGTTCCAGATGCGCCACCGTGGCCTGGCGCATCCGGTTGCTCAGCCACAGCGCCGCCATCCCCAGGACCAACAGGAACGCCGTCCACCCGAAATGGCCCGGCGGCTCGAACAGGGCGACATAGACCGCGATCGCGCCCAGCGTCAGAACCGTGCCAACCCCCAGCACACGCCGCCCCGGTGACGCCTTGAGCACCATCAAAACCTCGTCCGTCATCGCCACCTCCCGTATTGCAACGCGGACTTAGCCTGAAAGCGCCCCCGATGCGAGAGCCATTCGCGCGGCGGATCCGGCCTGCGCGACTGCGAGCTTGCGCACAGGCCCGGTTCGCGCCCACACAGGGGCGCCCATTGCACCCCGCGCCACGCGCCATACGTCTCTGGCAACAAGAGGAGACACCCCATGTCCATCAGACCCGTGCTTGAAACACGCGCCGCCCAGCCCACGATGGAGGGCGCCGGAGTCCACCTGCACCGCGCCTTCGGCTTTCACAAACCATCCGAGCTGGACCCGTTCCTGCTGTTTGACGATTTTCGCAACGAAGACCCGGCGCATTACGCCCAAGGCTTCCCCTGGCACCCGCATCGCGGCATCGAGACCATCACCTATGTTCTGTCGGGCAGCGTCGAACATGGCGACAGCCTCGGCAATCGCGGCTTGCTGGGCGCCGGTGACGTGCAATGGATGACCGCCGGGTCCGGCATCATGCATCAGGAAATGCCGCAAGGAAACGCAGCGGGCCAGATGCATGGCTTTCAGCTCTGGGCCAACCTGCCCTCATCGCTCAAGATGACCGCACCGCGCTACCAGGATGTGAAGGCCCCCGACATCCCCGAGGTGATCGACGATGACGGCACGGTCGTGCGCGTGGTGGTGGGCACTTTCTGGGGGCGGCGCGGCCCGGTCGACGGCATCGCCGCCGATCCGCAATATCTTGATATCTCGGTGCCGCCGGGCGTGAAAAAGACCCTTCCCGTCGATACCTACCGGCGCGTCTTCGCCTATGTGTTCGAAGGCTCCGGCGCATTTGCCGATGCCAGCCAGCCGCGCGGCGTGCTGTTGGAAAAAGAGGTGATGGGCCAAGAGGTCAACATCCGCGACATGTCCGGCGACCGCACCCTGATCCGCTTTGGAACCGGCGACGAGGTGACGGTTCAGGCAGGCGAGAACGGGATCCGCTTCCTGCTGGTCTCGGGTGCGCCCATAGCCGAACCCGTCGCCTGGCACGGGCCGATCGTCATGAATACCGGCGAAGAGCTGCAACAGGCGATGCGCGAATTGCGCAACGGCACCTTCATCAAGCCCGCGCATTGAAGGGCACCGAATGCACCCCACGCCGCGTGGCGGCCTTCGGGCCGCCGCTCGTCGTTACGCCACCGTCATGGCGACGTCCCGCCGCGCTCTTTCGATTTCCACCACCGCCTTACCGTTCTTCTGGTGTCGCTGCGCCAAATGCTGCCCCTTGCGTGCGCTCGAAAACTGGCGAATGGGCCGTGGCGGCTCCGACATGAATTTGAGCTCTGGAAACAGTTCCAGGATTTCGGCGCGCGATTGCGGACAAAGTGAGCGCATCGCCATCGGGCCGGTATAAAGGCTCTCGGTCGGGGCGCCGTTTCCAAAGATGATCTCGTGTTGGTCGAACAGCAGGTGGAAATACTCCACCTCGTCCGCATCCTCGACAATCTCGACCCCGTCCAGCGCCAGCAGGTGCTTGGCCGCAACCAGAACCTCGCCGGACGCGAACATCCGCTTCACGATGGGCGAGCGCACCAGCATCCTGTGCTGCTGTGACACCATCAGATCCTTGCTCGGCATGCTTTCACCCAGGCACCCGGCCCGGATGCGGATCGGATACATATGCGGCGCGCCGTCCAGATCGGTCCGGCTCAGCCTGCGCCTCCCGATCCACCGGATCGGCTGACAGCCGTGATCGAGCGTCACCACCGGATCCCCAAGATCAAGATTCTCCACCGGGACCGGCCCGCGATCCGTATCGATCAGGGAGCCACGCACAAAGCAGATGAGACTGGAAAACGCGACGCTCGGCTCGGAATCCGGCGTGCTCAACAGCAAGGGGGCATCATAGCTGACATTATAGGTAACGGTCGGGTCGATCGGCTGCTCGGATGCAAAGCCCACCACCGTGTTACCCAAAAGCAGCGTCGTCGCCGTGACCGCATAGATGCGGAACGACTCGCCCGTGTCCGGATCGGTCAGCGTATAGGCATATTCGGGTTCGATCCCGCCATCGAGGTTGAACAGGCTGGTCGAAGAGGTCGAGGTTTGCCCGGTCAACAGCCCGACATCGCCATCCTCGAACGTGGCGTCATCGTCGTCGATGGTGATGACTTCACCGTTCAGATTGCCGAAGGTAACGGTCGACCCATCCGCATCCGCATCGCCGGTCGCACCGCTCGGAAAGAAGCTCGACTCCGGCGTCGACAGAAAATTGGTCTCGGAATACTGCGTGACGCTATCCGTGTTATAGAGCATCAGGTCAAAGGTCGGCATCGAACACACTCCAACTCAGGCGAAGCAAGCCGCATTACCACCGGACCTGGCCTGCACCGCAAGCCTGCCCGGCCTTCTTGCATGCGCCCGCTGAACATCGCCGTTTTACCAGCTCAAACCTAACAAACGGTTAGGCGGCGACTCGTTTTAGGCGAGCAATCGGGCGAGAATTTGTTGGCTTTGTGGAGTTCCCGGCGCGGGCCCGGTTTGCGTGCTGGCGTCATGCGGCGCACGCCGCTTTAACCTTGGGCGATGCGGTGCGGCGCACCGACGCGATACCGACGTGATGCCGACGCGATGCAGAAACTGTTTTTCCTTTTAAGACAGTTTGTTAACCGCGATTCGGCGGCTCCGGCGCCGATACCGCCTTGCGCACCATATCCCAATGAAGCTGTTCGATCTGCGGCAGGCTCAGCCGCCCGCCTTCCCGAAACCAGGTATTGACCCCGTTCAACATGGCAATCACCGCCATCGCCGCGATCTTGGGCTCGGCCACCTCAAAGGCGCCAAGCTCCACGCCACGGCGCAGGATCGTTTCGAGCTGGTCCTCATAGCGCCGCCTAAGCCCCTCTATTTCCTTGAAGTTTTCGGGCGAAAGGTTGCGCAGCTCCATATACGAGATGAAAACCTCGTCGGGGCGGTCATGGTGAAAACGGATGTGGAAACGGGTGAAATTCTCCAACGCCGCCAACGGTTCTTCCGGGCCGGGCGCCGTCGCCCGGGCGGCCAGCAGATCGTCCATATGGCCTTTCATCAGGTCGAACAGCAGGCTTTGCTTGTCGGGCGTGTAATTATACAGCGCCCCCGCCTGCACCCCGACCTCACCCGCGATTTGTCGCATGGAAACAGCGGCATAGCCATGCGATGCGAATAGCCGCAACGCCGCCTTGCGCACCCGCGGGCCGGTGATGTCCGAATGCGATCCCTGTGTCCTGGCCATGGCATCAGAGTTATCTGAACGCCTGTTCAAATCAAAGCCCCCGCTTGCTCTTGGCGGTGAAACAGTGGCATGAGGGAAACAACCGTCCCGTCCCGAGATCGCCCATGCGCCTCTTTGCCCTTGCCCCGTTGGCCCTGATCGCCCTGTCCGCCACCGGCTGCAGCCGGTTTCCCGAGCTTGACGAGACGATCACCGACGAGATGCGCGCCGCATCTTACAAGGATCTTGCTCCCAGCGAGTCCCTTGAGGCCCGCGCCGCCGAGCCGACTGTCACCGAACAGGAAGAGACCGACGTCGAAGATCGCGCCAAGACCCTGCGCAAGCGCGCCGACCGCCTGAGCGGATCGGTCATCGACGACGAAACCCGCGACCGCATGGCCCGCGGCATCCAGTCCCCGGATACCCAGGCCTCCGACGCACAGTAATCCCCGCCATCCCCGCGAAAAACCCGCGTTGCAAGGCGCCTGCGAACCCGTTACATCGCGTTTTCATAGCCCTATTCCCGTGACGATTGGAGACCGACATGACCGAACCCCTGCGCCTTGGCATCGCCGGACTGGGCACCGTCGGCACCGGAGTCGTCAAGATCATCCGCCAGAAAGCCAGCCTTCTGGCCGCCCGCGCGGGCCGTCCCGTAGTGATCACCGCCGTCTCGGCGCGCACCCGCGACAAGGATCGCGGCGTCTCCCTTGACGCCTACGCCTGGGAGGACGACCCCGTCGCCCTGGCGCGGCGCGACGACGTGGACGTGTTTGTCGAATTGATGGGCGGCAGCGACGGCCCCGCCAAGGCCGCAACCGAAGCCGCCATCGCCGCGGGCAAGGATGTCGTCACCGCAAACAAGGCGATGCTGGCGCTGCATGGCCAGGACCTTGCAATCGCTGCGGAATCCGCGGGCCACGTGCTACGTTTCGAAGCCGCCGTCGCAGGCGGCATCCCGGTGGTCAAGACCCTGACCGAGGGGCTTGCGGGCAACGATATCACCCGCGTGATGGGCGTGATGAACGGCACCTGCAACTATATCCTGACCCGGATGCAGGCCACCGGTCAGGGCTACAACGCCCTGTTCGAAGAGGCCGACAAGCTGGGCTATCTGGAGGCCGACCCCAATCTCGATGTCGGCGGCATCGACGCCGGGCACAAGCTGGCGCTGCTGGCCTCGATCGCCTTTGGAACGCAGGTCGATTTCGGCGCCATCGAGCTTGAGGGGATCGAGTGCGTCACACTGGCCGATATTCGCCATGCCGACGACATGGGGTATCGCATCAAGCTTCTCGGCGTCGCCCAGATGACCGGACGTGGCCTCGAGCAGCGCATGTCGCCCTGCCTCGTGCCCGCCGACAGCCCGCTGGGGCAGCTTGAAGGGGGCACCAACATGGTCGTCCTGGAAGGCGACATGGTCGAACAGATCGTGCTGCGCGGCCCCGGCGCGGGCGAAGGCCCCACCGCCAGCGCCGTGATGAGCGACGTGATGGATATCGCGCGCGGCTGCCGGATTTCGACCTTCGGACAGCCCGCCGCCGGCCTGCAACCGCCCAAACCGGCCCGCGCCGCCACGCCAGCGCCCTATTACCTGCGCATCCTCCTTGAGGACAAACCCGGCGCGCTGGCCAAGGTTGCGGCCGTGCTGGGCGAGGCGGGCATCTCGATCAACCGGATGCGCCAGTATCGCCATGACGACACCACCGCCCCGGTGCTGATCGTGACCCACAAGACCACCCGAAGTGCGCTCGACACCGCGCTCGACGCGATGTCGCGACTCGATGTCATTTCGGGCGAACCCGTCGCCCTGCGCATCGAAACCGTATGAGACACCCTGCCCCGGCCCGCGGCACTTGTGCGATAGCCTGCCTGCCGCTAATGCTTTCGGGGTTTTGAAGAAACAAGGAACCGCCATGACCGCCGCCGATTTCAACGACCGCATGCTTTCACTGGGCCTTGCCCGCGTGTCCGAGGCCGCCGCCCTGGCCTGCGCCGACCTGATCGGTCGCGGCGACGAGAAAGCCGCCGATCAGGCGGCTGTGAACGCCATGCGCGAGCAGCTCAACATGCTCGACATCAAGGGTGTCGTGGTCATCGGCGAAGGCGAGCGCGACGAGGCCCCGATGCTCTATATCGGCGAGGAAGTCGGCACCGGCGAAGGCCCGGGCGTGGATATCGCGCTCGACCCTCTGGAGGGCACCACCCTCACTGCCAAGGCCATGCCCAATGCCCTGACCGTGATCGCCATGGCGCCGCGCGGTACATTGCTGCATGCGCCGGATGTCTACATGGACAAGCTCGCCATCGGGCCGGGCTATCCCAAGGACGTGGTCTCGCTCGACATGTCGCCGCGCGAACGCGTCGAGGCGCTGGCCGCGGCCAAGGGTTGCAAGCCCTCCGAAATCACCGTCTGCATTCTTGAACGGCCCCGCCACCAGGAGATGATCGACGGCGTGCGCGCGACCGGCGCCTCGATCTACATGATCTCGGATGGCGACGTGGCCGGTGTCATGCATTGCGCCGAAGCCGAGATGACCGGCATCGACATGTATATGGGCGCGGGCGGCGCGCCCGAGGGCGTTCTGGCCGCCAGCGCGCTCAAATGCATGGGCGGGCAGATGTGGGGCCGCCTGCTGTTTCGCAACGACGACGAAAAGGGCCGCGCCGCCAAGGCAGGGATCACCGCTCTCGACCGCGTCTATGCCCGCGACGAGATGGTGACATCCGATGTCATACTCGCCGCCACCGGCGTCACCAATGGCTCGGTCGTTTCCGGGATCAAGCGCCGCCCCGGCTATGTCGAGACCGAAACCGTCCTGATGCGGTCCAAGACCGGCTCACTGCGCCGGATGATCTACCGCAACCCGATCCGCTGACGCTGCGGGTCGGGGGTGGATGCCTATCTCGGAATTGAACGCTCTCTGACCGGGCGGCGCTGGATCGGCCCCGGCACCGAGATCGACCGCCTTGCCGAGGCCATGTCCCAGGCCACCGCCCTGCCCCGCCCGCTGTGCCAGACGCTCGCGCGCCTTGGCGTCGCCCCCGAGGAGGCCGAGGGCTATCTGGTGCCGGCGCTGCGCGACCTCCTGCCTGACCCCCGCAGCCTCAAGGACATGGAACCCGCCGCCGCGCGATTCCTTCAGGCGGTGCGCGACGGGCAGCGGGTCGCGATCTTCGCCGATTACGACGTGGATGGCGGCGCCTCGGCGGCGCTGCTGCTGGATTGGCTGCATGGCATGGGCCAGGGCGCCACGCTTTACGTGCCCGACCGTATCGACGAGGGCTACGGCCCCAACGTACCCGCCATGTCCGAGCTTGCCGCGCATCACGACCTGATCGTCTGCGTCGATTGCGGCACGCTCAGCCATGACGCCATTGCCGCCGCCAAGGGCGCCGATGTGGTGATCCTCGATCACCACCTGGGCGGCGAGACCCTGCCTGATGCGCTGGCCGTGGTGAACCCCAACCGGCAGGACGAATCCGGCGATCTTGCGCATCTCTGTGCTGCGGCAGTGGTGTTCCTGATGCTGGTCGAAGCGGGCCGCCAACTGCGCGAGGCCGGGCAGAAAGGCCCCGACCTCATGGCGCTCTTGGATCTTGTGGCGCTGGCCACCGTGGCCGATGTCGCGCCGCTCAGGGGGGTGAACCGCGCCTTCGTGCGCCAGGGGCTGCGGGTGATGGCGCATCGCGCGCGCGCCGGCCTTGTGGCGCTCTGCGATGTGGGGCGGCTTGATAGCGCGCCTGCCGCCTATCACCTGGGCTTTGTTCTGGGGCCGCGCATCAACGCGGGCGGGCGCATCGGCAAGGCCGACCTGGGCGCGCGCCTTCTGGCCACGCGCGACCCCGCCGAGGCAGGCGCCATGGCCGAACGGCTGGATCAGCTCAATACCGAGCGCCGCGAGGTCGAAGCGCAGGTGCGCGCCGCCGCGCTGGAACAGGCCGAAGCGCGCGGTTTCGATGCGCCGCTGGTCTGGGCGGCAGGCGAGGGCTGGCATCCCGGCGTCGTCGGCATCGTCGCCTCTCGTCTCAAGGAACTGACCAACCGACCCGCCATCGTGATCGGCCTCGAGGGCGACGAGGGCAAGGGCTCGGGGCGCTCGATTTCGGGGGTGGACCTTGGCGCCTCGATCCAGCGCCTCGCCGCCGAGGGCCTGCTGATCAAGGGCGGCGGGCACCGCATGGCCGCCGGTCTGACCGTGGCGCGCGACCGCATCGACGAGGCGATGGCGCGCCTTTCCGAACTTCTGGCGCGTCAGGGCGCGGGCATGGCCGGGCCTGCCGACCTGCGCCTTGACGGGCTGTTGATGCCCGGCGCCGCAACCGTGGAACTGGTCGAACAGATCGAATCCGCCGGTCCTTTCGGTGCAGGCGCGCCCGGCCCGCGCTATGTGTTCCCGGACATGAGCATCGGCTTTGCCAAACGGGTCGGCGAGTCGCACCTGAAACTGCGCTTTGGCGACGGTTTGTCGGGACAGCTCGACGCTATCGCCTTTGGTGCCTTCGACGGGCCGCTCGGTGCAACGCTCGAACAGCATGGCGGTGCGCGCTTCCACCTTGCGGGGCGGCTCGACATCAACCATTGGGGTGGCCGCCAGACCGTGCAATTGCGCCTCGAAGACGCCGCGCCCGCGGACAAGGCGTGATCCTTGCCCACCATTGCACGACCCCCGGCGCATATCGCACTCGGCCGCGTGCATTTTTTGCAAAATGCCTCTTGCGTCGGCCTCTGCTTTTTTCTAGGTAACGCCTCACGCCAAGGCATGGCCCGTTCGTCTATCGGTTAGGACGCCAGGTTTTCAACCTGGAAAGAGGGGTTCGATTCCCCTACGGGCTGCCACTTTGCCCCAGCTTCCCCCAAAGCCCACCATTCGGACAAGCAAGCTTGCCGGTTTTGGCGCCTTGCTTTCGCCCCTCTCGCAACCTTTCAGATGCCGTCAGCGGCGTTGCCCAGGCGACATTCGCGTTGCAGTTTCACAAGACAGGTGAGATGGATCAGCTGCGGCAAAGGCGCATTCATCCCGGAGGACAACGCGTGACATTCTCGATCGGCATCGGCCCCAATATCCGCAAATCCGCCTATTTCGATGCCACTGTGCGCGATGGCGTCCAGTGCTTCTCGGTCTATAACCACATGTATATCCCGGCCCATTTCGGCGACCCCGAGGCGGAATACGACCGGCTTCTGAACGGCGTTGCCATGTGGGATGTGGGCGCGCAGCGCCAGGTGGAACTGACCGGACCCGATGCCGGGCGGCTGGCGCAATACCTGACGCCGCGCAACCTTGCCAAGACCCGCATCGGCCAGGGCCGCTATGTGCCGCTTTGCGATCACGATGGCTGGCTGATCAACGACCCCGTCCTTCTGAAACTGGCCGAGGACCGCTACTGGCTCTCGGTGGCCGACAGCGACATTCACCTCTGGGCCGCGGCCATTGGCCGTGAAAAGGGCTGGGATGTCGTGGTCAGCGAACCCGATGTCTCGCCAATGGCCATTCAGGGGCCGAAGGCGGTCGATGTCGCCGCCGCGCTGTTTGGCGACACGGTACGCGACATGCGCCATTTCGCCTTTGTCTCCACCGCGCTTGACGACATGCCGCTGGTTCTTGCGCGCTCGGGCTGGTCCAAACAGGGCGGCTTTGAACTTTACCTGATGGATCGCAGCTTTGGCACGCGGCTCTGGGACAGGGTCAAGGACGCGGGCGCGCCCTTCGGCATCGGCCCCGGCGCGCCCAACGATGTCGAGAGGCTGGAAAGCGGGCTGATTTCCTATGGCGCCGACATGCGCTGGCAGGACTACCGTGCCAACCCGTTCGAGATGGGCTTTGGCGGGCTGATCGACCTTGCGGCGGATCATGATTTCGTCGGTCGCGCCGCCCTGGAAAGGCTTGCGGCCAAACCCGTTGCCCGGCGCCGCACCGGGTTGATCGTCGATGGAAATCCGCCCCTGCCCGGCCATCCGGTAAGGCTGACATGCGATGGCGCGGATGCAGGTTTCGTCAGCGAACTGGCCTATTCGAAACGCCTGGGCGCGACCATCGCGGTCGGGTTGATCGGGGTGGAGTTTGGCGACAGTTCCGGCGCGCTCACGGTCATGATCGACGGGGTCACATACCCTGCGCGCCTGCATGATCTGCCCCTCGTGACCTGACCGGCGGGCCGCATCGCGCTCAGATCACACCCGTCACCACCAGCGCCACGAAACCACACTGACTAACAGCATCAGCCCCACCGCCAGCGACCCGAGGTCCTTGGCGTCTTTTGCCATCAGCGACCATTCCGGCGACACCCGGTCAACCAGGATTTCCAGCGCGGTGTTGATCGCCTCGATCGCCAGCACCAGCGCGACAAGGGCAGCAAGCACCGCCCAATGCCAAGGCTCGGCCCCGCGCCACAGGAACCCGAGCGCCGCCGCGCCAGCCGCCAAAAGTTCCAGACGCGCGGCGGTTTCACGCGCCAGGCGGCGCATCCCGGCCAGCGAATACCGCGTGGCGTCGATGACATGCAGCAGACCGCGGCGCGCGGGCACGACCTGCGGCTCGGGATCTCCGGGGGTGACTTTTTTCACGTGTTTCGGCCCTCGCTGCGGCAGGTTTCGGTCAGGTCAGGATTTGAATCCCGCGCGGCGGGCGCGATGTCAAGAAGGCGCGCCATCGCGTGACGCAGTTTGGTTGGCGCCTCGGGCGCCACCGCCACCCAGCCGATGATCGACGAAATGCGCGCTTCGTCAGCCCGCATCCCGTCCGCTTCGGTGACGGTGGTCTCGCTCAGGGCCGAGGGCCGGTTTCACCGTCTTCGCCGCAGCGTTTTGTCTTGGCCGGCATGTCCGGCGGGTTGGCCGGATCATAAAGCACGTGGCATGCGCGCCCGCGATGCTTGGCGGCGTAAAGCGCCGCGTCGGCCTGTGCCAGCATCCTGTCGATATCGGGCGCGTCCCCGTCCCGGCTCAGCACTGCGCCGATACTGGCCGAGATACGGCAGGTCTCGCCCTCATGGATGACCGGCGCCTCCAGCCGGGCGATCAGGCGGCGGGCGAATTCATCCACCTCGGCGCGGCGTGTCATCCCCGCCAGGATCAGCACGAATTCATCTCCGCCAAAGCGCAGCACAGTGTCCTCGCTGCGGATTTCCTCCAGCATCGCCTGCGCGGCCGCGCGCAGCACATGATCGCCCGCCGCATGGCCCAGACTGTCATTGACCGCCTTGAAGAAATCCAGATCGAGGCTCAACAGCGCGAAATCGCGCTCACCCGCGATCAACCGCTTGGCGACGCGCTCCAGCAGGCGGCGGTTGCCCAGCCCGGTCAGCGTGTCGGTAAATGCCTGCTCCTCGGCCTCGGTCTTGCCGCCCTGCAAGCGCATGTTCGCCTTATGCAGGGCATCCATCGTCATCGTCTTGGCCTCGATCAGATAGAGCATCTCGACCGCGAGATCGGTCGCCGCGAAATCGGCGCGGGTCAGATCGAAGGCGCGCACCGCGTCCGGCAGCGCGATGGCGAAAGACAGGTTCACCAATGCGCCCCCCGCCGGGCCGACCGGCGAATCCGGCCCGAGCGCCACCAGCACACCCTTGAGCGCCAGCCCCGGTGGCTGACGCATGCGCAGCCGCAACGGCAGGCCCGAGGCCGCGCGCAATGCCGCCATCGAATGTCCCGTGACCGGGCGGCGCATCTCGAAGAGTTCCAGAAAACGGCGCCCCCGCAGGTCGCCATCCGGGTGGATACGCTGCAATGTCGGCCCGGCATGGACGATATGACCATGCGCACCGAGGCGCGCATGCATCGGGCAGAGCGTGTCGAAAAGCCTGCTCATTGGCCCGGCTCCGCGCCAAGCGCGAACTCGCGACCCTCGCTGTGGTCCTTCACCAGAAGCTCCACCTCGATCAGTTCGCGCCCCGCATTCTTGCCCTTGTAGTCCAGCGTGGCCAGGGTGCCGTAATCATCTGCCATGGCACGCAACAGCCCCATGAACGCGGCGCCGAACCGCTCGGATTCGGGGCTGACGGGCGTCACCGCAAGGGTGAATATGCCCCCCCGGCAGGCGATCACCTCGAGACGCGGCAGTTCCAGCCCCGGCAGCGCCAGATGCGCGCGGTCGGGCAAATCGTCCAGCGAATGCAGGAAATCCTCGAAACTGTCGCCCCCAAAGCGCAGCAGGCGGCGCACCGGCGCATTGTGGGAATGGGTCACGAGATAGGTGCCGATGTCCTCCTCGATGGCGCGCAATGGCCGCTTCAGAACCTTCTCAACCACGGCCAGCAGGTGGTGGGTGACGCTGGCATCACACCCCTGCATCGAATCGAACGCGCCGATATCGGGGTCCAGCAAGCGCGCGACCTGCGACCATGTCTCATTCCCATATGTATCCCGCACGAACCGCTCGACCGAGCGATTGACAAGCCCATGCATCACGGCCTCCACTCTCCAACCGCGCTCAGCATGTAAAAAGACCCGTTAATTCCGCCTCAACAATTTCAATTGTCGTGATTTTCCCGCAGCCCCCAGCCACCGCTTGCCCTGTCGCGGCTGGCTTGATAGACGTGAGGCATCCGTTGGGGTGCCTTGGGACAACCAAGGCTGAGAGGTCCGTGACCAACCCATCGAACCTGATCCGGTCAGTACCGGCGGAGGGAACGGAGCACAGATATCGCATCGCGCGCCCCGCTCTTCCCTCGCCCCGGACCCGGAATGAGAAAGGAAGAGAGTGTGCCCATGACCCGCCTTATCGCCCTTGCCGCCACCATGCTGCTTGCCACCCCTGCCCTGGCCCAGGACAGGATGACGCTTGTCCTCGACTGGTTCATCAATCCCAATCACGGCCCCATCATCGTGGCGCAGGAGCAGGGCTACTTCGCCGAGGAAAATCTCGACGTCGAAGTGATCGCCCCCGCCGATCCCGCCGCGCCCCCCAAAATGGCCGCCGCGGGCAAGGCCGATCTTGCCATCTCCTATCAGCCGCAACTGCACCTTCAGGTCGCCGAAGGTCTGCCCCTCAAACGGGTCGGCACGCTGGTCGCAAGCCCTCTCAACTGCCTCCTGGTGCTTGAAGACGGCCCGATCCAGTCCGTCTCCGACCTCAAGGGCCGCAAGGTGGGCTTCTCGGTGGCGGGCGTCGAAGAGGCGCTTCTCAGCGCGCTCCTCACGGATGCGGGACTGACGCTCGAGGATATCGACCTCGTCAACGTCAACTGGTCGCTCTCGCCCTCGCTCATGTCGGGGCAGGTCGATGCGGTGCTCGGCGCCTATCGCAATTTCGAACTCAACCAGATGAAGATCGAAGGCGTGGACGGCCGCTGCATGTTCCTCGAGGAAATGGGCGTGCCATCCTATGACGAGCTGATCTACGTCGCCAATCCCGAAACCGCCGACATGGCGCTGATCCAGCGCTTCCTGCGGGCCACCGAACGCGCCACTCAGTTCATCGTGAACCACCCGCAGGAAAGCTGGGAGATATTCTCGGGCACCTCGGCGGACCTTCAGGACCAGCTCAATGAGATGGCCTGGGCGGACACGATCCCGCGCTTCGCGCTGCGCCCCTCGGCGCTGGATCATGGCCGCTATCGCGCCTTCGGCGCCTTCCTTCAGGAGGCCGGGCTGATCGACGCAGACCAGCCCGTCGACACCTTGGCCATCGATCCGGCGGCGCAATGACCCGGTATGGCGAAACCTTCCCGGCTTGGCGCGTGGCGGCGGGCGATCACTGGCACGCCTATACGCACCACGCCTTCGTCGAAGGGCTGCGCGACGGCAGCCTGCCGCGCGCGGCCTTCCTGGATTACCTGGTGCAGGATTACATCTTCCTGATCCATTTCTCGCGCGCCTGGGCACTTGCGGTGACCAAGGCCGACACGATCAGTGAAATGCGCCTTGCGGCAGGCACGGTGAACGCGCTCATCAATGACGAGATGGCGCTCCATATCCGCATCTGCGCCGAGGCGGGGATAAGCGAGGCCGCGCTGTCGCAAGCCGAGGAAAAGACCCAGAACATAGCCTATACGCGCTATGTTCTGGATGCCGGGCATTCGGGCGATTTTCTCGATCTGCTCGCGGCGCTGGCGCCCTGCGTGCTGGGTTACGGCGAGATCGGCGCGCGGCTGTCGCATGAGGCCACGTCCGACACCTATGCCGACTGGATCACCACCTATGCGGGCGATGATTACCAACAGGTCTGCCACGATGTGGGCGGGTTGATCGACGACGCCATCGCCCGCCGCCTTGGCCCCTCGCCACAGGACAGCCCCCGCTGGGCGCAACTGGCGGACCGCTTCGCCACCGCGACCCGGCTCGAGGTGGGGTTCTGGGGCATGGGATTCGAGGGGTGAACGCCCCGGCACTGCATATCGCGGGCGCGGCCCGGATCGGCGCGGTGCCGGTCTTCGGGCCACTGTCTCTCAAGGCCGAGGCGGGTCAGTGGACCTGCCTTCTGGGACCATCGGGCGTGGGCAAGACGACGCTTTTGCGGCTGATTACCGGCGTTGACGAGGTGACCGCCTTTGACGGCACCATCGCCGCCAGCGACGGCCTGGCGCTTGAGGGGCGCATCGCCCTGATGGCGCAAACCGATCTTCTGATGCCCTGGCTTGACGTGATGGACAACACATTGCTGGGGGCGCGCCTGCGCGGCGAAAGCCCTGACCGCGCCCGCGCCCGCGATGTGCTGCACCGCGTGGGGCTGTCCGACCATCTCCATAAACGCCCCCATGCTCTTTCGGGTGGCCAGCGCCAGCGCGTCGCGCTTGCGCGCACCCTGATGGAGGACCGCGCCTTCGTGCTGCTCGATGAACCCTTCTCGGCGCTCGATGCGCGGACCCGCTCGCAGATGCAGGACCTTGCCTGCGAACTCCTGCGCGGGCGCACCGTGCTGATGGTCACCCATGACCCCGCCGAGGCCGCGCGGCTGGGCGATGCGATCCTGATCATGGAACCCGACGGGCTGACGCCCGTGCCGCCCCCGCCCGGCCCCGCGCCGCGCCCCGAAAACGACCCGGACACATTGCGCGCACAGGCCGATCTGCTGACCCGGCTGCGCGACAGCCAGACATGACGAAAGAGCCAGCCATGCGCCCCACGGAACACCTGAAATCGCTGGCCCTTCAGGACTGGCAGGCGGCCACGCGCCACCCTTTCACCGCCGCGCTGGCCGATGGCACGCTTGGCGAAGATAAGATGCTGGCCTATCTGCGCCAGGATCATCTTTTCATCGACGGCTTCGTGCGGCTCCTGGCCTCGGCCATCGCCCATGCCCCACCGCTGCCCGACGCGATCCCGGCAGCGCAGTTCCTAGGCCTCATCTGCGGCCCCGAAAACACCTATTTCCTGCGCGCGATCACCGCCCTTGGCGGCACGCCCGAAACCCCGGCCAAGGCGGCGCCCGTCACGGCTGAATTTCAGGAGCTGATGGCCCGCGCCGCCGCATCAGGGCGCTATGAACAGATGCTGGCGGTGCTGGTCGTGGCGGAATGGAGCTATCTTGAGTGGGCCTCGCCTTTTGGCGACCGCGCCGACAGGCTGCCGTTCTGGTTCGGCGAATGGATCGCGCTGCATACGGGCGCAGGGTTCGAAGGCGTCGTGGCGTATCTGCGCGATCAGCTCGACAGCGCATGGGCGGGGCTCGACGATGATGCGCGCCGCGCGGTCGAGTCCACCTTCACCCATGCCGTCACGCTCGAGCGGCGCTTTTTTGACGCCGCGCAGGACGGGTACGGCGGATCATGAAGGGCTGGCCCTCTGTCCTTGCCTCGGCGTGCCTTGGCATCGCGCTCTGGCAGGGCGTGGTGATGCTGGCGGCACCGCCATCCTATATCCTGCCCCCGCCCCTCGATGTGGCGCAAACGCTCTGGTCCGCACGTGAACAGATCGCGCATCACTCGGTCTATACGATCGGCGAGATTCTGATCGGGCTTGCATTGGGCGCGGCGCTCGGTGCGGTGTCTGCAATCGGGCTTGCGGCGTCACCGCTGGCACAGGCGCTGTTGCGCCCGATGATGGTGTTCAGCCAGGCGATCCCGGTTTTCGTTCTGGCGCCGATCCTGACGCTGTGGCTGGGCTATGGGATCTGGCCCAAGGTGATGATGGCTCTGCTGATCATCTATTTCCCGGTCACCTCGGCCTTTTTCGATGCGCTGATGCGCACGCCGGGCGCATGGCTCGACCTTGCCCGCGTCATGGGCGCGCGCCCGGTGCGGGTGATGTGGCATATCCGCATTCCCGCCGCATTACCGGGGCTTGCCTCGGGGCTGCGGCTTGCGGCGGTCTATGCGCCCATCGGGGTCATCATCAGCGAATGGGTCGGGGCGTCGCGCGGGCTTGGCTATCTCATTTTGCTGGCGCTTGGCCGGGTGAAGGTGGATCTGATGTTCGCCACCACCATCGCGCTGGCGGTGTTCACGCTGCTGCTGTACGCCGCCATCGACCAGATTTGCCGCCGCTGGCTGGATGCGCCGGGCGACTGAAGAGGGGGGCGCTGCCCCCGTCGCCGCAAGCGGCGACTCCCCCGGAGTATTTTTGGCAAGATGAAGCCCGGCGCGGGGGCGCGCGGGAACACCGACGCGATACCGACGTCATACCGACACGATGCCGAAGCGGTGCGGCGTCAGAAATCGGTCGGCGCGCCGCCCTCGGATTTGCGCCGCTCGACAAAGGCCGCCAGTTCCTCGCGCAGGCTCTCCTCCATGGGTGGCGGTTCATAGCTGCCAAGGATGTCCTGGCTGATCTGATGCGCCCTCTGCGCCGTCCACACACCCCCCGCGGCCTCCCAGGCCTCGTAGTTGCGCCAGTCGCTCAGGAAGGGCTGGTAGAAGGCGGTGGTATAGCGGTCCTGGGTGTGCTGAATGCCGAAGAAATGCCCCTGGTCTCCCACCTCGCGCACCGCGTCAAAGGCGATCTCGTCGGGGCCGGTCGCTGTCAGGGCCGGGCTCATATAGCGTTGAATATGCTGGATTATTTCGCAATCCATGATGAATTTCTCGGGGCTGGCGATCAGCCCGCCCTCCAGCCAGCCAGCCGCGTGGTAGATCATGTTCGCGCCCGCCTGCACGCCTGACCAGAGGCTGTTCGAGGTCTCCCACATGGCCTGCCCGTCCGGCACATTGGCGGCGCAGACGCCGCTGGCGCGCATCGGCAGCCCATAGAAGCGGGCCAGTTGCCCGGTCATCTGCGTGGCGCGCATGTATTCCGGCGTGCCAAAAGCGGGGGCGCCCGATTTCATGTCGACATTCGAGGTGAAAGTCCCGATCGCGCAGGCTGCGCCAGGGCGGATCAGCTGCGCCAGCACCACCGCGCACAGTCCCTCGGCCAGGCTCTGCGCCACCGCCCCCGCCATCGTCACCGGCGCCATCGCGCCGGCCAGCGTGAAGGGGGTCACCACCAGCCCCTGGTTGCGCCGCGCCACGCGCATCCAACCATCCAGCATCGGGTAGTCATGCTTGAGCGGCGAGGTCGAATTGATGTTGGTATACATGTGCGGCGAGGCTTCGAACGCCTCATGGCTGAGGCCACCCGCGATGCGCACCATTTCCATCACGTCCTCGACCCGCTCTGGCCCGAGGCAATAGGCATGGGCGACCTTGTCGGTCAGCGTCAGCTTATCATAGAGCACATCGAGATGGCGCACGCTGGCATGGACGTCCTGGGGCTCGACAGGATAGCCGCCGATGAAATGGATACAGTTGAAATACTGGCTTAATTTCAGGAGCGTGCGACACATCTCGCGGTTGCCCGGCACCTTGCGGCCAAGCGACATGTCCCAGTAATTGGGCGGCGAGGAAACATTGCCGAACACCATGTTACGCCCGCCGATGGTGATCTGCCTTTCGGGATTGCGCGGCGTGATCGTCCATTGGCTCGGCGCCTTGGCGATCATCTCCATCACGAAATCGCGGCCCATCCGGACCGTCTCGCCCTCGATGTCACAGCCTCCCGAAGCGCGCAGTATCTCAAGCGCCTCGGGGTTTAGAAACGCGATACCGATTTCTTCGAGGATGCGCATCGCGCCGTCATGAATGGCCGCGATCCCGTCCGCGTCGAGCGGTTCCACCGGTCGGTCGGTATTGACCGGCGGGTTCCAGGGCATCTGCTCGATCACGGCGACGCCGCGGCGTTGCGCATTGCCGGCGCGCCCGCCGCTGCGTTTTCTGCGTTTCGCCGGCTCTGCCATGTTGGGCCTCCGCTGCTGCTGTCCCCATGAGAGCACTGGCCATCATGCAGCGTTTGCCACTTTGCGACTGATCCTGTCGTTTTTGGAAAACTCGGGACCTCAGCGCGCGCGGCGCGCCCTGCTTGCGCGTTGCCCGGTCCACAGGATGTAGAGCGCAAGGCTGCCGACCACCAGCGTGCCGCCCAGAATCATCATCGGCGTCGGCGCCTCGCCGGTGCCAAGCCACACCCAGGCCGGCCCCAATACGGTTTCGAGCAGCAAGAGCAGGCTGACATTCGAGGCATGGGTGAACCGCGACGCCAGCGAAAGCGTGAAAAATGACACCGGCAGGATCACGAGCCCCGTCACCGCGATCGCCCAGACATTGCCGCCCATCATCGCCCCAGGGCCCGCGATAGCGAGCCCGCTCAGGCCCGCCAGAACCGCGCCGGTGCCGATCACCAGAAGGATGGGAAGTTGCGGGCGGCGGCGGATCACCACGAAATTGAGCGCCAGCACGATCGCCGTGCCCAGGCCGAACAGCGCCCCCAGCAACGAGGCGGTGTTGAGGCCGACATCGCCCTTGTCGCCACTCAGCACAGCGATGCCGATCCCCGTCATCACCGCCACGATCGTGACCCAGGTCGCCATGCGCGTGGGTTCCTTCAGGATCAGCCAGGCCAGCACCGCCGAGAAGACCGGCACCGTGGCCAGTCCGAACAGCACCACCGCCACCGGCGCCAGCGAGATACCAAGCGCGAACAGGCTGGCATTGGCGAACTGACAGGCCACGATCGTCAGCCCGAAGCCCGAGGTCAGCACCCGCAGATCGCCGCGCCGGTCGCGGCTCAGGATGGCCCAGGCGGTCAGCATCGCGGTTCCCATCAAGAGGCCACGCCATGCGATCATCTGGAAACCGCTCATCTCAGACCAGCGCATGAACATTGTGTCCGGGGTCAGGACCAGCGTGCCGAACGCGGCCAGCAGAATGCCGAAAAGCGGATGGCGCGTCATGCGGTCATCCAGCCGGGCAGATGGCCGATATCGGGCAGAACCGCATCGGCATGTGGCCAGAGCTCATCGGCAAGGCTGGTGCCGGTCAGCACGCCCACCGTTTGCATTCCCGCAGCGCGCCCGGCCCGCAGATCATGAGTGCTGTCACCCACCATCGCCACCCGTTCGGGCGCCAGATTCATCTGGCGCGCAAAGGCCAGCAGCGGGCCGGGCTGGGGCTTGGCGCCATGGCCGGAATCGAACCCGGCAATGAAGGCGAAACAGGTCTCGATACCCGCATGCTGCAGATGGCGGCGCGCGCCGTATTCGGTGTCGTTGGTCATGACGCCAAGGGTCAATCCGTCGGCCATGAACCCGCCCAGAAGCGCCGCCAGCGGCACTGCCGGTGCGGGCGCGGCTTCGGCGGCGCTGAGCATCAGCAGATGCTCGATCTCGTCAACGTCCCGCCCCGGCAAGGCACGGGCGACACATTCGGCCCCTTCGCGGTTGGTGCCCGCGATCATCGGACTTTCGGGCCGGAAGCGGCCGACGGCCAGATCAAAGCCGATTTCGCTGGCGATCCGGGCCATTGTCGCGGCCTCGCCGCCGGAAAGGTCGCGGATGATACCCGCGGCCCAATCGCTCCAGGTGGCGTGGAAATCAAAGAGGGTGCCATCCTTGTCGAAGAGGATCGCATCAACCTTTCTTGCCATATCCTTGCGGATCAAGGTCATGTCCAGTTCACCTGCTCACCCCCCGGAAGCGCCGCACGGGCGCGCATCGGCATGTCCGTACTCAGCCCCTGCGCCTCGCAACAGGCCAGCACCCAGGCATCATCCATCAGGATGAAATCCAGAACGGAGCCAAGGAAATCAGGGTCATGGACAGCATCGCGCAGGGCCTCCTGCGAGGCCCCGGTGGCCCCCATGAAGACCCCGATCAGATCGTCATCGCCCATCAGCCAGACCAGGCATTTCAGCGCGATCGTTTCGGCGGACTCTTGCGTCAAAGTCAAAATGATTAATTCCCGGAAAGGTTTTCTTAACCTCTCACAGGGATAGTCATGCTCAAAGAAAGAGCAAGTCCGAAAGGCGGCAGTGCATGTCAGGCAAGGTTCTCATCGTTGACGGCTTGGCGACCAACAGGATCGTGATGAAGGTCAAGCTGTCCGCAGCCTATTACGATGTGATTCAGGCCGGCACGGCGGCCGAAGCCATGGCGCTGGCAGTCCAGGAAACGCCTGACCTCGTGATCTGCGCCCCGGTTCTGGCCGACATGACCGGTCCCGAATTCGTGCGTCGGCTCAAGGCGCGTCAGGGCAGCGATGCGCCCCCGGTGCTGCTGTTCCTGTGCGATCACGCGCCCGGGCTGCGGCTCGATGCGCTGCATGCGGGGGCCGACGAGGTGCTGGTCAAGCCGGTCGGGGATCCTGCCCTGCTGGCACGCCTTCGCAGCCTTCTGCGCCAGCACCAGGTGGCGCGTGATCTGCGGATGCATGCGGGTGCCGTCTCGGCGCTCGGGCTGTCCGAGGCGGCGCGGGGTTTTGACCGCCCCGGCCGTATTGGCCTGATCGTGCCGGACAGGGGCGGCCCGGTGGGCCTTGCCCAGCGTCTTGCGCAATGCAGCGGCCACAAGGTGACGCCGCTCGACCCCGAAACCGCGCTTGCCGCGCCCAGATCAAAGGTCGCACCCGAACTATACGTCCTCCGTGTCTGCACGCGCAGCCGCGATGCAGCGACCGATCTGATCGCCAACCTGAACGCCAAGCCTCATAGCCGTTCAAGGCCCATTCTCGTGCTGCTGGCGGCCGACGCGCAGGAGCAGATGGCCAACCTTCTGGACATGGGCGTCGCCGATGTGATCGCCGAATCAAGCGACCCCAATGAGCTGGTATTGCGGATCGGGCGGCATCTGGGCTTTGCGCGCCGCGCCGAGGCGATGCGCGAGCAGCTTCAATCCGGGCTGCGGGCGGCAGTGGTCGATCCGCTGACCGGGCTCTATAACCGCCGCTACGCGTTGCCTTTCCTCAATCGCCTGATCGACTCGGCCCCAAAGGAGGGACGCGGATTTGCCGTGATGGTGGCGGATCTCGATCACTTCAAGCTGATCAATGACCGACACGGCCACGCGGCGGGCGACACGGTCCTGCGCAACGTGGCGCGGTTGCTGAAATTGAACCTGCGTCAGGAAGACATGATCGCCCGGATCGGCGGCGAGGAATTCATGATCGTGATGCCGGAAACCACCCGCGACGAGGCCCGTCGCGTGGCGCGTCAGCTCTGCGCGGCCGTGCGCGATACGCCCGTGCCGGTCGCCTCGAGCGAAGCTCCCGTCCACGTCACGGTCAGTATCGGGGTCACCATCGGCCACGCCGGGGGCAACGCGACCGACCTGCTCGACGAGGCCGACCGCGCGCTTTACGGCTCCAAGTCGGGCGGGCGCAACACGGTCACCTTCTGCCGCCATCCCGCCGCCTGACCGCATCGGCGCAGCCGGTCAATCGCTTCTGGGGCGCCTTGCGTGATGGCGCCAACCCGCTTCGAGCCGGTCGGCATAGGCCCTGCGCGCCGCGGGATCCATCTCAGACAGCCGGTCAAGCAGCAGGCCCTGACCCAGTTCGACACGTTCGCTGATCATGCTGCGTATCCCTGCCAGATGCGTCTCGATGGCGCTTCGATCGAACGGTTCGGCGCGCAGATCCTCGATCAGCGACTCAAAGGCCGCGCGCTGTGCCGCGCGACCGGGCCGCCCGTCGCGATACGCCTGGCGCATCTGCTGCGCGATCGCCTCGCGGTCGGGTTCGGCCAGCGCGCGGGTCATCGGCCCCGCCGCTCCCGATATGTGCGGCATATGCCCCATATGGCGCCACCCCGCCGAAAACAGCGCGCCCACGACCACGCCCGCCACCAGCAGGTTGAGTGCCAGCGACACGACAAGCGCCACGCGCATCCAGTGTCGCGGCGCGCCGGCATTCCCTGTTTCATCCTGCGCCATCACATGGCTCCTTCTGTCATGCTGGCCAGATCAAATGTCTGCCATGGGTCCAGGTCGACCACATAGGCGGGGTCTCCCGGGTCGAGATAGGCGTCAATTCCGCTTGCCGGGCTGAGCCCGATCCATATGCCCGCGACCGTCGCCGTCGCAAGGCCGGTCAGCGCGGGCCAGCCCCCCAGGCCACGCAGCACTTGCCGCCACATCCCCGCCTCGCGCGCGGTTTCCGCGCCCGATGATGTGGCCTCTGCGGCCTGTGCCGCCTGAACTTGAGTGGCATCGTCCAGAACCCGCGCCAGCAACGCGTCGGACGGTTCCGGGCGATGGTTGCGCCCGGCCTCGAAATGCGCCCTCAGCGCGGCAATATCGTCGTCATTCCTGCTCATCCGCAAACCCCAATTCCGCGCGCCGACCGGCGAGTTCCGCCGCCAACGCCCTGCGTCCGCGCGCCAGAAGGCTTTCCACCGCCTCGACGCTGATATCCATGATCCCGGCAATATCGGGATTGCCCAGATCCTCGAGGTGGCGCAGCACCACCGCCTGTCTCTGGCGCTCGGGCAATCTGCCAAGCGCGCGTTGCAGCGCATCCGCCCGCGCCGCGCCCTGCAGCGCCGCAGCCGGGCCGCATGCCGTGTCGACCGGCTCGGGCGCAGCCTCCAGTGGCAGCGCGCGCCCCTTGCGCAGCCGGTCCGTGCACAGGTTCGCCACCACCCGGTAAAGCCAGGTCGTGACCTTCGCTTCGCCCTGACGCCAGTCCGGCGCGACCTTCCACAGGCGCAACATCGCTTCCTGGGCAACGTCCTCGGCCTCGGCAGGGTTGCCCAACAGGCGCTGCGCATGCGCCAGCACGCGCGGCGTCAGCCGCAGGGTCAGCGCCCGCGCAGCCGCCCGGTCGCCATTGGCAAACAGCACCAGCAAGGCGTCGTCCGATATGTCGTTCATGGCATCCAGCGGCATGTTCCCTGTCCCGGGGGCTCACGATGCACCGCCTCGGGCGGCGCGGCAACGGTCCTTGGGGGCAGGCCGCTCCAGGGCCCGCCCCGCAGCTTGGCGCCCGCTCAGTTCTGCGGTGCGGATGTGGCACCGGATTTCCCGCCCGACATGCCGCCCGAGCGCTTGCCGGGGCCACGCGCCGCATCGTCGCCGTAATAGTGGTGGTGCGTGTGATAGTGAATTTCGTTGGCCCCCTGATGATAGCCCTTGCTCATGTGGCCACGGCGCGCGTCATCTGCGCCGCACTCCATCTTGCCCTGACCATGGTAGCCCGCGCCCTTGCGCGGCTGGCCCATGCGACCACCGCGCCGCTCGCCGATCGAATCGAACTCCTCGACGGAAACCTTGCCGTCGCCGTCCGTATCGATACGGGCGAACATGCGCTCCATGCCACCGGCGCGCATCTCTTCGGCGCTCAGCATCCCGTCGCCATCGGTGTCGCGGCTTTCGATCATCGCCTGCGCGCGGCTGGTCATGCGTCCGACCATCATCGCGCGCATCTGGGTCGCCATTTCCTCGGCCGTCAGCTTGCCATCGCCATCGGCGTCGGCCGCGCCGAAACGCGCCTCTGCGCGGGCGGTCATTTCCTCGGACGTGATCATGCCGTCGCCGTCGGCATCAAGCTCCTCGAAATCGAACATCGGCCCGTGGCCGTGCCCCATGCCGCCGCCCTGACCTTGCTGGGCGTAAAGCGCCCCCGAGGTTGCGATGACAAGGGCTGCGGCGGCCCCGGTAATGTAATATGCGGGTTTCATGTGGTTATCTCCTTCGCTCGACTGCTGTTGGCGAAACAGCCCTTGATGACCGTTTCAAAGGGTCAAACGCGCGGGGCTTGCAATTCCGTCGCACGAGTTGCACATTTTCTGTTCACGCCTGCGTGAACACAGTGGCCCGGTTTGCGACATCACGACGCAAGGGCGGGGCAACACCTTCATATCCGGCGCCGAATGTCCCATTTTCCGGGACTTGAACGTCAGGAAACGCGATGATACAGACCGATAACACCATGGCCGAGCGCGAGCTCTGGCCTGCCCTGCGCAAGGGATTCCGGCGCAAATGCCCCAATTGCGGCAGCGGGCCGATGCTCAAGAGCTACCTTGGCGTGCGCGACACCTGCACGGTGTGCCGCGAGGACCTCAGCCATCACCGGGCGGATGACGGCCCGGCCTACCTGACGATCCTGATCGTCGGGCACCTGATGGCGCCACTGCTGCATCTGGCCTTCGTCACCTGGCGCCCCGAGCCGCTGGTGCTGTTCACGATTTTCGCGGTTGGATGTGTGACGCTCTCGCTATACCTTCTGCCACGATTGAAGGGGATGATCGTGGCGTTCCAATGGGCACGCCACATGCACGGGTTCGGCGAACCGGGCTGACCCTTTCTGAACCGGAAGGGCCAAGATGAGCACGATCGACAAATCCGCCCTGCGCGACGCCGCCTCGGTGATCGCCTTGCGCGACCGCGAGAGCGATCCGCATGTGCTGATGGGTCAGCGCGGCGCAACGGCGGCCTTCATGCCCAGCAAATTCGTCTTTCCCGGCGGCGCGGTCGATGCCGCGGATACCGAAGTGCCCCTGGCGCGCCCACTGCCCGCGCTTTGCGCCGAACGCCTGACCGAGGACGCGCCGGGCAACCTTGCCAATGCGCTGGCGGCGGCGGCGATCCGCGAACTCTGGGAGGAAACCGGCCTGATGCTGGGGACACCCGGCGACTGGGTCGGCACCGCGCCCGACGACTGGGCGCAATTTGCCGCGCGCGGCCTGCTGCCGTCGGCCGAAGCGCTGCAATTCGTGTTTCGCGCCATCACCCCGCCGGGGCGTCCGCGCCGCTTTGATGCGCGCTTCTTTCTGGTGGATGCCGGGGCGATCCAGGGCGATCTGGATGATTTCTCCGCCGCCTGCGAAGAACTTTCGCACCTGCAATGGATCCCGCTTGCGCGAGCGCGCGAATTCGATCTGCCCTTCATCACCGAAGTCGTCCTGGCCGAGATCGCAGCGCGCGCGCATGATCCCGAGCCGCCCGCCTCGGTGCCCTTCTTTCGCAATGATGACGAGGAAAGCCTGTTCCTGCGCCTTCAGGGCCTCAGTCCGCTGACGGCGCGCCCTTAGGTCAGAAGGACCAGCGCCACGATCGAGCCGGTCAGAAGCGCGATGCCAACGCCCTCGCGTCCGGTCAGGCGTTCGCGGAAGACCAGCACCGAAACCGCCAGCGAAAAGATCACCTCGATCTGCCCCACCGCAAAGACCAGCGCGGCATTCTGCAAGGTGAAGGCCGTGAACCAGCACAGGCTGCCACCCATGCTGCTCAGCCCGATCCACAGCGCCACCCGGCGCGCGCGCCAGACCGCCGTCAGTTGCCCGGCTTCGCGCCATGCCAGCCAGATCGCCATACCGATCACCTGGCTTGTCGTGACCGCCGCCAAAGCGACGCCCGCGCGCAACAGCGCATCCTCGCTGCCGACCGCCAGCGTCGCGCCGCGATAGCATACCGCCGAGACCGCAAAGAACGCCCCCGAGGCCAGCCCCAGCCCCGCTGCGCGGTTCGCCACCCGCCGCAGGCTCAGCCCCGGCAGCCCGGCATTGTCCGAGAGCACCAGCACCCCGAAAAGGCCGAGAACGATGGCGCCAAGGGCCAGCAACCCGACCCGGTCGCCCAAAATGACAAGCCCGAACAACGCGGTCAGGATGACTTCGGTTTTCTTGAAGGTGATCCCCACGGCAAAGTTGCGCGCCGCAAACAACGCCAACATGCACCATGTCGCCAGAACCTGCGTCAGCCCCCCGGTCAATGCGTAGGCCCAGAACCCCGGCGCCATGGCCGGCAGCGCCGTTCCGGTCGCGGCCAGATAGGCCACCACTCCGGCCACCACCAGCGGCGCGGAATAGGCAAAGCGGGCGAAGGTCGCGCCTCCGGCGGACAGCGCGCCAAGGCTGAGCTGCTTTTGCAGCATGAACCGCAGTGTCTGAAAGGCCGCCGCGGCCACGGAAAGGATGATCCACGGCTCCATGCGCAGGGGTATGCCCCGAATTTACCGCCTCGGCCAGAGCGGATGCGGCACCGGGTCCTTGGCGCGCAGGAAATGACGCCGGAATATCTCGCCATAGGAGCGATAAAGATAACTCTCGTTACGCCC
>Ga0102925_1000087_pt1 | contig 43116 bp, 39 predicted proteins | sample SalPonR1_A_D1_MG_FD_78216 | JGI IMG/M metagenome (GOLD analysis project Ga0102925, IMG submission 78216) | Salt pond soil microbial communities from South San Francisco under conditions of wetland restoration - Salt Pond MetaG R1_A_D1_MG | ecosystem: Environmental > Aquatic > Marine > Intertidal...
GTGGAGCATATCGGAGTCGAACCGATGACCTCTTGACTGCCAGTCAAACGCTCTAGCCAACTGAGCTAATGCCCCTTAAAAAAACGAAATATTATTATCCCTTTCGTTTTAAAATTTATGCGAAAATACATTTTTTTATTTAAATAAGAAAGTTATTTTTACGTCCAAATTTATAAAAAGGGGTGTCTGCGAGTCAGGCAATATTGTTCATCCGATTTTCGTTTTATAAAACACGAAGCTAAAAATAAGAAACAGCTTATAATGTGGAACACAACGTCGTTTTTTTCGTATAAACAATAAAGGAAACACCGGGAACTGAAATTTTATTACAAAAGTTTTGATAAACAATATTATATTATTTATTTTTAGGCATTCAAAAAAATAAACCAACATGGAAATAAAAAAATCTGATAAAGCTAATTTAGAGAAGAAAAAAGGAATCTTTCTCCAAATAGGTTATGTAGTTGTTTTAGGAATTGTACTCCTTGCATTTGAATGGGGCACAAGGCCAAAAGGTTCGGGATCTCTTGGTCAAATAGGCGATATGGATATTGAAGAAGAAATTATCCCTATTACAAGGCAACAGAATGAACCCCCTCCACCTCCTCCGCCACAACAAACGGAAGTTATCAATATTGTTGAAGATGATGTGGAGATTGAGGATGAACTAATCTTAGACGATACCGAAGCCGACCAGGATACGGAAATTGAGATCATGGAATTTGAAGAGGAAGAAGAAGAAGTGGAAGAAACAGCGGTTTTCTTCCGGGTTGAAGATATGCCAACATTTCAGGGACAAAGTAGTGATGCTTTCCGAACATATATCCAACAGAACTTAAGTTACCCTGTAATTGCACAGGAAAACGGAATTAGTGGCAGAGTTTATGTTCAGTTTGACATCGGACCGGATGGTAATGTAATAAATGCTGTGGTTGTTCGTGGCGTTGACCCTTCGCTTGACAAGGAAGCATTAAGGGTTGTAAGATCATCGCCAAAATGGACCCCGGGAAAACAAAGAGGCCGACCCGTTAGAGTAAGGTTTACATTTCCTATTGTATTCCAGTTGCAATAATAAATTTTAAGATAGCATTGAATAGCCGGATATTTTCCGGCTATTTTTTTATCCTTTTGGGATTTTTATTGATAAAATCTTTCCAGCTGTTATAGCTTTTTTCGGATTGAATAGCATTTGCCTGATAAAAGTGGCACATTGCAGCAGCCAAACCATCTGTAGCATCCAGCTCGGCCGGCAGCTCCTTTATCTTTAACAATTTTTGTAAAAGCATGGCCACTTGTTCTTTAGAAGCGTTTCCCCGGCCGGTAATTGACATTTTGATTTTTCGCGGAGCATACTCGAAAATAGGGATAGAACGGGATAAGGCAGCAGAAATGGCTACCCCCTGAGCTCTTCCCAGTTTCAACATCGACTGAACATTTTTACCGTAAAAAGGAGCTTCAATAGCCAGTTCATCCGGATGATATTGATCAATTAAAGAAATTATCCGTTCAAAAATAGTTTTCAATTTCAGATAATGATCGGAGTATTTCTTTAGATCAATGATCCCTAAAGCAATCATTGAAGGATCTTTATGTTTTACTTTTATTAATCCGTAACCCATTATTGTTGTTCCCGGATCAACGCCCAAAATAACTCTTTCTTTTACTAAAGTATCAGTCATTATATTGCTCCAATCTCATCGTTAAGATTATTATATTCAATTTCAGGCTTCCTTTTAATTTCATGAGAAGATTTTTTAGACGAAAAACTACCTGTCTCGATATGATAAAGCGCTTCGTTTAAACAAGCCTCATTTAAATCACCAAAATTTTTCGTTTTATCATCATTTACATAACTACTTGCAGGTAATCCATTATAATAATCCCCCTCATCATTGGCATTAGTCATTTTAAAAGTAACCGGCACATAGGCTAAATTACTCTCATAACTAAAAAACGGATACATACCAACAGGCTTTCCATAGGTGTCATCTCCAATTAAAAAAACATCCATATAGGGTTTAAGTCCGTTAATAACAGCTTCGCTGGCTGAAGCAGAGGCTTTGGAGGTAATAAAATACACTTTACTCATTCGAACAGAATTTGCTTCCTGCACTAAATGATAGGCATAATCTTCTGATGTATTTAAGTTATTATGTATATACTTTAAAAATAGTTGATCATTCAATTCATCCGGAACAAACAATCCGGCAAGGTACATCGCAACATTCATCTGTCCTCCTCCATTATATCTAAGATCAATAATTAATTCATCAATATTTTCGGTATTAAAATAATTAAACGATTCTTCAAGCTCATCCATTGACGGACGTATAAAACTTTTAAGCACCAGATATCCTGCTTTCCTGGCTCCCACATCAAAAACGGTTCGATACAATACCGTATTCATGGTTACCAACTTTTTGGTATAGGACTGAGAAATTATTTCTCCCTCCGGAGACTCAAACACGAAATCATTGGACACTCCTATTTCATTTGCTCCCAGCAATTCTGTTAAATCAGAGTTTTCGTTTACAGCCACTCCGTTTATTTCTTTAATACTCCATCCACGGGTAATCCCGTCGGCATAAAGATCCGAATCTTCATACAAGAAAGTTATCCGAATGTTTCCATCCGCATCAGGAGCATAACCAAATCCAAAACCGACAAAGGTTCCTTCTTCATAATACTGATCAAAAGCATCCTGTGTCGTAATATAACTCCAGCGGTCTTTTTCCTGATATCGCATAGCTTCCAACAGATCATAGGGATTAGAATAGTCATCGGGGTTAACCTGGGGAACGGAGTCAATCCAAAAATACCAGGATTTCATTACTATATTTAATTCATCTGTAGTTTTGTAGTCAGGATAAATTTTTTCCTTTTCGCAGGAAAAAAACAGAAGGCCAAAAACAGGAATCAAAAGCCATGCGGATAATTTATAAAAAATTGTTTTCATCTTTTTACCTTATTTAATTGTTGTAGCATTATTCCGGAAATAATCAAAATTAATCCGAAAATAGTGGTTAAATAAATTTTTTCTCCCAGAAATATATGAATAAAAACCAGAGCACAAAACGGGGTAAGATAAATCAGATTTCCAATTTTATCTGTCCGTCCGGCTAAATTCAAAGCTTTTAACCATAATACAAAAGTTATGCCCATTTCAAACAAACCCACATAAATTGCGGTAACAACTCCTTCAATACTTTGAGGAAATACGGATGATTCTTTTATTGTTAATGCTAGAATGAAGAAAAAGGCAAACAAAAAATTCAAAAATAATTTAAGCACCTCATCCCTTTCATCTTTCATATTAAAGAGCCAGAATAATGCCCAAACAATTGAAGTACTTAACGCCAGGAATACGCCCAGGGGATCAGCAAACTTATGGTTAAATAAATTTCCTTGTGAAGATATAAAATAAACCCCGGTAAAGCTTATAAGCAATGCCACAAAACTTTTCAATCCTATTTTCTGCTTTAGAATAGGGATCGAAAGCAATACCAGCACAATGGGCCATATAAAATTAAGGGGTTGCGCTATCTGTGCAGGAAGCAAAGAGTAAGCTTTAAATAAAACAACATAGTATAGAAAAGGATTTAAGAACCCGAGAAATAATGAATTTAGATATTGTTTTCCGGAATAGGTTTTAAGTACCCTAAATTTTTTTTGCACCCATAAAACAAAAAATAAAAAAACAACGGCTGTAAATGTTGAATATAGCAGCAACTGAAAATGGTCAATATACCTTAGCGCTATTTTAAAAGCCGAGGCTGAGGTTCCCCAGAAAATAATGGTTAATCCGGCAAATAAATATCCTTTTTGCTTATTATTCATAAAAAAATTTATCCATGATTGATATTTTCAAACCCAACAAAAGGTATATTCGTCTGTTACAGCTTGATCCTGATGTCAGTTTAAGTTAAAACATCCCAAAATATGGGTTAATATTACAAATTATTTAGCGATAAAAAAAGAGCGCTTTGTCCGCGCTCTTTTATAATAACAGTTGGGAAGAATTTTTTAATCAATTATGTCAAACCCGGTATATGATTGCAAAACCTCGGGAATAACAATTCCATCAGGCGTTTGATTATTTTCAAGTAAGGCCGCTAATATTCTTGGTAATGCCAAAGCACTTCCATTTAGGGTATGAGCCAGTTTATTCTTTTTCTCACCCTCTTCTCTAAATCTCAACTTTAAACGATTGGCCTGATAGGCTTCAAAGTTGGAAACAGAACTAACCTCCAGCCATTTTTGTTGCGCTACAGAATATACTTCAAAATCGTACGTAAGGGCAGAAGTAAAGCTAATATCTCCACCACATAACTTCAACATTCGATAAGGAAGATTTAAGGACAGAACAAGCTCTTCTACATGATTTAACATTTCCTGCAAGGTGTCGTAAGACTTATCGGGGTGTTGAAACTGAACAATCTCTACTTTATCAAACTGATGTAAACGATTTAAGCCCCGAACATCTTTTCCATAAGAACCCGCTTCGCGTCTGAAACAAGGGGTGTAAGCTGTCATTTTTATCGGGAAGTCTTTCGCGGATATAATTTCATTACGAAAAATATTGGTCACGGGAACTTCGGCGGTAGGAATCAAATATAAATTATCCTGGGTAATATGATACATCTGGCCTTCTTTATCAGGCAGCTGACCGGTGCCAAAACCGGAGTCCTCATTCACCATTAATGGAGGCATCACTTCATTATACCCGGCATCTATAGCCTTATCTAAAAAATAACTGATTAATGCCCGCTGTAGCTTGGCTCCTTTTCCTTTATATACAGGGAACCCGCTTCCGGTAATCTTATTTCCCAGTTCAAAATCAATAATATCATATTTTTTGGCAAGATCCCAATGAGGCAGTGCATCTTGATCTAATTCGGGTTTTGCTCCTCCGGTCTTTACCTCAACATTATCTTGCTCTCCTTTGCCGGGAGGTACTGACTCATGCGGTATATTAGGAAGCTGAACCAATAGCTGGGTTAACTCTTCTTCAATCTTAGCTAACGATTCAGACTGTTTCTTTATGTTCTCTTTTAATTGTGCATTTTTTTCTTTAACCTGATTGGCTTCATTAATTTTACCGCTTTTAAAAAGCAGACCTATCTCTTTTGAAAATTTATTCAGTTCAGCCTTATTTTCATCCATACCAGTTTGCGTTGATCGTCTTTTTTTATCCAGTTCAAGGATATGATCTATAATTTCGGCGGCATTAAAATTTTTAATTTTTAGGCGCTCAATAACAAAGTCTCTGTTTTCCTGAATAAATCGTAAGGTAAGCATATCGGTTAATTATAATAATTTATAAAAAAAATCTCCATATTTTTTACTAAAGATAGTAAAAACAGGAGATTTAAAATTACGTAAAAAATATCTTAATCTTCGAAGGGGACAATCGATACAAAAGATTTATTGTCTCTCCGACGTTTAAATTCAACTTTTCCGTCAATTAAAGCGAATAAAGTATGGTCGTTACCAATACCTACATTTTCGCCCGGATAATGTTTTGTTCCTCGTTGGCGAACAATAATATTACCGGCTTTAGCCGCTTGTCCACCGTATAATTTTACTCCTAATCGTTTACTTTCCGATTCGCGACCGTTACGTGAACTACCTGCTCCTTTCTTATGTGCCATGTGTCAAAATTTTTTAATTAAGCAATAATGTCTTGTACCTGGATTTGAGTAAACAGTTGACGGTGACCGTTCTTAACCTGATACCCTTTTCTGCGTTTTTTCTTAAAAACAATTACTTTATCACCTTTCTGGTGAGCCAGGATTTTAGCGGAAATTTTTGCATCTTTCACGGTAGGTTTTCCGACCTTTACCTTGCCGTCATTATCTACCAGCAAAACTTTCTCGAACTCAACAGTTGATCCTTCATCACCTTCCAAGCGATGAACAAAGATTTTACTGTCTTTCTCTACCTTAAACTGCTGGCCTGCTATGTCAACTATTGCGTACATCTATTTAAAATTTAACCGTTTATTAACAATTTTGGGAATGCAAAAATATAAAAGTTTCTTTGATTAGCAAAGAAACAATCTTTAATTTTTTGCATTTAATTAATTTTTTTATGTATTTATTAACCGGGCAAATATATAAAAAAGCTTTGTATAAAAAACCATATCAATTTATTAAATGATAAAATAATAAATAACTTTGCAAAAAAGTTAAAAAGGACAGCATGGCAATAAGATTTTTTCATACCCCTAAAAATAAGCAGTTTAAATACTCGCCCCTCTATTACGACGAACAAAAAGAGGAACTTGATAGAAGAGTAAGGCAAATTAAGCGAGAGATGGGCGTAAACGACCTGGACGAGTCGGGCAAACCTTATATACCAAATATCAAAGGACAGATGCGGGGTGTTTTTAAACGAAAACACGAAGAGAAAAAAAGAGCTAACTCCAGGCTGCTTATTATCCTTATCGTTTTGTTGGCTCTTGTATATTTCTTATTATTTTATTAAATCCGTTAATTTCATGGCAGACATCATTCAGCTTTTACCCGACTCTGTTGCGAACCAGATAGCTGCCGGCGAGGTTATTCAACGCCCTGCTTCCGTAGTAAAGGAACTTACAGAAAACGCTGTAGATGCACATGCGGATAGCATAACCGTTAACATAAAAGATGCAGGAAAAACATTAATTCAAATTATGGATAACGGGACAGGCATGTCCGAAACCGATGCACGATTGGCATTTGAAAGACACTCCACCTCAAAAATACAAAATGCCGACGACCTCTTTGCCATCAAAACGATGGGATTTAGGGGCGAAGCATTAGCTTCTGTGGCTGCTATTGCGCATATTGAATTAAAAACAAAACAAGCCCAGCAGGAGATAGGCACAAAAATTCAAATCGAAGGGTCTGAATTAGTCAGCCAGGAGCCAACCAGTTGTTCAACCGGAACGAGTTTTGCCATTAAAAATCTTTTTTATAATGTGCCGGCACGCAGAAAGTTTCTAAAATCAAACACGGCTGAGTTTGGACATATTATTAATGAGTTTCAAAGAATAGCTCTCGCAAATCCTCAGATTGAGTTCAAGCTTTATCATAACGACTCTGAAGTATACATTTTACCAAAATCAAATATTCGGCAACGAGTGATTACTATTTTTGGCAAAAAAACAAACCAAAATCTTATTCCGCTGGAAACCACAACAAGTATTGTGACCATAAAAGGATTTATAGGGAAGCCTGAAAATGCTAAAAAAAAATCAGGCGAACAATTTTTCTTTATTAACAAAAGGTATATGAAGAACCCCTACCTGAATAAAGCAATTTTAAATGCCTACGAACAAATTTTACCTCCCGAAACCCTACCCTCCTATTTTTTATATTTAGAAGCCGACCCTTCCACTATTGATGTAAATATTCATCCGACCAAAACCGAAATAAAATTTGAGAACCAACAGGCGATATGGCAGATACTCCACGCATCAGTTAAAGAGAGTCTGGGGAGAAATAATATTGTGCCTTCGATAGATTTTGACCAGGAACAAAGTTTCGACATCCCTGTGATGTCAAAAAACACTAAAATTAACCGGCCAACCATTGAATTAGACCCTACATTTAACCCTTTTAATGATACTACGTTTGCCGACAAAGGACAAAAAAGTGCCAAACATTCATTAGAAAAGGACAACCTGACCAACTGGGAGAATTTATATGAGGGTTTTGAAAAAGAGCATAACCAGGATAACGACTTCTCATTTGTGTCCAATCTGGATACACAATCAAGCATTACAGAAAACACAGCAGATGAGAATGTTTTTCATTTTAAGAATAAATTTATTTTAACTCCTGTTAAATCAGGATTAATGATCATCGATCAAAAGAAAGCTCACGAACGCATCTTGTTTGAAAAGTTTATGCATTCGCTTCAAACCGACACAGCGGTAACGCAAAAATCCCTATTCCCAAAAACCATCGAGCTGGATGCAAAAGATCATCAACTATTACTTAGCCTGAAAGACGAAATGGCAGCATTGGGCTTTGATATCGAAGATTTTGGAAGAAATACCATTGTTGTAAACGGGATGCCTTATGATACAGGAAAACAGGAGCCTGAGCAGATTATCGACAAATTTCTAAACCAATATTTAAGTGGAGAAACCGACATAAAACGACAAACCAAAGAATCCATTGCCAAAGCATTAGCCAGGGCATCGGCCATTAGTGCCAGCCAACCGCTTACGACCAAAGAGATGCGCGAAATTATTGATTTGCTTTTTGCCTGTGAGCAACCGAACTATTCCCCTTTTGGCAAAAAAATTGTTACCATCATCAAAACAGAAGAGATTGAAAAACGTTTTTAATAGTATAGATTGATAAATTAAAAGATATGCATACACGACTAAGTAATATTCCTCCGGTAGTTAAAAACATTATCATTATTAATGTAATTATGCTGCTGGCCACATGGGTTTTAAGCAGTACTTTTGGCATAGAATTAACCCATCTCTTTGGGCTGCATTATTTTAAATCCGAACTATTTGAGCCCTACCAAATTATTACCCATATGTTTATGCATGGTGGGTTATGGCATTTGTTTTTTAATATGTTCGCGCTATGGATGTTTGGCCGGGTCTTAGAATCGGTATGGGGAAGCAAACGATTTTTTATTTATTTTATGGTTACCGGATTAGGAGCTGCTGCACTACATATCTTTGTTATTCATTTACAAATGACCAGTATCTTAAATGATATTAAAGCTTTTAATAATACACCATCACCTGAAGCCTTAGCCTTATTAGTTAAAGATCATTTTCCGGAATATTACTCCCAGGTTTATAGCAAATTGTTAGAGGGGTGGTACTCAAATCCTGACAATGCAGGTTATATTGAAAGGGCACAACAATTTTTAAATGAACTGATAAATTTCAAAATGAATATCCCTACGGTAGGTGCGTCCGGAGCAGTCTTCGGCGTACTTCTTGCGTTTGGTATGCTTTTCCCCAACACACAACTGATGCTTTTATTCCCTCCTATCCCGATACGGGCAAAATATTTCGTAATTATGTATGGAGCATTGGAATTATGGCTTGGATTAACCCAACCCGGAAGCAATGTTGCTCACTTTGCACACCTTGGTGGCATGTTATTTGGATTCTTTCTGATTAAATACTGGAAAAAAAACAGCTCAAACTTTTACTAACAGCAACAAAACCCTAATAGCACAGGAATTACAAAACATTTATTATGGGAATAGCCAACGAAATCAAACAGTCATTTAAAAGTGGCAGTACGTTAATAAAGTTATTATATATTAATATAGCTGTCTTTTTGGCAGTTAAAATTGTGAGTGTAATATTCTTTTTACTCTCGGCCGAACAAACTTTTTCTATTGCCCACTGGCTTGCTGTTCCAGCCGATTTTTCAAATCTTATTTCGAAACCCTGGACCATTTTCACCTATATGTTCTTGCATGTGGGTTTTATTCACATTCTTTTTAATATGTTATGGCTTTATTGGTTTGGAATAATCTTTCTGAGCTATTTCGACGAAAAAAAACTACTAAGTCTATATCTTACCGGGGGTTTAGCCGGCGCTGCATTATATATACTGGCATTTAATATATTTCCTGTATTTACTGATATTTTACCCGTTTCCTTTGCATTAGGAGCCTCGGCCTCTGTTATCGCAATTGTAATTGCCGTATCGGTTTATGCACCTGAACACACCATACATCTAATGTTTTTTGGCCCCGTCAAGTTAAAATACATTGCCATTATTACTATTGTTGTGGATATTTTAAGTATCGCATCATCCAATGCAGGAGGACATATTGCACACCTGGGAGGAGCTTTGTACGGTTACTTATTTGTGCAACAATATAAAAAAGGGAAAAATATTAACAAGGGGTTTGACCGGTTCATGGATAAACTATTTACTATGTTTAAACCCAAACCCAAAATTAAAGTCACCTATAAACGGCCGATGACAGATATTGAGTACAATAAGCAAAAAGCACAGAAACAAGAAGAAATTGACCGGATACTGGATAAAATAGCCAAAACGGGATATGACAGTCTGACCAAAAAAGAAAAAGAAATTTTATTTAAGAACAGTAGTTAAAGCTTTTCCACAAAAAATATAATACCTCACCCTTTTTGCTAAATTAAACCATAAATTGTAATTTAGATAATAGAAATAAAAAAGCAATTGTCTTGAAAAAGTTAATCTATACTATTTTAAAATATCTCAATCTTATTTTTATTGCAGCATTATTGCTTTCTTACCTTTCGGTTTTTATAAGCCCTGCAAAAATATGGATATTAGCTTTTTTTGGCCTTGCCTACCCTTATTTACTTGTTATAAACTTACTCTTTTTAACATTTTGGATAGCAAAACAAAAACTTTTTCTCATTCTTCCTCTTATTGCCATCTTATCCGGATGGAATTATTTAAATACCTATATCCAAATTCCTTTAAACCAAAAAAAACCTACCAAAGAATCTGTTGAAAAATCATTTAATCTTTTGTCCTTTAATGTCCGATCTTTTGATTTATACCAATGGAACGAGAAAAAAACGACCAAAGATGAAATTTTTCAGTTCATTAACCATCAAGATTTTGGCATCATCTGTTTTCAGGATTTTTTTACAAGAAATAGCGGAGAACTTTCCGAAGAAGACATACAACAAAAGTTAAATCAAAAATATCAATCGCACATTGAATATACCGTAGAAAATTCAAATCACAACTTAGGTGTTGCTACGTATAGCAAGCACCCCATAATTAACCGGGGCGTTATCCAGTTTAACCATTCATTTAATGTAAGTATTTATACCGATATTGTTATAGATAACGACACCCTAAGGATTTTCAACATTCATCTGCAATCTATCCGGTTTAATGAAGATAATTATAAGTTTATTACCAACAGCAAAATGTTAAAAGAGGAAGAAAAGCTAAAAGAGATAAAAGATATTTCGAACCGGCTAAGAGATGCTTTTATTAAACGTGCCAATCAGGCTGAAACTCTTTCTAAACATATTAAAAAATCTCCCTATCCGATTATTTTATGTGGCGATTTTAATGATGTTCCGGTTTCATATACCTATCAAACTTTAAAGAAAGACCTCAAAGATTCATTTGTAAAAGCAGGGCAGGGAATAGGAAATACATATATCGGAAAATTCCCTTCGTTCAGAATCGATTATATTTTTTACAGTAATGGTTTAGAATGCCAGACGTTTAATATACACAAAGAAAAACTCTCCGATCATTATCCGTTAACCGGTAAATTCTATGTAAAGCATTAAAACGGCAGATGATCAAGGTCTGCATTTCCTCCTGAGATAATGATACCTACTTTTTTTCCGTCAAACTTATATTTATTTTCTATTACAGCAGCCAGAGGAACGGCAGAAGAAGGTTCAATGACAATCTTCATTCTTTCCCAAACCATACGCATCGCTGCAACAATCGTTTCTTCTTTCACCGTAATAATATCATCCACATTTTCTTTAATAATTTGAAACGTAAGCGAACTTAAGGAGGTCAGTAATCCGTCCGCAATGGTATCTGGTCTTACTGAAGGAATCAAAACTCCCTGGTTAAAAGAGCGGCAGGCATCATCAGCATTTAAAGGTTCGGCTCCAAACACTACAGGTTCTTTTTTTATGGCTTTTGCAGCAATTGATGTTCCGCTCATTAAGCCGCCACCACCCACAGGAGCTATAACTACATCTAAATCCGGATAGTCTTCTAAAAGTTCTTTTGCAGCCGTTCCCTGTCCGCATATCACATTAAAATTATGGTAGGGATGAATAAATGTAGCTCCGGTCTTTTTCTGAACTTCTTCGAGGGTCTTTTCACGTGCTTCCAGGGTTGACTCACAAAAGGTAATTTCTGCTCCATAACCTTTAACCGCTTTTTTCTTTATGGCTGGGGCACTTTCGGGCATAACAATATAGGCAGGAATATTCATTTGCCGGGCAGCAAGACTTAAAGCCGCCGCATGATTACCCGACGAGTGAGTGGCAACACCTTTTTTAGCTTCTGCGGAACTTAATTGTCGAACCGCATTGGTCGCTCCACGAAATTTAAAAGCTCCCACTTTTTGGAAGTTTTCACACTTAAAATATAAATCAACGCCTAACATACTATTAATACCTGTTGAAGACAAAACAGGGGTACGATGAATATACGGCCGGATGATTTGGTGAGCTTTTATAATATCTTCATATACCGGAATTTTATCAGCCATAAACTAAAAAAATTATTGTGTGTTATCTTAATCTTCTTTCTCCTCTTGATACTCTTTATACCTTTTTTTTATTTCCGAATAAAGTTCATATTCAGTAATGCTTCTTACATAATCATCGGTAAAATTACAAAAATCCATAAACTCTTTCGCTTTTAACCCTTCCAGTCCTGTTAAATTTTTTATGATGGTGACATTGTATTTTTCTTTTACATCCGTTCTTTCTTTTACTTTCCGGTACTTTTTTATAGCCTTGGCTTCCTTGCTAAATGCCGAATAAATTAACGATATAGGGGATAATATGCTCGCCTGGGGCTCATCAACCAAAGGATACTCTAACTCTACATATTTAAATATTTTCTCGACTTGAGGATTCAGTTTATTCTTATCTTCCAGCTCCAGATCAAGAACTTTTTGTTTAAATTCCTTATAGGTACCCAGGTATGAAATGGATACCTCTGGTATAACATATATTTTGTTTTCCAATATAATCTCAACAACAGAATCCGGATTGTTTTCAGGGACTTCATATACTTTGTGTTCAAAGCCAATGGCAGACAAATTTAAAATGTCTCCGGGATTAACCCATGTCTCGAAATTACCCAAAGAATCGCTTGCCACCCCTTTACCTGCATTTTCATTAATAATATGTGCAAAAGCTACCGGATATCCTTTTTCAAGGCTTAATACTTTTCCGTAAAAATAATATGAACTATCATTGCGTTGTCCATACAATTCAGAAATTCCTAAAATCAACAGTAATACTATTACTGTATTTACAAAAATTAAACCCCGGTACATCGAACAGAAATTTTATATACACAAATATATAATTCTTTCGCCGTTAGATGCAGTCATTTAACAATCTTTAACTTTATAACTGCGGTTTAAAAATCTTTTTATCAAGCCAATTTTTAGCTATCTTCGCTAAATAATCTAAACTTTCAACCTGTTAACGTTTTATTAAGTTATGGAATATGCAGATTACAAAAACAAGATAGAGCTAGCCTGGGATGACCGGTCGTTGTTAAAAAATAATGATACGATACATGCCATAAATAAAATTATTGATTTGATGGATAAAGGCAAGCTAAGAGCCGCTGAGCCCACCGATAAAGGATGGGCGGTCAATGAGTGGGTTAAGAAGGCTGTGATTCTGTATTTCCCAACGCGGCAGATGGAAGTAATAAAAGTTGGCCCGTTTGAATTTCATGATAAAATTCCTTTAAAAACAGGATATGATCAACTGGGGGTACGTGTTGTTCCTCATGCTATTGCACGTCATGGTTCTTTTGTTGCCAAAGATGTGATTATGATGCCTTCTTATGTAAATATCGGGGCTTATGTTGATTCCGGTTCGATGGTAGACACCTGGGCAACGGTAGGGTCGTGTGCACAAATAGGAAAGAATGTCCACTTAAGCGGAGGCGTAGGAATAGGAGGTGTTTTGGAGCCGGTACAAGCAGCCCCGGTAATTATTGAGGATAATTGTTTTATTGGCTCCCGTTGTATTGTGGTCGAAGGAGTACATATTGAAAAAGAAGCTGTTTTAGGGGCAAATGTTGTAATCACCGGGTCAACAAAAATCATCGATGTTTCGCAAAACGAGCCGGTAGAATACCAGGGGTTTATTCCTGCCCGTTCGGTTGTTATACCCGGAACACAAACCAAAAAATTTAATGCCGGAGAATACCAGGTTCCCTGTGCTTTAATTATTGGAAAAAGAAAAGAATCAACCAATCTTAAAACATCATTAAACGATGCTTTAAGGGAATATAATGTTGCGGTATAAAACGATGGTTAAATTTTTAATTATACAAACCGCTTTTATCGGCGACGTAATATTGGCTACTCCACTGATTGAGAAGTTACATCACTTTTATCCCGATTCGCAGATTGATTTTTTGCTGCGCAAGGGCAATGAGAATCTCCTGCGTAATCACCCTTATATTGATAATATTATTGTTTGGAATAAGAAGCAGCATAAAGTAAAAAACTTATTCAGGGTCATTAAACGTATACGCCAAAAAAAATACGATTATGTGATGAACCTGCAACGATTTGCATCCTCCGGGATCATCACAACCTTTTCGGGAGCTAAATTAAAGGCCGGATTTAACAAAAACCCCTTCTCTTTTGCTTTCACACGTTCCATAAAACACGAGATAGGCAACGGGAAACATGAGACCGAAAGGAACTTGCAACTAATCGAAGAAATCACCGACCCGTCATTCTACAAACCTAAACTTTATCCCACTACCAAAGATTTTGAAATAGTATCTCAATATAAAATGCATCCGTATATTTGTATTGCGCCCACCTCCGTTTGGTTTACCAAACAATTTCCTGCTGAAAAATGGATAGAATTATTAAAAACCATCAAACCGGGATATCGTGTATTTTTAATTGGCGGACCGGATGACAAGGAAAGCTGTGATAACATTATCGCAGAAAGCAGGTTAAACAATATTACCAACTTAGCCGGGAGATTAACCTTTTTACAAACATCGGCATTGATGAAGAATGCAGCGATGAATTACGTAAACGACTCAGCACCAATGCATATGGCTTCGGCGATGAACGCCAAGACAACGGCTGTATTTTGCTCAACTATTCCGGGATTTGGATTTGGTCCCCTGGCCGACGACTCGAAGGTGGTTGAAACAAAAGAGAACCTTGATTGCCGCCCATGCGGGCTGCATGGATATAAAAAATGCCCTGAAGAGCATTTTAAATGTGCCTTTACCATAAATGTCGATCAATTGAAGTTTGAATTATGATTAAAATCTCTGTTGTAATAATAACTTTTAATGAAGAGAAAAATATTGAGCGATGCCTTCAATCGGTTCAAAATGTAGCTGATGAAATTATTGTCGTTGATTCTTTCTCTACAGATAAAACGCCTGAAATCTGCCAAAAGTATAACGCAAAAGTTATCCTGCATCCTTTTGAAGATTACAGTAAACAAAAAAACTTTGCCCTGGAGCAGGTGGAAAATAATTACATTTTGTCATTAGATGCTGATGAAGCCCTTTCCCAAACATTAGAAAAATCAATTATTGAAGTAAAACAACAGTGGACAAAAGACGGATACTTCCTTAACAGGCGTACCTCTTTTTGTGGAAAATGGATAAACCATACGGGATGGTATCCCGACAGGCAATTACGTCTTTGGGATAAAAGGGAAGGTTGCTGGAATGAAAATAAAGTGCATGAAAAAGTTAAGCTCAACGCTTCTGCTCAAAAAGGATTTTTAAAAGGAGATTTGTTGCATTTCTCTTTTTACACCATACAGGAGCATATTTCTCAGATTAACAAATTTTCGGAGATAAAAGCGAACGAACTTTTTTTACGAAAGGAAAAAGCAGGATTAGTAAAAATAATTTTCAGTCCCGTTAGTAAATTTATCCGGCATTACTTTTTTAAACTGGGATTTCTGGATGGATTTTACGGTTTTGTAATAAGCATTAATTCAGCCCACTCTACTTTCTTAAAATATGCAAAACTCAGACAAAAACATCAATCCAACTAAAATTATTTGCTTTTTCAACAGCACCAAAAGCTGGGGCGGCGGAGAGAAATGGCATTATGATATCGCTACAGCACTTGATCAAAAAAGTATCCGTGTATTTGCGGTTACCAACAAAAAAAGTGAGCTGTTTCATAAGCTAAAAGAACAGAAAATAAAAATCTTTTCCATAAAGATTTCAAATATTAGTTTTCTAAATCCTTTTAAAATAGCTAAGATTTCCCGTATATTAAAAAAAGAAAAGACGTCAACAATTATCATAAACCTGCCTGCCGATTTAAAAGTTGCTGGTCCGGCAGCAAAATTAGCCGGTGTAAAAAAAATCATTTATCGGAGAGGAAGTGCAATTCCTATTAAGAATACATTTTTAAACAGAATATTATTTGCTTATTTTATTGATGAAGTTATTGCTAACTCACAAGCCACAAAAAATACAATTTTAGCAAACAATCCTTCGCTTATTAATCCTGAAAAAATAAAAATAATTTATAATGGCGTAGAGGATCCCTCAAACCATATATCCTATACCCCAATATATCAAAAACAACCTACAGAACTTGTCATTGGCAATGCCGGTAGGTTTGTCAGGCAAAAAAATCACAAATTCCTCATCGACCTTGCTGAAAAACTTGACAAAGAAGGTCTTAATTTCAAACTTTTACTGGCTGGTAACGGAAAATTAAAACAAGAAACAATCGATTATGCAGTAGAGAAAAAAGTAGACGGGAAGATCATCTTTCCCGGATTTATCGAAAACATTAAATCCTTTATGCATAGCATCGATATTTACATTTTACCCTCGCTTTGGGAAGGGTTTGGGTATGTTCTGGTTGAAGCCATGGCCTGCAAGAAGCCTGTAATAGCATTTAATTTAAGCAGTAATCCGGAAATCATTGAGGATAATAAAACGGGGTACCTTGTAAAAAAGAATGACCTAAACCAGGTTATCCACAAAATAAGACTTTTGGCTGAGAGTCCTGCCCTACGCGAAAAAATGGGGGAAGAAGGGATAAAAAGAGTGAAAAAATTATTTACCTTCGAAAGAGTAATCGAACAGATTATTCAAACAATAGAATAAAATCTATGCAAGAAGATCTTAAAAAAGCACTTGACGTTTTAAAAAAAGGAGGCGTAATCTTATTTCCTACAGATACTGTGTGGAGTATTGGATGTGACGCTACAAACAAGAAAGCGGTAGAGCGTATTTATCGTATAACACAACGAAGTGATCCAAAAAGTATGCTTGTATTACTCGATCATGCCGGGAAATTATCTTCGTATGTGAGAGAAATGCCTGATATAGCCTGGGATTTAATTGATTTGGCAGATAAACCATTAACCCTAATTTATCCGCAGGCCCAAAATCTGGCTCAAAATCTAATGGCCTGTGACGGGACTATTGGTATCAGAATTACCCAAGAACCATTTACTCAAAAATTGATAGAACGATTTAGAAAACCAATGGCCTCAACCTCAGCCAATATAAATGGGGAAAAATCGCCCGGGAATTACCAGGAGATTAATCCGCAAATTATCGATTCCGTTGATTATGTGGTTCGCTGGAGACAAAATGATTATTCAAAAGCAACTCCTTCAGGGATAATAAAACTTGGAATCAACGGAGAAGTTGAGGTGATTAAAAAATAACCGGTACTTTCTTAATTTTAAACCTTATCTCCAAGAAAGACCATGAAAATTCGTTAAATTACCTATCCCTGAAAATAACTTCAGTTGCCAAATCATTATTAAAATCTTTAACATTCCTACTATTTATCATATTCTTCATGAAAAGAGACGCAAAAATTATCTTTCCTGCCATATTTTTATTTAATTTTGAATCTTTAGTTAGCATCCTTTTCTTATAGATAAACTTTTTAAAAAAATCTTATGATCCGGTTTCCTAAATCATATACTCCCCGATGGATTGTTTTTTTGATCGATTTATTTATATGTGCCATATCTATCTCATTAGCTTTCTTATTAAGGTTTAATTTTGATATTCCTCAACCCTATTATGATGGTCTCTATTTTATTATCCCATTTGTTTTGTTTATCCGGTCGGTAACTTTCTTAATATTCAGAACATATGCCGGCATAATAAGGTATTCAGGAGCTAAGGATACCGAACGTATTTTTATTGTAGCCATAACCGGAAGCTTGATTTTTATCATCATAAACATCCTGAATTATTATTTAGTCAATAAAACATTCATTATTCCCTTTTCGATTATTGCAATTGACTTTCTTACCACAATATTTTTAATGTCCTCATTTAGATTATCTACAAAAATAATTTATCAGGAGTTATACAATCCGTCAAAAGAAAAAACAGGCATTATTATCTATGGTGCGGATCAGTTTGGCGTAATCACCAAAAGAACGATTGATCGTGATGCCGAAAGCAAGCACAAAGTATTGGCATTTTTTGACATTAACCAAGCCAACCTGGGAAAAACGCTCGAAGGGGTAACCATCTATCATCCGCAATACTTAGAAAATATTTTGGAAAAAAATGATGTGGAAAAGTTGATTATTGCCAAAGAGAATATTCAACCAGAAGAAAAACAGGCTGTTATTGAACAATGCCTGCAAAACAATATTAAAGTACTGACTTTGCCCGATGTGAATACCTGGATTAATGGGGAGCTAAGCTATAATCAAATTAAAGAGATTAAAATTGAAGATTTATTGGAGCGTCCCCCCATTATTTTAGATATCCAAAAAATTAAAAAGAAACTTTTAAACAAATGTATTTTAGTTACAGGGGCAGCAGGCTCTATAGGAAGTGAAATTGTTCATCAGTTAATTGCTTTTAACCCCAGAAAAATTATCCTTTTTGATCAGGCTGAATCACCTTTATACGACATGGAACTTGATCTACAGGAAAAATGTAATTTTTATAATTTTGAAATCGTTATCGGTAATCTAGCCGACGAGTATCGGATTAACAAACTTTTTGAGGTTTACAAGCCCGTAATTGTCTTCCATGCTGCAGCTTACAAACATGTTCCCATGATGGAAAGCAATCCTACCGAAGCATTAAGAACAAACATCATAGGAACAAAAATATTAGCCGACATATCCCATTCCTTTAATGTAGAGCAATTTGTAATGGTTTCCACCGACAAAGCCGTTAATCCAACCAATGTTATGGGTGCTTCAAAACGTATTGCCGAAATTTATATACAGGCTTTTAACCAGGTATCAGATACAAATTTTATCACCACCCGGTTTGGTAATGTTCTTGGATCCAACGGATCGGTAATTTTACGGTTTAAAAAACAAATTGATAAAGGAGGCCCGGTAACCGTTACACATCCCGAAGTAACCCGCTACTTTATGACCATCCCCGAAGCCTGCCAGCTGGTAATCGAAGCAGGAGCGATTAGTAAAGGGGGTGAAATCTTTCTGTTCGATATGGGAAAATCCGTTAAAATTATCGATCTGGCAAAAAAAATGATCAAATTTTCCGGGTTGGAAATCGGCAAAGATATCCAAATTAAATATACAGGGTTAAGGCCGGGTGAAAAATTGTACGAAGAGTTATTAAATGATAAAGAAAATACGATACCTACCCACCATTCAAAAATCATGATTGCTAAAGTCAGCACCCACGACTTTAAAAATGTAGAAAAGCATATTCAACAACTAATCCTGCTCCATAAAAAACATAACAACATGGAAATTGTCAGGGAAATGAAAAAGATTGTTCCCGAGTTTAAAAGTCAAAATTCTATATACGAAGAGTTAGATTATTGAATGATAAAAGCAAGAAAGAAATGACCGATAACTTTGAATTCTTCCATAAGATACCTGTTCAAATCAGATTTAATGATTTCGACATACTAAAACATGTAAACAACTCGGTTTATCAAAACTATTTTGACCTTGCCCGTTCGAATTATATTGAACAGGTTTTTGAAGAAAAAATACAATGGAATACAAGTGGCCTTGTTTTAGCAAAAGTCACCCTTGAATTTATTCGCCCTGTTTTGATGGATGAAAAGATAGAAGTGTTAACCAAAATATATTGGTTAGGGAATAAAAGCCTAAAGATGTTTCAACAAATAAAAAACACCAAAACAAATGATTTAAAGGCTACTTGTGACTCGGTAATGGTTGCTTATAATGATTCTGCAAATAAACCTTACCCCATACCTGATAATTGGCGACAGAAAATTATTGAATTTGAAAAAGATATTGATTTTAAACCATAAACTAATCCAAATCCGACAATCCATCCACGACATTTAGTAGAATATACCGTTCGTCATCATCTACTTCTATGATCAAATCGTCGTTTGCGGGCAACAATAATTCGGCAGCTGATGTTTTAACTTTTAACAAGGGGTTTTCCGGAATATCAACAAATTCAAGAACATGACCAATATGTTTATTATACTGATCTTTAACTTCATATCCGGTAATATCGATAAATTCTTCAATTAGATAGTCTATGCGTTTAATTTGTTGCGGGGATAAATAAAAGTCAGCACCAATAAGTTCCTTCAATTTCATTTCGTTATCGACCCCTTCAAGTTTCGCCAAAACGGTATCTGCGGATTTCTCCCGAAGGGTATAAATAAAAAAAGGAACCAATTTTCCATCGACTTCGATAAAAATTGATTCCAGTTTTTTTATTTTTTCAGGAATATCATTTTTAAATTTAAGGATTACTTCTCCTTTCGTTCCGAAAGGACGCAAAATAGATCCTGTTAAATAATGATCCTCCTTATTCATGCATGAAAATATACTTAAGCTTTTGGTGCTTCGTCGTTATTTTCAGCTTTTGGAGCTTCGTTGTCAGACTTTTTGGCTTCGTCTTCAGGCTTTTCAGCTTTCGGTTCTTCAGCTTGTTGCTCTTCGGCGTTTGTTTCTTCAGCCTCAGGAGCATCTTCAGTCTTAGCTTCCTCTGTTTCCTCTGCATTAGCTTTTGCTTCTTCAGCAGCAGCTTCGGCATTTCTCTTCGCTAATTCTTCAGCTCTTGCTTCACGAATCTTCGTTTCAGCTTCTAACCGTTTTTTGTCTTCGTCGGCTATACCTTTTCGAATTTGTTCGCGTTTCGCTTCAATTTTGCTTTCTTTCTCTTTAAGCCAGCTTTGAAATTTTTCTTCCGCTTGCTCTTCGGTGAAAGCCCCTTTTTTTACTCCATCGAGTAAGTGTTTTTTCATTAAAACACCTCTGTACGACAAGATAGCTCTACAAGTATCAGTAGGTTGAGCGCCTTTTTGTAACCAATCTAATGCTCTATCAAAATCAAGTTCAATAGTAGCAGGATTTGTTATAGGACTATAAGATCCTATGCTTTCAATGTATCTACCATCCCGTGGCGCCCTGCTATCTGCGACAACAATGTGATAATAAGGTAATTTTTTTCTACCTCTTCTTGTTAATCGAATTTTTACAGGCATACTCTTTTAAATTTTAATTAGACCTACTTTTTTTAAAATGTCCGGCAAAGATACAATTTTATTTCAATTATAAAATATTTTCAAAAGATTAATAATAAAAGATCCCCTGCAAAAATTTAAAAATCAATTTTTTAAAACAACCCTTTTTCAACACAGGCAGACTTTTTTATAAGCACCTGTTTTCAACGCCTAAAAAAAGAAAAACCCATTTCATTAAATTTTGTTAATGATATGGGTGTGGTGCTATTCAATATTTTTTAAATATTTATTAACATCCCTAAGTATAATCGCATTCATTTTTATAATTTTAAACATTCAAACAAGCAAAGAAAAATCACAATAATCATCAATAAATCAAGACTTTAAGAAATGAAGCCTTACACTCACTTACATGTCCATACGCAATATTCAATTCTGGATGGAGCTTCTGATGTAGCCCAACTTATAAAAAAAGCAAAAAACGATGGAATGCCTGCGGTATCTATTACCGATCATGGCAACATGTTTGGAGTAAAACATTTTTTTAACGAAGCCAAAAAACAAGCCATTAAGCCCATCATCGGATGTGAAATTTATGTTGCTGATGGCAGCCGGAAAGAAAAGAAAGGAAAAGAGGACCGCAGTGGATATCATCTCATTTTACTTGCAAAGAATTTAACAGGATATAAAAATTTAACCAAACTTGTTTCGCTGGCCTGGATAGAGGGGTTTTATTATACTCCCCGCATTGACTGGGAAATTTTACAAAAATATAACGAAGGAATTATTGCTTCATCTGCTTGTTTAGGGGGTGAGGTTCCACAAGCCATAATGACAAAAGGACCGGAAGCAGGAGAAAAGATGGCATTGCAATACAAAGCGCTTTTTGGCGACGACTTTTACTTAGAGTTGCAACGACACCCATCGGGCGATCCTAAAAAAGATCAAGATGTTTATGAAAATCAAATAAAAGTAAACGAGGCACTCATTCAAATTGCAAAGAAACATCATATCAAGCTTATCGCAACCAATGATGTGCACTTTATAAACGCAGAAGATGCCCAGGCACACGACCGCTTAATCTGTTTAAATACAGGAAAAGATCTTGATGACCCTTCACGGATGTCTTATACCAGGCAGGAATATTTCAAAACGCAGGAAGAGATGAACCAACTTTTTGGCGATATTCCTGAAGCCCTGGAAAACACCAATGAAATTGTAGCCAAAATAGAAGATTTTGATCTGGACTGCGATCCTATCATGCCAGAATTCAAGCTCCCCGAAGGGTTCGACAATGAAGACGAATATTTGCGGCATATCACCTACGAAGGGGCTAAAGAACGTTACGAAGAAATTACCGATGAAATTCATGAAAGAATTGACTTTGAACTTTCGGTGATTCAAAATATGGGGTTTCCCGGATACTTTTTAATTGTGCAGGACTTCCTAAATGCAGCCCGTGAGATGGATGTATCCGTTGGGCCGGGACGTGGATCTGCAGCGGGCTCGGTAGTAGCTTACTGCAATCGCATTACGGATATTGACCCCATAAAATACAATTTACTGTTTGAGCGCTTCCTTAATCCTGACCGAATATCCATGCCCGATATTGATATTGACTTTGATGAAGACGGTCGTGAAAAGGTCCTGGACTGGGTTGTAGACAAATACGGATACAACAAAGTAGCACATATCATTACATTTGGTACCATGGCTGCCAAGATGGCTATCCGTGATGTTGCCCGGGTTGAAAAATTGCCTTTAAGTGATGCTGACCGACTGGCAAAATTGGTCCCCGAAAGACCGGGAACAAGCTTAAAAAAAGCTTTCGAAGAAGTTCCTGAACTGAATAATGCCAAAAAATCAGACAATGAACTTATCGTTAAAACACTTAAGTTTGCTGAAACACTTGAGGGGTCTGTCAGACATACCGGGCTTCATGCTTGTGGCATTATTATTGGAAGAAATGACTTAGTAGAACATATCCCTGTTTGCACTTCTAAAGATTCCAGTCTTTTAGTAACCCAGTACGATGGAAATCATGTAGAATCTGTGGGCATGCTAAAAATGGATTTTCTGGGCCTCAAAACACTTTCTATCATAAAAGATGCGGTTGAGAATGTAAAAGAATCGCACCACGTGGATTTAGACATTTCGGGTATTCCGTTAGATGATGAGAAAACACTGGAGCTTTACAGCCATGGAGAGACAACAGGGCTATTCCAGTTCGAATCGCCGGGAATGAAAAAACACCTGAAGGCCCTAAAACCTAACCGGTTCGACGATTTGATTGCAATGAATGCATTGTACCGGCCGGGACCAATGGATTATATCCCTTCGTTTATTGCCCGGAAACATGGGAAAGAGCCAATAAACTACGATCTCCCGGAGATGGAAGAATTCTTGCGCGATACCTATGGAATTACGGTTTACCAGGAGCAGGTGATGTTACTTTCACAAAAGCTTGCCGGTTTCAGCAAAGGGCAAGCCGATTCGCTGCGAAAAGCCATGGGTAAGAAGAAAAAAGACCTGATGGAGCAGCTTAAAGAAAAATTTATTGAAGGATGTAAGCAAAACGGGTTTGATATTAAAATTGTAAATAAAATATGGAACGACTGGGAAGCTTTTGCCCAATATGCATTCAACAAATCACACTCAACTTGTTATGCTTACGTTTCCTATCAAACCGCTTACCTCAAAGCCCATTTTCCTGCCGAATATATGGCGGCTGTTTTAAGCCGAAACTTTACTGACATCAAAAAAATCACCATCTTTATGGACGAAGCCAAACGGATGGGAATCTCTGTTTTAGGGCCTGACATTAATGAAAGCAGATTGAAATTTAATGTGAATAAGGAGGGTAATATACGCTTTGGATTAGGAGCCATTAAAGGTGTTGGCGAAAGTGCTGTGATTAAAATTATCGAAGAAAGGAGCGAGAATGGCCCCTTTCAAGACATCTACGACTTTGTTGAACGCGTCCCCCTAACGCAAATAAACAAAAAAACTATTGAAGCCCTTGCCACGGCAGGTGCTTTTGATAATCTAGATAAAATTAAACGGGGACAATATTTCTCTATCGATAATAAAGATACCACACTTATCGAAAACCTTATCCGGTATGGAAATATGTACCAAAACGATAAGGATACCCACCAACAATCATTGTTTGGAGGGCAAGACTCCATCGAAATATCCAAGCCAATAATTCCAGAGGTGGAAGACTGGCCAAAACTTGAAAAATTAAAAAGAGAGAAAGAACTCATCGGGGTTTATTTATCAGCACATCCTTTAGATGATTTTAAAATGGAAATTGACCAGTTTTGCAATGCTACCCTTGCTGATTTTGACAATTTAAACAACATTAAAGGCCGGGAGCTAACCATTTCCGGTATTGTTACAGAAGTCAGGCATGCTATTGCTAAAAATGGAAATCCATATGGATTTCTTACTTTGCAGGATTATACCGAATCCTACCGATTTGCTCTTTTTGGTAAAGATTATGAAAATTTCAGAAAATATTGTTACGAAGATTATTCATTACTGATAAAAGGAAAAGTTCAAGCGAAACCTTACCGGGATAATGAACTGGAATTTAAAATTAAGAAAATCATATTATTAAGCCAGGTGCGAGAAGAGCTGGTTGAAAGCATTTCCTTAACCATCCCGTTAAAAAGCATCTCCACAGGACTGATAGAAGAAATAAAGGAATTTGCACTTGCCAAAAAAGGCAAAGCACTCATGAAGTTTAAAATAGTGGATACCGAAGAAAATATAGGAGTGGATTTGTTTTCCAGGTCAGAGCGCATAGATATTACCAATGAATTTATTCGATACCTTGATGAAAAAAGCGATATACAATATTCGATAAATTAAACAATTTATCCGTAAATTTGTAAATTAGATGAGATATAATATAGAAATAACAATTAATTAATAACATAAAAAACAATTAATTATGACAGTAGAAGTTAATGACTCCAATTTCGAAGAAGTTGTAATCAAGTCAGATAAGCCCGTAATCGTAGACTTTTGGGCTGAATGGTGTGGTCCTTGCCGTATGATTGGCCCAATTATTGAAGAATTATCCGACGACTACAAAGATCAAGTGGTTTGTACCAAGCTTGATGTTGACAGCAACCCTGGTGTAGCATCAAAATATGGAATACGAAATATCCCTACTGTTTTATTTTTTAAAGATGGTGAGATTGTTGACAAACAAGTAGGAGCAGTTCCAAAAAGCAATCTGGAAGGCAAATTAAAACCTCTTTTGTAAAATTATTGACAGTAGATTTTCTTTTAAGGCATGATTTTTTTCATGCCTTTTTTATTTTTCGTTCATTTATTCGTATCTTAAAGATGAAAATAAACACTCAAACAGTAAATGACCGAATATAACAATTTAAGAATTAAAGAGTGGGCTGTTGAAGATCGACCCCGGGAAAAACTCCTGAAAAAAGGAATCCAAAGTTTAAGTAATGCCGAAATTATTGCCCTGCTCATTGGTTCAGGCACTAAAAATGAGTCAGCGGTTGATTTATCGAAAAAAATCCTTAAAAAGGCAAACAACAATTTAAACGAGCTGGGAAAGCTGGATGTTAACGAATTAATGAAAAACAAAGGTGTCGGAGAAGCCAAGGCCATAACGATAATGGCTGCACTCGAACTGGGACGAAGGCGAAAAATCGCTGAAATTATTGAAAAGAAAAAAATTACCCAAAGCAATGATGTATTTGAATTTTTTCAACCATTAGTAGGTGATTTACCTCATGAAGAATTCTGGATTTTACTTTTAAACCGTTCGAACCGTATGATTGAAAACAAAAAAATAAGTCAGGGCGGAGTTTCCGGAACAGTAATCGATGTAAAAATCATACTTAAATATGCGATTGAAAATTTAGCCAGTTCCATTATTTTATGCCATAATCACCCCTCGGGCAATAAAATTCCCAGTCAGGCGGATAATGCAATTACCAAAAAATTGGTCGACGCCGGAAGTCTTTTAGATATTAAAATATTGGATCATATCATTATTGCCGATACAGAATTTTACAGTTATGCCGACGAAGGGAACCTCTAAATTTACATCAATCTACGCTCACAATTTTATCATAACAGAAAAAAAACATGTACCTTTAGCCAGATAATTTTTCAAATTTTTAGTTAACAAACTCAAGATGATACATATTCTATCCCACAAAAAATCATTAATGAATCTGTTTATTACAGAGTTACGTGACAAAGAAATCCAGAAAGACAGTATGCGTTTTAGAAGAAACATGGAGCGTATTGGCGAAATGTTTGCATACGAAATTAGTAAAGAGCTTGAATATAAAGAGAAAAAAATATCCACACCCCTGGGAATAGCCAAAACGACGGTTCCTGTTTCTTCGATTGTTAATGCAACCATCTTACGGGCGGGGCTCCCTTTTCATCAGGGTTTTTTAAATTATTTCGATAATACAGAAAATGCTTTCATTTCAGCCCATCGAAAATACCATAAAGATGGTTCTTTTTCTATCCAGTTCGAACATTTATCAAGCCCTTCTATCGAGAATAAAATATTAATTTTATCAGATCCTATGCTTGCTTCAGGAGCTTCGATGGAAATTGCTTATAAAGCTCTATTAGAACGCGGAAAACCCAAACATACCCATATCGTTACCATTATTGGCAGTAACCAGGGCATTAACTATGTAAAAAAACATATCTCCATGGATAATGTTACCATTTGGGCAGGAGATGTGGATGACGAGTTAACTTCAAAATCATACATTGTGCCAGGATTAGGCGATGCAGGCGACTTAGCGTTTGGGAGTAAAATATAAGTCAGGATATTAAAGTTACGGATGATTTATCCTCACAATGTTCGAGTAACGTTGTGAGAGATTGATTTAATCCGGGATGAATCAAACCGGGTAAAATCTCAACCAGCGGAATTAAGGTAAAACGTCGTTTGTGTAACTGCGGATGGGGAATAACTAATTCCGGAGTATCAATTATTTCCTGTTCATAAAATAATATATCAATATCCATGGTGCGTGAAGAATAGCTTTTCCCGCTTCTTACCCTTCCCAGTTCCTTTTCAATGGAGAGGATATTTTCAAGGATATCAAAAGGGCCCAGGGATGTTTCAACAATTACCACCTGGTTATAAAAGCTGTTTTCGGCAGAAAAGCCCCAGGGAGCACTTTCATAAACTGCTGAAGACCGAATAATTTTTCCTGCTCTTTGCTCAATCTTTTGTTGGGCACGATGGATAAAATTCAGTCGATTGCCTATATTACCCCCTAATAATAAAACGACCTGCTTCATAAACTATCCAAATTAAACGATTTGCAAATTGATGAAATATTTTTCTTTTTTCAAAATGAATATCCGGAAGAAAATCAATTATCAAATCGTTAGAAGTTTTTGTAATTTCAATTTAAAACGTTAATTTTAATTCCTTAACATATTAATACAATTACACGTAAATCGTTCAATTTAAACTATTTCATTATGAAAAACTTTTTCAAATATTTATTGGCCACCGTTTTAGGCATTTTATTAACAAGCATTCTGATGTTTTTTATTGTCATTGGAGGCATTGGGGCAATGGTTTCTTCGCAAGATCAACCCGTAAACATTGATGAGCATACCATTTTACATATCGAGCTAAACAACCCTATTGCAGACCGAAGCAATAAAAACCCCATGGAGAATTTCGATTTTGGAAGTCTTAAACCCATAAATCAACTGGGGCTCAATAATATTTTAGACAATATTAACAAAGCCAAAGAAGATCCTAATATTGATGGTATCTATCTTGATTTTACCATGATTCCGGCAGGAACTGCCACGGTTGAAGAAATAAGAAATGCATTAATTGACTTTAAGGCATCCGGCAAGTTTCTTTTAAGCTATGCGGATACTTACACACAAAGCACTTATTATCTGGCCAGTGTTGCCGACAAGGTTTACCTCAATCCGGAAGGACTAATCTCCTGGACCGGTTTACGCTCGGAGATTATGTTTTTTAAAGAGGCCCTCGAAAAAATAGGTATCGAAGCACAAATTATACGTCACGGTAAATTTAAAAGTGCCGTTGAACCCTTTATGTATACTCAAATGAGTGATGAAAACAGGGAACAAGTCATGACCTACATGGGTTCTATCTGGAATCATATGCTTGCCCGGATTGCTGAGTCACGCAATCTAACGGTTGACCAGTTAAACGACCTGGCCGATAACCTCACCCTAAACAATGCCCACGCTGCGCTAGAATATGGGTTTGTAGATGGTTTAAAATATAAAGATGAGATTCTGGCTGAGTTAAAAGAACGATCAGAACGAGAAGGAAAAGAAGAGATAAAAAGTATAAAATTAGCGAAATATACAAAAGTACCCAAAAAACGCACTTCGCTTGAAAAAAATAAGATTGCTGTTGTTTATGCCAGTGGTAGTGTGATTATGGGTGAAGGTACTGAAGGGACAATTGGCTCCGACCGAATATCAAGAGCTATACGGGAAGCCAGAAAGGACTCTTCCATCAAAGCCATTGTTTTTAGAGTTAATTCAGGAGGAGGAAGTGCATTGGCATCAGAGGTTATCTGGCGTGAAGTAAAACTGGCACAGCAAGTTAAACCCGTTATAGCCTCGCTGGGCGATGTGGCCGCATCGGGCGGATATTATATTGTCGCTCCGGCAGAAAAAATTGTAGCAAACCCCAACACAATTACAGGCTCAATTGGTGTTTTTGGGATGATTCCGAATGGTAAAAAATTATTGAATGATAAATTAGGCATTCATGTGGATGTCGTTAAAACAAACAAACATGCTGATATTTATTCTTTTAGCCGACCATTATCAGCCAAAGAAAAAGAAGCTATACAATTAAATATTGAGGGCGTATACGAAACTTTTATTACCCATGTAGCCGAAGGCCGGAAGATGACCAAAGAAGAAGTAGATAAAATTGGTCAGGGACGGGTATGGAGCGGCGCTAATGCCATAGAAATTGGGTTAATCGACGAATTTGGAGGGTTGGAAAAAGCCATCGAATTAGCAGCACAAACCGCTAATATAGAAAAATACCGTGTGGTTGATTATCCCAAATTAAAAGATCCTTTCCAGCAGTTACTGGAAGACTTTCAAGGGAATGTTAAAGCTTCAATCCTTAAAAAAGAACTGGGTAACGAATACAGGTACTATGAAAAGATACAAACGATCAAAAACTTAAAAGGTATTCAGGCCCGCATTACTTACGATGTTGAAATTTATTAAACAAAAATAGGGTACAAACAAAAAAAGCGTCCCTTCACACTGAGAGGACGCTTTTTTTAATGCTGTAAATTTGTATCTTTAAAATTACTCTATTTCTGCTTTAATTTTTGCTGCAATAGATTCAAACTCTTCGGGGCTTAATTTTAGCTTAGGCCTGGAAAAACTTGCATCTGCCTCAGTATTTAACGGAATAAGATGTACATGTGCATGGGGCACCTCCAGCCCTAAAACCACAACACCTACCCTTTTGCAGTCTATGGTTTGATCAATGGCTTTGGCAACCTTTTTAGAAAAAAGCGTTAATCCGCTAAGCGTTTCATCATCCAAATCAAAATAATAATCGGTTTCCTGTTTAGGAATAACCAGTGTATGCCCTTTAGCTAAGGGATTAATATCGAGAAACGCATAAAAATTTTCATCCTCCGCAATTTTATACGAAGGAATTTCTCCCTGGACAATTTTGGTAAATATTGAAGCCATAGCGATAAAAATTTTATAGTGAAATTTCAATTACTTCTAATTCCATTTTACCGTTGGGTACTTCTATCTCGGTAACATCACCAACTTTCTTTCCCAGTAATCCTTTGGCAATTGGAGTATTAACCGAAATTTTTCCCTCTTTTAAATTCGCTTCACTCTCGGATACAATGGTATACTCCATTACCGCATTATTCTTTTTATTTTTAATTTTTACTTTATTGAGTATTTGTACCGAAGAAGTATTTAATTTCGACTGGTCCAGAACTCGTGAATTAGCAATGGTATCTTTTAGTTTACTTATCTTCATCTCAAGCATTCCCTGAGCTTCTTTTGCTGCATCATATTCGGCATTCTCCGACAAATCACCTTTATCGCGGGCTTCAGCAATTTGTTGTGATATTTTTGGACGCTCAACAGACTCTAATTGCTCTAACTCCTTCTTTAACTTCTCTAATCCTTGCTCTGTAACATACGATACTTTTGCCATCTCTACTAATTTTTATAACTTAATCTTTATTCGGGATATATAATAAATAAAGAAGAATTCCAAAAAAATTCGGAACCCTTCTTATAGGGTACAAATTTAAACAAAATTTTTAATACTTACACAATATTTACGGGTGTAATTTAACGAATTATTTGATATACAGGCTTTTTAATACTCTTTACGCTGTAGTATTTCGGAATAGATGACTGCTTCTTCCAGATCAAAATCGGCTCCTCTTTCTTCTTCCTCTTCAATCGTCAAATCAGTCCCTTTTATCGGTTCCGAATAAATTTCGCCGGTATCGGCATGATCCATACTATAAGGCATCTTTTCTTTGTTATTATACGATTGTTCAGGAACATCATCTAAGATCTCGTGCTTGATTTGATTATCGGTTGCTCTTTGCTGAGGCTTGCTTTCTCCAACAAATGAAGGCTCAACCTCTTCGGAATCGACAGACTCCTCATCGTGATCATCAAAGAACCGGTCTAAATCTGATATAAATGGAGATGATTTATTTTCTGAATGGTCATCACCGGTAAAATTTGCAGGAGGTCTTTCTGCCGGTTTTTTCTTTTTACCCATCAACGATATGGCAAAAGCAGCCAGGGTAATAAGAATATAAATTAAACTGTCAAAAATATCATCCATCACTTTTTCTTTTTAAATATTCGTTGAAATATATTTTTTTTAGATTTTCTTTTTTGCTTTTTTGTATATAACCCTTTATCGGGCTTCGGTTTGGGTTTTAAGTTACGAAAAAAATCTTTTATCTGTTCAAAAAATGGTTTTCGTCGGAAATGATGATTCATCCATTGTTCAGAATCTTTTTTATTTTGCTCCATCATCTCTTTGGTGCTCTCGGATTGCATATTATAATGCTTCTTACGAGCTTTCTCTTGTGCTTTGCGGAGCTCCTCTTTACGCTTTTTATCACTCTTCTCTTTAACCTGCTGCGACTTTTCAATACTGGTTAAAGGTTTGGTCTGGCAACCCGAAACCAGTAAAGAAACAAAAATTATAAAGAACGTTTGCTTTATAATAAAAAGCATTTGATTATTTTTGTACAATAATAAGTCTGAAAATGAATCATCTATTCTTCATATCAAAGGTAAGATTTTTTTTCATACCAATCTTAATCCTTTTCCTTTTTATCCGTTGCGATGATGAGGAGATTCCTTTCCCTCATGTGCATGTTGATGCTATATTATATGTCGATACCGATTTGGGAAACATTACCGTTGGCGATTATACCTTTGTGGATGGGTACGGATTAGGAGGATTAATTATTTATCGAAAAGATTACTCAGAATACCTGGCATTTGACAGAGCCTGTACCCATGAAGCCAGTCGAAATTGTAAACTTCAGGAAGAGGATATCTATGATGTGATTGGTATTTTAGAATGTCCATGTTGTGGCTCAACATTTTGGATGACCGGTGATAATGCCGGATTCTTTTTGGATGGACCCTCAAATGTTCCCTTAAAAGAATACAACTGTTATCTGTCAGGAGCAAACACCCTGATTATCAGGAATTAATTAGTTAGTCAATATCCTCTAAGGCCTCATATTCGAACGGTACATTTACCAACTCGGCGTATTCTTCTCCTGCTTCCAACATATCATCATCATCATCCAGGTAACCCCATATAACTTTTACCTCTTTCCCTGATTTCTTTATTTTATCTAATATATTCATGATCTCGAGAAGAATAAGTGAAGATGACGAATTAAAATACTCCATTTTAAACGCAAACCAGGTTTCCTCGTTTGGATCTTTAGCGTACTCTTCTAACCATGTAAATACCGGAGCATAAAACTTTCTGCTCTCTTCGGGAAAAGATTTACCGGAAATTTCAAATTTACTATTTTCCCTGTCGAGATAAACTTTAGGGGTTGATTCCTGTGCTTCAATAAGTAATGGTTTCATATGTTACGATTTCAGGTATTTATTTAACGTAGATAAAAATAATTTTAACTGAATAGGTTTTAAGATAACATCATCACATCCCACTTCTGCAGCTTTCTCTTTTGCATCTTCAACATTAAGTGCTGTTTGCGCAATTACCGGAACATCATTCCGCAATTTTTTTATCTCTTTGGTGGTTTCAAAACCGTCAATCCCGGGCATATTAATATCCATGAGGATTAAATCAATTTCCGGATTTTCTTTAAAAACAACAATTGCCTCATGCCCGTTTTGTGCCCTTAAAATATTCACATCAGTCGTTTTTAAGGCTTCTACAAGGAAAATGTAATTCATCTCTGTATCTTCGGCTATAAGAATAGTCTTATCACTCCAGTCATACTTATCTTTGGGTACCAGTTTTCGATTGGACGTTTCCAGTTTAATGCCGACAACCAGGATATCATCCAGCTGGATATAATCTCCTTTCCACTCTTCAAACGTTCTTTCCAGGATCTGTTCCTGCACATCCATTGGCTTTTCATGAATTTTAAGCAATAGCTCCTTAAAATTTCTCGACATAAACTTACGCTTTTTAGGACCGCCGATTTGGTCAACAAACCCATCGGAAAAAATATAAATTACATCATCTTTATAGATGTCTATCTCGTGATTGACAAATGATATATCGGCCTTTTGATGAATGCTGACAGGCATCCGGTCACCTTTGAATACTTTTAGTTCTTTATTCCGGATAAGGTATAATGGATTATGAGCTCCTGCAAATTGTAATTTCTGTTTCCCGGGATCGATAATACAAAGGGCTATATCAATACCATCCTTTGATTCGTTGTCTGCACCCGATTGATGCAATGACTCGATAATATACGTTCGCAATTGATTTAATACCTCATTGGCCTGAAGCGAATAGATATGCTTATTTTCTACAATCTTATTTACAATTTCATTTAAGAAGGCTGTTCCGAGCATGCTCATGAAAGCCCCAGGCACTCCGTGTCCTGTGCAGTCTGCAGCAGCAATAATAATCTTGTCATCTTTATTCATCATCCAGTAAAAATCGCCACTCACAATATCGCGAGGTTTAAACAGGATAAAATGTTCGGGCAAACTACGCCTGATAATGCTTAACGGAGGCAGCAAAGCTGTTTGAATACGTTTAGCATATTCAATACTATCTGTGATATCCATTTTTTGTTTATTGGCTAAATCCCGTTGTGCCTCAATCTCCTCTTTTTGTTTAATAATCTGAGTGTTTTTCTCTGCCAGTTTTTTATTGGCTTTCTTTTTTGCCTGAAACTGACGATAAACCAGAATGGAGAAGAAAAAGATAACCACAAAAATAAGCAGGATACCATAAATGATAAGCCGCTTATTGCGCAACTCTGCTTCCTTTTCCCTAATAGTAAGCCGGTTTAATTCCAGCTCGAGCTTTTGTTTCTCGGTAAGCTCTTTGGTTTGTTCCAACGACTGTTTCGTCTTTTCCAGCTCAGAAGATCTTTCGGTCAGTTCCTTTTGCGATTGGGCTTTATCCATTTCGGCTTTCCGAACCTCCTCTTTACTCTTAGCCTCAATATCTTTTATCTGTTCGGCTTTTATATGTTTATCAACAGTAGCAAAAAGATCAAAATACTTCATGGCATTTTCTGAATCTCCTAAAGCCTCATAATTCTCGGCCATCATACCATAACAGGTTCTTACTAATTTTAAATTATTAAGTTCCTGTGCATAACTTAATGCTTCGTTTAAAATGGTTAACGCTTCGTTAGGTTGAGATAAACTTTTTAATGCGGAAGCTTGATTAATCAATCCGGTATAAATCCCTGCTTTTTGACTCAAATTTCGGGCATACTCTGTTCCCTGGCGAAAATTTTTCAACGCAAGCTGATAACTTTCCATATCAGCATAAATTAATCCAATATTATAATAAACAGACTTTATTCCATTTTGGTTATTATGTTGCTTGTTTAATTCCAGCGATTGAGAAAAATATTCAACTGCTTCCTCAAGCATACCGTTTTCCCAGTATAAGTATGCAATCTTATTATAATTATCAGCTTCCTGGATCGTATTATTTTCTTCTTTAAACGTTTCTGCCTGTTTCTTATATTGATTGATCTTCTCTTCTACATTTTTATCCATGGTTTGAGCTACTGCCAATGGAATAAAAACGACAAATAATAATATATACGCTATACAATATTGCAGAATTTTTTTCATTAAAGAAGGTTGTTTAGAAATTCTTATTCAATAAAAAACTCGACCGTCTTTTCTGATTTGTTGCCCAGCTTATCATAAGCGGAAACATCAATCTGATAAACCTTATTTTCGTTAAAATCTTTAATCAGGCTATTGTATGATTTAGCGGCAGAGCCGTTCACCGAGTAAGTCATCTTATCGAAACCAACCAGCGTATCGGTTGAGGATAAAAATAATACCACATGACCCGGGTATACATCATACCTCTTTTGATCAATCATTTTCGTTTTTTCAGACAACATACTAAACCGAAAAAATATTTCCGGTCCACTATTATCTTCAACACAATTAAAAGAATGGGTGCTTGAGTTATCCACATTATCATAACCCATATAATGAATAACATGAAAACCCTCTTCATTTACACTAAAAGGGCCTTTATATTCCTGCATCGTTCCGTTATCAATAGAGTAGGTAATACCTTTAGTACCGGAAGCGTCATCTTTGGCTGAAAGTCTGATTTTTGTGTTTTGGGTTATAAAGGTCGTATCTTTGGATGCAAAAAAGGGCCCTTCAAAATGATGCCCAAGGGCCGGACCCGACAAATCAACATAAGCAATGTTTGATTTATCAGTCATAATAACACTTATCTTTTGATTATTAACATTATCGGTGACAAATGTTTGTATTTTAAGTTTTCCGGATTTATTTAAATAGAATGGTTTGGAATACACCTGAAATTCACCATCGTTAATGGAATAGCGTATTTCTTTTACCCCTGCTTTATTATCCATGGCTGTTAGTTTTACCTTGCTCCTTCCTGAGGAGTATTCACGACCATTGGCAATAAAAGTATTCCCAACAAGTTCGTCTACTATCATGGGTGGTGTTTTGTCCAGGTAAAAAGAAAATACCCGGGGTTCTTCTTTGTTCCCGGCATGATCAACCGAATAGTAGGTAATTGAATGTTCCCCTTCATTTAAGCCCGAAATAGTTATGGGCTGATTATAATTATACTCCGTACCCTCGTTAATCGAAAATAGTGTTTGTTTAACTTTTGAATTATCATCCAGAGCTTCCAAAATAATTTTTGATCTTGGCGACAGGATATTATTATGTTCATCGGTATTAATCGAAAGATTTGTTTTTGGGGCGGTTAAATCAATTTTTAATTTAATGGTTTTGGGTTTCTCTGCATTACCCACATTATCGACGGAATAATAGTTAATAGTATATAATACCTCCTTATCAAATACCTGTGGTTTTTCAAATGTGCGATAATTTTGTTCGTTGACAGAATAATAAATGGCTTCAACTCCCGATAGAGCATCTGTGGCCTCTAGTGTTAGTTCTGCGGATTGATCGAAAAAAAAGATATCATCCTTCTTATAATTTTTTGTATTACTTAGTGAAAACCGGGTATTCGGTGGCCGGCTATCAGAGTAGATCTCATAAATAATATCCTCGAGGGGATAAACAACCTGCTTTGTTGCGGTATCTACTTTCGAAGGAGAGCGAAAAGTATTATATCCTTCGGTATCGAGATACATTGGGTTTGCATATTTTTTTGAATCTTCGGAAGGAATTAACAAATACGAAGGGGCATCCTCGTCGGGAGATGTAGATACTCTAAAATACAAAGGCATCTCTTTATGGATATACATTTTCCCTTCTTCGGATACATAAATTTTGTGGGGATGGTTTAATGGTTCTTGTGATCTTAAGACATAAGGAACCATCATGAGAGCAATTAATAGCAGAGAGAAACTGAATCTATTCATATCTTTAATCATTATATTTTACGTTGTTTACTATTTTACTATTTATTATTATACGCGAATGAATAAAAAAGTTTTATAAAAATCAGTAATTAATCTTTTCATCTCTTCATCAACGATTAGTTACCGGATAATAGTTACCGTACCGGATATTCGTGGAGCCCCATTTTTTAGGTTAATAATATAATAGTAACTATCCATGGTTAACTCACTGCCATTAAAGGTGCCGTCCCAATATTGTGACTCATCATAGCCTTTGGAAAAGAATACACGCGTACCCCACCGGTCGAAAATTTCCACTTCGGCAGCAGGATAAAGCATCGTCATTTCAATAACCCACTTATCATTTATTCCATCTCCATTAGGAGTAAATGCACTGGGTATACTTAAACAATTATCACTTTTACTATTTATTCTAAACGTAGTGTCTATTTCACAGAAGTTTTCATCCTGAATGATAACATGGTAAACATCTGCACGGATATCATATAAATCCTCTTCACCACTTCCGTTGTCCCAATAAATGTTATAATATCCTATTCCTCCGCTTATATTTAACTCAATAAAACCATTCTGGATATCGGGGCATGATGGTTTCTTTATCACAGGATCGATAACCAGCTTATCGGGTTCGGTGATTTCAACCACTGTATCCAACATACAATCGTTTTCATCGGTAACGGTAACTTCATATACTCCCTTATCCAGCATATCTGCAACAGGTGCATCATATCCATTAGACCAGGCATACGAATAATCGGGAGTTCCTCCAAACATCGTAATACCGATATACCCATCGGCAAAACCATAACAGGTAATATCTGATTTATCAATGGTTGCTGCTAAAGGATCGGGCTCGGTAAGCTCAATATACACATGCTCAATACAGTTGTTTTCATCGGTAACATCCACCTCATATACTCCCGGCTCCAGATTTTCTATAATACTATCACTGTAGGTTATATCGTGATCCCATTCATAATCGTATGGTGTTGTTCCTCCTGCGGGTGTTAAAATAATTTTACCGTCATCAGACCCAAAACAACTAATATGGTTGATGGTTTTATTAACGATTAACTCCTCAGGCTGGGTTATCTCAACCGAGTTGGTTGTTAAACAATTCTTCTCATCGGTAATGGTTACCTCGTATACTCCCTGGGTAAGGGCAGCAATAGAATCTGCTGTTTCTCCGTTATTCCATAGGTAGGAATAATTTCCATTTCCTCCTGTTGCTAATACAACTGCTGTTCCGTTGTCATATCCAAAACAGGATACATCCGTTTTATGGATGGTTGATTCCAGCACATCCGGTTCAATAATTTCTGCTGAATCATAGATTTGACAATCCAATGAATCGATAACCGTAACCGAATAAGTACCTGCTCCCAGGTTATCTAAATGGGTAAGGGTGTCGCCTGTAGACCAGATATAGCTAAAATCTCCATTTCCACCTTCGGCAGTGACGGTTAACTCACCATCTTCATCACCATTACAGGTTATATCCGATACCGTAATATCAGACAGGAATGCCGGGGGCTCGTTTATTGCTGCCGAATCTGTTATCTCACAACCTCTCCAGTCGTTTACGGTAACATAATAATTACCTCCTGAAAGCCCGCTTTGATCTTCCTCTCCGTTGACCAGTCCGCTACCATCGGGTGTTGACCAAAAATAAATATAGTCCTTATCATCATTCCCTCCTTCAACGGTGATATCAATGGTTCCATCAGCATCTCCTGCACACGATAAATCTTTAGGATCAACGGATCTGATTAACAGGCTATCCGGCTCGGTAATCTCAACACTCTTAATGACCTGACAGCCTTCATTATCCCCAACGGTAACGGTATACCAGTCCGGAGTTAAATTGTTAATTTCCTGTGTTGTTGCACCTGTCGACCATTGATAGGTTGATCCACCTGATGTTTCAACTCTTGCCACTCCATCATCTTCTCCTATACAGGACACGTTTACAGATGTAATAGAAGCCATTACTTCGTCGGGTTGATAAACCACAAAAGTAGTATCCCGGTTACAACCTTTATAATCTTCAACGGTAACATAATACCTTCCAAACTCAAGATTATCGGCATAATATGTTGTATGACCACTCGACCATTGATAATCGTAACCTCCATTACCTCCAAGGGGATCTACACTGGCATATCCATCGGGATAGCCAAAACAAGAAGCATCTTTTACCGAATCGATATTCGGTACCAACCGGTTGGGTTGTGCAATATAGATGGAATCGACAACCGTACAGGCCTGATTATCCGTTATGGTTACGGTATAGGTTCCTTCGGTAAGTCCCGTAGCATGATCTGCTGACTGGTTCATCGGGTCATTCCATTGGTAAGTAAATATATTAATACCATTTTGTGCAAGCACCGTTGCTTCACCATTGGATTCCAGGTAACAACGAACGCTATCCATCAAAAAGTCAACATCCGGGGTTGGATGAACCACTATCGAATCGGTGATGGTTGGCCCGTTAGTACATCCAAGATCCAGTGCTCTGGGCGTAATTTCGTACCGTACAACCAGTGGTTCTGCCGGGTAAGCAGTGCTGTTATGTAATGAGTCGGCAATCACAAAACCATGGGTACGATCTGTATCTGTACTATTACCTGTTAATCCTGCATCTGCATTAGAAATATAATCAAAAGTAACTTCACCTGATGTTAAAACACTAGGTGTGGTTAGTATAATTTCGGTATAGGTATCGTTACAAATGGTATCGCGCACCACTTCAACAATTACGCGTGGAGTAGGATTTACCCATATATCCACCTCAACAGATACTCCTTCACACTTATTATTACCATTGTTGCCGATAGTCCATGGAGTAATGGTGTAGGTAACCAACTGTTTGGTATCGCTGGTATTTGTTAATGTTTGTGTAATTGCTGTACTCAAATCATGCCCCTGTCCGGTACTGCTACTTTCTCCAACAATTTCCGGATTATCTGTAACCGTCCAGGTGTATCGAATACCGTTCGTGGTAGTATTCGGGCTGGTAACCACAATATTGGTCATATCTCCATCGCAGAGGGTATCGTCTGCAGCGGTAATCTCAACCGTTGGTTCAACCCAAATATCAATATCTACAGGCGTTCCTGCACATTTATTATCTCCGTTGGCATCGACAGTATGTGGCGTAATGGTGTACGTTGCTTTTTGAGCATCCGGTCCTGAATTGGTAAGATTCTGTATGATTGCTGATCCAATATTCTGTCCCTCTCCACTACTATTGGTTGCCCCGGAAATATTGGGATCCTGAACAACAGTCCAGGTATATCGTATGCCGTCTTTTGTTTGAAAAACACAAATAACCAAAATGTTTGTTTCTGTGCCATTACAGAGGGTATCATCCTCAGAATAAATTTCTACGGTTGGTTCTACCCATATCACCACCGTATCGGCAGTACCTTCGCAACCTGTAGAGTTTGGCCCATAAGGTACAATGCGGTAAACTACCGAATCGTAAGATAGCGATGGGTTAAACAGTTGTTGTTCTAAAGCCGATCCGAAAGCTAAACTTTCATCCGTTGCGCCGGTGATTACACCATGAGATAACACTTCTACCTCGTAACTTGATCCCGGAACCGTTGTTTCGAACTCGATGTAAGTCGTTTCTCCATCACAAATGGTATCCATTTGCGGTATGGCTAATACTTCAGGACGGGGATTTACGGTTAATGTGGCCTGTGAATTACTACGTTTAAAATTCCCCAGGCTATCGGTGATAATCACCCGGTATTTATAGCCATTCATGGATGTATCGGCACTTATGATAAACAGCGTATCGGTATCGGAGTTAGCATAGGTTGCATCATCGGTAATGGTTTGCCAACCTCCGCCGGTTGTTGGCAGCACCTGCCACTCATAAAACAGCGGTCTGCGACCGGTAGCGACCACAGAGAATGCAGCACTTTCACCATCACAAACGGCCGTATCGGCAGGTTGTGTCTGAATTCGAGGACGTATATGACCCCATCCAAAATCATTCCCGGTACTGGAAATACCAGCCATGTTATCGCGATGGATAACCGCTCCCTGGGCATCGCGGTGTTTACCATCTACAATCCAGCTTCCACCCTCCGGACGTTTAATCACACGAGTAACATTCTGGTAAGGGGTGCTAAATCCTGTACCATTCATACTAATATCAAAATCATCAATCGTAAAATCGTTGCGTGCGGTAAGACTCCAGTAACCGGCACTATCTACACGATACACTTCAACACTGTCGGCAGGGTCCAGATATCCTGCATCGGGCAAAGGTAAACCCGCCGAATCCGGGATTGCAGCGACAAACTCCGACAATACCGAACCAGTATTTGGGGGTTCATTCAAGTCCAGGTGCAAGGGGTTGTAATTTTCTTCCGAACCTACCGGAAACAGGTAGCTGGCTGCACGATCGACTCCCCGTTCGAACTTACCGATTACCCTGCTGCCCGTTGCCGAGGTATATTTTAACGAATCGGGGTGAGGATTTTCCAGATATAAAATATAGGTGTCCGCTTCAATATTCCCCTGTTGGATGGCCAGACTGTTGGAAACATTTACATTACTTAACAGAATAATCCGGTTGGTTGCCAGAGAGGTGCCGGAGTTATTTATCCTTAAGTTGTAAAAATTATCCGGGCCGGTTAACACATTTTGTATACTATCACCCCATAAATATACCGTGCTGGTCCCGGCATTAAATGTACCGGTATTTAGCCAGTTCCCTTTCAGGTTATACAGACCATTCCCCTGGGTAATGCCCTGGTTGATGTAATGTCCGTTAAGGCTGATGTTTCCTTCATTGGTTATGGTTCCGGAGGTATTTTCCAGGGTGTCACCCTGAACATGGGTTCCTCCGGCAACGGAAATATAGGCACCCTCATTATTCAATACCTGTGCCTGAAGGCGGTTGGGCTGAATAAACATCACCAACCAGACTAAAGCGATCAGCATCCCGGGAAGGAACCTGAAGGTCTTTAAGCGGCTTGTGGTGCTATGTTTATTCGTTTGGTTCATTTTTTTACTTTAAATTTTATTGAGCTTATCCTAAACGTTCTATTTTAAAAATCTCAATGATTCCTGCCCTTTCATCCCTAAAGGGGAATCGTTTAAAATCAGGACTCCTTTAGTCCCGCGTTTTATCCATGTTTAACTTACTTCTCGGACAGCTCCACATAAGGCTTATATTTTATACTGAATAATTTTTTATTTTACTTCCAATAATTTTATATCAAAAACCAGTGCCATATACGGAGGCACTTTGTTGGGTAATCCGGCCGAGCCATATCCCAGTACCGATGGAATAAATACCCGCCAAACGGAACCTTCGGGCATTAATGGCAATACTTCTTTTAACCCGGGAATCAAATTTTCAGTTACGGCAACAATAGGCTGCCCTTTTTCCCGGGTATCTTCAAATTTGGTTCCGTCGGGAAAAACACCCACGGCGTGTATTACCACGGTATCTTTCAACATTGGGCGCACGCCGTTGCCTTTTTCGGCTACGATATAATGCACCCCTTCGGGCAACACCCCTACGCCTGCTTTTCCTTTGAGCGACTCGAACAGTTGCTCTTCCATTTGCCGGTTACGCTCGTTTTGTGCTGCCAGTTGATGTGTAGCCACCAACGGAGCAATGGTCGAATCCTCAACCGCCAACGGCCTGTTTTTTAATGCATCATCCATGCCCCTCAAAAACAGGTTGGCATTTTGTACCTGAAAATTATTTTTTACCATCCACTGTCCCAGGTAAGCGCCTAAGGCGTATTGCAGGCTGTCAGATTTTGTATTTAACTGAATCGATTGATTCGAGGATTGCTCCGTTTGCTGGTTTTGGGCAAATACCCCAAAAGAAATAAAAATTGAGATAAGGGTTAATGTTTTGAGTTTCATATAAATTATTATTTATTAATTACCATAATATTAAGTGTTTGACCTGCATTTAATGTTTCGCCTCCATTATTTGCAGTGTTCCATCCAATTTCTATAGTGTTTGTTCCGGAAACTCTGGCATAATTCATGAAAATACCAGCTCCGGAAATAGGATTAGAAGGATTAACAATCAAAGCTGCACCTGGCTCGGCTCCTGTTACTGTATAAGTATCAATTGTATTATTATCCTTATTAACAGACAATGAATTTGTAGTTACTGTTGCAAAAATTACTGATTTAAAAGGAGTTCCTGAATCACCAATTTGAACTGTGCTATTTGAATTTCCAGTTGCTAATTTAACAGTTGTTGCTGCAGTACCTGTACCTACGTTTACTGTTTGTGCTGAAGTTGATGCCCCAAGAGTTATAGTACCAGTTTGTGCAGTACCACCAATATCAATTGTTCCGGTTGTTGTTGAAGCTCCTATAATATAGTTAGAAGCATCAACACCATCTAAACTAAAGCTTCCGGTAGTTGATAAATTCCCACTGTTAATGCTTATTGTTCCATCGGTTATAGTTGAACCTGAAATAGTACCTCCATTAGAAATATTATTGGAATTCATATTAATTGCACCAGACATTGTTCCTCCAGTGAGGGCTAATTTTTCATCATCGAGTTCTTGAATAGCCGCTTGGACATCTGTAGCTTCAATATTTCCATATGCTGTAGAGTTAACTTCAGAAGCTGTTTGATCATCTGTTGCATTGGTCCATTCCGGAGCAGTAGCTCCTGCATTCATTGTTAACACTTGACCTGCTGTACCCTTTGGAAGTCTAGTTCCAGTTCCACTTGCGCCTCCATAAATAATATCTCCCTCAGTTATCATTGGAGAAAGTGCATCGAATGCCGCTGTTGCTGTTGTTGCTCCGGTACCACCATTTGCAA
>Ga0102925_1000089_pt1 | contig 42948 bp, 41 predicted proteins | sample SalPonR1_A_D1_MG_FD_78216 | JGI IMG/M metagenome (GOLD analysis project Ga0102925, IMG submission 78216) | Salt pond soil microbial communities from South San Francisco under conditions of wetland restoration - Salt Pond MetaG R1_A_D1_MG | ecosystem: Environmental > Aquatic > Marine > Intertidal...
ACAACCCCGGGGGATTCTGCCATCGGCCCGATTCCAGTATATTACGGAATGCTGACAGCACACTCCCGAACGAGACGAGGACAAGGGTGGACATCGAGCTTGCGGAACGGGCGCGACGGGTCAAGCCGTCGCCGACACTGGCGGTGACCGCGCGCGCCAAGGCGCTGCGCGCGGCGGGTCAGGACATCATCGGCCTGGGGGCCGGCGAGCCGGACTTCGACACGCCGGAGACCATCAAGGAGGCGGCCATCGCCGCTATCCGGGCGGGCGATACCAAGTATACCGCCGTGGATGGCACCCCGGCGCTCAAGGAGGCGGTGGCCGCCAAGTTCCGGCGCGATAACAACCTCGACTACGAGCTCGATTCCATCCTCGTCTCCGCTGGCGGCAAGCAGAGCTTCTTCAACCTCTGCCAGGCGCTGCTGAATCCCGGTGACGAGGTGGTCATCCCGGCCCCCTACTGGGTCTCCTACCCGGATATCGTCCGCCTGGCGGAGGGCGAGCCGCGCTTCGTGGAGACCACCCTGGATGCCGGCTTCAAGATGACCCCGGACCAGCTGGAGGCGGCCATCAACGACCGCACGCGGCTGGTCATCATCAACAGCCCCTCCAATCCCACCGGCGTGGCCTACTCCCGGCAGGAGCTGGCCGACCTGGGCGCCGTCCTGGAGCGCCATCCGCAGGTGCTGGTGGCCACCGACGACATCTACGAGCACATCCGCTGGGAGGCCGGCGACTTCGTCAATATCGTCAACGCCGTCCCGGGACTGAAGGACCGGGCCGTGGTGCTCAACGGTGTCTCCAAGGCCTATTCCATGACCGGCTGGCGCATCGGCTACGCCGCCGGTCCGGCGGACCTCATCGCCGCCATGAAGACCATCCAGTCCCAGAGCACCTCCAACCCTGCCTCGATCTCCCAGGCAGCGGCAGTGGAGGCACTCACCGGCGACCAGTCCTGTATCGAGACCATGGTCACCGCCTTCAAGCAGCGCCACGACTTCGTGGTGGAGGCCCTGGGCCAGCTCCCGGGGGTCCGGCCGCTCCCCGGCCAGGGGGCCTTCTACTGCTTCCCGGACATGAGCGAGGCCATCCAGCGGCTGGGGCTGGCTGATGATGTGGCCTTCGCCGAACACCTGCTCACCGAGGCCGGTGTGGCGCTGGTCCCCGGCTCCGCCTTCGGCGCCCCGGGCTGCATGCGGCTCTCCTTCGCCACCAGCCTGAGCAATCTGGAGCAGGCCATGGAGCGGCTGGCCGGGGTGCTGCAGAAGGGCTAGGATCCGGTCGACGCATCCGATAAGGAGAGGGGGTCATGGAAGAACCCCGACAGCCCCGCCACCCTGCGGCGGGCTTCACCCTGGTGGAACTCATGGTGGTGCTGGCCGTCTTCACCATCCTGGCCGCAGCCGGCATCCCGGCCCTGCAGGCCATGCTGACGGACCACCGCCACGCCGCCCAGGTAAACACCCTGACCAGCTACATCCATCGGGCCCGGGCCGAGGCCGTGCGTCACGGCCACCCTGTAACCCTCTGCGCCTCCCCGGATGCGGCCAGCTGCAATGGCAACGCCTGGGATCAGGGCTGGCTCCTCTTCGCGGATGTCGACGGCGACGGGGTGATGGATGATGCTGACACGCGAATGGCGGTAGAGGACCCCCTTGGCCAGGCGGGAGCAACCTACAACCGCAGCCGCCTGACCTTCCGCCACGACGGGACCACGGCCTTCAACGGGACCTTTACCGTATGTGACGCCCGCCAAACCCGGGTCCGTCAGCTGGTCATCAGCCGGGGCGGACGTCTGCGGCAGGGTACGGCTGCCCCCTCCGAGTGTCCCTAGAGAGAAGCCGCGAGACTCAGTATCCCCCGCTGGCGTGGACCTCCGGCAGCTCCTCTCCGGTCTCCATCAGCGTCCACATCAGGCGGGCAATGCTCTCGGGCGCGATGACCGTATGCCGATTGCCGGCGGCGGCAAGCTTCTCCCGCAACTGCTGGCGCACATCCGGGCTGCCGGTGAGGTCGAAGATGACATCCACCGCACTGCCCTCGGCCACGATATCCTCGACGGTCCCGGTTGCCAGCCCGGCCTCCTCGGCCATCTTCAGCCCATCGTTCTTGCTCAGCTGTGCGACCCGGACGATATTCACGCCTTATCCCGCCGCGCCAGCATCCGCTGCAGGAAGACCGTACCCACCCGGCCCAGACCGACGATGGCAATATTGTGTTCCGTCATGACTCCTCCTTTTTGGTCTATTTCCGGAGACGAGTCTGTTCACAAATTGCACGACTTTCCATGACCCTAAGCAATTTTTAACCGGTGTTACACCATGCTCGTCGTCGGCACCAGCTGTTGCCGCAGTGCCGACGCACGGACTACCCTGTTCAAAATATCCACCAAAGGGAATTCACCTGTGCTCTTCAAACCCACCATTGGCCGTAAACTCGCCCTCGCCTTCGGGTCTATCACCCTGGTTCTGATCCTGGTCGGCGTCGTTGCCTGGACCACGCTGGGATCCATGGACCGGGCCCAGAGTCATGCCAATGCGCTCCTCGACCAGACCCTTTTCCAGGCCGAGAAGGAGATCGACCATCTGGCCTGGAGCAACGAGCTGGCGAATTCCCTGATCATGCGGGAGCCCTTCTCGGGCGAACTGGACCCGACCCAGTGCGCCTTCGGTCAGTGGTACCAGGATTTTGCGGACTCCGAGCTCTATACCCGGCTTCCCCAGGTCTACCACGACGACTTCGAGGCGCTGGATGCGCCCCATCGAGCCCTGCACAACTCGGCCCGCGAGGTTCGGGAGCTGGAACAGGCCGGCCAGTTCCTGGAGGCGGAGGCGGTCTATGCCGATCAGACCCAGGACCATCTCTCGGAGCTCCGGGGTACATTCGGCCACCTGCAGAAGGTCCTCCTTGAAGAGGAAGAGGCCGCGGTCGCCTCGGCCAATGAGCAGGCGAGCACGGCGCGCCAGGTCATCCTCGGCGGGATCCTGCTGGCGGCCCTCCTGGCCGCAGGCCTCACGGTCCTGATGACTCGCCAGGTCACCGCCCCCATCTACGCGCTGCGCTGCAAGCTGGATGAACTCGCCGAGGGCCACCTGGATACCGATCCGGTGACGGTCAAGACCCATGACGAGATGGCCGAGGCCGCTCGGGCGGTGAACACCATGGAGGCGAGCTTCCGGCAGCTAGTGGGTAGCGTGCTGGAGTCGGTCCAGGCCCTGGTCCAGTCCACCCGCCGCCTCTCCGACCTCTCCCACGAGACGCTGGAGAGCGTGGAGGAGCAGCGCAACGAAACCGATCAGGTGGCCACCGCCACCAACGAGATGGCCTCCACCGCCGAGGAGATCGCCCGGAACGCCAATCAGGCCTCCGATGCCGGCCAGGAGGTTACCCAGAGCGCGCGCAATGGCGCCTCCCAGGCGGGCGACACACGCCAGGCCATCGAGGAGCTCAACCGCGCCATCGGGGATGCCGCCGAGCGCATCCGGAACGTGGAGAGCGAGAGCGAGGCCATCGGCTCGGTCATCGACACCATCAACGAGATCGCCGGGCAGACCAACCTCCTCGCCCTGAATGCCGCCATCGAGGCAGCCCGGGCCGGGGAGTCCGGGCGCGGTTTCTCGGTGGTGGCCGAAGAGGTCCGCAACCTCGCCAACCGGACCCAGGAGTCCACCGGCGACATCCAGCAGAAGATCGAGGGGCTCCAGCAGGGGGTCCAGTCGGCGGTCTCCACCATGGAGAACGCCACCGAGCAGGCCACCCGCGGGCGCGACCTCACCGGGGAGACCACCGAGGCGTTGCAGTCCATCGCCTCGCGCATCGACGAGATCGAGGCGATGTTCTCGCAGATCGCCACGGCCACCGAGGAGCAGACCAGCGTGGCCGAGGAGATGAATCAGAACGTCACCCGCATCAACGACCGCGCCACCACGAACGACAACAAGGCGCGGGAGGTGGAAGAGGTGAGCAAGCGGCTCGCGGAACTGACCCACGCCGTCCAGGAACAGCTCAACCACTTCCGGTTCTAGGCAACCGCCCCGGGCTCATCCGCCGCGTGGAGCTGAGGCTCCTCGGGATGAGCTCGACAGGCGATGTCCATGACTTGAAGCATTGCCGTCCCGCCTATACCGGCTCCCGACCCTGACGTACAATGCGCCCCTTTGAAACGGGGTCTTCCAGGGAGCGAATGGCATGAACGTGACGATCTTCGGCTCGGGCTACGTGGGGCTGGTCACCGGGACCTGTCTCGCCGAGATGGGTAACGACGTGGTCTGCGTGGACGTGGACCAGCGCAAGATCGAGATGCTCGAGCGCGGCGAGATCCCCATCTACGAGCCGGGCCTGGAGTCCATGGTCCACGAGAACACCGCCGCCGGCCGGCTGCGCTTCACCACCGATATTGCCAGCGGCGTGGCCCACGGCCTGTTCCAGTTCATCGCCGTGGGCACCCCGCCGGACGAGGACGGCTCCGCCGATCTCCAGTACGTCCTTGCCGTGGCCCGCTCCATCGGCGAGCACATGGACGACTACAAGGTCATCATCGACAAGTCCACGGTGCCGGTGGGTACCGCCGACCGCGTCCGCGAGGCGGTCTCCGAGACCCTGAACCGCCGCGGCGCCGAGGTGGAATTCGACGTGGTCTCCAACCCCGAATTCCTCAAGGAAGGGGCGGCCATCGACGACTTCATGAAGCCGGACCGGGTCATCGTCGGCACCGACAACCCCCGGACCACCGAGCTCCTGCGCGCCCTCTACGCCCCCTTCAACCGCAATCACGACCGGCTCATCGCCATGGACATCCGCTCGGCGGAGCTGACCAAGTACGCCGCCAACGCCATGCTGGCGACCAAGATCAGCTTCATGAACGAGCTCTCCAACCTGGCGGACCGGCTGGGCGCCGACATCGAGGCGGTGCGCAACGGCATCGGCTCGGACCCGCGGATCGGCTACTCCTTCATCTATCCCGGGGCCGGCTACGGCGGCTCCTGCTTCCCCAAGGACGTCAAGGCGCTGGAGCGCACCGCCCGGGACGTGGGCTACGAGGCCGAACTTCTGAGCGCGGTGGAGTCGGTGAACGGCCGCCAGAAATCGGTGCTCTTCAACAAGCTCCACGCCCACTTCGGCGGCGCCCTGGCCGGCAAGACCATCGCCCTCTGGGGGCTGGCCTTCAAGCCCAACACCGATGACATGCGCGAGGCCCCCGCCCGGGTCCTGATGGAGTCGCTGTGGCAGGCCGGTGCCCGCGTCCGGGCCTTCGACCCCGAGGCCATGGAGGAGACCCACCGGATCTACGGTGACCGCGACGACCTGGAACTGGTGGAGGGGCCGGAGGCCGCCCTGGAAGGGGCCGACGCCCTGGTGGTCATCACCGAGTGGCACCCCTTCCGCAGCCCCGACTTCGCCCACGTCAAGGAGCACCTGAAGCAGCCGGTGGTCTTCGACGGTCGCAACATCTACGACCCCGCCTACATGGCCGGCCAGGGCTTCACCTACTACGCCATCGGCCGGCCGCCGGTGGGCGACGCCGTGGCCGACCGCCGCGCCGACTGAGGCACTCCCTCGCGGCTACTCCACCAGCTCCCAGCTGGCGGGAGTCCCCCGGCTGATAGCCTGGCGCGCACGTCGGCCCAGGAAGGCCGGTCGCTCCGCCGGGGGCGCCCCGTAGCCCGGGCGAATGGCCCGGATATGCTCCTCGCTGATGGTCTCGCCGGCGGCGACATCGGCCACGAAATAGAGGGAGCGGCGGAAGATCGCGCTCCCCTGTTCCGACGTGCTGCGGTCGTAGCTCACCTCGCCCAGCGCCTGCCACGCCGTCCAGGCATCCCGGCAGAGCGCCGCCAGTTCCGGCGGTTCCAGGGAGAAGTCGTCATCCGGGCCCCCGCCGGCCCGGTCGAGGGTGAAATGCTTCTCCACGATGGTGGCCCCCAGCGCCACGGCGGCGATGGCCGTGGTGTTGTCCCGGGTATGGTCGGACAGACCGGCTGCCACGGAGAAGCGGCGGGCCAGATCCGGGAGGGTGCGCAGGTTGTATTCGGCCGGCTCGGCGGGGTAGGCACTGACACAGTGGAGCAGCGCCAGGTCCTGGCAGCCCGCCTCCCGCGCCGTTGCTACGGCGGTGGTGATCTCCTCGACACTGGCCATGCCGGTGGAGAGGATCACCGGCTTGCCGGTGGCCGCCACCCGTCGGATGAGATCCAGGTCCACCGCCTCGAAGGAGGCGATCTTGTAGGCCGGGCAGTCCAGCCCCTCCAGGAAGTCCACCGCCGTGGCATCAAACGGTGAGGAGAAGGCGAGGAGCCCCCGCTCCCGGGCGCGCCGGAAGAGCGCCTCGTGCCATTCCCAGGGGGTGTGGGCCCGTTCGTAGAGCTGGTAGAGGCTCTCCCCCGCCCAGCGCCCTTCGCTGATAAGGAACTCCGGCCGGTCGACATCCAGGGTCATGGTGTCCGGCCGGTAGGTCTGGAACTTGACGGCATCGGCGCCCGCCTCCGCGGCCGCATCCACGATGGCCAGGGCCCGTTCCAGGCTGCCATCGTGGTTGGCAGAGAGTTCGGCCACCATCAGGGGCGGGTGGCCGTTCCCGATGGGTCGGCCCGCGATGCTCATGGCGGTATGGGTTCGCAAGGGGACTCCTCCCGGCTTCCTGGCCGGTATCGGGACTTCGGCGCGCAGTATCCGGACCGCGCGGGCGATGTCAAATCATTCACCCGCCCCGCATCGACGAACACTCTGCCGATTGGTCGGAAATGGAACCCGGATCCGCCGCCGCTACGGTACAATGGGGGCATTCAGAACAGCGGCAAGGGAGCCCACCATGCGCGTCCTCGTTACCGGCACCGCCGGCTTCATCGGTAATGCCCTCGCCCTGCGCCTGCTCGAGCGCGGCGACGAGGTCATCGGCGTGGACAACGTCAACGCCTATTACGACCCCGTCCTCAAGGAAAACCGCCTCAACCGCATCCGGGATTATGACGGCTTCACCGAGGAACGCGTCAGCCTGGAGGACCGCCCGGCCCTGGAGCGGGTCTTCCGCGAGCACCAGCCCCAGCGGGTGGTGAACCTCGCCGCCCAGGCCGGGGTGCGCTACTCCCTGGAGAACCCCCACGCCTATGTGGACGCCAACATCGTCGGCTTCACCCACCTCCTGGAGGGCTGCCGCCACAACGGCGTCGAGCACCTGGTCTTCGCCAGCTCCAGCTCCGTCTACGGCGCCAATACCGAGATGCCCTTCTCGGTCCACCACAACGTGGACCACCCCCTGAGCCTGTATGCGGCCAGCAAGAAGGCCAACGAGCTCATGGCCCACACCTACAGCCACCTCTATAACCTGCCAACCACCGGCCTGCGGTTCTTCACCGTCTACGGCCCGTGGGGCCGGCCGGACATGGCACTGTTCCTGTTCACCAAGAAGATCCTCGAGGGCGAGCCCATCGACGTCTTCAACTACGGCAACCATCGGCGGGACTTCACCTACATCGACGACATCGTCGAGGGCGTACTGCGCACCCTGGACCACCCCGCCGAGCCCAACCCCGACTGGAACGGTGCCGCCCCGGACCCGGGCACCAGCGCCGCCCCCTACCGGATCTACAACATCGGCGCCCACCGACCGGTAGAGCTCATGCGCTACATCGAGGTGCTCGAGGAGAATCTGGGCAAGAAGGCGGAGAAGAACCTGCTGCCGCTGCAGCCGGGGGATGTCCCGGATACCTACGCCGATGTGGCCGATCTGAAGGCCGACGTGGGCTACGAGCCCACCACCCCGGTAGAAGAGGGGGTGGCGAACTTCGTGGCGTGGTACCGGGACTACTACCAGGTCTAGGGGAGAGGGACGCCGCCCCTAGGCCTTGCCGAGGATCCGGGGCAGCGGGCCGGTCCAGGCCGGGTCGAGCTGGCTGGCCACAAGGAAATAGGGATTGAGGATGGTCTCGCGCCGATTGTAGGTGAGCGGCTGGAGGTCGGTATCCACTACTACCCCGCCAGCGGCGCGGACCACGGCGTGGGCGGCGGCGGTGTCCCACTCCGAGGTCGGACCGAGGCGGGGGTAGAGATCCGCGGCCCCCTCGGCCACCAGACAGAGCTTGAGTGAACTGCCCATGCTCACCAGCTCGGCCTGACCCAGTGCATCCACCAGCGCCTGCACCTCCGGCGTGGCGTGGGAACGGCTCCCCACCACCCGCCAGGGACGCCCGGCCACGTCACCGGCCACGCGGATCGCCATGGGCGGCCGCGCCCCGTCCCGGCGGCTGGCGCCATTGCTGTCGCCCAGGTAGGTCCGGCCCAGGGCCGGCGCATGGACCACGCCGGCCACCGGCTCGCCCTCCTCCACCAGGGCGATATTCACGGTGAACTCGCCGTTCTTGTTCAGGAACTCCTTGGTCCCGTCCAGGGGATCCACCACGAACAGGCGGGACCAGCCAGCGCGCTCTTCATAGGGGATCTCTGCGCCCTCCTCCGAGAGCACCGGGATCTCCGGGAAGGCCTCGGCCAGGGCATCGACGATGATGCGGTGGGCAGCGCGATCCGCCTCGGTGAGGGGCGAGTCGTCGGCCTTGGTCTCCACCCCCTGATCCTCGCGGTGGTAGACCTCCAGGATGGCCTCACCGGCGCGGTGGGCGATGGCGTCCAGGGTTTCCAGAAGATCGGCCATGGATACTCCTTGGCTGGTGGATTCGTGGTTGGTCATTCTACGGGAGTCGGCGCCCGTTGGCCCGTCAGCCGGGGCACCGCGAGCAGGGCCAGCAGGCCGCCAAGCGCTGCCATCACCGCCGCGCCGGCAAAGGTGGCCACGGCCCCGGCCCCGTCCCAGAGCAGGCCGCCGTAGAGGCTGCCCAGCGCCCCGCCAGCACCGAAGCCCAGGCTGGAATAGAGCGCCTGCCCCCGGCCCTGGAGGCGGCCGCGGAAGACCCGGTGGATCAGGGCAATGGCCACGGCGTGGTAGAGACCGAAGCTGGCGGCGTGGAGGAGCTGGGCACCCACGACCAGAGGGACGCTGCCGGGGAAAAGCGCCAGAACCAGCCAGCGCAGGGTCGCCAGAGAGAAGGCAAGAACCAGCAGCGGGGTCAGGCGGAAGCGGCCCATGATCCGGTGCATCACCAGGAACATCCCCACCTCGGCGGCGACACCGAGCCCCCAGAGCAGGCCGGTGGACCAGCCGCTGTAGCCGATATCCCGCATGTAGAGGCTGAAAAAGGTGTAGTAGGGCCCGTGGCTGGCCTGCATGAGCAGGCAGGCCGCCAGGAAGGCGATGACTGCCGGCCGTTTGAGGACCGTCCCCAGCCGCTCCTCCCCCGCCTCGGGAGTGGTCGAGGGCGGCCCCTCCGGGGCCCCCAGGCTCGTGAGCCAGATGGCCGCCAGACCCAGCCCCACGGCCCAGGGGACCAGGGCGGCGCCGTGGAGATCCAGCAGGGGTCCGAGCCCCACGGCGGTGAGGATGAAGCCCACGGAGCCCCACAGCCGGATATGGCTGTAGCGCGCCTCGTTGCCCTCCAGATGATTGAAGGTGTTCGCCTCGAACTGGGCGAGCACCGCATTCCAGAAAAACGAGAAGACCAGCATCACCGCCGCCAGGGACCAGAAGCCGCCGGCCAGGGCCACGAAGGCAAAGGCGACCAGCCCCAGCAGGCTGCCGCCGCGGACCCAGGGCATGCGCCGACCGCTGCGGTCCGCCAGCCAGCCCCAGAAATTGGGGGCGATGATCTTGGTCGCCATGACCAGGGCCATGAGACCGCCGATCTCCGCGGAGGAGAATGCGAGACTGTCCAGATAGACCGGCCAGTAGGGGACCAGCGTCCCCAGCACGGCGAAATAGAAGAGGTAGAAGGCCGAGAGACGGCCGTAGGGGATCCCCGTCATCGCGCCTCCCGCCGGTTCAGGAGCGGCGCGAGTCGCGATCGGGGTTCTGGGCCCGATGACGCAGGGCGTGGTCGGCCAGGACCAGCGCCACCATGGCCTCGGCGATGGGGGCCGCCCGGATCCCGACACAGGGGTCGTGGCGCCCCTTGGTGACCACCTCCACCGGGTGGCCGTCGGCGTCCACGCTCTGCCCCGGGATGAGGATGCTGGAGGTGGGCTTGAGGGCGATGTCGGCCAGCAGCGGCTGCCCCGAGGAGATCCCGCCCAGGACGCCGCCGGCATTGTTGGAGAGGAACCCCTCCGGCGTCCGCTCGTCGCGATGCTCGCTCCCGCGCTGCTCCACGCTGGCGAAACCGGCACCGATCTCCACGCCCTTCACGGCGTTGATGCTCATCAGGGCATGAGCCAGCTCGGCATCCAGGCGGTCGAAGACCGGCTCGCCCCACCCCGCGGGCAGGCCGTGGGCCTCCACGTGGACCCGGGCGCCGATGGAATCACCCGCCTTGCGCAGCCCCTGGAGGTACTCCTCGATCTCCTCGACGCGATCGGGATCCGGGAAGAAGAAGGGATTCTCCGGCACCGCGTCCCAGTCCATGCGGCCGGCCGTAATCCCGCCGATCTGCGTGAGACAGCCCCGGAGGGTGACCCCGTAGTCGCGCTCCAGCAGCTGCCGAGCCACGGCCCCGGCCGCCACGCGGGCGGCGGTCTCCCGCGCCGAGGAGCGACCACCACCCCGGTAATCGCGGACGCCGTACTTGGCATCATAGGTGGCATCGGCGTGGCCCGGCCGATAGCGCCGAGCGATCTCCGAATAGTCCTTCGAGCGCGCGTCGGTATTCCGGATGAGCAGCGCGATGGGGGTGCCGGTGGTCATCCCCTCGAAGACACCGGAGAGGATCTCCACCTCGTCGGTCTCCCGGCGCTGGGTGACATAGCGCGACGTCCCCGGCCGGCGCCGATCGAGGTCGGCCTGGATGGTCGCCTCGTCCAGCGGGATCCCCGGCGGACAGCCGTCGATGGTGCAGCCGATGGCGGGGCCGTGGCTCTCCCCGAAGGTGGAGACGACGAAGAGCCGCCCAGTATGATTTCCAGACATGGGCCCATTCTAGCGCGAAGGCGCCGCGCCGTCTCGCCGGTTTGACACCCCCGGGGCTGTGTGCGAAAACCGAGCGAATTGGATGGTTGCGGAGTCACCTCGACCCGCGCGGGCCGAGGACGATAATAAATACAATGCCCGTCAATCGCACACAGCTCGCCCTGGGCCTGGGGTTCGTGGGTGTTCTCGCCCTCATGGCCACACTGGTCCTGGTGGCCACCCTCCGCATGGGCGAGATCCACCAGCGCCTGGAAACCATCGTCGAGCACCACAACACCAAGAAGGAACTGGTGCGGACGATGTACACCACGGCCCGGGAGCGGGTCGTCACCCTCCAGAGCCTCATCAACCAGCCCGATCCCTTCGCCCGGGAAGAACTGCGCCGGGACTTCATGGAGCTGGCTTCCCGCTTCATCCAGGCGCGCAGCCGCTTTCAGACCATGGCGCTGGATGGCACCGAGCGCCGCCTCCTGGAAGCCCAGGGCAACGCCACCAGCCAGGTCCGCCCACTGCATCTCCAGGCAGTAGAACTGGCACTATCAGACCAGCGGGATGCGGCGCGCCGGCTCACCTTCAATCGAGGGCTGCCGGGGCAGGACGAGGTCCTGGGCGCCCTGGAGCAACTTGCCGAACACCAGGACACCGAGAGCCAGCGCGCCCTGGACAGCGCCTCCGCGGCCTATGCCGAGGCGCGCTGGCTCCTCCTGGGCGGTGGCGGCGCCGCCCTGCTCCTCGGGGGGCTCATTGCCACCGGCGCCCTCCTCAGGGTCAACCGCTCTCAGCGGGAACTCGAACGCGAGAAGGAACGGGTACAGACCACTCTCCACTCCATCGGCGATGGTGTCATCACCACCGATGCCGGGGGCGTCATCGACTACCTGAACCCGACCGCGGAGGAGCTGCTGGGGATCGGGGCGCAGGAGGCCCTCTCCCGCCCCCTGGAGGCCATCTTCGCACTGGAGGATGAAGTCACGGGCCGACGCCTGGACCACCCCGTGCGCGAGGCCATGCGCGAGGACAGCACGCTCTGTTCGGCTCTCCCTGCAGCGCTGGTACGCCCCGACGGCCAGCACCACCCCATTGAACACACCGCGGCGCCCATCCGCGGGAATGCCGAACGGGTGGTGGGGGCCGTCCTGGTCTTCCGCGACGTGGGCGAGATGCGGCGTCTCTCTCGGCAGCTCTCCTACCAGGCGAGCCACGATGCCCTCACCGGCCTCATCAATCGTCGCGAGTTCGAAAGCCGGCTCCAGGGCGCCCTCGAAAGTGCTCGTAACGAAGGCAATGAGCACGCCCTCTGCTACCTCGACCTGGACCAGTTCAAACTGGTCAACGATACCTGTGGCCACGCGGCAGGGGACGAACTCCTCAAGCAGCTGGCCGAGCGCATCCGCAGCCGGGTCCGCGCCTCCGACACCGTGGCACGCCTGGGCGGGGACGAGTTCGGCATCCTCCTGGAAACCTGCCCCCTGGAACGGGCCCGGACCATTGCCGAAGAACTCCGGGAGACGGTGCGGGTCTTTCGCTTTGTCTGGGACAACCAGTCCTTCGAGGTCGGAGTGAGCATCGGTCTGGTCCCCATCGACGGCGACAGCGGCGGCCTGGTCGGTCTGCTGGCCGCCGCGGATGCTGCCTGCTATGTCGCCAAGGATCGGGGTCGTAACCGGATCCACATCTACCAGAGTGATGATGCCGACCTGGAGCGCCATCAGGGCGAGATGGAATGGGCCCAGCGACTGCGCATGGCGCTGGACGAGGATCGATTCTGCCTCTACTACCAGCCCTTTCGCACCCTGAATCCCGCCCTGGAAGGGGATGCCGGCTTCAGCGAGATTCTGCTGCGTCTGCGCCAGGAAAACGGCGAGATCATTCCGCCCATGGCCTTCATACCGGCTGCGGAGCGATACAATCTCATGCCGGCCATCGACTACTGGGTGGTAGACCAGGTCATCCGGCAGCTGGAGACTGGTAACACCCCCTTCACGGCCCAGGAACGGGTCTCCGTGAACCTCTCCGGCCAGAGCCTCTCCGAACCGACCACGCTACAGCACTTGCTGGAGCGCCTGGACGATAGCGAGATCGACCCCTGCCGGCTCTGTTTCGAGATCACCGAAACCGCCGCGGTAGCCAATCTCAGTGCCGCCAGCGACTTTATCGGCGAACTCCGCAGCCGCGGCTGCTGCGTGGCCCTGGATGACTTTGGCAGCGGCCTCTCTTCCTTCGCCTATCTGAAGTACATGACGGTAGACCTGCTGAAGATCGACGGCGGCTTCATCCGGGACATGCTGGACGACGCCACCGACCGCGCCTTCGTTGAATCCATCAACCAGATCGGCCATATCATGGGGATCCGGACCGTGGGCGAGTTCGTGGAAAGCGCCGCCCTCATCGAGGCCCTGCAGGAGATGGGCGTCGACTACGCCCAGGGCTTTGCCATCGGCCACCCCACGCCGCTACGCACCGGCAGCGCCTCCCTGGAGGCCGGATCGCGAAGGGCCGGGAGCTAGGCCGATCGGCGTGTGTTCAGTCGCAACCGCCCACTGATTCCGGGGCGCAGGTACGCCCATCCACCCAGATGGCATTCCCCAGTGGCACCCCGGTGAGGTCCACCCGCTCCAGAGTGGCACCGCGCAGATTCGCGTAGGCCAGATTGGCGCCCGCGACCCGCGCGCGGTCCAGTCGCACGCCCCGAAGGTCGGTCCCGAACAGGCGCGCCCCGCGGAGATTGGCGCCGGCGAGATCGGCGCCGCTCATCAGGGCGAACGAGAGATCGGCATTTTCCAGATTGGCGCCCCGAAGATCCGCCTCCTGGAACTGCGTCTCGCGCATGCGCGAACCGCTAAGGTCCTTGCCGATGAGTTCGGCCCCGGCCCGATCGCAGTAGCTCCAGTTCACCCCCGACGCAGGCGCCGCGGCGCAATCCGGTGTCGGTGGCTCATCGCGGGGGGAGGCCCACCAGGCAAACCCGATGAGGCCGGCCACCAGGGCGGCGGCGACCCCGATGCGCCAGGCCCCGCGATTCCCCTTCTCCCCGAAGGCCTGGCGATGCAGCGCCCGCATGCGCTGCCGCCCGGGGCTGCTGTCCTCGCGTCGTTCCACATTGAAGGATTCCGGATCGTCCTCGATCCGCTCGTCCGCCCACCGCCGGGCCGCCTCCAGACGCTGGAGGTTGTAGGGGTCGGTGAGATCGGCCTGCAGGACCTCCGGAACCAGTTCCTCCGCCCAGTCGTCCACTCGGCCCCATTCCTCGCCGTCGGGGCTGACCGAGTCCTCCTGGCGAACCCGCCCCAGGAGGATCCAGCGCTGGATCTGCCCCGCCGGGAAGGGCCCTTCGGCCACACCGTCCCGCCATAGATACCAGATGGGATGTTCCATCGCACGCCCTTGAGTTTTCCGTCCATACGCCGCCAATATGCGGGAGTCGATTCATACCACGCAGCATAGGTTCCCCCGGCGCTGGAAACCAGCACCCGGGACCCTACGCGGGAGTTGCCATGGAGATCCAGCGTCCCGAGACCCGACCGGGGACGGGACAGACACTGACCCTGCGCCAGGCCAGTTCCGAGGCCGGCCGCACCAATTGGCAGACCGGTCAGCTCCTCCGGGCCACGGTGACCTCCTTCACCGCGGACGGGCGCGTCAATCTGCGCGTGGACAACACCCCCATGCAGTCCAATCAGCCAGCCGGGGGCCTCCGGGCCCAACCCGGCCAGAGCCTGCAGATGCAGGTGGTCCAGGGGGGGAAACAGCCGGTGCTCCAGGTCCTGGAGGGGCCGGCTCGGCCGGAACAGATCGCACGCGCCGCCGCGCGGGAGGCCCTGCCCCGGCAGCAGCCCCTGGATCAGGCGCTGCAACGGATCGCCGGCCAGCTTCGCTCCCTGGCGGAGCAATCCGGTCAGACCGAGACCGGACGGGCGGCCCGGCAGGTCCTTAACAACCTGCCTGGCGGCGAGCGGCTGTCCAGCTCCGAGGGCTTCCGCCAGGCGCTGGCCAACTCCGGCCAGTTCCTGGAGAACAAGCTGGGCCGGCAGGCCTCCGGCGGCGGCACGGACGGCACGGCGCTGACCCGGGACCTGAAGGGCGCGCTGCTGCGGCTACTGACCAACCTCCGCAGCGCCGGCGGGCAGGCGGCGTCCACAACCAGCCGCGGCAGCGCGAATCCTGCAGCCGGTAGCAATCCAACCGCTGCGAACCCACCCGCAACCAATCCCGCCGCAACGGGCTATACCGCCCGCGGCCAGGCCATCGGCGGCGGGACCAGTCCGGCGCCATCCCCCACCGGGGCCGGGGCGGCCGCCGCTGCCTCCGGCACGGGAACCACTACGGCCGCCGCCGCAGCCAGTGGCAGCGGGGCGGCCACCGCCAGTAGCAGTCTGGCCGGCGAGGCCGCTGCGCGGGGGGCCGATCTCGCCCGCAACCTGGAGGCCGGCCTGGCGCGCATCCAGCTCAACCAGGTGGGCTCCGCCTCCGGCTCGGAGAGCCAGCGACCCACCTGGCAGCTCGAACTCCCCTTTCGGGGACCCGACGGCGAGGTCCAGTCCCTGGCCGTGCGCATCGAGAACGAACGCCAGGGCGACGGGGAGTCCGTCGCCCCCCTGTGGACCGTGAACCTGCGCTTCGAGCTGGAGCGACTGGGACCGGTCCGTGCCGGCATCACCCTGGTGGGCGGGCAGCACGTCTCGGTGGGGCTCTGGGCAGAGGAGCCGGAGACGGTGGCGCTGTTCGAACAGCACCTGGAGGAGTTGCGCCAGAGCATGGCCGAGGCGGGCCTCACGGTGGGCCACGTCGGCGTGCGCCAGGGCGAGGCCCCCGCCCCCGGCCCGGGTCCCGACGACCTGGATGGCCCGCTGGTGGATGAGGAGGCGTAATGGCGGAAGACGGTGAGAACCAGCGCCCGCCCCGCGCCGTCGCCCTCCGCTACGATGGCCAGAGTGCGCCCCGGGTTACCGCCAAGGGGGCCGGCGAGACCGCCGAATCCATCCTCCGGCTTGCCGAGGAGAACGGGATCCCGCTGCACGAGGATCCGGACCTGGTGACCCTCCTGGCCCAGCTGGAGCTCGGCCAGGAGATCCCGACCAATCTCTATCAGGCGGTGGCGGAGGTCATCGCCTTTGCCTACCTCATGTCGGGCAAGGAACCGCCCCTGCCGGGGCACAGTGGCGAGCCGAACGAACCGGAGACGTAACCGGCCTATTCCTCCAGCCGGTGGAGCATCGCCACCAGCTCGGCCTCGCCACGCGTGAGGCCGCAGACCTCGATGAGTTCGTTCATGTCGGAGCCGCGGCGGGCCATCCGGATGGCCTGCTGGTAGGACTGATGGGCGGGGTCGTTGAGATCGAGCTGGTCCTGGCGCTCGGCGAGCTGGGTAAGCTGGCGCTCCAGCCGCATGACGCGTTCTCCAACGCCCACGGCGGCGGACACCAGGGCCCGCATATCACCCCGGACCACCTCGGCTTCCCGCGCCAGACGGGCCCGCTCTCGTCGCATGGACCAGAGCGCCACGCCCGCCAGCACGATCGCCAGGAGGGAGAAGAGGAGCCCGCTGGCGACCAGGAGGACCGCCGTGGAGGACGAGAGGTCCGACATGGGTCAGACGTTGGCCACGTCCTGCCACTCGCTGTCGGAGAGGAGCTTGTCCAGGTCGACGAGGATGAGCAGGTGGCTGTCGCGGCTGGCGACGCCCTGGATGTACTTGGACGACTCGTCGTTCCCCACGTTGGGGGCGGTCTCGATCTCCGAGGCGCGCAGGCGCATGACCTCGGAGACGCTATCCACCAGGATCCCGACGGTCTGCTCGGCGACTTCGAGGATCAGGATCCGCGTATCGTCATCCACCTCGCGCGGCGCCAGGGCGAAACGCTTGCGGGTGTCCAGAATGGTCACCACGTTGCCACGCAGATTGATGATCCCCAGAACGTAATCGGGAGCACCGGGAACCGGCGTGATCTCGCTGTAGCGCAGGACTTCCTTCACCTGCTGGACCGGGACGCCGTACTTCTCCTCTTCCAGGTGGAAGGTTACCCACTGGGTAACCGGATCGTCGGCGTCCGATACATGCGCTTCGGCGTCGATGGTCTCCATGGCGCTCCCTCGAAAGTCGGTTTTCCGCCCATTGTAATCACATTACCGCAACAGCCACAGCCCTCATCCCGGGGATCGGGCACATCGCCCATTCGCCGGGACGAAAACGGTTTACTCCGCGGCCACCTCCTGGCCATGAGCCAGGAGGTGGGCCAGCCCCCCGGCATCCAGCAGGGCACACTTGCGCTCGATGACGGTGCCGGCCAGCCATTTCCGCTTGGTCCGGGAGGTCCGCCAGCGCACATTGTCCGGTTCCAGGGTGATGACCTCGTCCACCCCGTCGCAGGCGAGGCCGTAGCGACCATCATCGATGAGGATGATCCGGCGCTGCTCGCCCTCCTGCGCCTGATACTGGCCCCGTATCCGCTCCGGCACCACCAGTTGCGCCAGCTCGATGACAGGGACGTTCTGCCCCAGGTGGTGGACCAGGCCGAGATACCAGGGCGAATTATTGGGCAGCGCGGTAATGCTTTCGGGCCATTCCAGCACCCCGGAGAGCTCGGCCAGCGGGATCGCCATGGTCAGGCCGGAGAGGCTGAAGAGGAGGGCCTGGAACGGCTCTTCGCCCCATTCCGGCATGCCCTCCCAGGGGCTGGGCTCGGTCTGTGGCGGGATGACCGCCGGCAGATTGGGCGTCTCCACCTCCATGGCCGGCGCCGGAGCCGGCTCCACCACCGGTACAGAGGGACTCTCGGCCCCCGACTCCGCACTCGGTTCAGGTTCGGGCTCCGGCACGGGTTCAGGTTCCGGCACAGCGGGCTCAGGCGTCTGTCGGGCCTCGGCTACCCCCTGCGTCGGCTCGGGAGCGCTCTCCAGGGGCGGCGCCGGCGCGGCCTCTTCGTCCTCCTTCACCTGCAGTAGCGATTCGAGGTAGACGCCCAGGGCATCCTTCTCCGCGCTCAGGGTGCGACGGCTGTCGCGACGGCTCATGTCTCCTCCTGAGGGGTCGGCGTATCACTCTGGCGCATGAGGAACTCCAGCAGCCCATCATAGGCGCGGACACCGCGGGAGCTGGGAGCAATGCTGCTCAATGGCAGACCCCGTTTGCTGGCCTCGCGGAAACGATTATCCACCGGGATCACGCCGTCCCACAGGGTTTCGGGGTAGGCCTCACGCAGGACGTCCAGGCTGTCCCGGGCGGCCCGCGTCCGGCGATCGAAGAGCGTCGGGACAATGGTATACGGGACCGGACGGCGCGAGGCGCGCTGGATCAGGTCCAGGGTATGGACCATGCGCTCCAGCCCCTTCCGGGCCAGGTATTCGGTCTGGACCGGCACCAGCAGCCGATGACAGGCGGCCAGGGCATTGACCATGAGGACACCGAGAACCGGCGGACAGTCGATCACCACGTACTCGAACATCCCTTCCAGCTGCCGCAACGAGCGGTCCATCACCAGGCCCATGCCCTCCTGGGCACCCAGCTGCCGATCCAGTGTGGCCAGCGCCGTCGAAGCGGGCATGAGCTGGAGGCCCTCGACCCCCGTGGATCGCAGCACGGCCTCCGGCTCGAGGTCATGGCCGATGCTCTCCTGCTGGAAGAGGGAGTAGATGCTCCGCTCGAGCGTATCCGGGTCATAGCCGAAGTAGGCGGAGAGGGAGCCGTGGGGATCCATGTCCACCAGCAGGGCCGACTTGCCCCGTCGGGCCAGGGTTCCCGCCAGGGTTACCGCCGTGGTGGTCTTGCCAACGCCACCCTTCTGATTCGCTACTGCCCAGACTCGCATCATTCCCCCTGGCGCTGCTGCCCAGCGCTACCTTCCGACGTCCGGAACCGGACGCCGGATTCCTCCGTACCCGTCGGTGCGTCAACGGCGCCCGACGATTCTCGTGACGAGGTATCGGAGGGGGAGCCATCCTCTCCTGCCGCCTCGTCCAGGCCTTGTCGCAGCGGCCTTTTCTCCAGCACCAGGACGACCCGGCGATTCTTCTTCCGGCCCTCGGCGGTATCATTGTCCGCGATGGGCCGCTGGGCCCCGAACCCCACGGCCGACAACCGCTCCTCGCCCACGCCGCCCCGGGAGAGGAGGCGGACCACGCTGGCCGCCCGGGCGGCCGAGAGTTCCCAGTTGGAGGGATAGCGGTCGGTCCCGATGGGGCGGCTATCGGTGTGGCCCTCCACCTTAACCGGGAAGGGAAGCGGCTTCAGGATGTTCCCCATGGCCTCCAGGATGGGCACCGCGGCCTCGGTGGGCGTCGCGCCGGCCGAGTCGAAAAGGGCGCTGGTATCGATCTCGATCTCGACGAAATTCTGATCCTCGGAGACGGAAAGCAGCCCCTCGTCCACCAGCGGCTTCATCTTCTCGGAGACGTTCTCCTTCATCTGCGCCACCGACTGCTCCGCCGGACTGGCCATGTTGTTCTGGTTCATCGCATTGGTGGTCCGGCCGATGCGATCGGTCTGCTGCATCTCCGGGGAATTGGCTGCCATGCCCGGATCCCCCATCTGAATGGGGCTCAGGGTCCGGGCATCGGTCTGGAAGGCTGAGTTCAGGGTGTCCGAGAGGATGCGGTACTTCCCCTCGTTGACCTGCGAGATGGAATACATCACGACAAAAAAGGCGAACAACAGTGTAATGAAGTCCGCATAGGAGACCAGCCAGCGCTCCAGGTTCTCCGGCTCCTCGGGTGGTTTCTTCCGCGCCATGTCCGGCTCCCCTTACTGGGCGGTGTACCCCTGCAGCTTGACCTCGATATTGCGCGGGTTTTCTCCCTCGGCAATGGAGACGATCCCCTCCAGGACCATCTCCCGGAAACGCGTCCGCTCGTGCACCACAGCCTTGATCTTGTTGGCCATGGGAAGAAGGATAATGTTGGCAATACCAACCCCGTAGATGGTGGCCACGAAGGCAGTCGCGATTCCGGCCCCGAGCTTCTCGGGGTCCCCGAGGTTCTCCATCACGTGGATGAGCCCCATGACCGCGCCCAGGATACCGATAGTGGGCGCATACCCGCCCATGGCCTCGAAGGTCTTCGCCCCGGCCAGCTCGAACTGCTCCTTGGAGGTTACCTCCGTCTCGAGAATGGTCCGGATACTCTCCGGTTCGCTCCCGTCCACCAGCAGCTGCAGCCCCTTGCTGGCGAAGGGATCACTCTCGGTCTCCTCCACCGCTTCCAGTCCCAGCAGGCCTTCCTTACGGGCGACGTTACTCCACTCGATGATCTTGTCGATGGCCTCCTGCGGATTGTGGTGCGGGGGCAGGAAGATCCAGCTACTGGACCGCAGGGCCTGGATGTAGATGGGCAAGGGGCTCTGGATGAGCGACGCCCCGAAGGTACCTCCGAAGACGATGAGCGCCGCCGGGGCATTGATCAGACTACCGGCGTGCCCCCCCTCGAGGGCCTGCCCCACCAGCATGGTCACCAGTGCCAGGATGAGTCCGATGGGGGTCAGGAGATCCATCAGCGTACCTCCTCCGAGATCGCCGGGCCCACGTCATCCAGCGACAGGACCCGGCTGGTGATCCCGGCCTCGGCCACCGCGGCCGGCATGCCGTAGACCACCGAGGAGGCCTCGTCCTGGGACCAGATCGTGGAGCCGGCATCCTTGAGCATGCGTGCGCCCTCGCGCCCGTCCGCCCCCATGCCGGTGAGGACGACGCCCAGCACGCTGCCCCCGAAGGCGCGCGCCGCCGAACCGAAGGTAATGTCCACCGAGGGCTTGTAGGTCATGCTCGGGTCGGCCTCCTCGATGCGTACACGCGCGGGGCCGCCGGGACGACGGCGCTCCACCAGCATCTGCTGGCCACCGGGCGCCAGCAGGGCCAGTCCCGGTTCCAGGGCATCTCCATCCGCCGCCTGACGCACCCGGATCCGGCAGCTGTTGTCCAGCCGTTGCGCAAAGGCCGGGGTGAAACTCCCGGGCATGTGCTGAACCACCACCAGGGGCACCGGGAAATCGGCCGGTAGCGCCGTCAGGACGCGCTGAAGGGCAACGGGGCCACCGGTCGACGTCCCGATGGCGACCAGATCCACCTTGCCCGACGAGGGGGCCGGCCGTGTCGGTGGCGGCTTCGGCGCCGGGCTGCTGGGACGGGCCGGGGCCGGCGGTGGTCCCTTGCTCGCGGCCTCTCCCTCGCGCCGGGCCGTGCGCCCCTTGGCACCAACCGTAAAGACCCGCGAGCGCAGCTGACGAACCGCCTCTTCCCGATTGCCGGAGAGGTCATCCAGCCGCTTGGGCAGGAAGTCGAGCGCCCCCGCCTCCAGCGCCTCCAGGGTCGGCTTCGCCCCCTCCGTGGTCAGGGAGGAGAACATCAGTACCGGCGTGGGATTCTTCTCCATGATCCGCCGAACGGCGGTGATGCCGTCCATGACCGGCATCTCGATGTCCATGGTAATGACATCGGGCTTGAGTTCGGCGGTCCGATCCAGCGCTTCCTGACCGTTGCCGGCCTCTCCCACGACCTCGATGCGCGGGTCGGCGTCCAGGATCTCGACGATCCGGCGCCGGAAGAAGCGGGAGTCATCGACCACCAGCGTGCGAACGGGCATCAGCGTCTTACTCCCAGCCTGCGGGGATGGCGCTCACGGCCCCGCCGAGTACGCCATCCGTCCTTGTCAGTGCTGAAACCGAATGCGCCGGGCATAGCGTTTGAGCAGCCCCGGTACATCGAGAATCAGGGCGATACGGCCATCGCCGGTGATGGTGGCTCCCGCGAGTCCGTCCACGTGCTCCAGGAGCGCCCCGAGGGGCTTGATTACTACCTCTTCCTGGCCGATGAGGGAATCGACCACGAAACCGAGCTTCTGGCTGCCCACCTGCACGACCACCACGTGGGACTCGCCATCGCCTTCCTCGCCCTCTTCCGGGCTCTTCGCCTTCTGACCGGTCACATCGACCAGCCACTCGGAGAGATAGAAGAGCGGCATGGCGTGCTCGCGGACCATCACCACCTGCTGGCCGTCGACGACGTTGGTCTCCTCCAGGTTCAGATCGAAGATCTCGGAGACATTCACCAGCGGCAGCGCAAAGGTCTGATTGCCGACCACGATCATCAGCGTGGGGATGATCGCCAGGGTCAGCGGCACCTTGACGTTGATGCGGGTCCCCTCACCCAGCGCCGAATCGATATCCACCGACCCGTTGAGCTGGGCGATCTTGGTCTTGACCACGTCCATGCCGACCCCGCGGCCGGAGACGTCGGAGATCTCGGTCTTGGTGGAGAAACCGGGATGGAAGATCAGGTTGTAGGCCTCCTTGTCATCCAGCCGGTTGGCGGCCTCGGTATCCATGAGCTCCTTCTCCACCGCCTTGCGCCGAAGCTTGTCCGCATCCATGCCGGCGCCGTCGTCGGTAATGGACAGCAGGATATGGTCCCCTTCCTGCTGCGCGGAGAGCTTCACGGTACCCGTACGCGGCTTACCAACGCGCTCACGCTCGTCCGGCGGCTCGATGCCGTGGTCGACGGAGTTCCGGACCAGGTGGACCAAGGGGTCGGACAGCGCCTCCACCAGGTTCTTGTCCAGGTCGGTCTCCTCGCCCTCCATCTCGAGGTTGATCTCCTTCTCGAGATTGCGGGAGAGGTCGCGGATGACCCGGGGAAAACGGCCGAACACCTTCTTCACCGGCTGCATGCGGGTCTTCATCACCGACTGCTGCAGATCCCCGGTGACCACGTCGAGATTGCCCACTACCGAACTGATCTCGCCGTTACCCAGCTTCGCGTCCAGGTTGACCAGCCGGTTTCGCACCAGCACCAGCTCGCCGACCATGTTCATGATCTCGTCCAGGCGCTGGGTATCCACACGCACGGTGGTCTCGCCCTGCTGCTGGTGGCCATCGCCCCCGGCCTTCTTGCCGGCGTCACCACCCTTGCCCGCGTCACCGCTATTCCCGCCCTGGGCAGGCTTCGCGGCGGCTTCCGGTTTGGCAGCCCCTTCGGATTTGGCCGGGGATTTGTCCGACGCCGTCTCCTGAGCAGATTCGCTCCCGCTATCCGCGGCGCTGGCCTGCTGGCCAGCAGCGCCGGCCCCCTCCACGGCGGGCGGTGCCCCGTCGACCCCGGGGGCCTTCCCGTCGCCGTAGAGCTGGTCCAGCAGTTCCTCGAACTCCTGCTCGTCGATATCCTCGTCGCCGCCGCTGGAGGAGGCGGCCGGCCCGGAACTGGTGGCCTCTTCGGCCTTCGAACCCTCGTCCTGCGGCACGCCCTGATGCTTGCCCTGGCCGTGGAGCTGGTCCAGGAGCGCCTCGAACTCGTCCTCGGTGATGTCCTCATCGGAGCCGCTGCCGCCGGACTGGTTCGAGCCGGACTCCCCCGCACCGGACTGGCTCGCCCCGCCCTCCTCGATGGCATCCAGCAGGGTTTCGAACTCGGCGTCGGTGATATCCTCGCCACCTCCCGCCTTGTCACCCCCCTCGGACGCAGTCGCCTCGGCCGGAGTCGCCGCCTCTTGGCCACCACTGGCCGGTGCCGCGGCGGCCGGCTCGCCCCCGCCGCTACCCGCCGGCTGCGCCAGCTCCTCGAGTTTGCTCAGCAGCTCCGGGTCCGCGGATTCGGGCATATCGCCACCGCGGACGGTCTCGAACATGTCGTTGAGGATGTCCAGCGCCCGGAGGATGACGTCCATGAGCTCGGAATCCACCGGCCGCTCATGGTTGCGTACGATATTGAAGACATCCTCGGAGCGGTGGCAGAGCTCCACCAGCGGGGTCAGCCCGACAAAGCTGGCCCCGCCCTTGATGGTATGGAAACCACGGAACACCGAGTGGAGCAGGTCGTCATCGTCCGGCCGCTGCTCCAGCTCGACCAACTGTTCCTGGAGCGATTCCAGGATTTCGCCCGCTTCAACCAGGAAGTCCTGGAGGATTTCGTCATCCGCGTCGAAAGCCATACAACCCCAATCCTAGAAACCGAGACTCGACAGGAGCTCGTCCACTTCGTCCTGACCACTGACGGCCTCGTCGGCATCCACGCCCGGAACCTGCGGTCCCTGCGCCTCGATGCCCGACCGCTGTTCTTCTTCACTCGCCTGCTTGCCTTCCCGGGACTCGCTGGCAGCCTGGGAAGAGCCCGAGATCCGGATCAGTTCCACCAGGTTCCCCTCGACCTCCTCGACCAGGCCGATGACCCGGTGGATGATCTGACCCGTGAGATCCTGGAAATCCTGAGCCATGAGGATCTCGTTGAGATTGGTCTTGAGCTTGACCAGCTCATCACCGGAATTGGCGAGGTGGCTCCGGATGGCGCGGCTCAGCGAGCGGAACTCGTCCGCGGAGAGTTCCCGCCGCAGAAAGCGCTGCCACTCCCGGTCGATCTCGGACACGTTGTCCTGGAGCTCGTCACAGAGCGGAATGCACTCCTCCACCGCATTGAGCGTCCGGGTTGCAGCCTGGTCGGTCATGGAGACGACATAGCGCAGCCGGTCCCGCGCATCCGGGATCTCCTCCTCGGCCAGGGTCGAGATCCGGGTATCGATCTGAAAACTGTTGAGCGAGTCGTGCAGGTCTCGGGTCAGCCGCCCGATCTGCTGAAACATCTCGCTCTCGCGCATACGCGTGAGGTCGTCTACCGTGGCATTCGCGGCCTGCTCGTCGCCCTCCTCCAGCTGGCTCACCAGCTGACGAGCCAGCTCAAGATACTCCGCGCTGCCCATCCCTGCTTCATTGGCCATTGAGTCCTCCCCGACGTGCTAGCCGTGATCCACGCGCTCGAAGATCTTGCCGATCTTCTCGTCGAGGGTGTGGGCGGTGAAGGGCTTGACGATGTAGCCGTTCACCCCGGCCTTGGCCGCCTCCACGATCTGTTCCTTCTTCTGTTCCGCGGTCACCATGAGCACGGGCAGGGACTGCAGCTTGGGATCGGCGCGAACCTCCTTGAGGAGCTCGAGACCGGTCATGCCCGGCATGTTCCAGTCGGTTACCAGGAAGTCGAAGTCGCCCTTCTGGAGCTTCGGTAGCGCCGTCTGGCCGTCATCCGCCTCGTCGGTGTTATTGAAACCGAGGTCCCGTAGAAGGTTCTTGATAATCCGTCGCATCGTGGAGAAGTCGTCCACGATGAGGATCTTCATGTTCTTGTCCAAGATTTCCCTCCAGTACCGCTACCTTGGCGTGCCGGCTTCGACGGATTCGCCGTGGGACATGCCCGGCGTTATATCATGCCCCCGGCGCTTCGTCACCGAACAGTCCTGCCCGGATCATGGTTGGCAGTGTAACAGACGCTTCCAGTTCCGCGCCCGTTCGGTGGATTTTCAGGCAGGGGCTCGGATGCCCGCCTCTGCCAGCGCCGCATCTCGGTGTCCCAGCAACCGTTCGGCGAAGAATTCCAGCTGCCCCGCACTCTCCGGCTGGGGCCAGGCATCCACCTTGCTGACCAGGTGGCCAAAGGCCTGCGCCACCGGGCTGTTGGGGATGGCGTCCACCACTGGCCGGCGCTGATGAATGGCCCGGCGCAACGCCTCGTCCTGGGGGATGACCCCCATGAAGTCCAGTTCGACCTGCAGGTAGCGGTCGGTGACCCGGGCGATCTTCTCATAGAGGCGCTGCCCCTGCTCCATGTCCGGAGCCATGTTGGCCAGCACGCGCACCCGCTCGACCCCGTGGTCCTGGCTGAGAACCTTGATGAGCGCGTAGGCATCGGTGATGGAGGCCGGCTCGTCGCAGACCACGACGATGACCTCCTGGGAGGCCTTGCTGAAGGTGACCACGCTATCGGAGATCCCGGCCGCGGTATCCACCAGCAGGAAATCCAGCTCCAGGGAGAGGTCACTGAAGGCGCGGACGATCCCGGCATGCTGCAGCGTGGTCAGTTCGGCCATGCGCTGGCGCCCCGAGGCCGCCGGCACCACCCGGACCCCACCGGGGGTGGTCGTGACCACCTCCGCCAGGCTCCGCTCACCGCTGACCACATGGGCCAGATTGTATTCCGGGTTCAGCCCGAGCAGGACGTCGACATTGGCCAGCCCCAGATCGGCGTCCATGATCATGACCTCGTTCCCGTGCCGGGCCAGGGCCGCGGCCAGATTGACAGTCACACTGGTCTTGCCGACCCCGCCCTTGCCGCTGGCGACACTCACGACCCGCGTGGGGCGCTGGCGTGCCAGGCGACGCAGGCCACTGGCCTGATCATCCACACTGCCGCCCCACATCAGCCATGACCTCCCTGGACCAGGGCCGGCTCGGGCAGGGCGGCGATCTCGGTGAGTCGCTCGGCCAGCAGTGCGGGACCCACGTCGTGCAGGTCCTCGGGGACTCGCTGACCATCCGACAGGAAGGCCAGGGGCAGGGACTGCTCGATGATGGTGGAGAGCGCCGGCCCCAGGCTGGTGGATTCATCGATCTTGGTGAGGACGCAGCCATCCAGCTCCGCGCCGCGGAAGGCGTGAACGGTCTCGTCCAGCCCCCCCGGCTGGGTATTGGCCGCCAGCACGGCGTAGGTCTGGACCGTCGGCGCTCCGGTGACCAGGGTGTGAAACTGCTCCGCCAGACGCCGGTCCCGCTGGCTCATGCCGGCGGTATCGATGAGCACCAGGGAGCGGTCGGCGAGGTTGTCCAGGGTCGTCCGCAGTTCCTCCGCATCGTTCGCCACACGGACCGGCACGCCGAGGATCCGGGCGTAGGTCCGCAGCTGTTCATGGGCGGCGATGCGGTAGCTGTCGGTCGTGACCAGCGCGACCTGATCGTAGCCGTGGCGCATGGCATAGCGCGCCGCGATCTTGGCGACGCTGGTGGTCTTGCCAACGCCGGTGGGCCCGACCAGCGCCACCACCCCGCCCTGCGCCATCACGTCCCGATCCGGCCGGCGCACGACCTCCGCCAGACCGTGGCGAAGACCCTCGGTACCGCCCCCGTAGGTGGCCGAGGCCTGGCGCAATCGACGGCCCACGTCCTCGCGGAAATCGGTCAGCGGATCGACCCCTTCCCCGGCTCGCGCCAGGGCAGTGACCCGATCACCCCCCCGTTCCGCGCGGCCCGAGTGCTCGGCCAGGTCCTGTTCCAGAAGCCCCTTGAGCGAGGCCAGCTCATCCCGCACCGTTGCCAGTTCGGCCGGTGGCGGCGTGGTGGACGTGGGCAGCTCGGCGCCGACCTCTGACGGGGCTGCTCCCTCGTCGAAGACCGACTCCAGGTCGCGAGCCGCCGCCAGTACCGCGGACCGGAAGGCACCGCCATCGCCGGCGGGTTCGGCCGCCGGGGCCGGCGCCGCCGCGCTCTCCTGCGGGCCTCCTGCGGCCGGGGGCTCTCCAGCTCCGGCGTGCCCCTCGCTGGCCGGCGCCCTGTCAGCCGCGGCCTTCTGGCCCCCGGACCGCGAGCGGGCCGGCCGGGGCCGCCCGTAGGTCAGCCCCTCGTCCGCCTCGCCGGATTCCGTCGCCGCGGCTCCCGCCGCGCCGAGGGCGTTGGAGAAGGAATCGGTGCTCGTGGACGATTCCCGCGATTCGGCCCCACCGCGACGGGGCGCCTCACCCTTCGCATCAGTACCGGCAGCGGCCAGGGCAGCGGTATCGCCATCCTCGACCTCCACCGCGGCCACCAGCTCCACCCCGGTCTCGCTCCGGTTACTGGAGAGAATCACCGCCTCCGGACCCAGCTCGTCCTTCACCTGGCGCATGGCGGTGCGCATGTCCTCGGCCGAAATGCGTCGAATCTTCATGGCCTTTCCCTACCTCCTAGCCTTCCGCGCCCACGGTCGCGACCACGCGGAGCTGTTTGTTGTCGGGAACCTCGTTGTACGAGAGCACATTCAGGCCCGGTATGGTCGGCCTGACGAAGCGCGCCAGCAGCGGTCGCACCACCGGCGAGACGAGGACCACCGCGGGCTCTCCGGCCAGCTCGCGCTCCTGGGTCTTCTCGGCCAGGGCGCCGTGTAGCCGCTCGGCCATACCGGGCTCCAGGGTCATCTCCTGACCCTCGGCCACCTGGCCGGACTGCTGCAGGAGCTGCTCGAGCTGGGGATCCAGGGTAATCACCGGCATCTCGTCGCTGGTGCCGTTGATGTGCTGGAAGATGAGCCGCCGCAGGGCCACCCGCACGGCGGCAGTAAGGCTCTCGGCGTCCTGCCCGCGACCGCCCTGCTGGGCCAGGGTCTCGGCAATGGTGCGCATGTCGCGAACGGGGATGCCGTCGGCCAGGAGGTTCTGCAGCACCCGCAGCAGGGTCCCCAGCGTCACCGTATCGGGGACCAGGCTCTCGACCAGCTTGGGGGCGTTCTCCTTGAGCTTGTCCAGGAGATTCTGGACCTCCTCGTGACCGATGAGCTCCTGGGCATGGCTCTGCAGGATCTGGGAGAGATGGGTGGCCACTACAGTATTGGCGTCCACCACCGTGTAGCCCATGCCCTGCGCCTCGTCCCGGCGGGCCGGGTCGATCCAGATGGCCGGCAGGCCGAACGCCGGATCCTGCCCCTCGATGCCATCGACCTCGCCGTGGACCTCGCCGGGATTGATGGCCATCTCGCGGTCCGGATGCAGCGTCGCCTCGCCGGCGGTGACTCCCATGAGGACCACACGGTAGCGCGAGGGCTGCAGGTCCAGGTTGTCCCGGATATGGACCGGCGGGATGAGAAAACCCAGGTCCTGGGAGAGCTTCTTGCGCACGCCCTTGATGCGGTCCATGAGCTGACCGCCCTGGTTGCGATCCACCATGGGGATGAGGCGATAGCCGACCTCCAGGCCGATGGTGTCCACCGGGACCACGTCGTCCCAGCCCACCTCCTTGGGCTCGGTGCTCGGCTCCGCCTCCTCCGCGGGGGCGGCGGCCGCCTCCTCCGCGGCGACCGCCTCCGCCTGGGCGCGACGACCCATGCCCCAGGCGATGCCGGCGGTCAGCCCCGCCAGGGAGAGGAAAGCGACATTCGGCATCCCCGGGATCAGCCCCATGATGGTCAGGAGACCGGCCGCCACCCAGACCGGGCGCGGATTGCCCAGGAGCTGGCCGATGACCTCCTCGCTCATCTCCTGGGGCGAGGAGACCCGGGTGACCATGATGCCGGCGGCCGTGGAGAGCAGCAGCGACGGGATCTGGGCCACCAGGCCGTCGCCGATGGCCAGCAGGGTGTAGTTGGTCGTGGCGTCGCCGATGCTCAGCCCGTGCTGGCCCATGCCCACCGCCAGCCCACCGAGGATGTTGATGGCCGTGATCAGGATACCGGCGATGGCGTCACCGCGAACGAACTTGGAGGCACCGTCCATGGAGCCGTAGAACTCGGCCTCCGCGGCGATCTCCTCGCGGCGCTGCTTGGCCTGTTCCTGGTCGATGATGCCGGCGTTGAGGTCGGCATCGATGGCCATCTGCTTGCCGGGCATCGCATCCAGGGTGAAACGCGCCGTCACCTCGGAGATGCGGCCGGCGCCCTTGGTCACCACCACGAAGTTGATGATGACGAGGATGACGAAGACCACCAGCCCCACCGCGTAGTTGCCACCCACCACGAACTCGCCGAACGACTCGATGACGTGGCCGGCGGCATCGGTCCCGGTGTGGCCCTCCAGCAGGACCACCCGGGTGGAGGCGACGTTGAGCGCCAGGCGGAAGAGCGTCGCCACCAGCAGGATGGCCGGGAAGATGGCAAAGTCCACCGGCCGCATGGCGTAGATCGCCACCAGCAGGATCACCAGCGACAGGGCGATGTTGAAGCTGAAGAAGGTGTCCAGCAGGAAGGGCGGCAGCGGCAGCACGATCATGGACAGCAGCGCCATGACCAGCACGGGCACACCGAGCCCGTTGCGGGCGATGTTGCCTACACTGCCCAGCCAGTTATCGGCCGTGGACGCCGGTTCTGCCATTCACTGCTCCACTGGGCGGGTTCGAAGGCCCGCGGGTGTCAAATTCATGGCGCATCCGCCAATTCCTCGGGGATCGGGAGGTCGTCGAAGCGCTCGGGCCCGGACTGCCCCTCCTCCCGCAGGAAGTAGAGATACGCCAGGATCTGGGCCACCGCCTGGAAGAGTCCGGCGGGGATCGCCTGATCCAGCTCCGCATGGGCATACAAGGCGCGTGCCAACGGTGCCGCCTCCAGGATGGGGACCTCGTTCTCGCTGGCGACGGAACGGATCTGCGTGGCCATGAGGTCCACCCCCTTGGCCACCACCACCGGTGCGGCCATGCTCTCCTGGTCATAGCGCAGGGCCACGGCGAAGTGGGTCGGGTTCGTCACGACCACATCCGCCGAGGGCACCTCCTCCATCATGCGCTTCTGCGCCATCTCCTGCTGCAGCGAACGGATGCGCTGCTTGACCTGGGGGTCGCCCTCGGTCTGCTTGTTCTCGTCCTGGACTTCCTTCCGGGTCATCTTGAGCTGGCGCTGGTTGTCCCAGAGCTGGAAGGGGATATCCACCACCGCCAGCAGGATGAGCGAGAGGCTCATGAAGAAGAAGGCGTAGAGGAGCAGCTCCCCCATCCGGGCCATGGCCACCTCCAGGCTGGCCGTGCCCAGGGCCAGGAAGTCGCGCCCCTCCATCCAGAGGAAGAGGACGGCCAGCGCGCCCACCAGCGCGAACTTGAAGAAGGCCTTGAGGAATTCCAGCGCGCCGCGGGGCCCGAATACGCGGCCCAGCCCCTTGACGGGATCCAGCTTGCTCCACTTGAAGGCCATGGCCTCCAGCGAGATGACCCACCCCGACAGGGCAATGGAGCTGAAGATGGCGACGAGGATCATCACGATGACGAAGGGGGTGATCACCCACATCCCCTCCAGACCGCTGGCAAAGAGGCGCTCGATGAGGACCCCCTCATCGAAGACCGCCTCCCGTTCCAGGGCGAAATTGGCCTCCAGGATCCCGAGGAGGCCGTCGATCATCATGGGGCCGAAGAAATAGAAGGCCCCGGCTGCGCCCATGACCATGGCCATGGTGGTCAGCTCCCGGGAGCGGGGGACCTGCCCCTTCTCCCGAGCATCCTGCATCCGTTTGGGTGTGGGGTCTTCGGTCTTTTCCTGTCCGTCTTCGTTCTCGGCCATGGCGAACTATCCGGCTTGTGGTCCGAAAAGGGAGCGCACCGTCTCGAAGGCGTGGGCCACGAGGTCGACCAGGCGCTCCTCGAAAGTCGGAAGCGTCAGAATCATGACGCTGAAGCCCACGGTCATGGTGATCGGAAAGCCCACGGCGAAGATGTTCAGCTGCGGCGACGCGCGGGTCATGATGCCGAAGGCCAGGTTGACCACCAGTACCGATGCCACCACGGGGATAGCAATAAGCACGCCACCGGCGAATATGTGGGCCCCCTGACTGGCCAGGGTCCACCAGGCCGAGCGGTCGAACCCGGTGGGCCCAATCGGTATCCCCCGGAAGCTCTCCATCACCACCTGGACGATCATCAGGTGGCCATCCATGACCACGAAGAGCAGGGTCGCCACCAGCACCCAGAACTGGGAAACCATGGGGACCTGGGTACCGGTCACGGGGTCGACCATGGAGGCGAAGCCCAGGCCCATCTGCAGCGCCATCACCTGCCCCCCCAGGATCACCGTTGAGAATACCAGCTGGATGACAAAGCCCATGGCCACCCCGATGAGGATCTGGTGGAGGGCCACCAGGAAGGCCTCCGGCGAGGTCGGGTCAATGACCGGCATGGGGCCGAGCTGCGGGGCGATCATCACGGTCAGGACCACGGCCACGAAGACCCGGACCCGGGTGGGCGTGTAGGCGGCCCCGAAGACCGGCGCGGCGAACAGCATCCCGCTGATGCGCATGAAGGGCCAGAGGAAGCTGCCGATCCAGGCGGTGATCTCGGCAGTAGTCAGCTCCACGGCGGCCTGCTCACCCGATGAGGCTGGGGATGTTGCCGTAGAGCCGCTGGGTGTAATCCAGCAGGGTCTGCAGGAGGAAAGAGCCGGCGAAGATGAGCACGACCACCGTTACCAGCAGCTTGGGAATGAAGGAGAGGGTCATCTCGTTGATCTGCGTAGCGGCCTGGAACATGCTCACCAGCAATCCCGTGAGCAATGGCGGCATCAGGACAACGGTCAACATGATCAGGACGACTTCCAGGGCCGCCTGAAAGACCGTGAGCACGACCTCCGGCGTCATGGTATCGGCGCTCCGTTCGCATAGAAGCTGTTGGCCAGCGTACTCATGATCAGCATCCAGCCGTCCACCAGCACGAAGAGCATGATCTTGAAGGGCAGCGAGATGATCATGGGCGACAGCATCATCATGCCCATGGACATCAGCACACTGGCGACCACCAGGTCGACGATGAGGAAGGGGATGAAGATCAGGAACCCGATCTGGAAGGCCGTCTTGAGTTCACTGGTCACAAAGGCCGGGACCAGGGCCCAGAAGGGGACATCGTCCGGGCTCTCCACCCCGTCCTCCCCGGCAATCCGCAGGAAGATACCGAGGTCGTTCTCCCGGGTCTGGCCCATCATGAAGGTGCGCAGGGGCTCCGACGCGGCAACGATGGCCTCCTGGAAGACCATGTCCTCTTCCAGATAGGGCTGCAGCGCGTCGGTGTTGATCTGCGTGAACACCGGCATCATCACGAAGAAGGTCAGGAAGAGGGCCAGCCCCACCAGGGTCTGGTTGGACGGCGTGGTCGGCAGACCCATGGCCTGGCGCAGGATGGCGAGGACGATGATGATCCGCGTGAAGGCGGTCATCATGATGAGCGCCGCCGGCAGGAAGGTCAGCGACGTCATCAGGGCGAGGAGCTGGAGGGAGAGCCCCCAGGTCTCCTCGCCCTCGCCGCCCTCGGTGACGGTCAGGGCCGGCAGCCCCTCCTGCGCCCCCGCCGGCATCACCGGCAGGAGCAGGCCGGCAAGCAGCCAGAGCCAGCGCAGCCGAGTCCCCATCACTTCCGACTCCTCAGCCCCTGAAGCCGCTCCTGCAAACGGTGGGCGAAGTCGCTACCGGCCCCCTCGGTGTTCGATGACACGGGTTCCGCCAGGTGGTGGAGCAGTTCCACCCGGCCCGGGGCCACGCCCACCACGAGCTGCTCGCCCCCGACCTCCACCAGGAGGATGCGCTCGCGCTGCCCCACGGGGATTCCGGCCACCACGCGCATGCTGCCATCCGCACTGCGCGTCAGGCCCGGCATGCGCCGGACGGTCCAGGCGATCACGCCGATGAGCAGGAGGACGGCAAACAGCCCCAGGAAGATCTCGACCAGACGGCCCCCCGACAGGGGCTCCATCAGCCTGGAACCGGCCTCCTCGGCGAGGGCGGGTAAGGGCAGGAAGGTGGCCAGCGCCAGCAGCAGTCGCATCATTTGAGCTTCTTGATGCGCTCCTGCGCGCTGATCACGTCGGTAAGCCGGATACCGAACTTCTCGTTGACCACCACCACCTCGCCGTGGGCGATAAGGGTGCCGTTGACCATGACGTCCAGCGGCTCGCCGGCGAAGCGGTCGAGCTCCACCACCGAGCCCTGGTTGAGCTGCAGGAGATTGCGGATATTGATCTTGGTACGGCCGATCTCCATGGCGATGGTCACCGGGATATCCAGGATCATGTCCAGGTTCACGGCGGCATTCTCGTCCTGCCCCGCGCCGGGATCTTCTTCCAGGCTGGGCATGGCAGCCGGCTGCACCTGTTCACCGCCCCCGCCCCCGGTCATCTGGCCAACGCCGAAGTCGAAATCGCCCCCCTCGTCGCTATCGGTGGGCGGACCCTCTTCGCCGAACTCCTCGGCAAAGGCCTCTGCCCAGGGATCCTCTTCTTCCCCGCCGGATGCCTCGCCGGCCTCGCCCTCGCCGCCCGTTTCCAGGGAGTTGATGAGCTCCTCGGGGTCGGGCGCGTTCTCGCCGGCTCCGGTCCCCTCGGCCCCGGTCTCGTTATTGTCCTGCTCGTCGTCGGCCATGGCCTCGCTCTGCCTCCTGTCGGGACGCCCCTAGCGCGTGGTGCCGCCCTGGGTCGGCCGCTCCACGAATTCGGAAATCTTGATGGCCCAGCGGCCCTCCCGGGTACCGTACTGCCCACGCAGGACGGGAACGCCCTCCGCTCGCATGGTCACCTGTTCCGGGAGATCCACGGGGATGATATCGCCCGGCGCCAGATTCATCACCTCGCGCAGGGTCAGCTCGGTCTCGGCAAGTTCGACGCTCGCCTCGACGTCCATACCCTCCACCTCTTCACGCATGGTGGAGAGCCAGCGTTCGTCCACCTCCAGCCGCTCACTCTGGATGCCGGCATCCAGCAGGTCACGAATGGGCTCCAGCATGGAGTAGGGCATGGTGATGTGGAGGTCGCCGCCGCCGCCGTCCATCTCCACGTGGAAGCTGCAGACCACCACGATCTCGGTGGGGGAGACGATGTTGGCGAACTGCGGGTTCACCTCGGCGTTGAGGAACTCGTACTCCAGGGAGAGTACCGGCGCCCACGCCTCCTGCAGGTCCTTGAAGGCCTGGCGCAACAGGATCTGGATGATCCGCTGCTCCGTCTGGGTGAACTCCCGCCCCTCGATCTTGGTGTGGAAGCGCCCCCCGCCGCCGAAGAAATTGTCCACCACCGAGAAGACCAGCTTGGGGTCCAGCACCATGAGGGCCGTCCCCCGCAGGGGCTTCATGCGGACGATGTTGAGGCTGGTGGGGACAAAGAGGGTGTGGACGTACTCGCCGAACTTCATCATCCGGATCCCGCCCACGGAGATCTCGGCACTGCGGCGGAGCATGTTGAAGAGGCTGATCCGGAACGAACGGCCGAAGCGCTCGTTGATCATCTCCAGCGTGGGCATGCGCCCACGGACGATCCGGTCCTGGCTCGCGAAATCGAAGGAGACCGGACCCTCGGCACCGGTCTCCTCCTGTTCCTCTCCTCCCTCTTCATCGCCAACGCCGTGGAGGAGGGCGTCGATCTCGTCCTGGGAGAGTAGTTCGCTGCTGGCCATGGGACCGCCTACTGGATCACAAACTTGGTGAAGTAGACCTCTTCGATGGCGGGCTTGCCGTAGCGTGCCTCCAGCACCTTGCGCATGTCCTCGAGGATCTGCTCACGCAGCTTCTGCTTGCCCTGTGTAGTGCGGACCTGCTCGGCGTTCTGGGCCCCGAGGATGGTATTGATGCGGTCCCGGATCACCGGCATGTGGGTCTTCACCGCGTCACCTGCCTTGGCGTCATAGCTCATGACCTGGATGCCCACCTGCATGAAGCGGGCACCCCCGCCATTCACGTTGACGGTGAAGGGATCGCCCATCTTGATGTAGTGGGCCTTCTGCGACTGCTGGGTCTGCTCGGCCTCGCCGCCGCCCTCGCCGCCGCCCCCGCCGCTGAAGACACCGGCAAACCACAGGGCCGCGACGAGACCGCCGATGAGGAGCACCTGGGCGGCCACCAGGATGATGACCAGCTTGCTGGTGGAGAGGCCTCCGCCGCCCCCGTTGCCCACATCGACATCGACTTCCTTCTTGGCCATGTTGGTCTTCCCGTTCGCTGGAGCTGGAGAGCGGCCGAGGCCGGCTTTACCGGCGGCCGGCCGTCATGACGCCATTGTTTCCCAAGGCGCTTGCTGAGGCAAGCCGCGATCAGGCGTAGTAATCAACGCCGCCTCGCGCAGCCACCTCGGCAGGCGTCAGGCTGATGGCAGGCCCGTCATCCCCCTCCTCGGCCTGTGAGCCTGCGTGGCCCGGCTGTCCATCCCCGCCTGTTCCGTGCTCACCCCCTTCCGCAAACTGCTGTTGCTGGTCGGAGACATCCACATCCACCAGATCCATGCCCTGCTGCTCGAAGAGCTCCCGCAATCGGGGCAGGGCCTGTTCCACCGCCTCACGGGTACTGGCGTTCTGCACGTTAAAGGTCACGCTGGCCTGCTCATTCTGCACGGAGACGCGGATATCCAGCGGGCCGAGGTTCTGGGGATGGAGGCGGACGTTCGCGCTCTGAATGCCGTTGCGGGCCATGAAGACCACCCGCTCCCCCATCGCCTGGTTCCAGCCCTGGCCGTTCACCGAGGCCCCGAGTGGCGAATTGGCGATGGTCCCCGCAGTGGAGGTCCCGGCAAAGGCACTGCCGAAGCCGCCGGTGGAGGCGCCAAAGCCACCACCGAAGCCGCTGCCGCTGCCCGCCTGCGTGCTCAGACCCATGGCGGCGGCTCGCAGGGCTGCCGGGTCACCGCCGCGAGCCGACTCACTGCCGGTGGTACCACTGCCGGCCCCGGTTAACAGCGTGCTCTGGCGACCCAGAAGATTCTCGCCATCCAGGGCCTTGAGCGAGAGATTGCGCTCGCCGGCATTCCCCTCGCCGGACCCATTGCTCCCCAGTGACTGGAGGCCCGCGCGCAGGAAGGCCTGCAGGCGGCTCTCGCCTCCTCCCTGCCCCGCATCAGCCCGCAGGTTCACGCCCTGCTCGGCACTCTGGCCCGACTGCTGCGTGCTGAACGGATTCTGGCCTGCCTTGCCCGGCTGCGCCCCTTGCAGGGCCGCCTCCAACCGCTGACGCGTCTCCGGCGGCAGATCGAGGCCCTCCAGCCGCTGACGCAGTGCCTCCACGCCTCGCGCCCCGTCCCCGGTCCCCTTGCCAGCACTCGCCAGCAGCACCGCCGCGGCCTGACGGGCCGTCTCGGGATTGTCGCCGTTCCCCAGGCCGCGCAGGGCCGTCATCAGGGTGCCATCCGAATTCCCCTGGAGTAGCCCCTGGAGGGACTGTGCACCTCCGTCCTCCCCCAGTTGCAGGAGGGAGGTCAGAGAGTCCCCGGATTCCCCGTTCCCGGATTTCAGCAGCTGTTCGAGCTGGTCAGTAAGCGACTGCTCCCCCTGCAGGTCGAGCTTCCCCAGCATCTCCTGGAGCCGGCCCAGAAGCGCCTGTCCCTCCTCGGCAGAGAGTTCGGTCAGGGCCTTTGCCCCTTCCTTGCCGATCCCGAACAGGGCCTGGAGCAGCTCCGGATCGGCCTCGGAGAAGGGATTGCCGTCTTCCGGCAGGTCGGAGCCGTCCGCCGGCAATGTCTTGCCGCTTTCGGAGGGCCCCTTTACTGCCTGCAATAGCTTGGAAAATCCGTTCCCCCCCTCGCCCGCGGCCCCCTGACTGGCCGCCGGACGCCCCGTTCCCTGGGCAGCGATGGTGTTCTGCGCCGCAATGGCTGACATGGCTGTTGTGTCCTCGCTGATGTACCCGCGGAAGATTCTGCAACGCTCATGCCAGGCAGGAAGGCCGCCTACCGCTGATCCGCGCCCTTGCCCCGTCCGGCGCGCTCATCGGTCTCTTTCTGCTCCTGGCGCTGTTCCCGCTGGGCCTCTTCATCGGCGTACCAGGACTGCAGGGTCTCCACGCGGCGCGTCTCGGTCCGTGCTACCAACCATTTCCGCCGGGCCTGCTCCACCTGCGCCTCGGCGCGTTCCACCATCTGCTGCTGGCCGGCAATGGCCTGATCCACCTGGAGGAGGAAACGGTGAAAGTCGCGCACCTGCTGGCCGCGCAGCCCCTGACGGCCGGCCGCCTCCAGCGCCTGCCGGTACTCCGCCTGGTAGCCGTGGAGATTGGTAAGCTGCTGCTGCTGCTGCTCCAGCCGCTGCTGCGCCTCGGCGAGCTCCTTGGCCGCGCGGGACTCCCGGTTATCCGCCAGGCGGGCGACGGGCTTGATACGTTCGCTGCGATCCGCCATGGCCGACTATCAGCGCCCCTGGGCCGGCAGGACCTGGTGGAGCGCCTGCACGCTCTGCTCCAGCGCCTCGCCCTGGCGCATGTCCTGCTGCAGGAACTGCATCAGGCGGGGCTGCCATTCGATGGCCTGATCGATGGTCGGATCCGAGCCCCGGGTATAGGCCCCGATGCTGATGAGATCCCGGTTCTGCTCGTAGGTGGACCAGATCTGCTTGAACCGGCGCGCCGCCTGCTGGTGCTCGGGACTGGTGATGTCCGGCATGACCCGGCTGATGGAGGCCTCGATATCGATGGCCGGGTAGTGGCCGCTCTCGGCAAGGCGGCGGGAGAGGACCACGTGGCCGTCCAGGATGGCCCGGGCGGCATCGGCAATGGGGTCCTGCTGGTCGTCACCCTCGGTGAGCACCGTATAAAAGGCGGTGATGGTCCCGCTACCCGGCGGCCCGTTGCCGGCGCGCTCCACCAGGGCCGGCAACTTGGCGAAGACCGAGGGCGGATACCCCTTGGTGGCCGGCGGCTCGCCCACCGCCAGGGCGATCTCGCGCTGGGCCTGGGCGTAGCGGGTAATGGAGTCCATGAGCAGGAGGACATCCCGCCCCTGGTCGCGGAAGTACTCGGCGATGGCATGGGCCTCGGCGGCGCCGTGGAGCCGCATGACCGGTGTGGTGTCCGCCGGGGCGGCGACCACCACGGCGCGCTCCAGACCCTCCTCGCCGAGGATGTTGTCGATGAAGTCCTTGACCTCGCGGCCGCGCTCGCCGATGAGCCCCACCACCACCACGTCGGCGCTGGTAAAGCGGGTCATCATGCCCAGCAGGACACTCTTGCCCACGCCGGAGCCGGCAAACAGCCCCATCCGCTGGCCGCGACCCACCGTGAGCATGGAGTTGATGGCACGCACGCCGGTATCCAGCGGTTCCCGTACCGGTGCCCGCGCCATCGGGTTGACGCCCTTGCTGGTCAGCGGCACCCGGTCGTGGACCTCCAGCCGGCCTCGCCCATCCAGCGGCAGGCCGCCTCCGTCCACCACCCGACCGAGCAGGCCGTCGCCCACCGGCGCCTCCTGGACCCGACCGGTAGGTACGACCCGGGCATTGGGGACCACGGCGCCGAGCTCCGTGGTGGGCATGAGATAGAGTCGCTCACCGTGAAAGCCGACAACCTCGGCCTCCACCTCGGAACCATCGGGATTCTCGATGAGACAGCGCGCACCGGTGGGGGCCTGCAACCCTACGGCCTCCAGGGTGAGGCCGACCATGCGGGTCAGGGTCCCGGCCACCCGCGGCCGAATGGGTCCTGCCTCCAGGCGCTCGCTGGCGCGGGCCAGCCGCTGACGCAGGGGCTCGCGGCGGTCAGCCTTCGGGACGGTCGTGGTCATCCCCCCGCTCCCCGCCCAGCAGGCGCGCCGAGAGCGCCGTCAGGCGCCTTTCCAGGGTCGCATCCACGCGCGTGAATTCACTCTCCACACGGCACCCGCCCCGGGTCAGTCCGGGATCCTCGACCAGTTCCCACAGGCGTTCCTCATCCCCCTCCTGGACACCCAGGGCGTCCCGGACCAGCTCGGCATCCTCGGGATGGAGGTGGAGTTCGTAGCGCTGGGCCTGGGACGGCAACTCGGTCAGCGCCTCACGGACCACGGCCACGACCTCGTCGGGATGGTGGTGCAGCTCTCGTCGGACGAGCTGGCGCGCCGCGGCGTCGACCACCGCGAGCAGCTGTTCCTCCACGCTCTCATCCAGCTGTTCCAGGGGCCGGGCGAAGGCGGCAGCGATGCCCTCCAGGCTTTCGGCGGCTTCCGCATACTGCTGGCGCTCGGTCTCCGCCGTCTCGCGGCCCTCGGCGAGCCCGGCCTCGTGCCCCTCGGCGTGTCCTGCCTGCCGGCCCGCCTCGTGGCCGGCCGCGCTCCCCGCCTCTTCGCCAGCGGTATAGCCGGCCTGGTAACCAGCGTCATAGCCCTGGGTGCGCGCCTCCTCACGGATGGCGGCGAGTTCTTCCTCCGTGGGCCAGGGATCGGGTTCCGGCTCCGGTTCCGGGTCGGCTTCCGCCTCGGCTTCGGCCTCCTCCTGCTTGCGGCGATGCCCCTCCGGATCATCCATGTCCGGGGCATACCAGCGCGATACGGCCTCCGCATCGGCGGCCGGGATCACGCTAGACATACTGATCGCCCTTGCCGCCCAGGGTTATGTCGCCGGCCTCGGCCATGCGGCGAGCGATGCCGAGGATCTCCTTCTGCGCCTCCTCCACGTCGGAGAGGCGGACCGGCCCCTTGGCCTCCAGATCGTCCTTGAGCATCTCGCCGGCGCGCTTGGACATGTTCTTGAAGACCTTGTCCTTGACCGCATCCTCGGACCCCTTGAGGGCGGTGATGAGGGTATCCGACGGGACCTCGCGGAGCAGGGCCTGCACGGACCGATCATCGATATCGGCGAGGTTGTCGAAGACGAACATCAGGTCCTGGATGTTCTGGGAGAGTTCCGGATCCACATCGTTGATGTTATCCAGCACGCCGGTCTCCACATTCGAGTCCACGAAGTTGAGGATGTCGGCGGCCTTCTTGACCCCGCCCAGATTGGCCGACTTCAGGTTGGAGGTATTGCCGCCGGCAAACTGGCGCTCGAAGATCTCGTCCAGCTCGTGCAGGGCGTTGGGCTGGATGCCGTCCAGGGTGGCGATCCGCAGGGTGACGTCCGTACGGACCTGGTCGGGCAGCATGGAGAGGACCTCCGCCGACTGGTCGGCCTCCAGGAAGGAGAGAACGATGGCGATGATCTGCGGATGCTCCACGCGGATCATCTCGGCCACCGCACGGGGCTCCATCCAGCGCAGGGACTCCAGCCCCTTGGAGCCCTTGCCCAGCAGGATCCGGTCGACAAGGCTGTCGGCCTTGTCCTCGCCCAGTGCCTTGGTGAGGACGTTGCGGATGTACTCGTCCGCCTCCACGCCCAGGGCCGTCTGGCTGTCCACGGTATCGCAGAACTCGGAGAGGACGTCGCTGACCTGGTCGCGGGTCACGCCGCCGAGCTGGGCCATGGTCTGCCCCAGCCCCTGGACCTCCTTGGGGCCGAGGTGCTTCATGACCTCCGAGGCATCCTGCTCTCCCAGGGAGAGCATGAGGATAGCGGCCCGCTCGACGCCCGAGAGCGGCTTCTTCTTGTTGGGGAGTTCGGTCTTGACCTCCTGCTGGTCGGCCGCCGCCTCTGCCATGATTTACCTCCGCGGGGGTTATTCCTCCGAACCGATCCAGGACCGGACCACCTGTGCCACCCGCTTCGGATCCTGGCGCGCCAGGGTCTTGGCGGTCTGCAGATTGGTCTCGTAGTCGGCCACCTGGATCTCGCGCTCCAGCTCTTCCTGCATCTGCGCCTTCTGGCGCTCCAGCTCGGCCATGGCCTCGTCTTCTTCTTCCTCGCTGGGCTCGTGGCTCGGGGGCTGCGCCAGGTTACGCAGCACCGGCCGCAGCACGCCGAGGATGAGGAAGATGACCAGGGCCGCGCCCACCACCTGCTTGGCGACATCCCACACCCAGGGCTGCTCCCACCACGGGACCTTGGTGGGGTCGTCGCCGGGGGCGAAGGAGGCACTCACGACGTTGACGCTGTCACCACGGCCGGGGTCGAAACCCACGGCATCGCGCACCAGCGACTCGATCCGCTGGACCTCCTCCTCGTCGCGGGGAACGGTGACCTCTTCGCCGGCCTCGTTGGTTGTCCGTTCGTGGTCGACCACCACGGCCACCGAGAGCCGCTTGAGCGAGCCCGCCGGGGTACTGGAGTGGGTGATGGTCCGGTCCAGCTCGTAGTTGACCGTGGAGTCTTCGCGCAGCACCTGGCCGTTCTGGCCGTTGCCACCACCCTCGCCGGGATTGACCTCTTCCGGCGCCGTCGCCGCCCCCGGGGGCTCATTGGAGAGCGACCCGGGGATCCCGGCGGCCTCGCCCTGCTGCTGCGTGGAGCGGCTCTCCTGGCGGGAGCGCACGGCGGCCGTATCCGGATTGAAGAGCTCCTGGGTCCGCTCCGTCTCGGTGAAGTCCACCTCGGCGGTCACCTGGGCACGGACCCCGTCCCGGCCGACCACCGGCTGCAGGATGTTCTCGATGCGGCTGGCGTAGGCCCGCTCCAACCGGCGTACATAGTTGAACTGGCGCTCATCCTCCGCCGCCTCGGGATTGCGCTCGCGGCCACTGAGGAGTTCGCCGCTCTGGTTGACCACGGAGACGTTGTCGGCCTTCAGGGCCGGAATGGCCGAGGCCACGAGGTTGGTCACCGCCTGGACCTGTTCGTCCCCGAAGCTGCCCTGGGAGCCGACGTGGACCACGATGGAGGCCTTCGGCTCCTTGCGGTCCCGGATGAAGACCGAATCCTTGGGCATGGCGAGGTGGACCCGCGCCTGCTCCACGGTCCCCATGCTCATGATGGAGCGAGCCAGCTCGCCCTCCAGGGCGCGCTGGTAACGGGCCTGCTCCATGAACTGGCTGACCCCGAAGCCCTCGTTCTGCTTCATGATCTCGAAGCCGTCGTAGCCGCCGCTGGGGAGCCCCTGGGCGGCCAGCTTGATTCGGGTCTGGTGGACCTGGCTGGCGGGGATATCGATACGACCGGCGCCGCTATCGACCTCGTAGGGGATCCCCTCCTGGTCCAGGGCCTGGGCGACCTCGCCCGCCTCCTTGGTCCCCAGCCCGGTGAACAGCGGGGAGTAGTTGGGCTGCTGCGACCAGAGCAGGACCGCGACGATGATGCCGATGATGGCGGCGGCGCCCACGATGAGCCCCACCTGCCGGGAACGCGGCAGGCGGGTGAAGCCCTCGAGCTGGGCGCTGAAATTGGGCGCTCTGGCCATTTCCATGATTCGTCAGTACCGCCCGTGCGTCAGACCTGCATGTTCTGGATGGACCGGTAGGCCTCCAGGAGCTTGTTCCGCGCCTCGGAGAGCGTCTGGAAGGCCAGCCCCGCCTTCTCGCCGGCGATCATGACATCCCCCAGGCTGGTGTTGGGGTCGCCGGCGTGGAAGGCCTCCTTCACATCCCCGGAGGCCTTCTGGAGCTGGTCCACCTGGTCGATGGACTGCTTGAACAGCTCGCTAAAGCTGGGCGCCTCCTCGGTCCCGCTACTCCCCTGAGTTGCCCCGGGCCCGGACACCGCGGGCGCATCCGGGCGGTCGACACTCCCCTGCGCCTGCGCCGAAAGGCGCTGCATCTCGGCCATCATCGAAGACGGGTCGATATTGTTCATCGCTCTCTACTCCCGATCCCATTGCTGCCGATCCCGGTGCTATCGATTGCGGGATCCATGCAGTGTTTGCGCCAGCCTAGCCGGGGAGCTCCACCCCGTCCTCGCGCAGACGCGCCAGCTTGTATCGCAGTGTCCGTTCACTCACCCGCAGCCGGGCGGCGGCCTCCTTGCGACTGGGCGCATTGCGCAGCGCCTCGAGGATGCTCGCCTGCTCGCGCTGGCGAAGCTCCGACTCGAGGTCA